>Ga0080064_1002144_pt1 | contig 14569 bp, 18 predicted proteins | sample Subgrocontami54m_FD_69260 | JGI IMG/M metagenome (GOLD analysis project Ga0080064, IMG submission 69260) | Subsurface groundwater microbial communities from S. Glens Falls, New York, USA - GMW46 contaminated, 5.4 m (SPADES assembly) (version 2) ...
CCTTAGCCCTGTCCGGGAGGGGGTGCGTGAGCGTTGAGGTCCGGGCGGCGTTTTTCATCCAGGAGTTCCTTCTACCCGCCCGGACCGAGTGCGAACGAACCCACTCCCGGACAGGGCGAGGGAGTGCGAGTGAACCCCGGCCCCGAGCGGGGCGAAGAGGCGTAAGACTAAGGGAGGGGGGTGCGGGGGGTGCGGCGGAGTTCGCGGGAGAAAGAGAAGTCGCGGATGACCCGGCGGGTCTCCTCGTCCATCTCGGTGATCAGGAGCCCCATCCGGCAGAGATCCCCCTGGGGCCGGGAATACATCACCTTGGCGGTGATTCGCACGATCTCCGGAGGGGGGGCCGCCTTCGGCACGGTCAGCGCGGAACCGGGGAATTCCAGGTCCACGAGAGTCCCTTTGGGAAGGAAGGTCTTGCTCAGCAGCCCCACACCGTGGATGCTCAAGTCCACCAATTCCACCTCCACGGCCTCCTTTTCGAGCTGCACGGAGTCCTGCATGGTGGGATTGATCTGGATCCAAACGGTGCCGCTGACCTGCAGACGCTGCGACTTCCGTGCCTCCCAGTCCATGGGACTAGTATAATGGACGAAACGGAGTTTTGCTTGGACATCCTTCTCAAAGAAGACAGGGTTTTTCCCCCTCCTAAAAAGTTCCAGGAACAGGCGAATGCCCGCGACCCGGGCGTTTACGAGCAGGCCGCCCGGGACCGGCTTGGGTTTTGGGAATCCTTCGCGCGGGAGCTCCATTGGTTCCGGCCGTGGGACCGGGTGCTGGAGTGGAAGCTGCCCGACGCCCGCTGGTTCGTGGGCGGACAGACCAACTTGAGCGCCAACTGTCTGGACCGGCACCTTGCCGGTCCCCGCCGCGACAAGCTGGCCATCCTCTGGGAAGGGGAGCCGGGCGATAAACGGACCCTCACTTACGCCCAGCTCCACCGGGAGGTCTGCCGGTTTGCCAACGGCCTCAAGGAGATCGGCGTCGGCAAAGGGGACCGGGTCACCCTCTACATGCCGATGGTGCCGGAGCTGGCCATCGCTATGCTCTCCTGTGCCCGGATCGGGGCCGTCCACAGCGTAGTCTTCGGCGGTTTCAGCGCCGAGGCGCTCAGGGACCGGCTCAACGATTCTAAGTCCAAGGCGCTGGTCACCGCCGACGGAGGATGGCGCCGCGGCGGCGTGGTGCCGCTCAAGAAGAGCGCCGACGAGGCGCTGGAAGGAGCCCCGACGGTGGAAAGGGTAGTGGTCTTTCAGAGGATCGGTGCCGATGCCCCTCCGATGAAACCGGGCCGCGATCTCTGGTGGCATGAGCTGGTGGCCCGGCAGCCGGACCTCTGCGACGCGGAGCCGCTGGACTCCGAAACGATGCTCTACCTGCTTTACACCAGCGGCACCACCGGCAAGCCGAAGGGGATCGTCCACACCACCGGCGGCTACATGACCGGCTGCTACGCCACGATGAAATGGATCTTCGATATCAAGGAAGAGGACATTTTTTGGTGTACCGCAGACATCGGTTGGGTGACCGGCCATTCTTACGTTGTTTACGGCCCGCTGCTCAACGGGGCCACCACCCTCATGTACGAGGGGGCGCCGGACCACCCGGCCAAGGACCGCTTCTGGGAGATCATCGAAAAGTACCGCGTGAACATCTTCTACACGGCTCCCACGGCGATCCGGGCCTTCATGAAATGGGGAGAAGAGCTCCCAAAAAAGCATGATCTCTCCTCATTGCGGCTGCTGGGCTCGGTCGGTGAGCCGATCAATCCGGAGGCCTGGATGTGGTACCACCGGGTGATCGGCGGCGGCCGCTGCCCGGTCGTGGACACCTGGTGGCAGACGGAGACGGGGCATATCCTGATCTCCCCGCTGCCGGGTCTCACCGATCTCACGCCCGGCTCGGCGACGAGGGCCTTCCCCGGCATCGAAGCCGACGTCGTGGACGACCAAGGCAAGAGTACGGAGTCCGGCTATCTGGTGATCCGCTCTCCCTGGCCGGGCATGATGCGGGGCATCTACGGCGATCCGGAGCGGTACAAGGCGCAATACTGGGAGAAGTTCCCGGGCCTCTATTTCGCCGGGGATGGCTGCCGCAAGGACTCGCGGGGTTATTTCTGGCTGCTGGGGCGGGTGGACGACGTTTTGAAAGTGAGCGGCCACCGGCTATCGACGATGGAGATCGAGTCGGCGCTGGTGGACCACCCGTCGGTCGCCGAGTCGGCGGTGATCGGGAAACCGCACGAGATCAAGGAGAACTCGGTCGTGGCTTTCGTAACCCTCAAGGGAAATGTCCAAGCCGCCGCCGGACTGCCCGACGAGCTCAAGGCCCACGTGGTGAAGAAGATCGGCTCCATCGCCCGCCCGGACGAAATCATTTTCACGGCGGAGCTGCCCAAGACCCGCTCGGGCAAGATCATGCGCCGCCTGCTTCGGGACATCGCCGAAGGCAAGGCCCTCGGCGACACCACCACGCTGGCCGACGCCGCCGTCGTGCAATCCCTCAAGGAGAAATACGGTGAGCCGGAATAACGGGCACGAGCAACGCCTGAAGAATCGGGAGGCGCTGTGGATGAAGGGCCCCACGGTCTTTATGCTGGACCAGCGGCTGCTTCCTCACCGGATCAGGATTCTGCGGCTGCGGACCTATCCGGAAACGATCCGGGCCATCCAGCAGATGGCGGTCCGCGGCGCCGGCACGATCGGCGTGGCCGGCGGCTTCGCGATGGCGCAGGCGGCGCAGGCCACCCCCGATGCCGGTTTCTGGAAAACGGCCGAACGGGCCGCGAAAGAGATCAGCGCCGCCCGGCCCACCGCGAAGAACCTCTCCCACGCGGTGGAGCGGGTCCTCGCCGCCATGCGCGCGGAAAAGAACCCGGCCGGCGCCCGCCGGCGGGCGGTCTCCGAAGCCCAAAAGTTTTACGATGAGAATGTGACCATGTCGGAAAAGATCGGGCAGGCCGGAGCGCGGCTCCTTCCCAAGGGCAAAGCGGTGCTGACCCACTGCAACGCCGGCTGGCTCGCCTGCACCGGGCTCGGCACGGCCCTCGCCCCCATCTTCACGGCTCACAATCGAGGCAAGCCGGTCTTCGTGATCGCCACGGAGACCCGGCCCCGCGGGCAGGGGGCCAAGCTGACGGTCTGGGAGTTAGCCCAAGCCGGCGTCCCCCACGCCCTGATTGCCGACACCGCCGCCGGCCATTTCATGAGCCGCGGGGAGATCGGCATGGTGATCGTGGGGGCCGACCGGATCGCCGCCAACGGGGACACCGCGAACAAGATCGGCACCTACACCCTGGCGGTGCTGGCCAAAGAGCACAAGATCCCCTTCTACGTGGCGGCCCCTTCGCCCACGTTCGATGCCGGCTGCCCCTCCGGCGCGCGGATCCCGATCGAGGAGCGGCACGAGGACGAGCTCCTCCGCGCGGAGGGGATGCTCCACAGCGGAGAGCAGGCCTCGGTCCGCGTGGCGACACCCGGCGTCACGGCCCGCAACCCCGCCTTCGACGTGACCCCGGCCTCCCTCATCACCGCCTTCATCACCGAGGCCGGCCTCATCCAGCCCAACCCCGCCGCTATCTCCAAGTTTCTATCTAAAAAACTGGAGGCGTTCCAAATAGTACCGCCTAGCTGATCTGGGCCGGCACATTTGGAACACCCCCGGTTCGCTCGGTTGTCCTATTCCCAGAGGTGGAAACCGGCCCACTGGAAATGCCGGTCATAGGAAAATACGCGGGTCAGCCGGTTTTTCTGCATCAAAACGAACGAAACGCAATCCGTAAAGCTGACCTTTTGATCGGCATACTTCTCAAAGAGATCCAACGCCCGGAACTCATCCCGTTCTTCAGGGCGCAGAAGAGTTAACCCGCTTGAGGAAAGGATGCGCCGGGCCGTTTCGGCGGCAAAAGAATATCCGGCCGTCCGTCCGATCAGGGTTGCTGTTTCACCCAACACAAAATTGCTGGTGAAACAGGTCTGGCCTGAGGTTTGGAGTTTGTGCCAGGACTTAAGGCTTCTTTCGTGAAATTGGTCCCGTTGAATATAGCGGGCCACAAAGGCTCCGGTATCGAGGTAGATCACGCTTCTTCCCCGTAAAGATACCGGTCGTGTTCCCCAGCCAGATCCTTGGGCGCTTTGCCGGTATAAGTTCTCAGGTCGCTGAAGAGCGGATCGCTGTGATGAGAACCGCTCTTCTTATCTCTCACCACGGAAGCCAGAGACTGTCTGATTAATTCCCCCAGCGAAATTCCAACCTCCGAGGCTTTCCGGGAAGCCCGCAGTTTCAGAGCATCCGGCAGCATCACCGTTGTCCTTTTCATGGTTCCTCCGAGTTATACACATACATAATGCCATATACATATGTAAAAAACAAGATCTCTCGCCCCTTCGGGGCTCGAGATGACAGTTTGAAACGTGTGCTTAAAATTCTTCGGGCTGGAGGGTGAGCTCGAGGGAAACGGAGAGCCACCAGAGGCGGCGGCCCAGGGGGCCCAGCCAGCCGACGGCGGTGTAGGGCAGGCGGCCGATCGCCCGGTAACGGCGGTTGCAGCTGACGCAGTAGCAGGTCACCCCCATCCGCCGCAGCGGTCCCCTCACCATCGCCGCGGTGACGCGGGTCGCGGTGAGCAGGGGGTTCCGGCAGGATGGACATTTCCGGTGGGTCGGATAGAAATCAAACATCAAACCTCTTCCAACAACTCGGCGGGGAAGATGTTTCCCCGGTTGAGGATTCCGGCCGGGTCGAACGCCTTCTTCACGCGGGCCATCTCCAGCAGCCCTTTCCGGCCCACCATCCATTCCAGGTAGGGGATCCGCGTCTTTCCGATCCCGTGCTCGGCCGCGACGGTGCCGCCGAGCTCCAGCGCCTTGCGGGCCAGGAGGCCGTAAAGCGCCTCGGCCCGTTCGAACTCCTCCGGAGTCTTCGGGAGCAGGTTCACGTGCAGGTGCTGGTCGCCGAGGTGGCCCCAGATGGCGTACTCGATCCCCCCCGCGGGCACCTTCTCCAGGTAGAAATCGAACATCTCCCGGCCGTGCTCTTCCGGCACCGCGAGGTCCGTCCCCAATTTCCGGACCCGGTTTTCGGCCGCCCGCTCATTGACCATGACCGGCAGGTCGTAGCGATACTTTCGAAAGAGGGCGGCCTCCTCCGGTTTGTGGGAGTACCAGCAATCGGAGGATCGGGCCTTTGCCTGCTCGGCGGCGCGGGACCAGATTTGGGTGAGGAGCTCTTCCTCGCCCGGCCGGCATTCCTCCTCAAAGAGAAGGGCCGCCGCCAGGTTCCGCGGGATGTCGGGATGCCTCTCTGACAGGATCTTCAGCGACCGGGAATCCATGAACTCCAGCGCCCTGGGGTGGAGCCGCTGTTTTGCTTCCCGCGAAAAGGCGAAACAGTCCTGCTCTGAATTGAAGAAAAGAAGGCCGCTCAAGATCGCGCCCGGGCTTTTCAGGAGCCGGAGCGTCGCCTCGGTGACGACGCCCAACGTCCCCTCCGATCCGACGAACAGGTCCACGGCGTCCATTTTCGAATCCGCGAAATAGCCGGCGGAGTTCTTCGTCTTCGGCGGGCGGTAGGAGGGGACCGGCACCTCCAGGGTTTTCCCGCTGGGCAGGGGGAGCGGCAGGACCCCCCCGTTCTCCCGCGCCTGACCGCGCGCGATTTTCACAATCTCGCCGGTGGGTAGGACCACCCGCAGCCGCTCAACGTAGCGCCGGGTCATGCCGTATTTCAGGGAGCGGGGGCCGGAGGCGTTCGTGGCGATTGTGCCGCCGAGGGAAGCGGATTTCTCTCCGGGGTCGGGGGGGTAGAAAAGCTCTTTTGGAGAGGCCGCCTCCTCAAGCTGTTTCAGGCGGACGGCCGGCTGGACCCGCGCGGCGCCTTGGAGAGCGGAGCCGGCTTCCAGGGCGAGGATACGGTCCATCCTCTCCAGGGAGAGGACGATCCCCCCCTGCGGGACCCTCCCTCCGGTCAGGCCGGTGCCGGCCCCGGCGACGGTCACCGGCGTGCCGTCCCTCTGCGCCTCCCGGAGGATCTGGGCGATCTCCCTCTCCGAGGAGGGCAGCAACACCCGCTCCGCCTCGCCCCGGAAATGGGAAGCGTCTTTAAGGTAAGGTTCGAGCTCCGTCACTTCCGGGCGTCGCGGGCGGTGACGACGGAGGATTTCATCAGCGCGTCGGCCGACGGTGGAGAGAAGCCGGCGTAGCCGCGGTGGCGTTCAATGATCTCCACCACGGTGAACGGGTGGCCCCGCTTCACGTCGGCCGCCGTGAAGATCTGGCGCAGGTCGGTTCCGCGCCCGCCCACGATGGGGCCGGCGAAGCGGATCCCCCGCTTCTTCATGACGCTCACCGCCTTCTCGATCTCCTCCACGCGGACCGCGATATGGTGCAGCACCCGGTCGGAGAAGCGGCGCACCCACGGAGGGATCACCGAGGTGTTCCCGCGCGGCCCCTGGAAGGCCTGGTCCATGAAGACGGCCGGCAGGCCCGGTTTGCGGTAGACCTTGGCCCACCAGTCGTCGTACTCCAGCACGCCGCCCACGCCGACGGTTTTGTCCCACTTGAACCCCAGCCGGAGGAACTCCCTCGACCGCCGATCCACGTCCAGCGTGCGGACCGTGATGTGGTCCACGAGAGGGAAGAGGCCAATGCCGACCTTGTCCAAATGCTCCTTGAGGATCCCGGCCGCGCGGTTGTTCCGGACGAACCCGTCGATGTAGAGACGCGCGGTCTTCTCTGCTCTATCTGGGGCAGATTTCATGGCGGGCCCTCCTCCGGTTTAAAGTATATCCAAGTTGGAGAGGATTGTTTCCGTCGAGCGGGAGCGGTTCAGCGCGTAGAAGTGCAGCCCGGGAACGCCGGATTTCAGCAATCCCTCGCATTGCCGGGTGGCCAGCTCGACGCCGTATTTCACGGCCCCTTCCTCATCGTTCTCCACCTTGGAGAGCTCCTTTTCCACGGCGGGCGGGATCGTGGAGCCGCAGAGGGCGGCGAAGCGCCGCACCTGCGAGGCCGAAAGGATCGGCAGGATGCCCGGCACCACCGGCGCCGTGATGCCGGCTTTCCTTACGAGCTCCATGAACTCGAAGAAATAGGCGTTATCGAGAAAGAACTGCGTGATGATCACGCAGCCGCCGGCCTCCAGCTTGCGCTTCAGGTAGCCCATGTCGGCGGCCCGGTTCTTCGCCTCCGGGTGCACCTCCGGGAAGCCGGTGATCGCGATGGAGAACCAGGGATCCTTGGCCGCCTCCTCGATCAGCTCCACCGAGGAATGGAAGCCGTCCGGGTGGGGCTTGAAGTCCGGCTGGTCTTTGGGGGGATCGCCCCGGAGCGCCAGCAGGTTATAGACGCCGGCTTGCTTGATCCGCCGGAGATTCTCTTTCGTGTCCGCCTTGGACTGGCCGATGATGTTCAGATGACAGACCGTCTCCACCTTCTCCCGGTTTTTCAGCCGGTCGCAAAGCTCAATCGTGAGGTCCCGCGTAGTCCCGCCGGCCCCGAAGGTCATGGAAAAGAAGACCGGCTTCAGCCGGTTTAAGGCGGGGATCGTCTCCCCAAAGAGTTTCTCCACCCCCTCCGGGGTCTTAGGGGGGAAAAACTCGACGGAGATCTCCGGCTTGCCGGAGCGATACAGTTGATCGAGTCTCATTTTTTGGAGCGGCGGGCGGAGCGGATGATCCCGAAGGTGACCCCGCCGAAGATCAGGTAGGGCGTCCACATGAGCAGGTAGATGGAGCGGGCCCAGCCCCGCGTGAGCTTGGCCGCCGCGGCCGGGTTCTCCGGCGCCGCGTCCTTGCAGGAAGGGCAGGCCATCGCCGCCCCGGCGCATAACAAAATGAGAAGAAATGAGATGGAAAAAGCTACGGGTGACGCCGGAAGGAGGACCCGCCGCCGCGCCCGGACCGCAGCGAAGCGAGGACCGGACGGACGGCGGGAGCACCTGCAGGCGGCAGGACCCGTAGCTTTTTCCTTCATCAATTCCATCTCATTTGGTACAGCATCCAATAAACTACCACGCCGGTCACGGAGACGTACAGCCAGAGGGGCAGGGTCCAGCGGGCCAGCCGTTGGTGCTCGGGGATCCGATTGCGATTGGCCAGGAAAAGCGTGCGCAGGACCAGAGGCACGATCGCGACCGCCAGGATTGTGTGAGAGATCAGGATGGCGAAATAGAGTGTTCGGGCTGACCCGGTCCCCTGGAAACGGGTGGAGCCGTGCAGCGCGTGATGGGTCAGGTAGGTCACCAGGAACAGCGCCGAGACCGTGAAGGCGGCAGTCATGCAGGCACGGTGAGCGGCGATCTTTTTTTGGCGGATGAACAGGAAGCCGGCTGTCAGCAGCATAGCGGCCATAGCATTGAGTGTAGCGTTGATGGCCGGTAATAATAGGGACGGTTCTCGCATAACGCTCATTGTTTCAAAGGGTTGCCGAGAACCGTCCCTGCGTCGGAGAGCAGTTGTTCCAATTGAGCCGGCTCGGTCGAGTCGTAGTAGCCGTGGATCGCGCCCTGCCGGTCCACCAGGATGAACCGGACGCTGTGGATGACCGGCTCCTCCGGGCTTCCCCCCTCCGCGACGCTCAAGCGGAATCCCTGCTGAGCCACGCGGTGGATCTCCTCCCTGGGCCCGGTCAGAAAGAACCACCGTCCCGGTTGCGCACCGAACCTGCGGGCGTATTCCGCCAGCACGGGGGGCGTGTCCCGTTCGGGGTCCACGCTGATGGAGAGCAGCAGGACCTCCGGGGGCAGGCGCTGCTGGAGCAGGGCCATCTTGGAGCTCATGCCGGGGCAGGTCCCCGCGCAGGAGGTGAAGATGAAGTCGGCGATCCAGACCCGGCCCTTCAAAATTGAGGAATCGAAAGGCCGGCCGGTTTGATCGGTCAGTTGGAAGGAGGGGGCGGGGATCCGCTCACCCTTCGACAAGCTCAGGGTGAGCGGATCCCGTTCGTGCTGAGCTCGTCGAAGCACGAACGGCCGAGTTGAAGGGCTCAGCGCGAACGCCATTAAAATCCCGGCGATGGCGGCGATCAACAAGGACCAGAGAAAGAAGCGGCGCATCAGGATTTTATTATTTACGCGAAGAAGAAGATGGCGGGCGCCACCAGCAGCACGGCGCCGCCTATCAGCAGAAAAGGAAAGAGCACAACCACCCAAAGAGGGACCGACCGCTCCGACTTCAGATGCATGAAGAACATCCCCACCAGGAGGGTCTTGATCAGCGCGATCCCCAGGATCAGCAGCACGGCGCCGGTCTTCCCGACCGGCAGGTAGGAGACAAAGGTGCCGCCCGCCAGCAGCGCGATGAGCCACACCCAGATGACCACGTAGGGGACGTAGCCCGGCTTGGAAGGGTTGCTCATATCAGGTAGACCAGCGGGAAGAGGAAGATCCAGACCACGTCCACGAAGTGCCAGTAAAGCCCTGAGACCTCCACGAAATGCCCCCGGGTCTCCAGGAAATCGCTCCGGAATGTGAGCCACAGGAGCCAGAGGTTTGTGATGATGCCGGCCAGCACGTGCACGCCGTGCACGCCGGTCAGCGTGAAGTAGCAGTCCCAGAAGATGCCGGTGCCGGGCAGGTGGCCGTGCGCGAACTTCTGGGAATACTCATACCCTTTCACACCGAGGAAGGCCAGCCCCAACAGGATAGTGAGCAGCAGGAAGAGCCGCAGCTTGGCCGGCTCCGCCCGGTGCACGGCGGCCACCGAGAGGGCCATCGTCAGGGAGCTGGTGAGCAGGATGAAGGTGTTGAGGGCCGCGGCCGGCACGTTGAGCTCCTCGCCGGGGTGCGGCCAGCTTCCCAGGCCGGCCCGCAGGATGATGTAAGCCCCCAGCAGGCCGGTGAACATCATTACCTCGGAGGCAAGGAAGAGCCACATTCCCAGCTTCCCGTTGGGGATGCCGGTGGAGGGAAGGGCCGCCGCGTGAGCGTCGTGTCCGTGATGGGCCATTATGAAATCATCCTATCGAGTGTCATCGTGGTGAGCAGGACCGGCAGGTACAGGATCGAGGCGAAGAAGAGCCGCCGGGCCGAAGGCCGGGAACGGGCCCGGGCCGTCGCCAGGCCGCAGCCAAGGAACGCCAGCCCGCTGGCGAGAGCTGCCAGGAAATAAAGCCAACCGAATGAACCCATCACCGCCGGCAGAAGACTGACCGGGATAAGGGCCAGGCAATAGAGAACGATCTGCCGGCCGGTGGAGCCCCCCTCCGGATCCAGCACCGGAAGCATTTTGAAACCGGCCCGGGCGTAATCTTCCCGCCAGGTCCAAGCGATTGCCAGGAAGTGGGGCAGCTGCCACAGGAACAGGATGAAAAAAAGGGACCAGGCATGAAGGCCCAGCTCGCCGCGCGCGGCGGCCCAGCCGATCAGCGGGGGAAGCGCCCCGGGGATCGCGCCGACCAGCGTGCAGAGGGCCGTGCGGGGTTTGAGCGGCGTGTAGATGAAGAGGTAGCTGACCAGCGTCGCCGCCGCGAGGCCGGCTGCCAGCAGGTTGGTCCCCAGCGCCAGAACCGCCAAACCGGCCGTCGAGCAGGCCACTCCGAAGGCCAGCGCCGCGTCCGGGGAGATCCGGCCCGACGGCAACGGGCGCCCGCGGGTCCTCTCCATCCGGCTGTCCGCTTCCCGCTCAAGATATTGATTGAGCGCCCCGGCTCCCGCGCCGACCAGGGCGGTGCCGAGGAGTAAGAAAACAAACGTACCAGGTACGGATTCTCCTGCCAGAAAGAACCCTCCAACCGCCGTCACGATCGCCAGGAAGGTCAACCGGGGCTTGGTCAGCTCCAGGTAAATCCGGAGTGGCCGGCGGGTTAAATCAACCGGGTGGACCGGGTCGGCGAGGAAATAGTAGAGGGAGACCGACATCACCGAGCAGGCGGCCAGGATCAGCGCCCCCGCCGCCACGTGCGCGGTGGCGAGGGGAACGGAGCGGCCGGAGAGGAAAGTGAAAACTCCCAGCAAGAGCTGCGCCAACAGGAGCCACATCAAAGCCCGCGCCGGCCGGCGCAGCAGCGGCATCGAGCGATAACGCTTCAGCACGGCGCCGGCGGTTTTCCCCGCCAACGCCAGGAGCGCCAGCGCTCCGGCCAGATGGGCGGCCAGCAGAGAGGGGAACCAGCCGGTGTGCCGCATCGCGGCCCCCAGCGCCAGCTGTGTGACGGCGGCCGCCGTCGCTAAAAATGAAAGGCGGCAGAGACCCGGCGCTTGGCTTGCGGGATGGGCGACCGGAGTTTGTTTCCAGGAGGGGGAAAGGACCACGGCCAGCACCACCAGCGTCGAGAAGAAGATCTGCCCCAGCATGGCGTGCGCGATGGAGATCTGCGGGGGGAGCTGCAGCAGGACGGTGGCCCCTCCCAACAGCCCCTGCAGCACCACAAGTCCCAGCGCCGCGATCGCCAGCCGGCGCACCCAGCGCCGCTGCTCGGAAAAGATGACCCAGAGGGCGAGGACCAGCGTCATAAGTCCCACCGTGGCGGCGATCACCCGGTGGCTGTGCTCGAACCGGATCCCGCCCACCATCGGCGGGAAGAGGGTGCCGTAGGAAAGGGGCCAGTCCGGCACCGCCAGCCCCGACCCGGTCGAGGTGACCAGCCCGCCGGCGATGACCAGAAGGAAGCCGACAAAAGCTGTGAATTGGGCGAGTTTATACATGGTGTGTCACAGCTTTTGTCGTCCTCGCGAAAGCGAGGACCGGATTCCCGCCTTCGCGGGAATGACGCCGAAGAGCCCGCATCAATGGCCCTCGCCCTGGGATTTCTCGGTCTGCATGGTGAAGTCCTTCTTGGCGCCCGGCACCGAGTATTCATAGGGCCCGCAATGGACCGTGACCGGCACCGTGAAGTTGCCGTGCGGCGGCGGGGAAGGGGCCGTCCATTCCAGCGTAGTGGCTTCCCAGGGATTGTCGCCGGCCTTTTTGCCCCGGAAGAGACTCCGGAAGAAATTGAACGCGAACAGGAGCTGCGCGAGGACCAGCGCGAAGGCCGCCATGCTCATCATCCGGTTCAAGCTGCCGTACTGGACCAGCCCCGCGTACTGCGTGTAGTCGTAGATCCGGCGCGGCATGCCGCCGATCCCCAGCACGAACATCGGGAACATCACCGCGTTGAACAGGATGAAGGTCAGCCAGAAGTGGACCTTGCCCAGCCGCTCGCCCATCATCCGGCCGAACATCTTGGGGAACCAGAAGGTGATCCCGGCGAACGCCCCGAACAGCGACCCGCCGAAAAGCACGTAGTGGATGTGGCCCACCACGAAATAGGTGTCGTGCAGGTGCATGTCCACCGGCGTGGAGCCCAGGAAGATGCCGGTCAGGCCCCCGATGATGAACATCGAGATGAAGCCCAGCGCGTGCAGCATCGGCGTGGTCAGCCGGATCGAGCCGCGCCAGAGGGTGCCCAGCCAGCTGAAGACCTTGACGCCGGTCGGCACCGCCACCGCCATCGTGGAGATCATGAAGGTGGTGCCGAGCATCGGGTTCATGCCGGCCTGGAACATGTGGTGCGCCCAGACCATGAAGCCGACCGCGCCGATGGCCACCCCCGCGTAGGCAATCGCCTTGTAGCCGAAGATCGGCTTGCGGGCGAAGGTCGGCAGGATGTCCGAAACGAACCCCATCGAGGGCAGGATCATGATGTAGACGGCCGGATGGGAGTAGAACCAGAACAGGTGCTGCCAGAGCAGCGGCTGGCCGCCCGCGTGGGCAAGCGTCTCCCCGTTGACGACGAGCCCCGCCGGCAGGAAGAAGCTGGTCCCCAGCGTCCGGTCCATCACCAGCAGCGCCATCACCGAGGCCAGCACCGGCGTGGCCAGCAGCGTCAGGACCGCGGTGGTGAACAGCATCCAGATGGAGATCGGCAGCCGGTGGAACGTCATTCCGGGCGCCCGCATATTCAGGATCGTGGCGAGATAGTTCACGGCGCCGAAGATGGAGGAGAAGCCCAGCACGATCACGCCGCAGGCCCAGAGCGTCTGGCCGAAGGTCATCGTTTCCTTCAAGGCCGACAGAGGCGGGTAGCCGGTCCAGCCGGAGGCCGCCGCGCCCCCTTCCACGTAGAAACCGGAAAGCACGGTGATCGCCGCCACCGGGAAGAGCCAGAAGGAGAGCATGTTGAGCCGCGGGAAGGCCATGTCGGGCGCCCCGATCTTCAAGGGGATCAGGTAGTTGGCGAAGGCGCCGGCCAGCAGCGGGATGATCCCGAAGAAGATCATCACCGAGCCGTGCATCGTGAAGAGCACGTTGAAATACTCCGGCACCATGATGCCGCCGGGCATCCCCTCCGGAGCGATCTTCTCCATGAAGGGCAGCGGCTGCCCCGGCCAGCCGAGCTGCCAGCGGATCAGCGCCGCGAGCAGCCCGCCGAAGAACATGAACAACAGCGAGGCGACCAAGAACTGGATGCCGATCACCTTGTGATCGGTCGAGAAGATGTACTTGCGGATAAAAGGGACTGTCCCCGAAGGGGACTGTCCCTGATGTTTATCACTCATTTGCTTTGGTCTCCATCAGCCAGGCCTGGAAGTCGGCGAGCGGTTCGGTGGTCACGGCGCCCCTCATGCGGTAATGGCCCAGCCCGCACAGCTCGGCGCAGCGGATCTCAAACTGTCCGGTCTTCGTGGCCTCCACCCAGACTTGCATCGGCAGCCCCGGCACCGCGTCTTGCTTCAAGCGGAACTCCGGCACGAAAAAGCTGTGGATCACATCCTTTGCCCTGAGGTGGATCCCGACCGGCGTGCCGACCGGCAGATGCAGCTCGTTGATCGTGGTGATGTCGTCCGAGGTCTCAAACTGCCCGTCCGGCCCGGGGTAGCGGATGTTCCAGGCGAATTGCTCCGCCAGGATCTCCACCTGCAGCGTGGTGACGGGTGAGAGCGCCGGGTACCGGATCTCCGCCCACACCCTCTGGCTGGCGATGGTCAGCCCCAGTAGGATCAGCGCCGGGATCACCGTCCAGACGATCTCCACCAGCGTGTTGCCGTGGATGTAGGAGGCCTTCTGCCCCGGCCGGGCCCGGTACTTCAAGACGAACAGCAGCAGGCACCCCTGGACCACGAAAAAGAAAAAGCCCGTGATGCCCAGGATGGCCCAGAAGATCTGGTCTACGCGGGGAGCGTAGGTCGACGCGCTTTCGGGGAGGAGCATGCGCCTACTTGGCAGCGAACGTGAAGGTGATTTCCTTCCGCTCGCCGTCGGCGACGGTCACCTTTTGCGTCTGGACGCCCAGCTTCTCATGCCAGGCCTCCACCGTGTAGGTGCCGGCCGGCAGCTTCTCGATCGAGAAGGCGCCCTGGGCGCCGCTGACCGCGAAGAACGGATGGCCGAAGACGCCCGCGTAAGAAACCATCCAGGGATGCACGTTGCATTTGAAAGAGACAGGCGCTTCCGGCTGGTCGAACGTCTTGACGCTCTTCATCCCCTTGGTCGGCTGCGCGATGTTGAATTTCTTGTTGGCCTTGGGTTGGCAGTTCACGTTGTGCAGCGTGGAGTCGCTGTTTAAAATCTCCAGCTTCTGGCCGACCTGGATCCCGAAGACGTGCGGCTCGTACATGCAGCCGGTCTGGTTCAGCAGGACCGCTTCGGCCGGGG
>Ga0080064_1005576_pt1 | contig 14549 bp, 14 predicted proteins | sample Subgrocontami54m_FD_69260 | JGI IMG/M metagenome (GOLD analysis project Ga0080064, IMG submission 69260) | Subsurface groundwater microbial communities from S. Glens Falls, New York, USA - GMW46 contaminated, 5.4 m (SPADES assembly) (version 2) ...
CCGCGTCTCCCTTCACGAATACCTGGTTGGTGGAGTCCGACAGGTCGAGCACGTCGGACAAGTTGAGCTTGAGGCTGTTGTTGCCCGTGCCGGTCAAGTCCAGCGTCTCGATGCCGCTGATTTTGTTGTTGGCGAGCAGCGTCAAATCCAGCGTCAGCCCGCTGCCCATGAGCCGCAGCACATCGGTTCCCGTCCCGCCGTCGACGAGCTTGAACGACGCATCCGCGATTTGAATCACATCGTTGCCGGCGCCGGCATGGAATACGTCCGCCCCGCCGCCGCCCGTGAGCGTATCGTTGCCGAGGCCGCCGATGAAAATTTCCGCGGCGGCGGTGCCGGTCGTCGTGACCGGCGCGCCGGATGCGCCGAAGGCGGCGCCGAACAGCACATAGGCTTCGCCGGCAGCGCCGCCGCCATCGTCGCCAAAGGACGCACCCACGATCAGATCGGCGAAGCCATCGCCGTTCACGTCGCCCGCCGCGGCGACGCTGGCGCCGGCATTGTCACGGCCGCTGTCGCCCTGGATGATGAAGCCGTCGCTTGCCGACAGGCTCGTGAGATCGATGACCGCGCGGCCGGTGCCGTCAACCGTGCCGAAGCCGGTGCTCTTGCCGAACACCACATAGGCTTCGCCGTTATTATTGACGCCGCCGAGGCCCACTCCTGGTGCGCCCACGATCAGATCGGCGTAGCCATCGCCGTTCACGTCTCCCGCCGAGGCGACGCTGAAGCCGGCCAGGTCACTGGCGGTATCGCCCTGAATGATAAAGCCGTCGCTTGCCGACAGGCTCGTGAGATCGATCACCTGCCGATTGAAGCCAGCCGTGTTCACGGTGCTCCCGAAGCCCGAAGCCTTGCCGAATACCACATAAGCTTCGCCGGCATTGTCGCCGCCGTCGTCGCCGCGGGACGCACCCACGATCAGATCGGCGAAGCCATCACCGTTCACGTCCCCCGCGGAGGCGACGTCGTATCTGCCGACTAAGTCACCGGCGGTATCGCCCTGGATGATGAAGCCCTCGGTTGCCGACAGGCTCGTGAGATCGATCACCTGCCGATTGAAGCCAGCCGTGTTCACGGTGGTGCCGAAGCCCGCGCTCTTGCCGAACACCACATAAGCCTCGCCGGCACTGACCCCGCCGTCGTCGCCATAGGGCGCACCCACGATCAGATCGGCGAAGCCGTCGCCGTTCACGTCTCCCGCCGAGGCGACGCTGAAGCCGGCCTGGTCACCGCCGGTATCGCCCCGGATGATGAAGCCCTCGGTCGCCGACAGACTCGTGAGATCGATCACCTGCCGATTGAAGCCAGCCGTGTTCACGGTGGTGCCGAAGCCCGTGCTCTTGCCGAACACCACATAGGCCTCGCCGGCATTGCCGCCGCCGTCGTCGCCGCCGTTCGCACCCACGATCAGATCGGCGAAGCCGTCGCCGTTCACGTCGCCCGCGGAGGCGACGCTGAAGCCGGCCTGGTCACCGGCCGTATCGCCCTGGATGATAAAGCCGTCGGTTGCCGACAGGCTCGTGAGATCGATCACCTGCCGATTGAAGCCACCGGTATTCACGGTGGCGCCGAAGCCCGTGCTCTTGCCGAACACCACATAGGCCTCGCCGGCAGCGTTGCCGCCGTCGTCGCCGACTAACGCGCCCACGATCAGATCCGCGAAGCCATCGCCGTTCACGTCGCCCGCCGAGGCGACGCTGAAGCCGACCCGGTCAAGGTCGGTATCGCCCTGGATGATGAAGCCGTCGCTTGCCGGCAGGCTCGTGAGATCGATCACCTGCCGGCTGACCCCGCCCAAGACCACCGCGGTGCCGAAGCCCGTGCTCTTGCCGAACACTACATAGGCTTGGTTGCCAACAGTAGGGTCGGTGTTGCCGTTGAAGGTCGGCGCACCCACGATCAGATCGGCGAACCCATCGCCGTTCACGTCTCCCGCGGAGGCGACGCTGAAGCCGGCCTCGTCATTGGCCTTATCGCCCTGGATGATGAAGCCTTGCGCAGCGCCGAGGAACGTCAGGTCGAACACGCTCGCCGCCACCGGCGCATCGTTGGTGCCGGTGATGTTGATGGTGAGCGTGGCCGTGCTGCTGGCGCCGAATTCGTCCGACACGGTGTAGCTGAAGGCATCGCTCGCGCTCGCACCCTGCGCCAGCGCGTTGGTGTCGGTGTCCGCGTTGTCCAGCGTGTAGGTGTAGCTGCCGTTCGCTCCAATCACGACGCTGCCGTAGGTGCCCGTGATCGTCGCGCCCACGTTACCCGCCACGCCGTTGACCGCACTCACACTTTTCGTCGCGCCAGTGTCTACGTCCGTATCGTTGGTGAGCACGTTGCCCACTGCCGTCGCGTCTCCTGCAAACACCGTGTTACCCGGATTGACCCCGGCTTCGATCACTGCATCGCCGGCATTCGTATCCGCTACAGCGACCGGCGCATCATTGGTGCCGGTGATGGTGAGCGTGACGACTTGAGTCGCGGTCGCACCGTTGTCGTCGGTCACTGTCGCGGTGAAGCTGTCGGTTACGGTCGAGCCTTCAGGCAAGGCATCGGTGTCGCCATCAGCATTGTTCAGGGCGTACGTCCACTGACCGGTAGCAGGATTGATCGCGAACGAACCATACGTGCCCGCCGCGTCGCCGCTCCACGTCGCGGTAGCACCCGTATCCACGTCGGACGACGTGAGCGTGCCGCTCGCGTCAGGATCTCCGGCGACGATGGTGCCGTCGTCGAGATTGCCGGCTTCGGCGGCCGTGCCTTGGTTCGCGCCGATTGCCGAGGTGATCACGGGCGAATCGTTCGTGCCCGTGATCGTTACGTTCACAGTCGAGGTTTTTACGTCGCCATCGGCATCCGTGACCGTGTAAGTGAAGCTGTCAATGGCCGTCTGGCCCGCGGCGAGCGCCTGCAATGCCGCGTCCGGGGTGTACACCACCGTCGCCTGCGGAGCAGAAACGTCGGTGAGGTCGACGGTTAACTGAACAATTCCCTGGGTCGGCTGACTCGCGAGCGCGACGCTCTTCACGAGATCGGGAACGCTGTCGTTCGACAGCAAGTTGATCGCGATGCTGGCCGTGTCCTCGTTCGTCGTGATCGTATCGTCTTGCAGCGTGACCGCTTCGTCGCGCGGGTCGAGCGCGAGGCCATCGACGGTCACCTCGAGCTTTTCGAACTTCCTGGCTTCGAGGTTAAAGGCGGTGAACCTGAATTCGGATTCGCCGCCCTCGCCTTTGTCGTCGTCGTCATCATCATCATCATCATCATCAGATGAGTTCGTGTGCGTAGCGAGGAACTGGAGATACCGCGCGACATCGGATTGCACATCGGCGCGCACCCATTCCGCGCGCGTGAAGACGAGCCTGAGCGTATCCACGCCGGAGCCGCCGTCGTATTCATCATGGCTGCCGACGTTCTCCGACATGACGTAGGTCGCGACGTCATTCCCGGCGCCGCCTTCGACTTCGTCATTGCCCGCGCCGCCATCCAGTATGTCGTTGCCGTCGCCGCCCTTGAGCTCGTCGTTGCCTGCGCCGCCGAGCAGCGTGTCGTTACCTTTTCCGCCTTCGAGCTTATCGTTGCCGGCGCCGCCGAGCAGCGTGTCGTTACCTTTTCCGCCTTCGAGTTTATCGTTCCCGTCGCCGCCGATCAGCGTGTCGTTACCTTTTCCGCCTTCGAGCTCGTCGTCGCCCGCTCCGCCGGTTAGAACGTCATCGCCGGACCCGCCTTTAAGTTTCAGGTTCTTCGCCATGCTTCCCTCCACATACGCAAACGACATAGATGCGGTTTCCCGCGCTCAAAAACCAAATCCTTACGCGATCGCGGCGCAAACCGCGCTCATGAGCATAGGCTCGATGGATTCTTACGCCACCCTCACCCGCTATACCAGTCCACCCCGACTATAATTGCTGGAGCGTACCCGCACATCGGGGAATCACCCTGTTTCTTGCCTGGGGGAATCCCCCATAGGCGGCCGGTCTTGCCGCTGATTCATGGCGAGCCGATCCCCATCTTCGGACTCACGCAGCGCTCGCCACCCAGCACGCAGCGAGTCTTTCACGGCGATCCTGGTCCGGAGGATGAATAGTTGAATTGACCCGTCCTCAAGCATTGTTATACAATTGTTTACCAACTTTACTCAGTGGAAAATCATGTCCGCCACCCCCATCGCGATGCGCGAGGCAAGCCATCGCCTTACCCACTATGTCACCCTGGCGGCGGCTGGGGATGAGTTTTTGATCATGCGTCACGGCAAGCCGCTGGCACGGCTTGGCCCGGTTCAGGCGCCGGCGCGAACCAATGCCCGGGCGGCCAGCTCGCGGGCCGCAAAGATCAAGCGTGCTCTCGCGGTGCGCGCGGCCAAGGCATGGCCCGCCGTCAGGTTTGACCGGGCGGATGCCTACGGTGAATGAGTGTGTTCAGCCTGGACACCAATGTCCTGATCTACGCGATCGATCCAGCGCAAGGCGAGAAACATAAAACCGCGCATGCGTTGCTCGAACGGGCACTGAACGGCGCATGGCCGATTGCGCTGCAGGTGCTCGGAGAATTCTACAGCGCAACCACCCGGAAAAAAGTGCTCTCGCGTGTGGATGCCGCGCGCACAGTCACACTCTGGAGCGAACTGATGCGCCCCTGCGCTGTCAGCGCGAACGGGTTCGCCCACGCGCTCAGCTACTCACGCCGCACCGGCGCGCAATTGTGGGACTCCTTGATCCTTGCCACCTGCGCGGAACACAGTGTGAATCGCCTCTACACCGAGGATATTGGACCGCAGAAACAGGCTTTGGGCGTGGCCTTGGTCAACCCGTTTTCAGGACGGCATGGTTTGATTAATCGGCCTTGAGGCCGGCCGCCTTGGCGACATCGCCGTATTTGCTGAACACATCGGGAAGCACCTTGTTTTTCGGATAGAGGCATCCCTCATAGGCGGTCGCTCTTGCCGCGAATTCATGGCGTGCCGGTCCCCATCTTCGGACTCACGTAGCGCTTGCCACCCAGCACGCAGCGAATGGCGATGAGCAGCGTCTCGGTCATCCCCTGCTTGCTCACGCAGCCGCTGGCGCCGGCTTCGAAGGCGCGTGCGGCGTAGAGGGGTGCATCGTCCAGGCCGAGCAGCAGCACCGGCAGCCGTTCGTGGCGCAACCGGATGTCCTTCACCATCGCGAGGACATCGCCCATCATGATTGAAAGGTCGACGATGACCAGGTCCGGCCGCGCGGAGGCGATCGCGTCCAGTGTTTCGCGTAGCGTGGCAGCCGCTTCAGCGCAAACAGTCAGATCGTGCTCGTTGTCGATCAGCGCGGTCAGCCCGCGCCGCAGGAGGGGACAATTTTCGACGATCAGGACCCGCCGTGCGGCTGGGGCTTGTCGGGATGGTGATGGTTTTGGGCTGCGCATGGTGCATGCTGCCTGCTCGAACCCGGCGACTGCTCTCAACCGACACCATAGGCCGCATCGGGGGTGCAAGACAATCAGGGCGGCGCCCTGTTTGTGGCATGGGAGAATGCCCCATGCAAGCAGGGAAAGGGGGTCAGCGGGGGGTCAGCGGTCGCGACCGGTCTCGACCCACAGAGTGGCGCGATGGGCCAGCGCGGCGGAGGACCCGAGGTTCAGCTTTAGCTTGAGATGTTCCAGGTGGGTTTCGATCGTCTTCACGCTCAGATGAAGGAGTTGCGCAATCTGACGCGTGCCATGGCCCTGACCGAGCAGTCGAAACACCTGCAGTTGGCGGTCGCTGAGCCGGGCCAGGGGCGAGCCCGTTTTACGCTTGTGCCCGCCGACGAATTGCGTGGCCAGCCGCGCCGCGAGCGCGTCGCTCATGTATGTCTCGCCGCCAAGCACGCGCCGGATGGCGACCAACACCGTCTCGTCGAGTTGTTGCTTGGAGACATAGCCGCGCGCGCCGGCCCGCAGGGCCCGCTCTGCAAACACCGCTTCGGGGTGCATCGAGAGCACCAGCGTCGGGATCTTCGGGTGGCGGGTTTTCATGGCCTTCACCAGGCCCAGGCCGTCATCGCTGTCTTCGAGCGCGAGATCGACTATCACCAGGTGAGGTGTGCTCTGCGCGACCAACTTTAGCGCGGCCTGGCAGTTGGTGGCATGCCCGCCGACGGCGAGGTCAGGCTCGTTGTCGATCAGCGCGGTCAGCCCGCGCCGCACCATGGGATGATCGTCGACGATGACAATGGTGGTTTTTGCCTGGCGCGTTCGGTCAGGTTGCTTTGCGGGCATGGCGGCAATCCTTGGGTGGGTCGGGCGGCACGGGGAACTCGCAGGTGACTGTCACACCGTGAGGGGCCGTGCGTTCCACCCGCAGGCACGCGCCTATCAGGCGCGCCCGGTAGCCCATCGTATGCATGCCGAGCCCCCCCCCGCGAGAAGCTTCTGAGAAATTCCCACGCCGTTGTCGCGGATGCGCAGGCGGCCTTGCCGACCCCGAAAGCGCAGGCTGATTTCGATCCGCCTTGCCCGTCCGTGTGTGATGGCGTTATTCACGGCTTCCTGGGTGATGCGATACAGGTGCGCCTCGACCGCGGGGTCAAACCTGAGCCAGGGACGATCACACCGGAAGGCGCAGGAGACCCGGAACAGGGCGTGGACATTCGCGGCGAAGACTTCGAGCGCCGCGGCAAGGCCGATCTGCGTCAGTCCCGCCGGGTTGAGGCCCCGCGCAAGGTCGCGGGCGTGACCGATGTTCTCGTTCAGCAGTTTGGTGATTTCGACGGCGTCGGCGGCTGCCCGGTGGGTGTCCGCCTGCAGCTTGCTGGAAAGCGTCGCACTGAGGGCCGCGATGCCGGCCAGGTTTTGACACAAGCCGTCATGCAGTTCCTGCCCCACGCGCTCTTTTTCCCGGTCAGCGGTATCGAGGATCTCCTTTTCCAGCCGCTTGTGATCGGTGACGTTACAGGCCGACGCGTAGATCAGTTGCCGCTCCGGCACGAGCCTGGCATTCCATTGTAACCACAGGTAATGGCCATCCTTGGCCAAATAACGATTCTCGAAGGCAATCGTTGCGGCGCCTTTCGCAAGCGTGCGCATTTCGCTCTCAGTGGCCCCGCGGTCGTCAGCGTGCACGAAGTCGAGGAATGGCCTGGCCTGCAGTTCCTCCACGGTCCATCCTAAAATGCTCTCCCACGCCGGGTTCATGCGCTTGAAGTAGCCATCCATACCGGCAACGCACAACAGGTCGAGTGACAGGGAGAAGAAAGAGGACAACTCTTCCTCGGCCTGCCGCGCTCGAGAAGACCAAGGGTTCACCTTGGCCGCCCGCTTGCGAGGGATGGGGAGTTTTTTCTTACTTGCCGTGCGCATACACGATTTCCATTTCCTCTTGTCCTGTATTGCACCTGACATCGACGGGCCGATACAACACGCATGGGCAGGGCCTCACAGCGTGTGGACCGGGGATACAGGGACGGTGTTTTCGTCCGATGCGTATTATAGGTTGGGTGCGCGGATGGGGGGTGCGTATCGGTTCCGCCAGCGTGAAGTTTCGCTGCCAGCGAACGGCCATGATCCCCGCCAGCAAAACGCGAAGTGTTGCTTGGCGCGGCAGTGGTGGTGGCGTAAAATACTTACCTGGTAATACTTCAGTCGCGGAGGCGTTATGGACGATGTATCGGTAACCAGCAAGGGGCAAGTGACGATACCGAAGAAGGTCAGGACCGCGCTCGGCATCACGACCGGCACCAAAGTCACGTTCGAAACCGAAGGCAACACCGCGCGGCTCATGGTCGTCAGGACACGCAAGCCGTCGCGGGTCGAGGATGGCCCGAAGATTCTCGACTACAAGGGCAAGGCGGTGACCCTGGGAGAGATGGAAGAAGCGATCGCGCGCGGCGCGGAGGGCTCGCGGTGAAGGCGCTCGATACCAGCGTGCTGGTGCGCTATTACACGATGGACGAGCCGCGCCAGGCGAAAATTGCCGCGCGCATCATCGCGGGTGAAGCAGAATTATTCATTCCGCGGACCGTGCTCATCGAACTGTATTTTGTGCTCAAGTATGCGAAAAAATACCGGTTCGATCCGGCGCGAATCGGTGAGGTGTTGAGGCACCTGATCGATCTGCCCAACGTCACCGTCGAGAACTACGACATGGTGACGACCGCGCTCGCCTCGCAGCAGTTGGGCCTGGAGTTTCCAGGCGCGCTGCATGTTGCAGCGAGCGTTCGGTGCGACGAATTTCTCACCTTTGACGACCGGCGCCTCGCGCGGCGGGCACAACGCGCCGGAATCAGACCTCGTGTGATGGTGCCGGTGGCCTGATTCGCTCTTTCCTCACGCATTCAATTATGCGCGTATTACGAAGCAGCTTCGCCGTCCGCTCATCGAATTCCAGCTAGCCGAGAGCGATGGCTTCCCGCGCGCGCTCCAGCACCTGCGCCACGCAGGTATCGAGCGGTTGCTCCAGGCGTGATTGGCGCCGCGCTGGATCACGACGTCCCCCGTTTTCAGCTGCACGTCTTCGTCATCCGGCACCAGCCTGCGTTCGACAGGATGAGCGCCATCAACGACGACACCACCATCGACAATCTGCGCATGGGGTTTCCTCCTGACCGGCAGGGCAGTATAGTTACTGCGCATACATCAAATCAAGGAGAGTCGATGCGAGTTTGTGTATTCGGCGCGGGCGCTGTGGGCGGCAATCTCGCAACGCGGCTGGTCGCGGCGGGGGCTGACGAGATTTCGGTGGTCGCCCGCGGCGCGATGCTGCAGGCGATGCGCGAGCAAGGGCTCACGCTGCGCTCGGGCGGCATGGAAATCAAGGCAAGACCCGCGATCGCGACCGATGATCCGTCGACGCTGCCGCCGCAGGAACTGGTGCTGGTGACCTTGAAAGCGCACGCGGCACCCGGCGCCGCGGCGGCAATCGCGCGTCTGCTCGCGCCGCAGGCTTGCGCAGTTTTTTTCGTGAACGGCATTCCGTGGTGGTGGCGGCATGGCCTTCCCGGCGCAAGTGGCGCGCTGCCGCTGCTCGACCCCGGCGGCGCGCTGTGGAGCCAGGTCGGTCCTGAACGCGCGCTTGGCTGTGTTGTGCACTGTCCCAATGACCTCGTCGCGCCGGGCGTGATCGCGCACACGGGCGTCAATCATTTCATCCTCGGCGAACCTGACGGCACCATGAGTGCGCGCCTTGAGGCGGTCGCCGCGGTGCTCCGCCGCGGCGGCATCGACACCCGCACCTCCGGCGATCTGCGCCGCGACGTCTGGCAAAAGCTGGTGAACAACGCCGCCGGCAACACGCTCTGCGCGCTCGGCCGCGTCGATCTGGGCGAACTCGGCGCCGATCCCGATCTGCGCGCGTTGTCGATCGGCGTGATGCGCGAAGTGCTCGCGCTCGGCGCGGCGCTCGGCTGGGACCTGCACGCGGAAGTGGACGTGGAAAGCGCGGCGCGGCGCGGCAAGCCGGGCCAGCGCCCCTCGATGCTGCAGGACGTGCTGCTGGGGCGGCCGATCGAGGTCGAGGCGATTATCGGCCAGGTTCAGGCGTTCGCGCGCGAAGCCGGCGTCATGGCGCCGACGGTGGACGTCATCCTGCCGCTGCTGCGCGGACTTAACCGATCACTCAAAGGGAACTGAAATTGTCACACAACAAAGTAGCCATCGTTACCGGCGCGGGCACGGGAATCGGCAAGGGCGCCGCGCTCGCGCTGCTGCAGGACGGATATCGCGTTGCGCTTGCCGGGCGCCGCGCCGAGCTGCTCGAACAGACGGCGGCCGAATCGGCTGCGGGCGCACACGCGCTGGCGGTCGCCACCGATGTGAGCAAACCGGAGTCGGTGCGCGCGCTTTTCGCGAAAACGATAAGCGCTTTCGGCCGCCTCGACGTTTTGTTCAACAACGCAGGCGCCAACGCGCCGGGAATTCCATTCGAAGACCTCACCTACGAAAAATGGCAATCGGTGGTGGACGTAAACCTCACGGGGATGTTCCTGTGCGCGCAGGCAGCCTACCGGATCATGAAAAGCCAGGACCCGCGCGGTGGACGCATCATCAATAACGGCTCGATCTCGGCGCACGCGCCGCGGCCCGATTCCGCGCCCTACACCGCGACCAAGCACGCAGTGACCGGGCTCACCAAAACCATTTCGCTCGACGGCCGCAAGTACGACATCGCGTGCTGCCAGATCGACATCGGCAACGCGATGACGGTACTCGCGTCCCGAATGGCGAAAGGCGTGAAACAGGCGAACGGCGAAATCGCGGTTGAAGCGATGATGGATGTGCAGCACGTGGCGAACGCCGTGGTCCACATGGCCAGCCTGCCGCTCGACGTCAATGTACAGTTCATGACCGTCATGGCGACCAAGATGCCGTTCGTGGGGCGCGGCTGACGCGCCGCACCCCGTTTCGTTACTCGACGATTTTATTTAGCGGCAACTCGATGATGCCGCGCGCGCCCACCTCGTAAAGCCGCGGGATCAGCTCCCGCACGTTCTTTTCCTCGACCACGGTGCTCAACTCCACCCACTTCGGGTCGGAGAGCGTGGAGACCGTCGGCGTGGCCAGCGCCGGCAATAATTTCAGCACGCTGTCCACTTTTTCTTTGGGCACGTTCATCGACAGCAGGACGCGCGAGGCGGCGGCGATTGCCCCCTTCAGCAGCATCAGCAGGCGCTCGATCTTGGCGCTTTTCCAGCCGTCCGCAAGGGCGCCGCGGTGAGCGATAAAGCGCGGCGTGCTTTCCAGCACCACGTGCATGATCCTCAGATTGTTGGCGCGCAGCGACGAGCCGGTCTCGGACACATCCACGATGGCATCCGCAAGAATCGGCGGTTTGACTTCGGTCGCACCCCACGAGAACTCGACGCTGGCGCTCACCCCGTGCTGCGCGAGGAAACGCCGGGTCATGCCCACCGCTTCGGTCGCGATGCGGCGGCCTTCGAGGTCCTTGACCGTATGGAAGGCGGAATCATCCTTGGACGCAAGCACCCAGCGCACCACGCCGTAATTCGGCCACGGCGCCCTGAGGTCAGCCAGCTCCGCCACGTCAGCATCGTTTTCCATTATCCAGTCGAGCCCGGTGATCGCGCAGTCGAGTATGCCCTGGCCAACGTAGCGCGCCATCTCCTGCGGCCGGATCAGGATGCACTGGATCTCCGCGTCGTCGATGTCGGGATAATAGGAACGGCCCGAGATGCGCAGGTCGTAGCCGGCGCGCACGAACAGCTTCTGGGTGGTTTCCTGCAGGCTGCCCTTGGGAATACCGAGGCGTAGCTGGTTGGTTTTCTCGCTCATGTTCCGTTTACCTTCTGCGCGACGACATGCGTTGTTCCGGGGTACACCGGATCGGGCAGATCAAGCGCAAAGTGCTTTGCCTCGTACGCCTCGATCAGCGTGGCCAGCACATCCAGGCGCTCGCCTTCCGGGGTATTGGCTTTTGCGGTCATCAGTTTTTCGACTTCCTTGAGAGCCTGTTCGTAATCCTTGCGCGTCTTGATGGGGCGGATCTTCATATTTTCGATTCCTGTCTTTTGCCGCCGGCATGACACTACTGAAAACGCGCTGCGTCAGGCTTCGATTTGTTCCGGCGGCACCAGCACGACCTTGCCTTCGCGCCAAACCGCGATAGGGTTGCCGGCGAGCTTGTGCTCGCGCAGCGCGGCGCGTACCGCTTGCTGCGCGGCAAGAACCGATCGCGCAACCGGATCGTCAGGGCTTGTCCCGGCGACCTCGATTTCAATTTCGGTCGAAGATGTCTTTTTCATAGCGTTGTCGCAGAATATCCCAAAACCTGCGCGTTGCGATACCGATACTGGTGCTCATACTGCACGCGGCTGGACCAGCTCGGCCGCCAGCTGTTTCAGCGCGTCATCGAGTTGGTTCTTCACGGTGCGGATATTTCCGGCGATTCGCTGCATAATCCGGCTTATAGCATTTCGGCTCCTCACTGGCAAAGCAACGTTATCAATCGGCTAATTCAAGCAAAGACATGAAACGATCATCCAAGAAGTCGCCCCTGAAGCTTGCGCCGCTTCGCGTTCCCGGCCAGTCGATAGATGCCCAGCTGGACGATCTGAGATACGACGAAATGCTAAGCCCTATTCTGCTCGCGGGGCTCATGGTCTTAACGGCTATGCTCGAATGGTTACGCTATTTCACAGACTCCAAGCTTAACCCTTTGCCATTCACGATCGTCGCGATTATGGCCATAGGCTACGCAATCTTTCGCGTTCGGCGTGGCGACGCCCGAGCCCAGCAACTCAAGCTGGGGCGATCAGGAGAGCGGGCCGTAGGCCAATACCTCGAATGGTTTCGAACCAAAGGTTTTTTCGTCTTCCACGACGTTCCGAATGGCGATGCAAACATCGATCATCTTCTCATCGGTACCCGTGGAATCTACACCATCGAAACCAAAACCATCTCGAAACCTGCTCGTGGCGATGCGCATGTTCTGGTAAAGGACGGAAAGATCCTTGCGGACGGATACCTGATAGAACGCGATCCGATTGTGCAGGCAAAGGCGCAGGCGCGCTGGGTTCACAACTTTCTTGCGCAGTCCCAGTTCAAGGCGTTTGTGCAGCCTGTTGTGGTCTTTCCCGGCTGGTTCGTCGAGCCCTTCGATATGAAGGCCGTAGGGGTGTGGGTCCTTGAGCCCAAGGCTCTCGACAAATTCATCGAGAACGAGGCCGAAGCACTAACTCACGATGAAGTTCGTGCGATGGCGTCGGCTCTGGCAAGCTATATCAGGAGTCAGAGCAACCTTTAACTCTGGCTTTTCGGGAAGTTGTGTGGGTAAATTGAGGATGTAAACATGGCTGGGGGCCGCATGGCTATTGGCTTCCAGGCTATTTACGTATGTGAAACCGCGGTCTGTTCCAGGTTTACAGCGGCTTCACCGCCTTGGCGATGTTCGAGAAGTCACCATCCGTTGGCATGACGAACACGCAGCACCCGCCACTGCGCGACGCCCATACCGCGCCGACCGCGCGCTTTTCCTCCGCATCGTCCGCCGTGTAGCGGTCCTTGCCTTTGTATTCCACTGCAAGCACGCGGCCGTCGGCAAGTTGGCAGAGAAAGTCGGGGTAAAACCAATCCGTGGAAGTTTGCAGCCGGAACGACGAAGGCTTGCGCACCAGGTTTCGCATCCAGAACTTCACTTCCGGTCGGGCGTCGAGGAACTGCGCGCACTTTAATTCCTCCGTCAGTTCGCCGCTCGGGGTCTTTTCACGCAATTCGCCCGGCTTCGGGAAGTAGTGTTTGTTGAACTGGAAGCCGCCCTCGTAAAGCCAGCTCGGTTCGTAGATCATGGCCCTGAAGTTGATTGCGCGCTCGGCGCTGACGGCAAGCGCTGAATCCGGCAGCAGGAACTGCCGGAATGCCGCCTTGCGCTCGCTGTCGCGGTGTCGCCGGATGCGCGCCTCGATCTCGTTGCGCAGCCGGAAGCGGTCGAGCGCAAGCAGGCTCAGATCGGTGATGCCGTGCCTCGCCGTCAGCCCGCGGATGACCTTGCGCAGAAACTCCGCCGATTCGCCGACGGGAATATCCTGATGATCGATATGCCGGTCGAGCCACGCGACCAGGTTCTCCAGCGTCCAGTCGCCGGCATCGCCAAGCGCCAGTACATGCTGGTGCAGCGTGCCGACAAAATCGGCCTCCTTCGGCTCCAGCGCGATCTTGGTCTGCACTTCGCCTTTCGCTCCCACGTCGAGATACCCGGCTTCTGCGACGGGTCTGACCAGCGGGTTATAGAATTCGGAAAGCGCGGCGTCTTTCTCACTGAGCTTCCACGGATGTTCAAGCAGAAAAGTGCTCTCGAATTCGAAAAGTTCCTGGTTCTCCCGCACGCACAGCAGGGGCACGACGAAGTCGAACTGCTGCTCATAGGGTGAGGGCATTCGCGGTTTTCCGCTGCCGCCAAAAGCCTTCTCCGCTTCGCGCACGCTTTCGACGATGGCTGCCACCTTGGCTTTCGCCTCGGGCGTCGTCACACAACTCGCCAGCTTCGCCGTTTCGTCCTCGTCGAGCGGCACATTGACGGTAATTTCTCCCTTGGCGGTATCGATGCGTGCCTTGCCCGCGAGTGCGGCCACCTGGATCTGCGCCCCCCCCGCGTCGATTTCATCCGGCGATACCCGCACCGTTTGCGACTGCAGGCCAAGCGGCATGGTGCCTCGCGGCACCGGAATGATGATGCGCTCGGCTTCCGCGGCCGTGAAGCCGTTGCTTTCCAACGCCTCCCGCAGTTCGTTCAGCACTTCGTGCAGTGAGTCCGACACGGAAAATGCATACGCGCAGTTGAGGTCGGGATGCTGCTTGGCCTGCGCGCCCGGCAAGCGCAGGATGCGACCGACGATCTGCTCGATTGCCGTGGCCGAGCGCGTTTCCCTGAGGCTGCACAGCACGTAAGCGAACGGGCAATCCCATCCCTCGCGAAGTTTCTGGACAGTAATGATGACGCGCACCGCGCACTTCGGCGACGCGATGTCAGTCACGCTCTTCAACTCGTCGAGCGTGCCGACGGAAATCTTGACCTCGTCCTTCGTAACGCCGAAGTCGCTCACCAGCCGGTCGCGTAGCGGCTCGCACCCATCCACGCGTTCCGCCTGCAA
>Ga0080064_1005579_pt1 | contig 14541 bp, 12 predicted proteins | sample Subgrocontami54m_FD_69260 | JGI IMG/M metagenome (GOLD analysis project Ga0080064, IMG submission 69260) | Subsurface groundwater microbial communities from S. Glens Falls, New York, USA - GMW46 contaminated, 5.4 m (SPADES assembly) (version 2) ...
GGTGAGCGCCGCCTGCACCGCGATGCGCGCCGTCTCGCTGTCCCGGATCTCGCCCACCAGGACAACATCGGGATCCAGGCGCATGATGGAGCGCAACCCCACGGCGAACGTGAGGCCCGCCTTGGGGTTCACCTGGATGGAGTTGACGTCGGGAAAACGGTACTCCACGGGGTCTTCAATGGTGATGACGTTGCGCTCCGAGTGGTCCATCTGATTAATGGAGGCGTACAGGGTGGTGGTCTTGCCGGACCCCGTGGGCCCGCAGACCAGTATCATGCCGTGGCTGCTTTTCAGCATGCGGTTATAACGGGCCAGGATCTCCGGCAGATAGCCCAGGTCAGCAAGGGAACGGATGGAGGAGGACTTGTCCAGGAGTCGCAGCACCATCATCTCGCCGTGGACGGTGTCGCTGGTGGCCGCGCGTATGTCCACATCGCGCCCTTCGGAGCTGAGGCTCATCTGGCCGTCCTGCGGCAGTCGCCGCTCCGCGATGTTCATGCCCGCCATGATCTTAAGCCGGGAGATTAGGGGCGCGTGGATACTGGCGGGCAGGGAGAAGGATTCATGGAGAATGCCGTCAATGCGGAACCGGATGCGCAGGCGGCTGGCCTGCGGTTCGATGTGAATGTCCGACACCCTGTCCTTGACGGCCTGGCTGAGCAGCAGGTCCACCGTCCGGACTATGGGCGTCCGGGTCACGATCTCCGGCGCTAACGTGCCGGACTCGCGCTCGGCGGGAGTGAACTGCTGGAGCTCTCGTGTAATCTCGCCATTGACTTTATAGTAGATGTCAATGGCCTCTTGAATCTCGGCCGCCGCCACCGGCACGGGGATGATGTGCAGCCCGCAGTGGGCGTGGATGTCTTCAATGGCCTGAAGGTCCTCGGGGTCGGCCATGGCCACGGCCAGGCGGTCGCCCTCCGCGTAAATGGGTATCACACGGTGTCTGCGGGCCAGGTTCTCCGGGACCAGGGCCAGGACCTCGGGGTCCACGCGCTGCTTCTTGAGGCTGATCCCGTTCGCTCCGAACGCGGCGTTCCGCGACGCGACGGGCTGAAGAGCGGCGGGAACCGGCTGGGCCGTATCGTTCGACGGCTCGGAGGGCGTGCGCGGCGCGTCGTCCGTCGAAGGGGACAACTGCTCTGCGCCAGCGCTCTCGGAAGAGGCGGAGAGAAGCCGTGCCAGGCGCGCCATTGTCATGGTGCCCTCCTCGCGGGCCTCTGAACGGGCTAGGGAAACACGATTGAGCAGAAGGGTGAATGAAGCTGGGGGCACCACAAAGTATGCGACGTTCCATATGTGCGCACAATAGTACTTTAGGATTAAGTGAAGGGGTGAATTGGTACTAAGGTCGCGCACCCGCTGGTGTGGATGCATCCGCACGGGCCGTGGACGACCGCGAGAATAGGGGTGGTATCATAGGGGGAGTGGGGAGGCAGTCTCCTTCGGGAAAGGAGGAAGGGTGATGCCAGAGGAGCTTGTTGGCGAGGTGACGGACTTCTTCTCTCGGCCCGTGGTGGCGGGAATCAGGCTGAGCCGCGACGTGAAGGCCGGGGACAGGCTTCACATCAAGGGCCACACGACGGACCTGGAGTTCCTTCTGGAGTCCATGCAGGTGATGAACCAGCCCGTCCAGGAGGCGAAGTCCGGCACGGACATCGGCGTCAAGGTGCCGGACCGCTGCCGTGGCGGAGACAAGGTCTACAGGGTGGTGTAAACCCCGTCGGGGGCGGCTACGTCTCCGGTTTAGGCGCGGGCTTGGGAGCGGTCGCGCGGTTGCGCGAGCCCGCGGGCCGTCCGCGGCGCCGCCGGGGCGACTGGGCCGTCAGAGAGCGCAGCAGGTTCACCGTTTCAATGGCGCTCACCGCGGCGTCAAACCCCTTGTTGCCCACCTTTGCGCCCGCGCGGTCCATCGCCTGCTCCACGTTTTCCGTGGTCAGGATGCCGAACACTACGGGGATGCCCGACGCGAGCTCCACGCTGGCGATGCCCTTGGCGGCCTGGCCGGCGACGTACTCGAAGTGCGGGGTCTCGCCGCGGATGACCGCGCCCAGGCATATGATGGCGTCGTAGCGGCCGCTCTCGGACATCTTCTTGGCGACGAGGGGAATCTCGAAGGCGCCGGGCGTCCAGGCCACGGTGACGTCCTGGTCCCGCACCCCGTGCCGCAGGAGCGCGTCGCGCGCGCCGTCCAGCAGGCGGGACGTGATGATCTCGTTGAAGCGGGAGACGATGATCCCGCACCGAAGGCCCTGTCCCAGAAAGCTGCCGCGTAGCTCTTGCATCGTGTTAACCTCGTTCGCTAGCCTGTCCGGAGGTCTTCCGGCGGCAGCAGGTGGCCCATCTTGACCCTCTTGGTCTCCAGGTACTTCTTGTTGTATGCGTTGGACTTGGAGATGAGCGGGACTCTCTCCACCACCGTCAGCCCGTAGCCCTCAAGGCCCGCGCGCTTGGTGGGGTTGTTGGTGAGAAGCCGCATCTGGCGGACGCCCAGGTCCACGAGTATCTGCATCCCGACGCCGTAGTCGCGCCTGTCGGCGGGAAAGCCCAGGGCCTTGTTCGCCTCGACGGTGTCCATGCCCTTGTCCTGCAGGGCGTAGGCGCGCACCTTGTTATGCAGGCCGATGCCCCTTCCCTCCTGCCGCATGTACAGGAAGATGCCCGCGCCCGCCTGTGCGATGGCGTCCATCGCCAGCGCGACCTGCTGACCGCAGTCGCAGCGCATACTTCCGAAGACGTCCCCTGTCAGGCACTGGCTGTGGACGCGGACGAGGATGGGCTTGTCCGGAGAGACGGCGCCCAGCACCAGGGCCAGGTGCTCGTCCGGGTCGAACTGGCTGCGGTAGGCGTAGAGGCGGAAGTCGCCCCAGGACGTGGGCAGGGCCGCCTCCGCTACCCGCTGGACCAGTTTCTCGTGGCCGTGCCGGTAGGCGATGATCTGGTTGACGCTGATGATTTTGACGGAGTGCTTGCGGGAGAACTCGGACAGCTCCGGCATGCGCGCCATCGTGCCGTCGGCGTTCATGATCTCGCAGATGACGCCCGCCGGGTGCAGGTCCGCCAGCTTGCACATGTCCACGATGGCCTCGGTCTGGCCGGCGCGCACCAGCACGCCGCCCTCCCGGTAGCGGAGCGGGAACATGTGGCCGGGCCGGACGATGTCCTCCGGCCTCGTCGCGGGGTCAATGAGCGCCTTGATGGTGGCCGCGCGGTCCGCCGCGGATATGCCGGTGCTGACGTCGCGCTTGGCGTCCACCGAGGCGGCGAAGGCCGTGCCGTGCAGGGCGGTGTTGGTCTGCACCATCATCGGTATCTGGAGGTTGTCCAGGCGGTCGCCGGTCACGGAAACGCAGATAAGGCCGCGGGCATGCGTGGCCATGAAGTTGATCATCTCCGGCGTGATCTTCTCCGCCGCGCAGGCGAGGTCGCCCTCGTTCTCCCGGTCCTCGTCGTCCACGATGATGACGAACTTACCGGCCTTGATATCTTCGATAGCTGCTTCGATAGTCGCCAGGGGCATGGGTGCTGTCTCCTTGGACTGCCAGTACGGCCTCCGCTCGTGGTCGGCTCGGAGGAAGCCGGGCGGAGGCCTGTCCTACGATGGGGTCAGAAGCTTCTGGACATACTTGGCGAGGATGTCCGTCTCCAGGTTGACTTTGTCTCCGGGCCGCCTTTGGCCCAGGGTCGTGTGAGCCAGGGTGTACGGGACTAAGGATACACGAAAGGCATCGCTCCTGCAATTGACGACGGTGAGGCTCACGCCGTCCACGGCTATGAACCCCTTCTCGACGACGTAGCGCGTCAGCGCGCGCGGCGCTCGGAAGGCCATGACGAAGCTGTTGGGGCCGTCCGGCGTGACGCCGCGCACCGCGGCGACGCCCTCCACGTGCCCTTGCAGCAGGTGCCCGCCGACGCGCCCGCCGTACGCCAGCGCCCGCTCCAGGTTGACGGGGTCGCCGACGTGGACAGCGCCCAGGTTGGTGCGGCGCAGTGTCTCCGGCACCACGTCCACGGCGAACGTGCCCTTGCCCAGCGCGCTCACGGTCAGGCACGCGCCGTTGACGGCGATGCTGTCGCCGAGGCGCGCGCCCTCCAGCGTCACCCGCGCCGCGATGACCAGCCGACCTGGCCGTGCCTCCTTGACCGTGCCCAGCTCTTCCACGATGCCGGTGAACATTCCGTGCTCCCGCGGCTCAACCGCCGCCGCGCCGCCCGGACCGCCCCCGATTCGCGGATGCGGCGCATCTGAATTGTAGCACAGGGAGTCGTCGGGACGACGTCGCGCGCCCGCGCAGGGGGTCGGGTGGCCATCCCCCTTGTGTCCCCCTTCCGTCCGCGGAAGGGGAGGGGGAAAGACAGAAAAGTGATGGTGGGAGGACACCCTTCGACTACGCTCAGCAGGCTCTCCCACACCCTCCGGCAGGGCCACGCCCCTCTGCACCCTGCCGGTTGCGGGAAGCGGCGTGCCTCCCTGTCATTGCTATGAAAATAGCGAGGTTAATTCCGTAGGGGCAATCCTGTGTGATTGCCCAACGCGAGGGCGACCACATAGGGCCGTCCCTACGTGGGAACGGCCATTTTCATACGTAGTGGTGCTCTGGCAAGAGCGTATCGGATTCCGCGACCTTCGACTGCGCTCAGGGTGAACTCCGCGAGGAATCTCCGCCGGACGTGGGCGTTACGCCGTGGCCGCGGTGACCGTGGCCGGCCTGGGGTGGATGCCCTGCTGCGCCAGCGCGGACTGGAACACCTCGTAGTAGTGCCAGCCGATGATCTTGGCGCGGCCCAGGAAGACCGTGGGCGTCGCGGTGACGCCTATCTTCGCCGCCGTCAGGACCGCCTCCAGCGCCCGGAGCGTGTACGCCCGCTCGCGGAGAGCGCGGCCCAGATCCTCAGCGTCCAGCCCCACCTTGTCGGCGGCCTCCATGAGCGTATTCGCCTGGGCGATGTCCTTGCCCTCGACCCACAGCGCATCGAAGACCGCCGACTTGAACGGCAGGGCCAGGCCGTTGTCCTCCGCGTACTCCAGCGCCTCGAAGGCGTAGAAACTGAACTGCTGCTTGTCCGGCAGGCGCATGGGCTCGGCCTTCTCCGGTTCCATCTCGCGAAGCCACGCCAGGGTGGCCTTGCGGCGCTCCGGGTCGGCGGCGTACGGCCTGCCCTCCGGCGGCATCTCCGGATGGAGCCAGTGCGGACGCCACAGCGGCTTCACGCCGTAGTCCCTGATGAGGTTGTCCACCTGCGCCTGCGCAATGTAGGAGTACGGACAGGTGAAGTCCGCGAAGAACACGGCCTGGAACGGCGGCGCCCCCTGGTCCTCCGTCGCGCTTTGGGATTCCGTGGTGCTCTGTGTGTCCTGAATCATGTCGTTCCCTCCCTCCGACGACTAGATCGCCTTCGCCATCGCCTCCGCGCCGAGCATGGAGAGCTCGTCGCCGGCGAGCCCGCCCTCCCGCGCATCCTTGTCGAACGAGAAAAACATCACGGTCGCGCCCTCCGGGCCCGTCGTGAGCGGCGAGGGCTGCTCGTCGCCCTCCACGTAGCGCAGGCCGGGCGGCGTCAGGGCGCGGCCCTCCATCACCACGCCGCCTTTCAGCACCACTTCGTAGCGTCCGTAGACAGGCGCGTTCACGGGAATCGTCATGTTCGGCGGGCACTCCAGCATCATCGCCTCCGGCCCCGTCATGGGCGGCAGGAGGAACTTGCACCGCATGTCCTCGTGTCCGGCGATGGCGACCCACTCGGTGTCCTTCTCCATGCCGGATATCTGGCGGCCGGTCAGGTTGATCTTCCTGCGGGCGTCGCGGTTGCCCATGGTCACGAGGCCCGCGCGCCGCGGGTGCAGCACGAGGACGTGATGATCGCCGCCCACGGAGAAGGGGCCATACGACACGTTGTGGTCCGTGTAGTGCACCGCGACGGGACGCAGCTTCATCGTCTCCTTGGGGAGGTCCATGAACCCGCCAAGGAGCACCTGGAACTGGGAGGTCAGGTGCATGTGGGCGTACACCTTGATGCAAGGGTCGAAGACGAACCGGAATGCCTCCGGCCCGCCGTCGTCTCCGCTCAACATGACCTGCCCACGGAACGTGACGCCCTCCGTCTCGCCGTTCTTCCACGGCAGCATGGAGGGGTCAACAACATATTGCTTAAGCACGGCAGCCCTCCCCTGCTCGCGTTGCGCTGGCACACCGGGGCGCGGGGCCGCGCCACGGGTTAGATGCACGTGATACTCCCCTGATAGCATCTTAATCAGGAGGCGGGCACCGTGTCAAATCGAACGCGCGCGACTGCGTGAATCCGTGGGCTTGAGGCGTGGCGCGACGGAACCAGCCCTAACCCGTCTTCTCGCTGAAGGTGCGGTACAGGAACACGAGCGACGGGACGAGCACCACCGCGCCGATGACCAGGGAGACGAGGAACGGGACGAGGGTCGTCGTTCCCGCCGCCAGGTCCGAGATGCGCTGGTCAGGCAGAATGAGGTAGGGGTACTGGACCACGCCCCAGCCGGCGAGCACCAGCGCCACCGTGCCCGCCGCGACGGATGGCGCCAGCGCGTACAAGCGCCGCCAGAGCACGACCAGAGAGGCCAGCCCCATGACGACCGCCACGCTTATCACGGCTACCGGAACGGGGGAGGAAAGCCGCTCCCAAAACGGCTTTGCGTCCCACGACGCGACGATCAGCGCGACGGTGGTGAGCGCACCCAGCGCGACGCTGGCGAGGATGCCGCGCCGCCGGAAGTCTTCACGAAGCTGCCCATCGGTCCGGTCGGTCATGAAGCAGGCCGTGAGGAAGGCGCAGACGGCGACTCCGATAAGACCGGTCACCAAAGGGAAAGGCCGCAGCCACGGCTCGGAAGCTCCTCCCCGGGTTGTTATATGGCCGCCGGCCACGGCGCCGAGGGCGATGCCCATGGCCAGAGGAGTGATGATGCTGGCGATGGAGAAGAATGATCCGACAAGAGGGACCTGCGCCTCATTCCCATCGCCGAAGTGGCGAAACGCGAAAGCGGCTCCCCGGAAAATGATGCCCAGGAGGGCTATCACCAGCGGGATGAAGAGGGCCGTGAACAGTTGCGCGAAGGCTGCCGGAAACGCGGTGAACAGCGTCACGATGACGAATATGAGCCAGATGTGGTTCGTCTCCCACACCGGGCCCATCGCACGGAAGACGGCCTCGCGCTGCTGGCCCGCGCGCGGCCCGCTGGCGAGCGCCGTCCAGACGCCTCCACCGAAGTCGGCGCCGCCGAACACCGCGTAGGCGATGAGTCCCATGAGGACAACACCAGCCGCCAGGTCTTCAAGCACCGCCTGAACCCTCCGTTCTCCGCGCCGACCCTTCCACCGGCCGCCTGCGCTCCCGCAGCAGCAAGACCAGGAGACCGATGGTGAGCACGACGTACACCAGCAGGAACGTCAGAAGAACGACGCCTACCCCTTGCTGAGTCGTGACCCCTTCGCTCACCCGCATGACCTTGTAGATAATCCAGGGCTGGCGTCCGAACTCGGTCACGAGCCATCCGGCCTCCAGCGCGACAAAGCCCAGCGGCGCGGCGGCGACGATGGCGAGGAGGAGCGGGCGTCCGGGCCGGACCGCCCTGCGCCGCCAGACGGTCGCCCAGAACCACGCGGCCACGAGCAGCAGGAAGGAGCCGATGCCGACCATGACCTGGAACGGGTAGTGCACAAAGCGCGGGTCCGGGATTTCGTCCGGTGGGAAACTGTTCAGCCCCCGCACCTCGGCGTTGGGGTCGAAGAACGTCAGCAGGCTGGCGAGTTTGGGAATTTCGATGGCGTAGGGCGTCGTCCTGGTCGCGGGGTCGGGGAAGCCGCCGATGCGCAGGGGGGCGCCCCGCTCCGTCTCGAACTGCGCCTCCATGGCCGCGAACTTCTCGGGCTGGTTGTGCGCCAGGAAACGGGCGCTCGCATCGCCGCTGACAAGCTGGATGACCGTGAAGACGGCGGCGACCGCAAGCCCCAGCGTCAGCGCCTTTCTGTTGTAGGCGGACTGGTCGCCGCGGAGCATGGCGACGGCGTACACGCCCGCGACGGCGAAGCCCATCGCCACGTAGGCGGCCAGGGTGCCGTGGATGACCTCGTAGGGCATGGCGGGGTTGAATATGACGGCGAAGGGGTCAACGCTGACGACCTTCCCATCCGCCACGGTGAAGCCCGCGGGCTGGTTCATCCAGCCGTTCACGCTGATGACGAAGAACGCCGAGGCCGCCGAGCAGAGCACGATGGGGATGGCGCAGAGCCAGTGCACCCGCGGCGACAGCCTGTCCCACCCGTAGATGTAGAGGCTCAGGAAGATGGCCTCGATGAAGAACGCGAAGCCCTCTAGCGCGAACGGGAACCCGATGACGCCGCCGGCGAACTCCATCCACTTCGGCCAGAGCAGTCCGAATTCGAACGACAGGGCGGTGCCGGAGACGGCGCCCACCGCAAAGAGGAGGGCCGCCACGCGGCCCCAGCGTTTCGCCATATCGCGGTACATTCCGTCGCCGGTGCGCAGGGCGAGGCCCTCGGCGATGAGCAGGAGGAGCGGGAGACCGATGCCGATGGTGGCGAAAATGATGTGAAAGGCAAGAGAGGCGCCCATGAGCGCTCGAGCGGAGGTCAGGCTATCGAGCACCACGAGGTAACCTCCCGGAGGGTCTGACGCGGTCGCCGCCGCGGGGCAAGCGACCTTACCGCGGGCGTCCGGCTGGATGTGAGCTAGCCGGGAAGCACGGGGTCGGATACGTCCCACGCCTACCGCACAACAATCTCATCATATCTTTTAATAATGGAATTCGTCAATCGCCGGACAGCCTGGCCGCGCCAGTCCCGTTGAAAGGAGCGCGCGCGGCGTTGGACAAGCCCCGCTGGTGGCAGGGGGTGAGGTAGGTAGGTAGGTAGATAAATAGCGATTCTGGGAGGACACCTCCCAGGCCCTCCGGCGGGCCGCAGGGCGGCCCTGCACCCCTGCCGCGAGGTGAGGTCTGCGGCGTGCTCTAGGTGGTCTGCGAAGGGGCCGTTGTAGTCGCGGGTGACGGCGTCGGCGCGGACGTCGGCGCGGGCGTGATGCGGCGCTGCTTCCAGCGGTACACCTGCTGCACCATGCGGCAGTAGGCGCAGACCTCCGCCGTCGTCGCTTCGCCGCAGGTGGCGCACTCCCGCAGCTCCACCTTCTGGCCCGTGGTCGCCAGCGCCGGACGCAGGTTCTTCAGGTAGCCCTGGAAGAAGCGCAGCTTTGTCCCGTGGGACTCGGCCTCGATACGGTTCAGCACGTCCTTGTACAGCAGCGAGAGAGCGCCCGTGGCGTTGGGGCACTCGTCCACCACGTAGTCAATATGGCGGAGGACGGCGTAGCTGGCCGTCTCCTTCTCCGAGAGGGTGTACAGGGGCTTGACCTTGCGCCCCAGTTTGGCGTGCGTTGATTCCAGCGCGGGGGCCTGCCGTCCCAGGCTGTCCATCTGCCAGTGCAGGATGCCGCCCATGAGCGTCGCCGCCTCGTCGTCGAGGTTGTGGCCCGTCGCCAGGACGGTGAACCCATGCTCGCGGGCGGTCCGGTTCATCAAGTAGCGCTTGGTGAGGCCGCAGCCGGAGCAGGGCACGCGCCGGAGCGCCTTCGACACCTCCGGGATGGTCCCGCCGATCGCCGCCTCGACTTCGACGACGACCAGCTCGACGTTGTGCTCGCGGGCGTACGCCTCCGTCTTCTCGCGGGAGAGGTCGGAGTAGTCGCCGATGCCCAGGTGGATGTGGAAGCCGGTGGTCTTGTAGCCCAGGCGGATGAGCGTTTCCCACAGGGCGAGGCTGTCCTTCCCGCCGGACACGGCCACGAGGACACGCTCGTCCGGGGTGAACATCTTGAGGCTGCGGATGTTGTGCCCGACCTCGTACTCGAAGTGCTCGAGGTAGTGCGGAGCGCAGTACGCGGCGTTGCGGCTGGGCAGGTCCACCGAGGCCGTCCCCTGGCACTTCACGCAACGCATGGCTAGCCTCCTGATATGGCGGGACGCACCTCGATGGTGTCCGTGTCCTCCACCATCACGTCCCGCGTCAGCAGGTCATCGCCGCGAATGACCAGGTGCGACTCCAGGTTAAAGCCAAGCTCCTTCGCCAGGTCGCTGACACGGCGTCGGCCCTGGACTTCCACCTGGTGCGGTTTGGGGATGCGGAAGACAACTTTCATGGTGCTACCTATTGTGGCGCGCATCGGCGGGTAATACAAGTGGCGGCGCTTCGCCATTCGGACAAACGTGGATTCCCGGACTGAGGCGGGACTAGCTGACCTCGGCGGCGCCGCCGGGCATGCGCCGCGCCATCTCGACCTTGAGCAGGCGATGCTCCGCCAGGGTCAGGCGCGGGTCGGCGTCAAACACGCGCTGCGCCTCTTTGCGCGCCATTTCCAGCAGCGGCAGGTCCGAGAGGCGGGCCATGCGCAGGTCGGGGAGGCCGCTCTGCCGCGTGCCGAAGAACTCGCCGGGGCCGCGCAGTCGCAGGTCCTCCTCCGCCAGCTTGAATCCGTCGTGCGTCGTCTCCATCACGGCCAGGCGCTCCCGCGCCTCCTCCGACGGCGAGTCGGACACCAGCACGCAGTAGCTGGCGTGCTCGCCGCGGCCCACGCGACCGCGGAACTGGTGGAGCTGCGCGAGGCCGAAGCGGTCCGCCCCCTCGATGAGCATCACCGTCGCGTTGGGCACGTCAATGCCCACCTCCACGACGGCGGTGGAGACCAGGATGTTCAGTTCCCCCTCCCGGAAGCGCCGCATCACGTCGTCCTTATCCTTGCCGCTCATGCGTCCGTGCAGCAGCCCCAGACGCAGGTCAGGAAACACGTCCACGGACAGGCGCTGGAACTCCTTGACCGCCGCCTTCGCCTCGATGGCCTCCGACTCTTCGATGAGCGGGCAGATGGTGAACGCCTGCCGCCCCTGGGACACCTGCTCCCGGATGAAGCGATAGGCCGCCTCCCGCTTGTCCGGGCCGATGGCCCGCGTGCGGACCGGCTTTCTCCCCGGCGGCATCTCGTCGATGACCGACAGGTCCAGGTCGCCGTAGAGCGTGAGCGCCAGCGTGCGCGGTATGGGCGTGGCCGTCATGGCGAGCAGGTGCGGGTTGTACCCCTTCTGCCGCAGCGCCGAACGTTGCTCCACGCCGAAGCGGTGCTGCTCGTCCACCACCGCCAGGCCGAGCCGCTCGAACGCCACGTCCTCCTGAATGAGCGCGTGCGTGCCCACCAGGAGCTGCACTGCCCCGGCGGCCACGCGCTCGCCAAGCTCCTGTTTCTGCTTCTTCGTGGAGGCGCTTGTCAGCAGGCCCACGGCGATGGGGCGGGGCCACGGGTCCAGATAGGTCACGAACAGCTTGTCGCGCTCCTCCGTGCGCGGCGAACTCCCCAGCAGACGGCGCACCGTCAGGAAGTGCTGCTCCGCCAGCACCTCGGTGGGCGCCATAAGCGCGCCCTGAAAGCCGTTCGCCAGGGCCGTCAGCAGCGCCGCCAGCGCGACAACCGTCTTGCCGCTGCCCACGTCCCCTTGCAGCAGGCGGCTCATGGGCCTTTCGCGCGACATGTCGGCCAGAACGTCGCCCAGCACGCGCCGCTGGGCGTTCGTCAGCGGGAACGGCAAAGCCCGCAGGAACGCGTCCAGCATGTCCTGGTTGACGGGCAGGGGATTGCCCTTCTCCTGCTGCCACTGCTGCTTGCGGCCCATGACCGCTATCTGCATCAGGAACAGCTCGTCGAAGGCCAGGCGGCGGCGCGCGCGGTCGTTGCCCTCCATGCTGTCCGGATAGTGCGCCTGCCGGACGGCCTCCGGCAGCGGCAGCAGGGCCTCGCGCTCGCGGATGGCGTCGGGCAGGAAGTCGGGCAGCGCGGGCGCGTAGCGGTCCACCGCCGCCTTGACCAGCCGTCGCGCCGTGCGGGCGCTCAGCCCCGCCGTCAGAGGATAGACGGGTACCAGCCGGCCCGTGTGTATCAGATTGTCCGTCTCCTGGTCAACGACCTCGTACTCCGGCGCCTCGAAGACCCGGCGGCCCTTGTAGTCCACGACGATGCGTCCGGAGAGGACGACGCGCGTGTTGGGCCGCAGCCGCTGCGCCAGGTACGGCTGGTTGTACCAGATGACGCGGAGGTTGCCCGTCTCGTCGCCGACGACTGCCTCCGTCGCCTTCCGGCCACTCCTGAGGCGCGCCTCGGAGGCCTCCCAGACGGAGACGACCACGGTCTGGTCCTTCCCTATCTCCAGGTCCGCCACGCTTTTCATGTGGGCGAAGTCGTTATGGCGGTGCGGGAAAAAGTAGAGCATGTCGCCCACCGTCCGCACGCTCAGCTTGTTGAACTTGGCGACGGTGGCCGACTGCACGCCGCCCAGCACGGCGATGGGCCTGTCGAGGAGGCCGGAGGCGGGCTGCGCCGCCGCGTCCGGCGGACGGCTTGCGGCTGACGCCCGATCGGTCTTCCCCCGCGTGGCGGGCCCGCGGGCTACGGGCGCCGGCGCACTCGTCGCGCCCTGGCCTTTCGCCCTGATAACCGGACGCCGCGCTTCGCCCTTCCGGGGAAGTCCGGGAGGGGCTGCCTCCGCTGGCGGAGGACTCGGGGGAGTTCCCCGAGCCTTCTGTCGCTCCTTCTCTCCCGACGCGGGAGAGGTCGCCGGGGGGCGAGGGCCGCTCACGTCGCTCGCCCACGCAAGCAGCCCTGCGATGAACGCGCGGCGCTCGTCGAGCGTCATGGCGGCGTAGGAGTGCCTGCGGGGGCCTATCGCGTCAAGGCGTGAGGCATTCGCCGGAGGGAGCTTCGCCGCGTTGGCTTCCATCCAGCGGGACAGGAAGGCGTCCAGACCGCCGAAGACGACCCGGTCGGCGCAGCCGCCCGCTGGGCGCATTTCAGCGCGCTGCTGCCGCGTCCGGCCGGCGGCTACGTGCACCTGCAGGCCTCGCGCGGCCATGTCCTCATCGGCAAACGCGAAGACTGGGCCGCGCTCCTCGGCGACGCGCCCGCTGCGCCCGCGCTCGCCGGCTACGCACTCGAGTGCCGCGACCCGGCGATCCTTGTTTCGCGCTGCAGGCTGCTGGGCCTCGCGCTGCGGCAGATCAGGGAAAATCTCTATGCGGTATCGCTGCCGGCCGCCCTGGGCGGCGCCTGGCTTTTCGGAACCCGGCAAGCACTAGGACTTCCACGATGAAAACGAAAACCGATCTTTGCGCCCTGACCGCGACCGAGCTGCTGCAGCTCTATCGCAGAAAGCAGGCATCCCCCGTAGAAGTGACGCGCGCCGTGCTCGATCGGATCGAAAAGCTCAACCCGGTCCTGAACGCATTCTGCTTTCTGGATTCCGTTTCTTCCCTGAAAGAAGCGAAGCAATCGGAAAAGCGCTGGCTCCAGGGTTCGCCCCTGGGCCTGCTCGACGGCGTGCCGGTGTCGATCAAGGACCTGCTGCTCACGAAGGGCTGGCCGACGCTGCGCGGCTCGAAGACCATCGACCCGAAGGGGCCGTGGAACGACAACGCGCCGGCGGTGGCGCGTCTGCGCGGGCACGGCGCGGTGCTGCTCGGCAAGACCACGACGCCGGAGTTCGGCTGGAAAGGCGTCACCGACAGCGCGCTCACCGGCATCACGCGCAATCCCTGGAACCCGAAGATGACGCCGGGCGGTTCCTCGGGCGGCAGCGCCGCGGCGGTCGCCGCCGGCATGGGCCCGCTCACCATCGGCACCGACGGCGGCGGCTCGATCCGCATCCCTTGCGGCTTCACGGGCTTGTTCGGACTCAAGCCCTCGTTCGGGCGCGTGCCCGCCTGGCCGCTCTCGCCCATGGGCACGGTGGCGCACGTCGGTCCGATGACGCGCAGCGTGGAAGACGCGGCGCTCATGCTCAACGTCATCTCGCTGCCCGATGTGCGCGACTGGCACGCCCTGCCCTACGAGGCCCGGGACTATCGCATTGGGCTGGATGACGGAGTCAAGGGTTTGAGAATTGCCTATTCTGCGGATCTTGGTTACGCGAAGGTGGATCCGGAAATAAGAAAAATTGTAGATAAAGCAATCAAGACTTTTGTCCAACTTGGAGCGCACGTCGAAAACAAGAGTCCCGGCTTCGAAAACTGCGGGCCGCTGTTCTCGGCGCACTGGTTTCCCGGCGCGGCGAGCGTGGTGCGCGCAACTCCGCCGGCAAAGCGCCGCCTGATGGACAAGGGCCTGCTCGAGACCGCGCGGCTGGGAGAACGGGTATCGACCAGCGAATATTTCGCCGCGATGCAAAAGCGCGGTGCGCTCGGCGTGCTGATGAACCGCTTTCACGAGACGTGGGACCTGCTGGTCACGCCGACGCTGCCGCTCGCGGCCTTCCGCGCCGGCCAGGAGATGTCCAACCTGCTGAAGGAGAAGCGCTGGACCGACTGGACGCCCTTCCCCTACCCCTTCAACCTCACCCAGCAACCCGCCGCCACGATTCCCTGCGGCCTTACGAAAAAGGGGCTGCCGGTCGGCTTGCACATCGTAGGCCCGCGCTACGCGGATGCGCTCGTGCTGCGCGCCGCGCGCGCCTTCGAATCC
>Ga0080064_1005581_pt1 | contig 14539 bp, 12 predicted proteins | sample Subgrocontami54m_FD_69260 | JGI IMG/M metagenome (GOLD analysis project Ga0080064, IMG submission 69260) | Subsurface groundwater microbial communities from S. Glens Falls, New York, USA - GMW46 contaminated, 5.4 m (SPADES assembly) (version 2) ...
AGCAGCAAAGCCTCCACCCTGCAATTTGCGCCGCGCCTCCGTCAGCCTGGGCGGCGCGGCCCAGGCTAGGGCCCGCCGGTACCAGGTCTGCGCCTTCTCGTGCCGCCCCTGCATCTGATACACATTGTCCGCGTTCAGGTCGCAGCAGTCCACAGCAGAAAGGCCCGCTGCAAGCAGAAGTGGTATCAGCCTGTCGCGCCTTTCTTCATGGCTCTTCGGTTCCCTAGTCGTCCTTCTTCTCCTCGAGGGAACCGAAAGTGATTATGCGATGGCTCCATGAATGCAGGTTTGCATCTTCGCGCCTCTAGTGGCGCATACCAGGCATAGACCTGGGCATCGGTGTCGGCGACCGCGTACTGGTTCTGGAAAACGCTTACTATTCGGTGATCTCGCCCGAAGGCTGCGCGGCCATTTTATGGAAGGACAGAACCAAAGCGCCCGAGGCGGCCGCCGCGCTCAAACTCACCGCCAAAGACCTGTTTGAACTGGGTCTTATTGACGAGGTGATCAAGGAGCCGCTCGGCGGAGCCCACCGCGACGGAGCGGCCACTGCCGAGGCGGTCAAGACGGCCATAAAGAAGCATTTTAAGGAGATGCGCGGCGTCGACGCCGAGGCGCTGATCGCCAGGCGTTACGCCAAGTTCAGGTGTATGGGGGTTTTTGAAAATAACCTCACGACTCAGCTCGTGCAGAGGGTCCCGCTAAAAAATGAAAAAAAGCGGCATGAAAAAAGAGTTTCAGCTACACAGTGACCTGTCCGAAGTCCAGAACGCCAGCGCCAAGGTCTTAGCGTTTTTAAAGCCGCTGAGGCTGGGTGAAGGGGTGTTGTTCGATATCCGTCTGTGTCTGGAAGAGGCGCTGATCAATGCGATCAAGTATGGCAACGAGGGACGCAAGGACCTCAAGGTGCGCCTGGCTGTCGAGGCCGAGCCGCGCGAGGTTCGGCTGTCCGTGGAGGACCAGGGCCGCGGTTTCGACAGCAGCAAGGTCAACGATTGCACCCGGGCGGAGAACCTTGGCAAGGCCGGCGGCCGGGGCGTTTTCCTGATGCACCAGTTGATGGACCGGGTCAAGTACAACGCCAAGGGCAACGGTGTGCTGATGGTCAAGCTTTTGAACAAGGAAACGCGGGCGCCCAAGCAGGGCAAGTGATCAAGCGGAGGAAGCTATGGACGTGAAGTTATACGAAGACGACGGGGTGACGGTCTTTCAGGTGAATGGTGAGATCAATATCAGCAGCTCGCCGGACCTGCGCAAGCATTTCGAGAAACTATCGTCGAAAAAAATCGTGCTGGACCTGGAAAAGGTGACGTATGTCGACAGCTCGGGCCTTGCCACGCTGGTCGAGATGCTCAAAAAGACCAAGTCCAAGGGCGGCATTCTCGGCCTGGCCGGTATGACCGAAAAGGTCAAAAGCCTTTTCGAAATCACCAAGCTGGACAAGCTGTTTGCCATTTATCCGAGCCGGTCGCAAGCGGTCTCGCAGGTGAAGTAAAGGCGATCCCCGTTGATTTTATTATTGGAGGCGGTCGGAAGGTCTACCCACGCGTTTCTCAACCAGTCCCGAGAAATCTTCCTGCTTTTCAGCCAGACGCTCTACTGGATATTCGCCGGCCCTTTTCGCAAAAAGCCCGTCTCGAGAAAAGGCGTCTTCGCCCAAACCGTTTTTTCAGGAATTCATTCGCTGACCATCGTTTTTTTTGTCGATTTTTTCATAGGGATGGTGCTGGCCATGCAGTCAGCCTATCAGTTGCAGCAGATGGGCGCCACTCTCTACGTCGCGGCGCTGGTCGGTGTCTCGATGACGCGTGAGATCGGCCCGGTGCTCACGTCTCTGGTCATCGCAGGTCGCGTCGGCGCGGCGATCACGGCGGAGCTGGCCACGATGAAGGTGACCGAGCAGGTGGAGGCGCTGGAGACCATCAGCCTGAACCCGGTGAGGTATCTGGTGGCACCGCGCTTTCTGGCGCTGGTGATGATGCTGCCTTGCCTGGTCATCCTCGGCGACCTGGTGGGTATGTTCGGTGGCTATGTGGTGGGTGTGACGCAGTTGGGTCTGAGCCCGGGGCTTTACATCGACACGACCATAGAATTTTTGACGGTGAAAGACATCCTGACCGGCCTTTTGAAGAGCGGGGTGTTCGCGGCTATCATCGCGATGATAGCCTGTTACCAGGGCATCTCCACCGAAGGCGGAGCCGAGGGTGTCGGCCGCTCGACTACCAAGAGCGTGGTCACCTCGTTCATCATGATCATCATCGCTGACGCCATTTTGACGGCGGTGTTTTATTTCGCCAAAACGTGAAACGGACGCTATGAGGCCCCGGCCCCCTGAAGAGATAGTGATACAAGTCAAAAACCTGGTGAAGAACTTTGGCTCGCGCCGCATCTTGAGCGGCATCAGCGTGGACATCTACCAGGGTGAGACGCTAGTGATTATGGGCGGCTCGGGCTGCGGCAAGAGCACTCTTTTGAGGCATCTGATCGGATCGATGAAGCCCGACTCCGGCGAGGTCTGGATGTTCGGGCAGGACATAGCCAAGGCCTCGGAGGACCAGATGCACGAGATACGCAAAAAATTCGGCATGCTGTTCCAGTCCGGCGCGTTGTTTGATTCAATGACCGTGGGCGAGAACATCGCTCTGCCGCTCAGGGAACACGCCAAGCTCGATGACGCGATCGTGAATATCATTATCAAAATGAAATTGGAGCTGGTGGGGCTGCGCGGGTTCGAGAACCTGATGCCGTCGCAGCTTTCGGGCGGCATGAAAAAGAGGGTGGGTCTGGCCCGCGCGATAGTAATGGACCCCAGCATTGTTTTTTATGACGAGCCGACGGCGGGCCTGGACCCGGTGATGACCGGTGTCATCGACAAACTCACCATGGACCTGACCAAGAAGCTCAACATCACGTCTGTTGTTGTGACGCACGACATGGGCAGTGTGTTTCGCATCGCCGACAGGATAGTGATGCTGCACCAGGGCGAGATCCTGCAAATCGGCACACCGTCGGAGATCAAAAATTCCAAACACCCGATTGTGCAGCAGTTTATCAGCGGGGACGCCGAAGGCCCGATCTCTTTCGTGCAAAAAGGGGACGATTACCTCGATCATTTGACTTCCGAAATGAACCCATGAGATTTATCTAAAGGAGAAAGCCGCGCATGGAAATACGAATGACGAACGAGGCAAAAACGGGCGTATTGGTCTTGGTGTGCGCGGTCGCTCTGGGCGCGCTGCTTTTGAAAGTCGGAAATTTTTCTTTAATGCAAAAAGGGTATCACGTGACGTCGCGCTTCGGTTTCACGGCCGGTGTCAAGGCGCACGCGCCGGTGCGCCTGTCGGGCGTGGATGTGGGTGAGGTCAAGGACATCCGCCTGGTGTACGGGGACACGACCGCCATTGAGCTTGTACTATGGCTCAAGGACGGCGTGAAGCTGCGTGCCGATTCGAAGGCCTATGTGACTACGCTTGGGATGATGGGCGAAAAATACATAGAGATCAAGGCCGGCACCAAGGCCACGCCCTACGTCAGCGACGGGGGCAGCATCCTCGCTGAAGACCCGCTGCGGCTGGAGGACCTGCTGGCGGTGGCGACCGACGTCGCCGAAGACATCAGCCAGATGGCCAACGACATCAGCGCGCTGACCAAGCGCATCGACAAGGCCGTCGTGGACAACAGGCCGCGGCTGGACCATATGTTCGAAAATTTTGAGGAGACCTCGGTAAACTTCAAGGACTTCAGCCAGGACATCAAGTACCATCCTTGGAAGGTGCTGATGAAGGGCAAAGAAAAAAGCAAGGAAGAGATGGACAAAGACACGGCCAAACGCATGGCCGATAAAAAAAATAGGGAGAAATGAACATGCGAGCAGCGCGCTTATTCATGCTGATGGCGGTCGGGATGGGCTTGGGTTTTTCGGTCACGTTTGCCGCCGATGCACCGTCGGCCAAGATTATTTTCATCGACGGTACGGTCCAGGCCAAAAACACGCCGCAGGCCGCGTGGACAGACGCCAAGATAGGGGATGAGCTGGCCACCGGCGCCGAAGTGATGACGGGCGTTAATTCCAACTGCGAGCTCGCTTTGGCTGACGACCGCAAAAGCGCCATACGCTTAAAGCCGGAGACGCACGCCAAGCTTGCTTCTCTGGACCCGGTGAAAGTCGATTTGCAGTCCGGCAGGGTATTCAGTCTCGTGCGCGACTTGAAGAAAGGCTCGAAGTTTGAAGTCGGCACGTTGACGGCCATCGCGTCGGCGCGCGGCACCGGCTGGGAACAGGACATGGACTCGGTGGGTGTCTTGGAGGACAGCGTGCATGTGGAGAATACCCAGGGCCAGGAGATGGAGATACAGGAAGGCCAGGGAATAGAAATCGAGGACGACGGCTCATTCGGCGATTCTTTCGAGGTGCCTGCCGAAAGTCGCAGCGAGTTTGAGGAGTTCGAGCAGGCCGCCCCCGAACATCTGGCTTCCGCGCCGGCCGAGGGTTCCTCCTCAAGCGAGCCCTCCGCCGATGCGGGCGCTACGGCTGAAACTACAGGCAGCGCAGACAAAACTCCTGAAGCACCGCCGGACGCTGCGGGACAAGGCGGCGCTGAATCCTCGGGAGAAGGCCACGCGCCCGAAGAGCCCAATCAGGAAAGCACGGACACCCTCGACACGTCAGAGGCTTCTTCCGAAAGCAGCGGGGAGAGCGCGGATGGCCAGGACATTGAAGAGGGCGCCGACACGGCTGAATCCGAGGCGCTGCAGTCCGAAAACGTGATCGAAGCGCAACAAGAGGCCGACGATGCCGACACTGAAGAGGAATCGAGTTCCAGTACGTCCGATCCCTGCATCAACGGTTACAACAGCCACGGGCCCTGCTGATGCGTTTCGCCCAACCTTCCATGACGTCAGCCAAGGCCTTTTTTCCGCTGGTCCTGGCCTTTTTTGTCTGCCTCCCTGCGGCCTCCGCCGCCGAGGATGCCTTCAAGGCCAAGGCGTCATTAGTCACAGGCTACGACAACAACTCGGGCTTGAATCAATCAAAAAAAGGCGATATCTTCGCGCAGGAATCGTTGTTTTTAAACTACACGCTGCCCGCCGCTAAATGGACCAAGCTCAAGATCTCGGGCGGCGCGCTCAATTCCAACTATTTCGAGGCGACGGACCAGAACATCTTTTTGCCCAGCCTCGGCCTCGACGCCGATTTCCGTCTGGCGGAGGCCACCACGCTCGAGACCAGCTATGATTTCCAGTACGTCGATTTCGTGAACAACGAGGGCGTCACACTTTTCAAAAACGAGTGGCGTGCCGGTCTCAGGCAGAAAATCGACAAGCGCTGGACCCTGCGCGGCGGGCTGTCGTTTTCGGTGAGAGACTACGAGGACAGGAAAAAGCGCGACGGCGGCGGGCACCTTATCGATGAAGAGCGCCAGGACACCCGGCCCGGCCTCGATACGGAACTCCGTTTCAAACCCGACAAAAAAACATTGCTGAAGGCCGGCTACCTCTACTACGTCAACGATTCCAACGACCTGTTCAACGACTATTACGATTATTCCGCTCACCAGGTGTTTTTCAGTGTTTCAAAAAAACTGCTGCCGCGCCTCTCGCTTTTTTATAAATTTTCCATAGAAGACCGCGCTTATGACGAGCGTCCCGTGGCGGGAGTCCCGGGGTTGGTGCAAGATGACGAAAATCTGGCCAACCTCCTGGGCCTTACTTACCAGTGGCGTTCCGATCTTGCGCTGACGGCCAATTTCAGCTACAGGGAAAAGCTCTCCAACGCCAACGCCCTGGAATACTCCGGCGTCATCACCAGTCTTGGCCTCCGCTATTCTTTCTAACAAACTCTTCCGGCGGCTGTGCATCGCACTGCCGCTGTTGGCCGCGCTCGCCCTGTCCTACGCGCGCACCTTCGACATCTACGAGCTTCAAACCTATGACTGGCGCTGCCGCCTGCGCGGCGCCCGCCCTGTTTCGCCGGACATCGCGCTCATCGAGATCGCTGACGACACGCTGCACAGCATCGGCCAATGGCCCATAGACCGCAAATATTACGCGGCGCTGATAGAGATCCTGCGTTTGTCCGGCGCCAAGGCGCTGATCTTCGACGTGCTGTTCGTCGAGCCGGGGCCCAGCGACTCTCAGGTCACTCAGGCGGCCCGCGCGGCGGGCAACGTTTATTTCTCTCTGGCCTTCAAGGACCCGCGCCCGGAGGGTGGACGCAACCGCGCCGGCGAGATCATAGCGCCGACGCTTCCGGAGTTCGCCGCCGTAGCCAAGGGCCTCGGATTTGTTAACGTCAAGGCCGACATCGACGGCAAACGCCGACGCGTGCCGCTGGTCATCGAGCACGACGGCAAGCGCTATTTTCACGTCAGTTTCAAACTTCTCCTGGACCTGTGGGGCGTCTCCGACAAGGATGTGACGGAGCGTAGCGGCGCTCTGGAATTACCGCGCTACGGCCGGCTGCCCTTGGACGACCAGGGGTGTTTTCTAGTCAATTATGCGGGAGTCTGGAAAGACACGTTCGAACATTACTCTTTCGTGCAGATCCTGACGTCCTATCAGCAGGTCTTTCTCAATGAGACGCCCGATTTCGATCTGAAAAAGCTTAAGGGCAAAATATGCGTCCTGGGCTACACTGCCACCGCCTCGCATGACGCCAACGCCAGCCCCCTGGAGCCCATTTACCCTAACGTCGGCATTCACGCCAACGTGATGAACAGCCTGCTGCAGAAAGATTTCATCCGGCGTTGCGGCCGCCTGCCGAACCTGGGTAGCGTGGCGCTTTTAGCCGCCATTGTGCTTTTTTTGTCGCTCAAGCTCAGACCCATACGCGCGTTTTCAGCCACGTTGGGAGTGCTTTTGACCTTTCTCTTGGCCGTCATGGCCGCGTTCGTCTGGACAGGCGTCTGGCTGGACTTGTTTTATCCGGTGCTCCTGTCGCTGGCTATTTACACGGTCGCGACGCTGGTGCGCATGGTGTCGGAAATAAGAAAAAGGCAGGTGCTTGAAAACGAGCTAAAAATCGCCTCACAGATACAGAAGAGTTTCTTACCCGAGTCGCCTCCCGAGTGTCCCGGTATACGCATCGCCGTTTATATGAAGCCGGCCAAGGCTGTGGGCGGTGACCTCTACGCGTTTTTGCGTCTCGGGGAGGGAAGTGTCGGCGTCATGGTTGGCGACGTGTCGGGAAAGGGGACTCCGGCAGCGCTTTTCATGGCCAAGGCGGTGTCCGAATTCAAATTTTCGGCCAGGGACAGGTCGGATCCGGCAGTCGTGCTGTCGGCGCTCAACGCCTCGATCAGCTCCGAATCCACCGGCGGTTTGTTTGTTACGTTGAGCTATGCTATATTTGATGTTACGAACTCCCGGTTTTGCCTTTCGAACGGCGGGCATTTACCCGTGGTCTGTGGGCGGCCTGATGGTAGCACTGAGCTTGTACAGGCGCCGGAGGGCATGCCCATTGGCGTCCTCGCCGATGCCGTGTTTGCCAACTTCGAAAGGGGGCTCTTCCCCGGCGAGTTGTATGCGCTGTATTCGGACGGTGTCAGCGAGGCGCGCAACCGGCGGGCCGACGAGTTCGGCGTCCAAGCGCTTCAAGACAGCCTTTCCCGGCACCGCCACGAGCCTCCCGATCAGATTCTGGAGAAAACGGTGGACGCGTTACGGCACTTCATGGGAAAGGCCGAACAGCACGACGACATCACGCTGATCATCGTCAAGATAGGGTGACATGAACAAAAGCAAAAGTAAGATATTACTCATCGCCGATGATGCGGCGCTATGCGACGGGCTCTGCAGGGAGCTCCTGAAAGAAGACTACCTGTTTTCGCGGCCTCAGGAAAACGTGATGCAGTCCGTCTTCGACGAGGTGCCGCACCTGATCATCATCGACGAGGACTTTGACGACGGTGAGGGCCGCAGTATCGCCTCGAGCATCAAGGAAGACGCGGTGCTTCAGTACATCCCCATCCTGCTTCTGGTAAACAGCGACCAGTCCCGTAAAAAAAACGACGTCGTGGATTTTTGCGTCAAAAAAAACCGGTCGGTGGAAAAACTCATCCCATTCATCCGCCAGACACTGACCAAGAACTATAACGAGTTGGACTTGAACCCTCTCACACACCTGCCCGGTACGCGCTCGAGCGTGCTGCGCATCGAGAACGCGATACAGTCCAAGCAACTTTTTGCGGTCAGCTGTGTGGACCTGTCCAACATGACCGCGTTCAACAGCGCCTACGGCGTGGCGCGAGGTGACGAGATCATCCGGCGCCTGGCCTCGATCATCAAGGAAGTGCTGCGCAAGTCCGGAGGTGAGGACGATTTTCTGGGCCATCTGGGCGGCGACGACTTGATCATCCTCACGCGTTCGGAACAGGCTGTGCAGATCTCCGAGGCTGTTATCCATGATTTCGACGGCGCGATACAGGATTATTATGACCCCCACGACCGCCACCTGGGCTATATCGTGCAGAGGAACAAAGAAGGCCAGCTCACGCATTACCCGATCATGGGTGTGTCCATCGCGATCGTGCAAAACGACCACATGCCGCTGAGCGAGATGTCTCAGATCAGCCAGATCGCCGGGCAGCTCAAACGCTACATGAAAGGTCTGCCCGGTAGCTGCTACATCAAATACCGCCGTGCCTACAAACAGTTGGAAGGCAAAAATAGCGCCGCCGTGGAGGTGCATTTTCCGAGCAAAATGACCAGCATCCGTGTCTCGACGGCCAGCCCCGACTCCGAGAAGTACAGCCACTTTTTCAACACCTGCATCAGCGAAAAAAAGATACAGACGTTTTACCAGCCCATTGTTGATATGCAGACCAAAAAAGTGGTCGGTTACGAGGCGCTCACGCGCGGCGCCCCCGGCAACCCGTTCGACGACGCGGCCATGCTCTTCAGCGTGGCGCGCGAATCGGGCCGCGTCAAGGAGTTGGACAAGCTCTGCGTGGACTTCGCTCTGCGTTCGGGCCAGGCCATGGGCCCGGACATGAAGCTTTTTCTGAACTTAAACCACGAGACGTTGATCGATTCCAAGGTCATGCAGACGCTGTTCAGCGAAAAGGGTGTGATCGGTTTCAAGAATATCGTGATCGAGGTGACTGAGCAAAGCCTTTTGCGTTCCTTTGACAGGGTGCGCGAGGCGCTGCTAGAGCTGAAAGAGCAGGGCGTGTCGGTGGCCATCGACGACGTGGGTGGCGGCGCCGTGAGTCTCAGGGATGTGGCGATGTTGAAGCCGGACTACATGAAGTTCGACCGCTCGCTGATACGGCAAATTGACGCCAGCGCCACCAAACAGCAGATCGTAGTGTCTATGAAGGTGTTCGCCAACGGCATCCAGGCCATGACCACGGCCGAAGGTATAGAGACCAAGCAGGAGTACGAGGCGGTTTTGGCCTGCGGAATCAACCTGGGGCAGGGGTATTACTTCGCCCGACCGGGCAAGCCCTTCCCGGTGGTAGCCATTTAATTCACCATATTGTATTTTGACAAACCGTAGTGTATACTGTTTCGAAAAGAAGGGGAAATGCATACATGCCGACAACTAAATCCGAAAAAACCAACCGTTTGTCCAACTTCATGGAAGAGCTGACGGGTAATATTTTGGACGATTTGTTAGCTAAGGACAGGAAGGCGTTTTCTCAGAACGCGATACAGGACATCAAGGCGCTGGCGCTGAACCGCTTGTGGCCTATGTACACCACCACCCCTTCAGGCAAGGATTTTTTAAAGCGTATCGTCGTCGAAGACAAGGTCGAGCGCGATGTCATCCGTGAGCTGAAAGCGGCCATGGACATCGTGCGTTCTCATCCTCGCGACTAAGACGCCGTACTTCGCTAAACTTCATCTCAAGGGGCCCTTTCTCAAGGGCTCTTTTTTATTTTTTTATAGGTAGCGGGGATGTGCTATCATAATTTTTGGTTTATTAATAAATGGCCACCCGACCCCCGACCCCTAAGCTAGAACTTCTGGCATCCCCTCCAGGTACAGGTAAAACCACCTACTGCATTGACCTTTTTAGAAACGAAATACTAAAAACCAAGGGCGGTATAGACAGCCGCTCCTATTTTATTTTACCCAGCCGTGAGCATGCCGAGAGAATACAGAACCTGGTGCTTAAGAAGGAAGCGGTGGGCGAGGGCGGCCTGTTCAACGCGCATATACTCACCATCAACGATTTCACCTCAAGGCTTTTAGGCGCGGCGCTCACGCGCCGTCCCGGCGAGGCGCTACGCCATCAGGTGCTGAAAGCCGTGCTAGAGGAAAAGGCCCCGGAGCTCAAGTACTTCGGGCCGGCCCTGGGTTTTACCGGTTTCAGGCACCTGTTTCTGGATGCCATCAAAGAATTCAAGTCAGGCCTTTTCAGCATGCAGGAATTCGAGAGGTTGAGCCAGCGACTCCTGAAGCGGCCGGCGTTCCGGTTGAAGTTCAAAGATTTTTCCATTGTCTTCAAAAACTACGAAAAGCGGCTCAAAGACATAGGCTTCAGTGAGGCCGAAGAAGATATCGAGGCACTGCTTGCGTTGGAGCCCGTGGGGTCCGAGCTGATCCTATTGGACGGTTTTTATCACTTTACGCGTGCGCAAGAGCGGTTGATACAGTATCTGGCGCGTCATGCCGGTCGTGTGGTTGTCACACTCACCTTGCCCGAAGACGCAGGCAGGCGCGCGCTGTTCGAATACCCGCAAAGGACGCTACGTTTCCTGTCCAAGGCCGGGTTCAGGCAGGCCAAGGGACTCCCCTCGCAGAGCCGGAGGACTGTCGACACGGCGCTTGCGCATCTTGAGAAAAACCTTTTTCTCGAACATCCGCTGCGCTACGAGCGCCCCCAACAGTCGGTCAATATCTTTGCCGCCAGCAACGCGCGTGTTGAGGTCGAGATGATCGCGCGCCAGATCAAGGCGCTTTATAGGGAAAGCGCTCTGCATTTCAGCGATATCTGCGTGATCTTAAGAAGTATCGGTCCCTACGAGACAATCATCGAGTCGGTGTTCGCGGACCTGGGCGTCCCGGTGCACGTGCACGAGCGCAAAAAACTCATAGAGAACGGTCTGGCGTTGGCTCTGCACAAGTTGCTCAATCTCACGCAGGAGAACTGGATGCGTGAGGATGTGTTCTTCCTGCTCAGATCGAGCTATTTTTGCTCACCGGAGGAACGGGATGCCGCGCACACGCTTGAATCGCTTGCCGCCGCGGCTAATATTTTGGAAGGCAAGGAGGCCTGGCAGAAATTCGCGGTGTCGGCCGAAGCGGCCGCGCTGCCTGCCGCCGCGGCGCTGAGCCGGATGCTGTCCCTGGACGACGTGCTGCAAGGCGCGCGTTCGGCGCCGGCGCTCACAGCGGCGCTGATGGCTGCGCTGGGCCGAATTCAGGTCATCCCCGGGGACAAGGCCGATGAGGAGGCGCTCCGTTGTTTGCAGGCGCTGCTTCGAAGCGCCGGCGATTATCACACGGACGCCAAGACGCGCCGGTTCGACGGGCAGGCGTTCATGAAAGGGCTGCAGGAGTCGCTGGAGCAGGCTCTTTTTTCTCTTAAGCCCCAGGGAAGAAACCGGGTGCAGGTATACGATGTCGTGATGGCGCTGCCCAAGGAATACAAGGTTGTGTTCATGGCGGGCCTCCTGGAAAAGGGTTTTCCGCAGGAGGTGACAGAGGACGCGTTATTTAAAGATGTCGAGCGTCGCGAAATGAACAAGCGTGGCGTGGTGCTGGACGAGCGACGCTGGCGCTTTTCGGGCGAGAGATATTTCTTTTATATGGGTGTCTCTCGCGCCCGAGAGAGGTTGTATCTCACCGCGCCGCTTTATGACATGGAGGGACGGCCCTGCCTGACCTCTTTCTTCGTGGAAGAGGTGAGAAAATGCTTCAAGGAAATACCGGAGATCAAAAAAGACCTGGAAGATTTTCTGCCGGGACCCCGGGAGTGGTGCAGCGAAAGCGAGGTCACTCAAGGGCTGGCCGATACGTTGTTTCAACCGGAGCGCGCTCCGTCGCAGGCGGGGCAGATGCTGCCGGTTTTGAACGCGTGGCTAACGCGTCCCGACTTCCGCGAAGTGCTGGCCAACGCGGCCGCCGGTTCCTCGGCCGGACTGAGCGACGCGGGGGCGAAAAAGCTGTTCGCGGAGTTCCGCAGCTTCAGCGCGACGCGTCTTGAGATCTACGCCAACTGCGCGTTTAAGTATTTCGCAGGAAGGGTTCTGAGCCTGGTCGAGCCTCCGGAGGGCAGCGGGCCCAGAGAGATCGGAGACCTTTTACATCGGACGCTGGAAGAGTTCTACAAAGAGTTGCCGACGGAAACGCGCGAAAGCCCGCTTTTGTGGCGCGACACCGAGAGGATCAAGAAGGTGTTGATGGAAAAGTTCGAATCAATTTTGAAGCAGGGGACGCTGGCGCGTCAGCCGCTGTACCGGCAGAAAATGCTCGGTGAGCGTATGAGGCGCACGCTTTCGCTTTTCGTGCAGCGCGAGAAAGCGCTGGCTGAAAAAAGAAATCTGGTGCCGACGCATTTCGAGCTGACTTTCGGCCGCGGAGCGACGGGCGCGCTGCCGCCTCTGGTGATTCCATCACCGTTGGGCGACATACGCATCGAGGGACAGATCGACCGCGTCGACCGCGTACGCGACGCCGATCAGGCGCTGGTGGTGGACTATAAAAAATCATCCGCTTCACGCAAAGACTCCCTGAGTGTCAAAATAGAGAAGGGTCTTGAGCTACAGCTGCCGATATACATGCTGGCCGTGAAACGGTTGCTGGGCCTGGACCCGGTGGGTGCGGAGCTGCGTTTTCTTGAAAATTCAAACGAGCAGGGTATCTACGGCGAGCACTCGCCCGAGGCGCTTAAGGCAGGCAAGCGCAGGCTGTATTCCAGGGTCGAAATCGACGCGCTTTTGGCGCGCTCCGAATCTCTGATCGCCACTTATGTCGGCCGTTTGAGAAAGGCCGACATCGCGGTGGACTCCAAGTCCTGCGACTATTGCCGCTTCGACTCGGTGTGCCGCTTCGAAAAATGGAAGCTGATTTATTCCGAATCCGCTACCGAGACAGGGCCATGAAAATATACTCTAAGGAACAGCGCCAGGCCATCGAGTCCTTCGGTTCGGAACTGCGCGTCTTCGCCGGCGCGGGCTCCGGAAAGACCACGGTGCTGGTGGAGCGCTATTTCCGGGCGCTCACGCATCAGGGGACCGCGCCCGAGCGCATGCTCGCTATCACTTTCACGGACAAGGCGGCTAATAAAATGAAAGGGCTTTTGGTCGCCGAATGCGGCCTCCGTGGGCTCGAGGCGCACCGACGCATGCTGGAAAATTCCCAAATCAGCACCATACACAGTCTCTGCGCCAAAATTCTCAAAGAAAATCCCATCGAAGCCGGTGTGGACCCGCATTTCAAAATCCTCGCCGACGGAGAGTCCGAGATACTCATGGCTGCCGTGATGGAGAGGCTGTTCGAAGAGCAGGCGGCCAACCCTGACTGCGTGCGCCTTCTGACCGATTATGACGAAAGACCGCTAAGTGAGGCGATAGGACAGTTTTACGATCTGGACCGTGCCTTGGGAGGTGACCCCTCTTTGTTTAAACACGACAGCGGTGCCTCCGAAGAAAAAGCAGCGCGCCGCCGCCTGCTTGCCGGGCTGGACGCATTTTTGTCACAGGCCGGGCCCGAGGCCGAGGCAATGAGAAAAACGGCCGCCCAACTGCGCGCTCTGCTCGAGACCGAGACCGGCGAAGAGGTCTGGCCGCTGCTTCACCGCGTGCGCGAGTGGGGCGATACCCTGCACCGCAGAGGCAGGCATAAAGAAAGCATCGCCGCGGTACGTGATCTTTTGGACGCCTGGGCCGCGCTGCAGGTGCAAAGGGCCGCCGAGCCCATGAAGAAAGAATTTTTGCGTCTTTTCCGACGCTTCCAGGACGCCTATGACGGTGAAAAGAGAAAGCGCGGATGCTATGACTTCGATGACCTGCTTTTTTTGACTTACCGGCTTTTGTCCGGCGATGCGGTGCAGCATAAGGAAGTGCGCCGCCGCCTGCAAGAGCAGTTTTCCCATATTCTACTCGATGAGCATCAGGACACCAGCCCTCTGCAGGCGGCGATTATCCGGCTCATCGCCAGGGGGGACAATCTTTTCCTGGTCGGCGATGCTCAGCAGTCGATTTACGGTTTCCGGCACGCGGATCCTGATGTGTTCGGGTGCGGCGGCCCTCGGCGGGCCGCGGGCGGGCCGCGTAGCGTTTACTTGAGCGATAACTATAGATCAAGGCCGGAGGTCCTGGCGTTTGTGAACCGCGTGTTTGCGGCGTTCACAGGCGATGCCTTCAGGCCGCTGAAGCCCATGGCGTCTTTCAAGGCGGCCAAGTCCTGCTGTGTCGAGCTGCTGTGTTTTTTTAAATCCGAAGACGATGAGCGCGGCAAGAACGCGGTACGCATTCTCGAGGCCCGCACGCTGGCGTCGCGCATACGCCAGATGGTCGATTCCGGCATGACGGTGGAAGAGGGCGGCCATGGGCGCCCGATACGCTACGGGGATATCGCCGTGCTTTTT
>Ga0080064_1005582_pt1 | contig 14538 bp, 13 predicted proteins | sample Subgrocontami54m_FD_69260 | JGI IMG/M metagenome (GOLD analysis project Ga0080064, IMG submission 69260) | Subsurface groundwater microbial communities from S. Glens Falls, New York, USA - GMW46 contaminated, 5.4 m (SPADES assembly) (version 2) ...
CAACACTAGCGCCTTGTCCGCTAGCGTCTTGGCTCGGGAATCCCTTGCATAAGTCTGCAGGGTGCAGGACGCAAGCCCGCCGGAGGGTCTGGGAGGTGTCCTCCCAACTTCACTTTGTATCCCTCCCCTCTCCTTCAGGAAAGGGGGCCAGGGGGTGAGGCGCACCCCATAGGGAAACATACAGCAAGGAGGATTCATTTCATGGCGACAACCGTCAAGCTGCCCGTCGGGACCGAGTTGACCAGCCAGTCGCGGACAATATCCGAAGGCGAGCTGGCCGACCTGACGAACCTGACCTGGACGCACTCGGAGCTGCACAGCAGTCGTGAGTTCGGCAAGACAACTGAGTTCGGCGAACGCATCCTGGCCGGGCCTTGCGTCCTAGCGCTCACCGTGGGCCTGGTGGTCCCGGAGATGACCCTGCTGCTGCGTCAGCACGGCCTGCGGACCGTGGCCCTTCTGGGTTTCAACAACGTGAAGTTCGCCGCGCCGCTTCTTCCCGGCGACACCATCCGCGGCAAAGCGAAGCTCGCCGACGCCCGCGAGTCCAAGAGTCGCCCCGGACATTATATCGTTACGTGGCACGAGACTCTGACGCGATACGACGGCACGCTGATGATGGAGGCCGACCACATCATGCTGACGCGCGTGGCGAGCTAGCGATAGCGAACGCTGCATCGGGCCCTGTCATTCCGAGCGGAGCGAGGAATCTCCTCGGGCGCCTCTCGTACTACGCTCGCCAAGGAGATTCCTCCTTCGCCTGCGACGAACTCGGAATGACAGGGCTGCGGATCTCCTACTTGCGGCGCTCCTTCAGAAGCTGCGCCCAGCGGGCGGGCAACTCCACCTTTCGACTCACGGGCGGCCCCTGCTTGTGGTTGTTCACGTAGCCGCGGCACTGGTTCCGGTCCGGGTCTCCGGCCAAGACAATCCCCGTCCACTCGGGATGCATGAACACCCGGACGAGCCTGTTCGGGTCGTCGGACTCGTGGAACTCCTTTGGCAGCGTGCCATCCTCCACCAGCCGCTTGATGCTGAACTGCGTCAGGCCGGTCTGCCAGGCGTACCTCTCCGCCATGCCTGCTGGTATCTTCGCGTTGTCGTACAGGTAACGCTGGAGGTCCGCCTTGGTCCAGCCGCCGCGCGCCAGCGCCTTGGCGATACTGGGGCTCATGACCAGAAGCGGAAACCACTGGTCCCGCATGCCCGTGAACGACCAGTAGCCGCAGGTGTCGCGCCCGAAGACCTCGGCGAGCGTCCGCGCCAGCTCCTCCGGCTTGTCGCCGCCGCAGTAGATGGGTGAGCTGACGGACACCATGCTCTGGACCGTCACGACGTTGTCGCCCGCGCGGAAGCCGCGGTCCACGCTGAACGGCTGCCATCCCACCTCCGCGACGGCCTCCTCGTTCTCCGCCAGGACGACGTTGAACGAGAGGGCGATCGTCCCCTTGTCCGTCGCTCCGGGAGGGATGCGCAGTCCGGCCACGTTGCGCCAGTAGAGCCGCAGGAAGCGTCCGATGCTCGTGTTGGCCTGGCGGCCCACGCGCATGGCGCCCTGCCCGGAGTTGAAGTCAAGCTCCCGCGCGATGGGGCCGTTGAGGATGATGAGCGGCTCCCATCCCGGCGTGCTGCCGCCGTCCTCGATGCGGAACTCGGGCGTCGCGATGGCCTCCACGGCGGCAATAAGGATGGGCATGTATTCCGGGCGGCACCCGGCCATCACGCCGTTGACCGCCACGTTCCAGACCGTCGCCTCGCGCTTCTCCGGCAGCAGGACGCCCAGGACCTGGTTCGGGGAGTGGTCGGTGAACCGCAGGAACTCCTCGACCCTCTCGATGGTCGGTGGGACGACGGGCAGCCCGTCCGTCCACAGGTTCTTGAGGAAGAACTCATGCACCTCATCCAGCGTGCCCGTGAAGACGACGTCCCGCGACCCGGGCTCGGACTTGCGGGGCGCGGCCCGGACCGGAGCGGCCAGCCCTTCCGCAACTTGGTCAGCCATGGCCTCGACCTTGCGCTGGAAGTCCGCCTGCTTGTCCGTCATGATGACGCCCGGGTACTCCGCGATGGCCAGGTCCTGGACGCCGAGCGCCTGGGCGATGGCGCGGGCCTGCTTCACAAACCCACTGGCCACGAGCGACACGCTGCGGACGCCGGCCTTCTCCGCGACGATGCTGGCCCGCACGACGGCGGGCGTGCAGCTCCCTCAGGCGCCGACGCCTGAAATCACGATGTCGCAGCCGTGCTCGCGCAGCGCTTCGGGTAGCTTCCCCACGACCTCGCGCTCCTTCGGGCCGTGCGTGTTCCCGAACTCGCTGTAGTCAACGAACTTGATGCCGGGATAGCGCGCCCTGAGCTTCTCCCGCAGAGCGGTGAACATGGAGTCGCCCTTGAAGAGGTAGTCCCACAGCTCTCCGACGGTCTTGCCGCTCAGGTCGGATATCGGTGGGCTCAGGTCAACCCGCTCCGACGTCGAGCGGCCGAGAGGCCACACGACCGCGTATTTGGGTTCCGTGGGATTATGCTGAGTGTGCCTGTCCATCATGCATCCCCTTTCTCATGAGCGGAGAACATCCGCTCGCTTGTGGGACCCCAAGTATATTGCTGGCTGGTCATATGAGTGTCAGGTCGCCGCGTGTGCGTTAGGTCGCGTTCTTTGTGTCAGCGTCCTCGGAAAGGCCAATCTCGTACACTATGACCATGTGTAGAACGCGGTCGGCCAGAGGGACCCGGTCGCCGCGCCCCGTCGGGCTTTCGGTCGTGTGCACGTCTAAGATGCGGGCGGGCTTCTGATAAGCTATCCAGAGCGAGAACGCGCGCTCGAGGTCGGCGGGCTTGCTCGCCTCCAGGACCTTGATGCGAACACGATCGGGCTGGGCGTCTGCGAGGGCCATGCATTCTTCTCCTGACAGGTCCTACGCCTGCTCGCCCAGTCGCTTGATGGCGTCCACGACCTCCGGCGGCGGCGTGCCGACGGGGAACACGCCCGCGACCCCCAGCGCCTTCAGCGGCTCGATGTCGTCGTCCACGATGGTGCCCCCTACGACCACGGGCTTCTCCGCGACGCCCTGGGCCTTCAGCTCTTCGATGACCTTGCGCGTGAGACCGATGTGCGCGCCGGAGAGAAAGGAGAGGCCGACCACGTCCACGTCCTCCTGGATGGCCGACTGGACGACCTGCGTCGGGGTCTGGTGCAGCCCGGTGTAGATGACCTCCATGCCCGCGTCGCGCAGGAAGCGCACCACGACCTTCGCCCCGCGGTCGTGCCCGTCCAGCCCTACCTTGGCGATGAGCACCCGGATGGGACCGTGCCGCGTGGCCGCGCTCTGTTGACGCATAGATTATGTCACCTTTCCTGTAGGGAATACAGTGACCGTCTGGTCAGTATGAGGCCATCCAAAGCTGTCTAGACCACCACGGGCTCGCGGAATATGCCGAAGACGGCCTTCAGAGCGTCGCACATTTCGCCAAGCGTGGCGCAGGCATTCGTCGCGTCGATGAGGGGCGGGATGAGGTTGACGTCGGGCCTCCGGGCGGCGTCCTGCAGGGCGGCCAGCGTCCGCCGAACGGCCTCGGGGTCGCGCTCCCGCTTCGCCTGCCGCAGGCGCTGGACCTGGCGGTCGCGGGCCGTCGGGTCGAACTTGTGGAACTCCATCTTGCTCCGGCCCGACTGCTCCTGGCGGAACTTGTTGACCCCCACGACGGGCCTGTCCCCCGTGAGGCGCTCCTGCTCCCACTTGAACGCCTCGTCGGCGATGCGCTTCTGCATGTAGCCCGCCTCGATGGCTTTGGCCGCGCCGCCCATCTCCTCGATCTTTTTCATCTCGCGGAGGATGTCCGCCTCAATCTCGTTGGTCAGGTACTCCACGTAGTAGGAGCCGCCGAGCGGGTCGGCTGTGCGGGTGATGCCGGTCTCGTAGGCGCATATCTGCTGTGTGCGCAGTGCCAGGAGGGCTGTGCGCTCCGTGGGGATGGCGAACGGCTCGTCCAGTGCGGGGTGCAGCATGCCCTGCGCTCCCCCGAGCGCGGCGGCGAGCACGGAGTACGCGCCCCGGATGATGTTGTTCTCCGGCTCCACTGGCTCGTAGATGCTGCCGCGCGCGGTGGCGGTGAAGCGCAGCAGCATGGCTTGGGGCCTGGTCGCGCCGAACCGCTCCTTCATCAGCCGCGCCCAGATGCGCCGCGCCGCGCGGTACTTCGCCACCTCCTCGAATATCTCCTCGCCGTTGGCGAAGAAGAAGCTCAAGCGCGGCCCGAAGTCGTCCACGGCCAGCCCACGGTCCACGCCTGCCTGCACGTACGCGATAGCGTTAGCGAATGTGAAGGCTATCTCCTGGACCATGGAGGCTCCCGCCTCGCGCATGATGATGCCGCGGATGTTGTACGGATAGAACTTCGGCAGGTTCTTCGTGCAGTATTCCAGCACGTCCGTCTGCAGACGCAGGGACGCCTCGGGTGGGAAGATGTAGGCGCCGCGCGAGACGTACTCGCAGAAGAGGTCGTTCGCAAGCGTGCCGGAAAGGGCAGTGAGCGGCGTCCCCTGCTTTTCCGCCAGGGCCACGTACATGGCGAGGATGACGGGGCAGACTGCGTTGACGTTAAACGACGAGACAATCTTGTCCAGGGAGAGGCCGTCGTACATGACCTCCATGTCCGCCAGCGTGTCCACCGCCGCGCCGAGCTTGCCGACCTCGTCCTCCGCCATCTCGTGGTCTGCGTCCAGCCCGAGCTGAGTCGGCATGTCCAGCGCCACGGCCACGCCGTTGTTGCCGGACGCCAGCAGGAATTTCCAGCGCTTGTTGGTGTCCTCCGCCGTCCCGAAGCCGGAGTAGAGGCGCATCTGCCACGGCGTCACCCGGTACATGCCGGGATAAACGCCGCGTGTGAACGGGTACTGGCCGGGAAAACCAAGGTCGCGCAGGTAGTCGGTGTTCTTGACGTCGGCGGGCGTGTAGACAGGCTTGACGTCACGGCCCATCTCCGTGCGCGACGGCGGAAGACTGGCGACCTTCTTCTCGCGTCCCCAGCGCTCCTCTTCTTGGACTATCTGCTCGCTGTGGTTGTCCATGGCGTCCTCCCACGTGCGTCGCTGAACGGCGAAGCCGAGAGCCATGTTAGCAGAATCACGATAGCTGCTCAAGACGACCGTCCGCTGGCCGATGTCCACGCCCGCCGCGCCGCGCACTCTGGTAGAATCACACGCGGACTGTAGGGCCGTGACTAAACAGCCGGTAGGAGGAGACGCGTGTACAAGAACTTCTTGCTGGACCAGAAGGGTGCGCTGGCGACGATAACCCTGAACCGCTCGGAGAAGCGGAACCCCGTGAACGAGGAGATGCTCCAGGAGTTTCTGGACATTCTCACCAGGCTTCGCGACGACCCTGAGAACCGCATCATCGTCATCACGGGCAGCGGCCCGGCCTTCTGCTCCGGCGCGGACGTCTCGCGGCTGAAGGGAGCGGCCACGGAGGAGGAGCGCCTCAAGCAGTTTGACCTGGCGCGGGGCAAGCGGCGTGTCTATCTTCAACGGGCGCTGGAGATGGTGGACAGAATGGAGCAGATTACCATCGCGGCCATCAACGGCTTCGCGGTGGGCGGCGGCCTGCACCTCGCGCTGGCCTGTGACTTCCGCGTCGCGGCGGACACCGCGACGTTCTGGTACCCGGAAATCACCCTTGGCTCCGTTGTCGGGACGTGGCAAATGTCGCGGCTCATGCGCATCGTCGGGCCGGCCAAGGTCAAGGAGATGATACTGACGGGCGACCACTACACGGCCCAGCAGTTGCTGGGGATGGGGCTGGTAACAAAGGTGACCTCTCGCGACGGTCTTCTTGGCGAGGCGAACGCCCTCGCCTGCAAATTGCTGGAGAGGAAGCCCGGAGTGCTCGTCCTCGCCAAGGCCACTATCAACGCGCTGGCGACCACCCTGGTCAACGACAGCGCTTCCGTCGCTTCCCATCAGCTCCTGCGCTCGTCCTGACAACACCCTGCGTATAGCCAGAGAGAGCGTACGCTCGCAGCGTACGCTCTCTCTCCATGTCGGCTAACTTGGCGCTTTGTTATGTCCCACGCGATTAATAGATGACCTGCTGCTCCACCAGCCGGTCGTACTCAGCGTCGGGCAGTCCGAGCAGTCCCTTGAAAACGTACTCGTTGTGCGCCCCGAGCTTTGGCGCGGGCGTATAGACGCAGCGGAGCGCCCCCTTTACGTCGCCAGGCACGCGCTGCACAGCGACGTGGCCGATGCCGGGCGTATCCAGCCACACGAACATATCCCGCGCCTTCAGATGGGGGTCCTGTTCCAGAAGCTGGATAACGTTCTGGCACGCCGCTGCGGGCACCCCCGCCTTCTGCAGGGTCTCCATCGCTTCCGTGTTCACCTGTCGGCGCGTCCACGCCTCGACGAGCGTATCTAGCGACGCCTGGTTCCGTAACCGGGCGTCCGCGGTGGCGTAGCGCGGGTCGCGCGTCAGCTCGGGTCGGCCCAGGACGCGGCAGAGCGCTTTCCACTTTCCGCCCGTGTTAACGGCGATGGCGATCCAGTTGTCTTTGCCCGCGCATGGATAGATGCTGTGCGGCGCCATCACGTCGTCGCGGTTGCCCTTCCGCTGCGGGACGCGCCCCGTCGCGGCGTACTCGAGAAGGCTTTCGGGGGCCACGCTCATCTGCACCTCGTGCATGGCGGCCTCCACGCGCTGGCCCTCGCCCGTGAGGCTCCGGTGGAAGAGCGCCGCCAGCGTCCCATACGCCAGCGTCTCGCTGCAGATGCCGTCTAGGGGGCCGCCCGCGGAGACGGGGTATCCGTCCGGAAATCCGGTCATGGCGTCCACGCCGCCGAAGCTGGAGCCGACAGGGCCGTAGGCGCGGTATTGCTTGTACGGGCCGCTCTGCCCGAATCCGGACATGGTGACGGTGACGATATCCGGGCGGACGCGCCGTAGCTGCTCAAAAGCCACGCCGTACTTCTCCATCACGCCCGTGTAGAAGCTATCGGCGACCACGTCGCTGATGACGGTGAGCCTGCGGAGCAGCTCGCGGGCCTCGGGCTTGTTCAGGTTCAGGGTGCAGGACAGCTTGCTGTGGTTGACGGCCGCGTACATACCGACGCGCGGCAAGATGGTCTCCAGCTTGCCCTCGACGTACTTGACGCCGCGGTACGGGTCCGGGCGGAGCTGGCTTTCCACCTTCAGCACCTCGGCTCCCAGGGCGCCCAGGAGCAGCGTGGTGAAGGAGCCAGCGAAGCGCCGGGTGAAGTCAACAATCCTGACGCCCTCCAGGAGCGGGCTGGGCTTGCTGTGTGTCCTGGATGCGGCGACTTTAGATGGCATGGCTTTTCCTCAACGCGGCGATTCTGGAGGGGGTGTAGCCGAGCCATCTGCTCAGCACGTCCTCCGTGTGCTGGCCCGGTGCGGGCGCGGCGTGGCGAACAGCGTGGGGTGTGTCGGCCAGGCGGACGGGCGCGCCCGGCATCGCCAGTCCGTCCACCTGGATGATCGCCTTGCGCGCGATGACGTGGGGATCGCTGACCAGGCGGTCGGGTGTGGTCACCGGCGCGCACGGGATGTCCTTGGCCTGACACGTGTGGAATATCTCCTGCATCGTCCGGGGGCCGAACCACTCGTCCAAGTGCGGCTGGAGCTTATCCCAGTTGGCGAAGCGCACGTCGCGGCGGCGGAACCGCTCATCCTTTGACCATGCCGGCCATCCCATGACATCGAGGAGCGCCTGCCATGTGTACTCCTCGGCGGCGTGAACCATGACGTACCCGTCTTTGCACTTCATGATGCCGCCACCTCCGCCGTAGTTGCGGGCGAGTGCCCAGAGCGGCAGCTTGCCGTCCACGGTGTATTGCGTGACGTGCCGGGAGATGTTGTGAAGCACCGCCTCCTGCTCGGACATGTCAATGCAAGCTCCCCTGCCGGTGGAGTTCCGGCGCATGAGCGCAGCGAGGGCGGTGATAGCGGCGTTCAGTCCTGTTGCGAAGTGGCTGAACGTCCCTCCCGGACGCAGGGGTACGGCGAGTCCCGTTTTCTCGTCCGCGTTCGGCATGGTCAGCGCGAGTCCGCCCGCGGCCACGTTCACCAGGTCCGTGGACTTGAAGCCCGCGCGCGGGCCGGACCGTCCGAAACCGCTGATGGAGACCATGACAAGCGCGCGGTTCAATCGCGCCAGGGAGTGGTAGCTGACGCCGAGCCGTCGGCTCTGCCGGGGGGACAGGTCCTCCACGAGGACATCGGCCCTGCGGACCATGTCCCGGAAGACCTTCCGACCTGCGGCGGAGGTCTGGTTGACAATGACGCTGTCTTTCCCCGTGTTCAGGTACGCGAACAGCGCGGAGCCACCGTTCGTGACCAGTGGCGGAAGCCTGCGCGACGGGTCGCCGCGCGGGTCCTCCACCTTGACCACGAGCGCGCCGAAGTCGCTCAGCAGCTTCCCCGCGAACGATGCCGCGACACCGTGGCTGTACTCGACCACGCTCAGTCCGTGAAGCGCTCCGTCACGCATCTTTCCAATACTCCTCTAATTTGGACATGGCCTCCCGTGGCTGCCGCACAGGGACGGGCTGGCGCCGCGATTGCGGAGAAAGACTCGCTTCGTTCCGCACGCCAATTGAGCGGCGCGGCGACTCCTCACAGAAAGCGCAAGTCAACGCGTGGGCCGCGCGACGGCCGGTTTTCGGCCCGCCGGGGTGGCTGTGCCCTGTCGCTTACCGTGTGCTCTTGCGACGTTTCGTGCTCTCGACAGCGAGGCCCGACAGAAACTGTCGCGTCTGCTTGACGCACCACTCCGGTTTCAGCAGCCACATGCCGTTGCCCGTGCCGGGCAGCGTGACGATCTTCGCATGGGGCATGACGCGGGCCATGTACTCCGCTTGGTAGAGTGTGCTGGAGAGGCTCTTGTCGGCTAGGAGCAGCAATGCGGGAGTCTTTATCTCGGCAAGGCGGTCGGTCACTGCCCGGGTCCACGTGCCCACGCGTGGCCGCAGTGCCAGGATGGTGTCCGGCGACGTCTTCGCCAGTTCCCTCTGTACCCATGTCACGAGGCCCGGCGGCGCCTGCGCGACGTCCAGCCGCTGCCACACGGTTTTGCGCAACCACGCGCGCAGTCCTTCCGTCTCAATGATGCGGCGCAGCTCGGCAGGGTCCTCGCCACCCGTATGTGGGAGGTTCCCCACGTCGGCGTGGCTGCAGATGGGGTGACACTGGACGAGCGCCTTCAGTCGGTCGGGGTACTTCAACGCGAACGCCAGCCCGACGATGTTCCCCAAGAACTCGCTGATCCAGACCGGGTGCTCGATCTTGAGGTGGTCCATGAGAGCGCGAGCGTCCTCGATGAACGTGTCCGGCGTCCACGGATAGTCGGGCGGCGGCACGGTGGAGCGCCCGAACCCGCGCGCGTCAATGCGCACGATGCGATAGTGACGCGCCAGCAGCGGCACCCACGGGTACCAGAAGCGCGAGCTGCGCCCGTGGCCGTGGTGAAAGAACAGGGTCTCCGGCTTGCGCCACGAGTCCGTGAAGTCATCCACCTCGTAGTAGATGCGGGCGTCGGGACGGCGAAGGTACGGCATGGATACAACCTCCCACTGGCGCAATCAGGCGCCTATTTTACAACGTTGGTCTTGCGGAGCTTTTCAATCTCCTGGGACGTCAGGCCAAGCTCATGCAGAATTTCGTCCGTCTGCTCGCCAAGGCGTGGCGCGAAACGCCGCAGCTCGCCGGGAGTGCGGGAGAGGCTCAACGGCAGTCCCATCGTGGTCATCCGACCCACGCGGGGGTCGTCCATGTCCACCAGGTAGCCGTTCACCCGCGCCTGCGGGTCGGCGAGCAGCTCTTCGCGGCTGACGATAGGCTCGCATGGGACGTCGTGCTCAGCCAGGAGCTTGGTCCAGTGATCGCGCGGCCCGGTCTCGAAAACGGGCTTGAGCATGGCCGTGATGGTTTCATGGTTATCCGCGCGCCCCATGTAGCTGCCAAAGCGGGGATCGTCCGCGTACTTGTCCAGTCCGGTGGCTCGGCAGAAGCGGCCCCACTCCTCGTTGGTGATGATGATGACGATGAGGTACTTGTCGTCCGAGCACCGGTGTATGTGGGTCGCCTTGTTGCCCGTGCTGGGAAGGGACGGTTCCCGCTCCAGCCGCACGAGCGTGTGGTTCTGCATGGCGATGGTCGCCGCGAACAGGGAGCTTTCCACCTTCTGGCCGCGCCCGCTCCTGTCGCGCTCATAGAGGGCCATCATGACGCCGTAAGCCATGAGCAGAGGCACGGAGGGGTCAGCCGCCATGAGCGCGGGGCTGACGGGCGAGCCATCAGGATAGCGCCGGGCGTCCAGGAAGCCCGCGCGGGCCTGGATGAGCAGGTCGTAGCCGGGACGCTGGCGGCGCGGGCCGGCGGCGCCCCACGCCGTCAGGCTCACGTAAATCAGGCGCGGGTTCAGCTTCTCCACCGCGTCGTAGCCGACTCCCAGGCGCTCCGGGACGCCGGTGCGCAGATTGGTGATGAATACGTCCGCGGTCCGCAGCATCCGCAGGAGGATGTCGCGTCCCTCCGGCTTTCGGATATCTACGGAGATGCTGCGCTTGTTGCGGTTCAGGTGCAGGAAGGGCTTGGAAAAGTCGCCCAACCCAGGCGCCGTGTGCATGCCGCGGGACGTATCACCGGCTGGCGGCTCCACCTTGACGACGTCGGCGCCGAAGTCCGCCAGGTACATGCCGAGGCCGGGCGCGGCGTACATCTGCGCGGCGTCTATGACGCGGATGCCCGTGAGCGGACCTGCCATTAGTTCCCCTCCCCGTAACTGGTAATCATGAAGCTGGATGTCCAGCAAACGGCTCGGCTTGCGGGCCAGTATAGCAGAGCCTTGACGCCGGTCCCCTGATCACCTGGGAGCGGCGCCGGAACGGGCCTTCTCACCACAGGACGTGGTCGTCCGCCATTGCGCGCACCCTGGCGAGAGGAAGCCCAAGAATCTCATGGAAGGCGTACTCGTTGTGCTCCCCGAAGATCGGCGCCGGTTCCGGCGTGTCCAGGTACTCGCCGTCAAAGCGGGCCGGCAGGCGCTGCACCACGATGGGCTCGCCCCGCTTGGTATGGATCGGCGTGAGCATCTGTCGCGCCTTCACCTGTGGGTCGTTGATGAGGTCCACTGTCGTGGTCGCCGGTCCCGCGGGGACGCCCGCTTTCTGCAGCGCGTGGAACAGGTCCCACGGCTTTCGCGTGCGCGTCCACTGCTCAATAAGATTTTCGAGTTCCTTCCGGTGTTTCCATCTGGCCGCGCCGTCCGCGTATCGGGAGTCGTCCGTCAGATCGCTCCGGCCCATGACCTGGCAGAGCCCGCGCCACTCCTCATCGTTCGTGATGCCGATGGCAATCCACGCGTCTTGGCCAGCGCACCGGTATGTCCCGTAGGGGGCGAAAACGTCGTCGTGGTTCCCGTCGCGGTGGCGCACCCGTCCGTTCATGAGATAGTCCATCATCGCCTCCGGGATCATGCACATTTGCACCTCGCTCATGGCGAGGTCCACATGCTGTCCCTGGCCTGTCTCGAAGCGGTGCCACAGCGCCATCATGGTGGACAGCACGCCGGAGATGCTGCACACGCCGTCCAGGGTGCTTCCCACAGAAGCGGGACGGCCCGTGGCTCTCCCGGTCAGGTTGTCCACGCCGCCAAAGCTCGACGCTATGTGTCCGAAGGCCCTGTAGCTGGAATACGGGCCCGTCTGGCCGAAACCTGATAGTGAGAAATAGACGACGTCCGGCCGGAGCTTGCGCATGTCCTTGTAGCCGACCCCCAGGCGGTCCATGACGCCGGGCGCGAAGGACTCGACCACCACGTCGCAGACCTTTACAAGCTCCCGGACGGCGGCGACACCCTCGGGCGTGCTCAGGTCAACCGTGATGCTTCTCTTGCTGTGGTTCGGCTGCTCGTAGAAGCCGAAGCGAGGATCGCCCGTGGGTATCATGTTGCCGGACGCATCCACGCGCATGCGGCGGGAGACGTCAAGGCGTGTACGGCTCTCCACCTTGTAGACCTCGGCTCCCAGGCTGGCGAGCCAGAGGGTGACAAGAGGCCCCGCCAGCGCCAGTGTGAAGTCCAGGACGCGAATGTTTTCGAGAGGCAGCTTCCGCATGATGTCGCTCCCTTGAACGTGTGAATATCACAAAGCTCTAGATGACCCCGGCCTGTCTGAACTTGACGAGTTCCACGCGTGAGTGCCCCAGTTCTCCACTCATGACCTCGTCGTTGTGCTGGCCCAGCGTCGGCGCGGGGCGGCGCAGGGTGTACGGCGTGGCGGGCATCTTGAACGGCCCCGTGGGGTACCGCAGCGGCCCGGCCACGGGATGGTCGGTCTCGCGGAAGATGCCCCTGGCCTGCACGTGCGGGTTGCCGACGATCTCGGCTATGGTGTTGACCGCGGCGCAGGGCACGCCCGCCGCCTGGGCGGCGTGCATGGCCTCGTACTTCGTCTTGTTCTTCGTCCACACCTGGATTGCGGCCTCTATCTCGTCCCAGTGGGCGCGCCGTGTGGCCTGCACCACGTAGTCCGGGTCCCGCGCCCACTCGTCTTTGCCGATGAGACGGGCCATCCTCGAGAACAAATGCTCCGGCGCGAAGAAGAGGAATGCGTAGCCGTCCTTGCACGGCTCGGCCTCACCCGCGGCGAAAAACGCCTCGCGCGGCCAGGTGGGGATCTCGCCGTCAATGGAGTACTGGGTGAGGAAGCGGCTCATGTTCTCGATGGCCGCCTCGAACTCAGCCAGGTCAATGTGCGTCCCTTCGCCGGTCGTCCGCCTCGTGAGCAACTCGGCCATAGCGAAGTTCGCCGCATTGACGCCCGTGAGCATGTCGGCGAGGCGCCCTCCAGCTTTCAAGGGCGCATACTCAGGGCCCTCCGGGTTGGGCATCACCATACTCAGGCCACCCACGTTGTAGGCGGCTATGTCGCAGAGCTTGTAATCGCGGTACGGCCCCGTCTGGCCGAAAGGCGTGAGAGAGACCATGACAACGCCGGGATTAAGCGCGTGCAGCGCGTCGTAGCCCAGCCCCAGCGGCTCCAGCGTTCCGGGCCGCGTGCTCTCGATGAACACGTCCGCGCGCTTGACCAGTCGCCGCAACACCTCCGCGCCGGTTGGGGTGTTGACGTTCAGCGTGATGCCCCGCTTGTTCGTATTCAGGTAGAGAAAGAGGCCGGAGCGGTCGGGGCCGGGAAGGTCGTGCAGGAAGGGGCCCATGCGGCGGACGGAGTCCCCCAGCAAGGGTGGTTCCACCTTGATGACTGAAGCGCCGAAATCACCCAGCAACTTGCTGGCGAAGGAGCCGGGGATACCGTGACAGATCTCTATGACGCTGATCTTTTCCAGAACGGACGCCAAACCAGCACCTCCAGTGTCGGCCACAGAAATTCAAGCGCATAGCATATCACACCCGACAAGCGTGCCTCATGCACTAGGCGAGAGGCTGCGGGGAGTGTAGAATAGGCGCAATCTGTCACAGGAGAATGAGGATGTACGATCTCGTCATTACAGGCGGACGCGTTATAGACCCCTCGCAGGGCAAAGACGGAGTAGCGGATGTGGCGATCGCCGATGGCAGGGTCGCCCAGGTGGGCCGCAACCTGGTCAAGAAGGGCGCCAAGCGAGTTATAGACGCCACGGGCAAAGTGGTCACGCCCGGACTCATTGACCTGCACTGTCACATATTCAATGGTTATGCCAGATTCTCTCCCTATGCGCCGGACCAGGCTGGCGTCCTCTCCGGCGTGACCACCGCGGTTGACGCGGGCACGACCGGCGCCAGCACATTCACGAGTCTGCGTGATTTCGTGATGCCTTATGCCAAGACGCGCATCGTGCCTTTCCTTCACGTTGTGCCTGCGGGACTTGCCGTCATCCCTGAACTGAACCGCGAGGAGGACATCCAAGAGGACTGGGCGCTCCAGGTCATTGAGGAAAACAATGGCCTCATCCGTGGCGTTAAGATCCGTTTCACGGGGCCTTATGTGCGTACTGCGGGCGTGAAGGCGGCCAAAAGGGCCAAGAGCATCGCTCGTCAGGCGAAAGTCCCGCTCATGGTGCACATTGGCGAGCAGTATGAGAAAAATGCGCCGGTCCATACGCGGGAAATGCTGTCCGTCCTGGGGGTGGGCGATATTCTGACCCACTTCGCGACGGGCCGGAACGGCGGCGTCATGTTGAACGCGAAGCGCCCCTACCCGGAGCTGCTGGAGGCCCGGAAGCGTGGAGTCATTCTGGACATCGGGCACGGCGGCAACAACCTGAGCTTCGACGTGGCCAGGCGACTGATGGACGCGGGCGTGCAGCCCGACACCAGCCATGACCATCCGCTCCGCCTTCGCCCTGCTCGCGCTCGCCGTCGCGACGCCAGCCCAGTTCGTGCCCATCGCGGCCGAGGCCGCAACCAGAGGTTGCAGCGTCGTCGCTGTCGCGACGACACCGTCGGGCCTCGACCGCTCTTCTCGCTGGGGCCCTTCGGCCTCCCGAATCCTCGCCGCGCGCGACGATTCTCCGGCCTCCGTGC
>Ga0080064_1005583_pt1 | contig 14536 bp, 14 predicted proteins | sample Subgrocontami54m_FD_69260 | JGI IMG/M metagenome (GOLD analysis project Ga0080064, IMG submission 69260) | Subsurface groundwater microbial communities from S. Glens Falls, New York, USA - GMW46 contaminated, 5.4 m (SPADES assembly) (version 2) ...
GCTGCGTGCTGCGGACGTAGGCGGGGAGGTCCTGGTGGTGGGCGCTGAACCAGAGCCCGTTGTAGACGAGGTCAGCGTACTCCGAGGCGACCCGCTGCTTGAAGCGGAGCGCCTCCTTCGAGAGCACGAGCTTCTCGAGCTCGCGGTGGGCCTGGTGGAGCACGACCGCGGCGGGCGCCTCGTAGATCTCGCGCGACTTGATGCCGACCAGGCGGTCCTCGATCTGGTCGATCCGGCCCACCCCGTGCTTGCCGGCGAGCGCGTTGAGCTTCTCGATGAGCGCGACGCCCTCGAGCTCGCTGCCGTCGAGCGCGACCGGGATGCCCTCGCGGAAGGCGATGACGAGCTCGCGCGGCCGCGCCGGGGCGTCGTCGGGGTCGACCGTCCACTCGAAGACGTCCCGCGGCGGCGCGCCCCAGGGGTCCTCGAGCACGCCGGCCTCGACGGAGCGGCCCCAGAGGTTCATGTCGACGCTGTAGGGGTTCTTCTTCGTCGCGGGGACCGGGATGCCGCGCGCCTTCGCGTAGTCGATCTCCTCCTCGCGGGTCATGTTCATGCCGCCGCGCATCGGCGCGATGACGGTCATCTCGGGCGCCAGCGCGCCGACGGCGAGGTCGAAGCGGACCTGGTCGTTCCCCTTCCCGGTGCACCCGTGGGCGACGAAGCGCGCCTTCTCGTCGCGCGCCGCGTCCACCAGCAGCTTGGCGAGGAGCGGCCGCCCGAGCGCGGTGGCGAGCGGGTAGCGCTCCTCGTAGAGCGCGCCCGCCTGCAGCGCCGGCCACACGAAGTAGGTGACGAAGATGTCGCGGACGTCCTGGACGATCGCCCGCTTGGCGCCGCTCGCGAGCGCCTTCTTCTGGATGCCCTCGAGGTCCTTCACGGTGCCGAGGTCGCCGGTGACGGTCACGACCTCGAAGCCGTGCGTCTCGCGCAGCCAGGCCACCGCCACCGAGGTGTCGAGGCCGCCGGAGTACGCGAGGACGCAGGTCTGGCCCTTGTACTGCTGCACGTTCATCTCTCCCGATCGCGTGGGGTGGCCCGCCGGACGATGCCGAAGCCGTCGAGGCGCGCGGCGAGCGACGCGCCGGCGCGCTCGTGCGGGACCGCGACGAAGACCGTGTCGTCGCCGGCGATCGTGCCGACGATCTCCGCGAAGCCCGACGAGTCGAGCGCGACGGCGAGCGCGTTCGCGCTCCCGGGCAGCGAGCGCAGCACCACGAGGTTGCCCGCAAGAGCGGCCTCCACCGGGTAGTCCTCGCAGAAGCGGCGCAGCCGCTCGACGCCGGACGAGCCGGACGCGGGCGGCGGCGCGTAGGCGTGGTGCCCCTCGCGCGCGACCTTCACGAGACCGAGCTCGACGATGTCCCGCGAGACCGTCGCCTGCGTCGCCCGGATGCCGGCGCCGCGCAGGGCGCGGACGAGGTCGGCCTGCGTGGCGAGCGTCCGCTCGCCGACGAGGCGGAGCAGCGTGCGCTGCCGGTGGGCCTTCCGGCCGGCCGCCTCTCTCATGCCGGCACCCGAGGTGCGGGATCGACCATCCGGCCGGTCGCGCCGGTCACGTCTGCGCCTCGAAGACCGTGCCGGCATCCTCGCCGGCGAGCAGCCGCTCGACGACGTCGTCTTCGCCCGAGACGATCGCGGCCCGGCAGCCGGCCTGGGCGGCGATGAGGCAGGCCTCGACCTTGGGGAGCATCCCGCCCTCGATCGTCCCGTCGTCGATGAGCGCCTTCGCGCGCTCGAGGTCGAGGTGGGCAAGGACCTTCCCGTTCCGATCCCGCACGCCGGGGACGTCCGTGATGAAGGCGAGGAGCCGCGCGCCGACGCTCGCGGCGATCGCGCCGGCGGCGGTGTCGGCGTTCACATTGAGCAGCTCGCCGCCCTTCACGTCGATCGCCGCCGGCGCGATGACCGGCACGCGGCCGTCCGCGAGGAGCTCCTCGACGAGCGACGAGTCCACGAGCGTCACGCGCCCGACCAGGCCGAGCTCGGCGTCCTCGCGCTCCGCCCGGAGCATCCCGCCGTCGATGCCCGAGAGCCCGACCGCGGGCACGCCCTTCGCGACGAGGGCGGAGACGAGCCGGGCGTTCACGAGGCCCGCAAGCACCGCGAGCGCGACGTCCCGCGTCGGCTCGTCGGTCACCCGCAGGCCGCGCACGAAGCGCGACGGCAGGCCGAGCTTCGCCGACCACTCCCCCACCGCCGGACCGCCGCCGTGGACGACGACGACGGCGCGGCCGCGGTCCGAGAGGGCGGCGACGAGGTCGGCGTGCGCGGCCAGCTCGGCGGCGACGGAGCCGCCGACCTTGAGGACGACCGGCGCGCCGTCGTCACGTGGTGTACCGACCGCCCCCTGCGTCGCCGAAGGGCGCTCGTCATCCGGCGACCTGCGGTCGCCACGTGGTGCACCGGCCGCGCCTTGGGTCGCGGACCCAAGGCGCTCGTCATCCGGCGACCTGCGGTCGCTAGGTGGTGTATTCGGCATTGATCCGCACGTACTCGGCCGAGAGGTCCGAGCCCCAGGCGGTGGCGCCGCCCGTGCCGAGTCCGAGGTCGACCTGGATCTCGATCGTCGGCGCGGAGAAGACCCGGCGCACCGCCTCGAGGTCCACCGGCCGCGGCGCGCCGGTCTCGTAGACGGTGACGTCGCCCACCCGGACCGTCGCGCGGCGCGCGTCCACCGTCGCGCCGGAGCGCCCCGCCGCGGCGAGGATGCGACCCCAGTTTGGATCGGCCCCGTGGATCGCGGTCTTCACGAGGTTCGAGCTCGTGACGGTCCGCGCGGCGAGGCGCGCCTCGGCGTCGTTCGCGGCGCCGCTCACGCGGACCTCGAACACCTTCGTCGCGCCCTCCCCGTCGGCGACGACCATCCGCGCGAGCTCGGCGCAGACGAGGCGGACGGCCGCGGCGAACGCCGGGAGGTCGGCGGGCGGGACGGGCACGCCGGACGCGCCGTTCGCGAGCAGGAGGAGCGTGTCGTTCGTGCTCGTGTCGCCGTCCACCGAGATGGAGTTGAAGGAGTCGGCCACGGCGTCGCGGAGGACCCGCCCGAGGGTCGCCGCGTCGGTCGCGGCGTCCGTCGTGACGAAGGCGAGGAGCGTCGCCATGTTCGGATGGATCATCCCCGCGCCCTTCGCCACGCCGCCGACGCGGACCTCGCCGCCGGCGAGGGTGACGGCGTGCTCGGCGACCTTCGGCCGCGTGTCGGTGGTCAGGATCGCCCGCGACGTATCGTCCCAGCCCGCGACCGACGGTCGGATCGTCGCGACCGTCGCGCCGATCCGGCCGGCCGGCAGCGGGACGCCGATGACCCCGGTGGAGGCGACGGCGATCTCGCTGGCGGCGACGCCGAGCGCCGTCGCGGCGGCGGCGGCCATCGCCTCCGCGTCACGCTCGCCCTGCTCGCCGGTGCACGCGTTCGCGTTCCCCGAGTTCACGACGATCGCGCGGAGCGTCCCCGACGCGAGGTGACGCTTCGTGACGACGCACGGCGCGGCGATGACCTGGTTCGTCGTGAACACGCCGGCGGCGGCGCACGGCCGGTCGGAGACGATGAGCGCGACGTCGAGGCGCTCGGGCTTCCCCGTCTTCACCCCGGCTTTCGCGGCACCCGCGGTGAAGCCGCGTGCGTAGGTCACACCCCGTCCGGCCGGTTCGCTCGGCTCGGCTTCGCCTCGCCGAATGCTCATGGCCATAGCGGCAGCGCCTCCAGCCCCGCGGTCTCCGGGAGCCCGCACATGAGGTTGAAGTTCTGGATCGCGGAGCCGGCGGCGCCCTTCACCAGGTTGTCGAGCGCGCCGATCGCGACGAGGCGCCGGTTCTCCTCGTCCACGACCGCGTGGACGAGGCACCAGTTGCTGCCGAGGACCTGCTTCGTTGCGGGAAACGTCTGAAGGACGCGGACGAACGGCTCGTTCTGGTAGGTCTCTGCGTACGCCGCGGCGATCGCCGCGCCCGTGACTCCCGGTCTCAGGGTCGCGTAGCAGGTGGCAACGAGGCCGCGCGTCATCGGGATGAGGTGCGGGGTGAAGGTGAGCCGCGCTGGTGCGCCCGCGAGAAGGGCGGCCTGCTGCGCGATCTCCGGCGTGTGGCGGTGCGTGGGCACGCCGTACGGGCGCACGCTTTCGTCGATGGTGCCGAAGAGGAAGGCCTCGTCGACGTTGTGACCCGCGCCGGAGACGCCCGACTTGGCGTCGATGATGAGGTCGTTCTCGATGAGACCGGCGCGGAGCGCGGGCGCCAGGGCCATGAGCGAGGCGGTCGGGTAGCAGCCGGGATTGGCGACGATCCGCGCCTTCGCGAGCGCGGGGCGAACGAACTCGGTGAGGCCGTAGACCGCCTCCGCGAGCAGCCCCGGCGCGGGATGCTCGTACTTGTACCAGCGCGTGTAATCGGCCGCGTCGCGCAGGCGGAAGTCGCTGCCGATATCGACGATCTTCCGGCCTTCAGCGAGCCATCCGGTCGCCTGCTTCGCCGCCTCGCCGGCGGGAAGCGCGGTGAAGACGACCTCGGCGTCGCCCACCCCGGCGCCGATGCGGAGCGAATCAGGTGCGCCGTGAAGGTGAGGCTGGACGTCGCGCAGGGCCTCACCCTGATGGCTCCGCGCGACCGCCGCGACGAGGGAAGCGTGCGGATGCCGCAACAGGAGCCGCGCAAGCTCGCCCCCGGCGTACCCGGTTGCGCCGACGATCGCGACCCGGACGGTCATTGGATGATTATGCGGTCACATGGATAATCATGCAAGTCGCTGCCAGCCCTGAGCGGGCCGTGCCCCACAGGCACCACGCTTCCGAACGTGCGCGGCGAGTGTCAGGCGAAGAGCTTCCGGACCTGGATCGAGGCCGGCTGGGTCTGGTAGCCCAGGCGCCGGTTGATCCCGCGCATCGGCGCGTTCGCCTCGTCGTTCGTCGTGCCGAGCCAGCGCACGCCGCGGGCCCGCAGCGCGGCGATCGCGCGGAGCTTGAGCGCGAGCGCGAGGCCCTTCCCGCGCTCCGTCCGCGCGACGCCGGTCATGAAGGTGTACGCGATGCCGCTCTCGTTGACGTCGGTGAAGGTGAGCGCAACGACCCTCCCGTCGCGCAGCGCGAGGATCGAGGCGCTCCGGTCGAGCGTGGGGCTGCCGAACAGGTGCTTCCGCACGAAGTCGAAGGGCGGCGGCTCGAACGGGTCGGGGAACGGCACGTCCTTCGTGAGCGCGCCGTTCACGTCGTAGAGGTGCCGGAGGAACGCCTCCTCGTCCGCCGTGCGCTCGGCCCAGGCCTCGCCGAACGTCGCGAGGCGCACCCCGGCGCGCGCCGCCACGGCGTCGGGCGCCTCGAACGTCGAGGCGTCGAACGCCGGCACCTCGAGGTACGAGTTGTAGCGGCGGTGGTACTCCGCGTAGCCGAGCGAGACCGCGAAGGCAAGAGCCTCCGGCTCGTCGCCGCGAACGCGCGCGTTGATCCGCGAGGCGCCCTTCGCGCGAGCGTAGGCCTCGAGCCGCCGCGCGAGGAGCCGACCGACCCCCCGGCGGCGAGAGGCGCGCTCGACGAGGAGGTGCCCTCGGTAGCTGTGGTCGGCCTGCGCCCACACCCCGCCGTCGCCCACGTTGGCCTGCGCCACGAGCGCGCCGCCCGCCTCGGTCACGACGAGGTCGAGCCGGTTCGGCATCGGATTGATCGCCTCCCAGCGCCGGAAGCCCGCCGCCGTCTGCACCTCGGTCGGTGGTGCGTGGCGGTTCCAGAGCTCGACGACCGCCTCGACGTCGGCATCGACGCGCGGACGGAGCACGAGACCCTCCGGAAGGGCGTCGTCGGCCCCGAGGCCGACCGGATCCATCATGAGCGCGCACACTACCGCACATGGACGATGACGAGCGCACCATGCGGCGGGCGCTGCGCCTCGCCGCCCGGGCGACCGGCCGCACGAGCCCCAACCCGCTCGTCGGCGCGGTCGTCGTGAAGGACGGCGCGGTGGTCGGCGAGGGCTACCACCACCGCGCCGGCGAGCCGCACGCCGAGGTCAACGCCCTCACCGCCGCCGGCGCGCGCGCGAGGGGCGCCACGGCCTACATCACGCTGGAGCCGCACACCTTCCACGGGCGGACGGCGCCGTGCACCGACGCGCTGGTCGCGGCGGGCGTCGCACGCGTGGTCGTCGCCATGCGCGATCCGGAGCCGCGCGTGAACGGGAAGGGCCTCCGGGCGCTGCGCGAGGCGGGGATCGCGGTGACCGAGGGGATCCTCGCGAGCGAGGCCGAGCGGCAGAACGAGGGCTACCTCTCGCGGGTGCGCTCGGGTCGCCCGTTCGTCACGGTGAAGCTCGCGACGACCCTCGACGGCCGGGTCGTGGTCGCCGGACGCCGCTACCTCACGGGCCGGCCGGCGCTCAAGGAGGTCCACCGGCTGCGCGACCGGAACGACGCCGTGCTCGTGGGCGTCGGCACCGTGCTCGCGGACGACCCGCGGCTCACGGTCCGCGAGGTTCGCGGGCGCGACCCGCTCCGGGTCGTCGTGGACAGCGACGCCCGCACGCCGGTCTCCGCCCAGGTGGTGCGGGCGAAGGATCCGCAGCGCACGGTCATCTTCGTCGCGCGCGACGCTCCCGCCGCCCGGACGAAGCGGCTCCGCGCTGCCGGCGTGCTCCTGGCGACGCTACCCCGCGCGGACGGCGGGCTCGACCTCGGCGCGGCGCTGCGCTGGCTCGGCGAGCAGGGCGTGAACACCGTCCTGTCCGAGGCCGGGCCGCACGTCGCCGGCGCGCTCGTCGGCGCGGGCCTCGCCGACCGGCTCCTCCTCTATCTGGCGCCCCTCGCCGGCGGCGGGGGCGCGATCGCCCTCCCGGGCCTCGCCGACACCCGGGCACTCCGCGAGCTGACGGTCCGGCGGGTCGGCGACGACCTCGCCATCTCGGGATACTTGTCCTAGGGTGCGCGAACGAGCCCCGGCTCCGCCGGGGCGAGCGAGCTCCAGGCCGCAGGCCGCGAGCCCTTGGGCGAGCGAAGGGGGCACATGTTCACCGGGATCGTGAGCGAGGTCGGGACCGTCCGCTTCGCCGGCGAGACGCCGTCCGGCAAGCGGCTCGAGATCGCGAGCGCCGCCGTTCGCGAGCGGCTCGCGGTCGGCGACAGCGTCGCGGTCGCCGGGGTCTGCCTCACGGTGATCGGCCGCGACGACCACGGCTTCACCGTGGAGGTCGTCCCGGAGACGCTCGCGCGGACGACGCTCGGCCACGCCGCGCGCGGCACGCGCGTGGACCTCGAGGCGGCGGCGACGCCCACGACCGCGCTCGGCGGGCACTTCGTGCAGGGCCACGTCGACGCCACCGTCGCGCTCCTCGCGCGCACGCCCGCCGGCGACGGCGCCCGGCTGCGGTTCGCGCTGCCGAAGGGCCTCGGACGGTACGTCGTGGCGAAGGGCTTCGTCACGCTCGACGGCGTGAGCCTCACGGTGGCCGCCCTCGACCGGCGGGGCTTCGAGGTCGCGCTCATCCCGCACACCGCGTCGCACACGACGCTCGGCGCGCTGCGCGAGGGCGAGAGCGTGAACTTCGAGGCCGATATCATCGGTAAGTACGTCGAGCGCCTGCTCGGCGAGAGGAAGAGATGACCCGCAGCGCGAAGCCCCGGCTCGTCCGGACGACCAGCCCCTTCACCTCGATCGACGACGCCCTCGACGAGTACCGCAAGGGGAAGATGGTCATCGTGCTCGACGACGAGGACCGCGAGAACGAGGGCGACCTCATCCTCGCCGCGGAGTCGTGCACCGCCGAGAACGTGGCCTTCATCCGGCGCTGGGCTTCGGGGGTCATCTGCGTCCCGATGACCGGCGACCGCCTCGACGAGCTCGAGATCCCGCAGATGGTCGAGCGCAACGAGGCCCGGCTCGGCACCGCGTTCACCGTGAGCGTGGACGCGCGCGAGGGCATCACGACCGGGATCAGCGCGGGCGACCGCGCGCGCACGATCCGCCTCCTCGCCGACCCGGCGACGACGGCCGGCGACCTCGTGAAGCCGGGACACATCTTCCCCCTGCGCGCGCGGGACGGCGGGGTGCTCGTCCGCGCCGGCCAGACCGAGTCCGCGGTGGACCTCTGCCGCCTCGCCGGGATGCGCCCGGTCGGCGTGATCTGCGAGATCACCAACGAGGACGGCTCGATGATGCGAGGTCCCGCGCTCCTGCGGTTCGCGAAGAAGCACGGCCTCTCGATGATCACCGTGAAGGACCTCATCGCGTACCGGATGGCGCGCGAGAAGCTCGTCGAGCGCGTCGCGACGGCGAAGCTCCCGACCAGGCACGGCGACTTCACGATCCACGGCTATCGGGCGCGCTACGGGAACGTCGATGCGGAGCACGTCGCGCTCACGCTGGGCGACGTCGCCGACGGCACGCCGGTGCTCGTGCGGGTCCACTCCGAGTGCCTCACCGGGGACGTCCTCGGCTCGTTCCGCTGCGACTGCGGCGAGCAGATCGACGCCGCGCTCGGACGCATCGCGGCGGAGGGCCGCGGCGCCCTGATCTACCTGCGCCAGGAGGGACGGGGCATCGGCCTCGTCAACAAGCTCCGGGCGTACGAGCTCCAGGACCAGGGGCTCGACACCGTCGAGGCGAACGAGAAGCTCGGCTTCAAGCCCGACGAGCGCGAGTACGGGATCGGCGTCCAGATCCTGAGCGACCTGGGCGTACGGAAGGTGCGGCTCCTCACGAACAACCCGCACAAGATGGTCGCGCTCTACGGCCTCGAGGTCGTCGAGCGCGTACCGCTCGAGATCTCCCCGCGCGACGCGAACCGCGCCTACCTCCACTCGAAGCGGACGAAGATGGGCCACCTCCTCACCGTGCTCCCGCCCGAGGCGAAGGGCCGGCGCTCCTGAGCGGCGCGCCGCGTCGCTCGTCCGATCCGGGGAAGACGCCGGCGCCGTGGGGCGCCGGGCGCGTCCGCGCGAGGGTCGCGATCGTCCAATCGCTCTGGAATCGCGCGATCACCGACGAGCTCGCCGACGGCGCGGCGCGCGCCGCGGCGGCCGCGGGCGCCTCCTGCGATCGCTTCACCGTCGCCGGCGCCTTCGAGCTCCCGGCGGCCGCGCGGCTCCTCGCGGGCTCCGGGCGCTACGACGCGGTTGTGCCGCTCGGCTGTCTCATCCGCGGCGAGACCCCCCACTTCCAGGTGCTCGCCGACGCCGTCGCCGCCGGCCTGATGACCGTTTCGCTCGAGAGCGACGTCGCGATCCCGTTCGGCGTGCTCACCTGCGGGACGCTCGCGCAGGCGAAGGCCCGCGCCGGCGGCCGTGCGGGGAACAAGGGCGCGGAGGCGATGGAGGCGGCGCTCTCGCTCGTCGCGCTCCGTCAGCGGACCGCGCCGAGCAGGCGGCGCTCCGCGGCGAGGGCGGCGACCGCCTCGTCGCGCGTCGCGCGCGCGAAGCGCAGCTCCTCGCCCGGCGCGGCCTGAGCGACGCGGCCGAGGTCGGCCGCGATGACGGTGGCGATGACCGGGTAGCCGCCGGTCGTCTGGTGGTCGGCGAGGAGCACGATCGGCGCGCCGCCCGGCGGCACCTGGACCGCCCCCGCGACCACCCCGCAGGTGAGGAGCTCGCCGGGCTCCGGGCTTGGCGCGGGCCCCTCGAGCCGCAGCCCCATCCGGTCGCTCTCGGCGGCCACTCGGAAGGGCTCGCCGAAGAAGGTCCGCAGGGCGGCGTCGTCGAAGCGCGACACGTGCGGACCCGGGATCGCGCGCACCGGACCGTCGTACGCCGGCGCGGGGACACCCGTGCCGGCCGCTCCGGGATCGGCCGGACCGCCGCGCAGCGCGAGCGCGTCGCCCGCCGTGAGCGCGCGCGGCACAGGACCCGTTGCGGAGGGGAGGTGCGTCGCGAGCGAGCCGAGGACCGGCGCGAGGTCGAGCCCGCCCGACACCGCGAGGTAGGCGAAGCGCGTGCGCGAAGTGCCGCGCACGACGAGCTCCTGGCGCGGTCGGGCGAGCACCGCGCTCCAGGTGGGGAGCGCGGCGTGGCCGCGCAGGGTCGCCTCCCGACCGGTGACCGCGACGATCCGGCGGTCGTCGCAGCTGAACGCGAAGGGGAGCCCGACGATCTCGATCGCGGCGGCGCCGGCGGGAAGGCCGGCGAGCGCGAGCGCGAGCGCGAAGGCCGGTGGGTCGGCCGGACCCGCGGTGGGGAGTCCGCTGCGCAGGTGGCCGAAGCGCCCGCGGTCCTGGACCGTCGCGGCGAATCCGGCGGCGTGGAGGTGGATCATCCGTCGGGCCCCGACGCGGACGAGCCGGGATCCTTCGCGGTGGCGGCGCCTGCGCTCGGCGCCGCCGGGACGAACCGGATGAGGTCGCCGGCGCGCAGGAGCGTCGGCGGGTCGGCCGCCGGATCGTAGAGCCGCACCCCCGTCCGCCCGATGAGCCGCCAGCCGCCGGGCGAGTCGAACGGGTAGACCGCGGTCTGCCCGGCGGCGACCGCGACCGAGCCGGCCGGGACGCGCGCGCGCGGGCGCGCGAGCCGCGGCGCGACGATCCGCGGATCGAGCGTGCCGCAGTACGCGAAGCCGGGGAGGAAGCCAAGGAAGAAGGTGGTGTACGCGCGCGAGGCGTGGAGAGCGACGAGCTCCTCCACCGTGAGCGACGAGGCCTCCGCGACCGCTGCGAGATCGGGGCCGTCGTAGATCGTGGCGATCTCGATCGTCCGGCTCGGCGCGGCGGCACCCTCCGGCGAGGCCCCCGCAAGGAGCGCGCCGGCCAGGCGCTCCGCGCCGGCGGGATCGAGCGCGAGCGGATCGAAGTGCAGCACCGCACTCGCGTAGGCCGGCACCGCGGGACCGTGGCCGAGCGCCTCCCAGGCGTCGGCGATCGCCCGCGCCCGCGCCGCGAGCGCCTCGTCGATCCGGTCGCCGAGCTCCACGAGGAGCGCGCACTCGCCGAACGGGACGATCGTCACGGAGCGAACGCGCGGACCGCGACCCCGGCGGCGGCGAGCGCGTCGCGGACGGCGCGCGCGATCGCCACGGCGCCCGGCGTGTCGCCGTGCACGCAGAGCGTGTCCACCGCGAGCGGCAGGAAGGTGCCGTCGTGCGCCGTCACCCCGCCGCGCACCGCGAGCGAGACGGCCTGCGCCGCGGCGACCGCCGGATCCTCGTGGAGCGCGCCGGGCAGCCGGCGCGAGCGGAGCGTGCCGTCGGCCTCGTACGCTCGGTCGACGAAGCCCTCGCGCGCCACGGCCAAGCCGGCGGCGGCGGCGGCACGCGCCATCGCCGAGCCGGGCGTGGCGACGAGCGCTCGCGCCGCCATGCCCGAGCGCGTGACCGCCTCGACGATCGCAAGGGCGACCGCACCGTCGCGCTCGCCCTGGTTGTAGAGCGCGCCGTGCGCCTTCACGAGCGCGACCGGTCCGCCCGCGAGCGCGACGAACTCCTCGAGCTGCGCGCGGACCATCGCCACGAGCTCGTCGTGCGACAGCACGAGCGGCGTCCGGCCGAAGCCCGCCGGGTCGTCGTAGCCGGGGTGCGCTCCGATGGTCACCCCGTGCCGGCGCGCGAGCGCGATCGTGTGCGCGGTGAGCGCGGCGCTCCCGGCATGCCGCCCGCACGAGACGTGGGCGGTCGTGACGAGCCGCAGCAGCGCTTCGTCGTCGGCCATCCCCTCGCCGAGGTCGCTGCCCAGGTCGATCGACCGGTCCACGTGGCGAGGGTACCGTCTCGGGAGCGATGCGGCGCTAGATGAAGAGCGGCGCGAGGACCAGCGTGATCGTCGCGAGGAGCTTGATGAGCACGTGGAGGCTCGGGCCGGCGGTGTCCTTGAACGGGTCGCCCACGGTGTCGCCGACGACCGCGGCAGCATGCTCCGGCGAGCCCTTGCCGAGCACCTTGCCGGACGCGTCCTTGAGCATGCCCGCCTCGATGTACTTCTTCGCGTTGTCCCAGGCGCCGCCGCCGTTGTTCAGGACCGTGGCCAGGATGACGCCGGCCATGGTGCCGACCATGAGGAACGCGGCCTCGGCCTCGGCCTTCAGCAGCACGCCCACGACGACCGGCGCGCAGATCGCGAGGAGACCGGGGGCGATCATGTTGCGGAGCGCGGAGCTGGTCGTGATGTCCACCACCCGCGCGTAGTCCGGCTTCTCGGTCCCCGCCATGATCCCGGGGTGCTCGCGGAACTGGGTGCGGACCTCCTGGATGATCGCGCTGCCCGCGCGACCGACCGCGCGGATCGCGAGCGACGAGAAGAGGTAGACGAGCATCGCGCCGAGGAGGCCGCCGATGAAGACGTCCACCTTCGCGAGGTCCACGACGTGGAAGTCCGCCGGCGTGATGCCAGCGGCCCTGCGGAGGTCGGTGACCTTGTCGAGGTACGCGGAGAAGAGGAGGAACGCGGCGAGCGCCGCGGAGGCGACGGCGTAGCCCTTGGTCAGGGCCTTGGTCGTGTTGCCGACCGCGTCGAGGCGGTCGGTGCGCTCGCGCGTCTCGTGGCTCGCGTTCGCCATCGAGGCGACGCCGCCGGCGTTGTCGGTGATCGGGCCGAAGGTGTCCATCGCCAGGATGAACGCGGCGCTCATGAGCATGCCCATGGTCGCGACCGCGGTGCCGTAGATGCCGCCGTGCGGCAAGCCGGTCGCGGCGCCCCACTGCTCGCCGAAGAAGTGCGAGAGGAAGAGCGCGATGCAGATCGTGATGACCGAGGCGGCCGTCGTCTCGTAGCCCACCGCGATGCCCGAGATGATCGTCGTGGCCGGTCCGGTCTTCGTGGCCTCCGCGATCTCTTTCACCGGGCGCCACGAGCCCGCCGTGTAGTACTGCGTGATGAAGACGAACGCCAGGCTGGTCAGGATGCCGACCACGCCGGCGTAGAAGAACCAGTGCGCGCCGCCCTTCTCGTTGAGCATGCTGTTCGTGACGAAGTACATGCCGACGATCGAGAGCGCGACGGTGATGTAGTAACCGAAGTTCAGCGAGGTCATCGGATCGCGCTTCTCGTCCCCGCGGACGAGGAAGATGCCGATCATGCTCGCGATGAGCCCGAACGCGCGGACCACCAGCGGGAACATGACCCAGGCGGGATTCTTCGTGACCGCGAAGATGGCGACGCCGAGGATCATCGCGCCGATGTTCTCGGCGGCGGTGGACTCGAAGAGGTCGGCGCCGCGACCGGCGCAGTCGCCGACGTTGTCGCCGACGAGGTCGGCGATGACCGCGGCGTTGCGGGGGTCGTCCTCGGGGATGCCCGCCTCGATCTTGCCGACGAGGTCGGCGCCGAGGTCGGCGGCCTTGGTGTAGATGCCACCGCCGAGCTGGGCAAAGAGCGCCACGAAGGAGGCGCCGAAGCCGAAGCCGACGATCGTGAAGGGCGCCTCGTCGGGCTTCGTGAAGCCGCCGTAGAGGGCGAAGATGGCGAACACGCCGATGAGCGAGAGCGCCACGACGAGGATGCCGGAGACCGCTCCGCCGCGGAGCGCGATGCGGAGCGCGTCCGCGACGCTCGTCTGCGCGGCGGCCGCGGTGCGGAGGTTCGACTTCACGGCGACGAACATGCCGATGATCCCGGAGAGCATCGAGGCGGCGGCTCCGACGATGAAGGCGAACGCCGTCTTGAGGGCGAGCTCCTCCTTGGAGACGCCGGGCGCGGTCTCGAAGACGTAGATGACCCCGCCGATCACGATCATGCCCACGATCGCGAGCATCGCGATCGTCGTGTACTGGCGCCGGATGAACGCGACCGCGGCGGTGTAGATCGCGCCGGCGACCTCCTGCATCGCGGGCGTGCCGCGGTCGGACCGCAGGACGTCGTAGGCGAAGTACGCGGCGACGGCGAGGGCCAGCAGGCCGGAGATCGGGACGACCAACAGCAGACCTTCCAAGGGCACGGTCCTCCAACCACAGGTTCGGATCTCGGACAAAGAAAGCGCGCCCGCCCCGACGGAGGGGCCGCGGCGCTGCCGCTGAGTTTAGAGCCTCACGCCCCGGGGACACAAACCCGCTAGGCTGCACGTGTGCCCCCTCAGAAAGCATCGAAGAGCCAGCCCAAGGCGGACGCCTCCGAGAAGGCGAAGAGCAAGGACCGCGAGTGGCTGACCACCGGCGAGCTCGCCACGAAGATCGGCTGGCGCGAGCACGCCCTCCGAGACGCGCTCCGCGGAAAGACGCTCCCCGGCATCCGGCGCACGTCCTTCGGCTACCACATCGCGACGACCTCGCTGGACGAGATCGCCAAGACGCTCGGGCCCGCCCCGGCCAAGCCGAACGCGTCTCGGCGCACGCCGCCCCGCCTCCACTAGCGGCAGCCGCGCGAGCGGCTACCGTAGCTACCGGATGACGCTGACGGCGGAGCTCCCGCTGGTGTGCTCAGCGCTCGCTCTCGCGCTCGTCGCGACCCTGCGCGCGCTGCCGTGGCGCGAACGGCCGGCCGTCCTCGGGCTGACGCTCGCGATCGGTGCCGTCGGCGGGCTCGCGCCGCTCCTCGCCTACCCGTTCGTGCCGCAGACGAACCTCGACCTCCGCGCGCTCTGGGAGTGGTCGGCGGTGGGCGGCCCCACGATCCAAGCCTCGTACCGGCTCGACGGGATCGGCGC
>Ga0080064_1005586_pt1 | contig 14525 bp, 21 predicted proteins | sample Subgrocontami54m_FD_69260 | JGI IMG/M metagenome (GOLD analysis project Ga0080064, IMG submission 69260) | Subsurface groundwater microbial communities from S. Glens Falls, New York, USA - GMW46 contaminated, 5.4 m (SPADES assembly) (version 2) ...
TTGAGCGGGAACCATTTGCCGGTATCGGCAAACCGGAACCGTTGAAGCACCAGTTGTCCGGCTTCTGGTCGCGCCGCATAGACTCTCAACATCGTTTAGTATATTCCGTTTGTGATGACACGCTGTGTATTGCTCAATGTCGAGATCATTATTGAGTTCATGAGTCTAACTTACTAAATATATGAGCCTACTATATCTTGGCCGACATCAGCGGGCTGCCCGGGAAAAACAGCAAGGAAAGGGCCATGTATTTACTTCAGAAAACCGGTGTCGCCTGTGTTCCCGGCGAGGCCTTCTATCATGATGACAGTGGAGAATATCTGGCCCGTTTCTGTTATGCCAAAGATGATCCGATTCTGGATGAAGCCTGCAAGAGGATTGAGAGCTTGCGGCTCTAGGACACAGTTATGCGCACCGCCACGCGAGGATGGCGATTTTATTATTGGTAAAAGGGTTTTGGGGGTCAGGTCTTGAAATTTAGCGTTTTGCCGGGGGTGTGAGACCTTCCCCTGTCTAATCTATCCCGAATAAATATTGTAGTTGAATATTGTATAGATATGCGGTAGGCTTCGTTCCCTGGAGGTGATAGCGGATGGCTTACATCGAACGAAGAATAAGCGCTGCGCTGGGGCAAGCGGCGCGCGAATACCCTGTCGTCACCGTAACGGGACCGCGCCAGTCCGGAAAGACGACGCTCGTCAGGCATCAGTTCCCCGATTATGCGTATGTCAATCTGGAGTCCCCGGACGACAGGCGCTTTGCAACGGAGGACCCGCGATCGTTCCTGAAACGGTATGCTCCGCCGGTTGTCTTCGACGAGATTCAGCGGGCGCCGCAGTTGCTAAGCTACATCCAGGTCGAGGCGGATGAGCATCCGCAAGAGACGGGCCGGTATATTCTTACCGGGAGTCAGCAAATGGACCTGCGGGCCGCCGTGAGCCAATCCCTGGCCGGACGCACCGCCCTTTTGCGGCTGCTTCCCTTCTCTATCGCCGAGCTCCGCGACGCCGGAATCATACTCGACAGGGACGAATACCTCTATAAAGGCTTCATGCCCCGGCTTTACGAAGCCGAGCTCCAGGTTACGTCGCTCTATCGGAATTACTATCAGACCTATGTCGAGCGCGACGTCCGGCAATTCGCGGCAATCCGCAACATCATTGCCTTTGAAACCTTTTTGCGGCTTCTGGCGGGCAGGGTGGGGCAGGTGGCGAGCATGAGCGATCTGGCAAATTCCACCGGGGTGAGTTCGACGACGCTGGCCGAATGGCTGGGAATCCTCGAAGCGTCATTCATTGTTTTTCGCCTGCCGCCCTACTATAAGAATTTTGGCAAGCGTCTCATCAAATCGCCGAAGCTCTATTTCATCGAGCCGGGACTTGTCGCCTATCTTCTGGGCATCAGGGAGGTTGGGCAGATTGCCACCCACCCGCTTCTCGGCGGATTGTTCGAAAACCTCGTCGTCGCGGAGGCCCTGAAAGCCCGGCTCAACAAAGGGGAAGAACCCGGTCTCTATTTTTTCCGGGACAACAACGGGCTCGAAGCAGACCTGGTCATCGAAAACGCCGCGGGACTTACGCCCATAGAGATCAAGGCGTCGCGAACGTTTTCGCCTGATTTCTGCAAGGCCTTCCCGCACCTGCAAAAGATCGACAAGGCGTTCGGCCCGGGCCTGGTGATCTACGCGGGCGATCAGGAAACAGAGTTCAAGGGCGCCCATGTCCGCAATTTTTTTGGGTCAGGTCTTGAAATTTAGCGTTTTGCCGGGGGAGAGACAAGTGATGGGTGCTGAGGACTGAGTAAAGAGGGCTTATAATAAGTGATTGAGGTTGTCAGGAAGTTTTACGGGAAATAAATAAGATTGCCACGGCGCGAAAGCGCCTCGCAATGACAAGGGGTGAAATAAAGGTCACCACTCATCCCCGTCCTGTCGGCCCGAACATATTCCTTGACAAAATATTCCCTGTAGTGAATAATCATGTGGGGAGACTTGAAGATGTCTTCATTTAGTCATCCCGGACTTGATCCGGGATCCAGAATGTGTTGAAAATACTGGATTCCGATTTTCATCGGAATGACGATTCTGAGGATTCAAAAGAAATTCAAAGTCTCGGAGAAGATTATCCAGAGGAGCGACCCATGAGATTTTCTGAAGAAAGTATTCATGCCGTTAAAGACGCTGTCCACGCTGCGTTTCCTGGTCAATCAAAGGTGTTTCTGTTTGGTTCTCGGGTATATGACAACAAACGTGGCGGCGACATTGACTTGCTGGTGGTGAGCGATTTGCATCGAAGCGCAATGGAATCAGCTAAAATCAGGGCAGTTGTCAAAATCCAGATGGCCTTGGGAGATCAAAAGATCGACATGGTCGTCACCGCTGATCCACATCTGGATTCACGACCGGTAGTGCGCGAAGCGCTGCGGAATGGAGTTGAACTATGACCGATATCTTGAGGCTTAAAGTTGAGTCGGCGCTGCTTGAAGGCGAGGCTCATCGGTTGCGTCTAATCAGCGGCAAGGGGAAACTGACGCCATTCTTCCCGCTTGCGTCCGAATCGCTTGAGGGCCTGGCGGATGAAACGGTTTCTTACCTGGATCAATTCATCTACCGTTTCACAAAATTGCAGGACGCCATGGGTACACGGCTCTTTCCGGCTTTGGTCTGCATGATAACGGGGAGTGACGCACCACGCCCATTCCTCGATATTTTAAACCAGTTGGAAAAAGTCGGCATCATTTCTTCATCTGAGACGTGGCAGACATTACGGGTATTACGCAATAATTTGGCACACGAGTATCCGGGCAGCAGTGAACAGTGCGTGGCAACAATAAATATGCTTTTTGTAGAGTGGCATCAACTCGAAGCCATGTTCCTTGCCGCAAGAGTTTATTATGAGGAAAAATTATTGCCACTGCTTGCCAGCCAATAGCCTGCACCAACAGGTAGCGGCATCGTGATTTGAGAGAAGAAATGAAAGCAGAAAAATATACCGATTTTTTCGAGGAAGCTGAAAAGAGCATGTCGAAAGACAGCATCCGCCGCGCTGAGGGAGAAGCAAATAAAATCATGTTGAATCTTGGGCTGGCGGAGCTGCGAAAACATGCGGGGCATTCCCAATCTGAAATCCCGGGATACCGGCAATCGAGTGTTTCAAAGATCGAAGCGAGGAAAGACATGAAGATATCGACACTTGTTTCTTATTGCCGTTCTCTCGGCCTGGGGGTTGAGATCAACGCGGTTCAGGTCAATCAAAAAGGGAAGAGCATCAGGAAGAACCTCTTGCGCATAGCATCATAATATACGACACCTAAAATATAAAACCTAAAAATTAAAGGTACTTTCCATGTCATTAGAACTAAGTGAATGGCACGAATGGGTCATGCAGTCTGAGATCCGGAATATGTCCATCGAATGCGACCGGGTTCGCGGGATCAATCTTTCCCAAGGGGTCTGCGATACAGTCCATTAGGGACAGAGCCCTATTTTCCGTCCCCTTGGAAAATAGGGCTCTGTCCCTAATTACGGCCGGCATTTGAGGGGCTTTCGCTGACCGAGCGGCGCTTTCTCGAAAACGGCAGCGGGCCGCCGGGGATCGCCCGGAAAAAGGGTCCCGAGGCAATCTACTACAACGCCGGTTCCTGCGTGCATCCACGCTGCATCACCGGCATCGAAATCACCGCACAACAGAATGCGGGCGGCCCAATCCGTCCGCATTTTTCGTTGGTAAAATGGGCCGTCCAGCCCGCCGCCGTTGAAACGCCTTCCCTTGTTATTGGTCGCACCGTGTTGGAGGAGTAAGTTTTGGTGGTCAGGTCTTGCGTTTTAGCGTTTTGCACTAATCAGTCCATTCCGAAAAAGTCTTGACTTTTTCGGAATGAAGGATAGAATGGCCGCAATGAAGAGATACCTAAGAATACATTCAGAAAGATCTTAAAAGAAAAATCGTCCTGATTACCGGTCCGAGACAGGCCGGCAAGACGACCCTGGCAAAGATGCTCAGTCATAATTTCGATTATTTCAATTATGATTATGCCGAACACCGCCTGAGCCTGCTGGATAAGTCATGGGATCGCGCCAAAGAACTGGCTATTAGGGACAGAGCCCCTATTGTTTTGTTGACACGCCATTCCGTACAACCTCAACTTGATCGATGCCGAGAATATCACGTGCTATAGCAGTAGGTTACCCCCACCACGTCACCCAGCGGGGCAATTACCGGCAGACCGTGTTCGCCGCGGCGGAGGATTACGCCCGTTATCTGAGGCTATTAGGGACAGAGCCCCTATTGTTTTGTTGACACGCCATTCCGTACAACCTCAACTTGATCGATGCCGAGAATATCACGTGCTATAGCAGTAGGTTACCCCCACCACGTCACCCAGCGGGGCAATTACCGGCAGACCGTGTTCGCCGCGGCGGAGGATTACGCCCGTTATCTGGAATTGCTCATCCAATATTCCCGGCGGCACAATCTTGAAATCTGGGCCTACTGCCTCATGCCGAACCATGTCCACATCGTCGGCGTTCCCGGCGCCGAGGACACACTGGCGAGCGTCTTCAGAACCGTCCATATGCTCTATTCCCAGTATTTTAATAACAAGGCCAACGCCGTAGGACATCTCTGGCAGGGCCGGTTTTACTCCTGCGCCCTGGATGAACGCCATGTTTATGCGGCGGTGCGGTATGTGGAGCTGAATCCGGTGCGGGCGGGCCTCATCGCCACTGCGCATGATTACCCGTGGTCAAGCGCGAAGAGCCATGTAAGCGGCATTGCCGATGGCGTTCTTTATGGTCCTTGTTTTCTTGACGAAACGGTGCGGGACTGGAAGGAATACCTGAATGAAGCTCCGGATGCCGAGGCCCAGGACGGCCTATTTAAGTCAACCAAAACAGGTCGCCCCTGCGGTGGAAATGAATTTGTCGCGCAAGTGGAGGATATTCTCGGGCGCCGCTTCACGACCCGTCCCGCCGGCCGACCCTATGCCCACATTGATGAAAAAGAGGATGGTAAATAATAGGGCTCTGTCCCTAATTGGACTAATTGGATAATATTTTCTTGCATAATTTGCAACAAGACTGCATATTATCTGCATGTGGATCACAAGACATTCTGAAAATCTACTCCGGCGCATGGCAGGGCAGTTTCCGGCCGTGATCGTTACGGGCGCACGGCAGACAGGGAAGACCTCAATCATGCGGCGGATGTATCCACAGGCTTCTTTCCTCAGCCTCGATCTTCCGGCCAATGCCGAAGCGGCCCTTACCGCGCCGGAACAACTGCTGGAGCAATACCCGGAGCCGGTGATCATCGACGAAATCCAGTACGCTCCTTCTTTGCTGCGGCATCTCAAGTACCGGATAGACCGGAATCGATCCCCGGGGCGGTATTTCCTCACGGGATCGCAGGTGTTTCAGCTCATGCAGGGTGTTTCGGAGAGCCTCGCCGGCCGGTGCGCGATTTTGAGCCTGAACACCCTTTCCCGGGCGGAATTGCTGGATGCCGGCTTGCCGATTGAGGAAACGTCCTATATCTTCCAGGGCGGATATCCGGAGCTGCATGTCGGGGCCGAGGCGGCGTTATGGTATCCCGCCTATGTGGCCACCTATCTGGAACGGGATGTACGCAACATTTTGCGGGTTGTGGAACTAAGGGATTTTAATCGGTTCATCCGTGCCTGTGCCCTCCGGACAGCGCAGGTTCTCAATTACTCCGATATCGCCAGGGATGTCGGTATCGCACCCAACACTGCCCGTAAATGGCTTAGCCTCTTGCAGACATCGGCCGTTGTCGCCCTGATCGAGCCGTATTGGGGAAATCGAACCAAGCGGTTGATCAAGGCGCCGAAGTTGGTTTTTCTGGACACCGGTTTGGCGGCCTTTCTGGCCGGATTTCGTTCTGAGGACGAGTTGTTTGCTTCCTTTCTGGCGGGCGCTTTCTGGGAGTCTCATGTTTTCGGACAAATCGTCCGGCAGAGTTCGTCAGGCGGGGACGCCTCCGTGGTGCACTATTGGCGTACCGCCAACGGAGCGGAAGTCGATCTGGTCATCGAACAGGCGGGAGGTATGGTCCTGGCCGTCGAGTGCAAATGGAAAGAGCACCCCGACATTGCGGATGCGACCGGCCTCCGGGCTCTGGAAGCCGTAGAGAAGGACCGCATCAAGGAAAAATTTATTGTATGCCGCACAAAGGCGGTCTACAAACTTGCCGATGGGACCTGGGTGATGAACATGACGCAATTCCTCAAAAATTTGGTTTAAATAGGGACAGAGCCAATACTGTTCGGCATGATATTTTCCCATAATCATCAGTATTCTAATTCCTTGATATAACGTGACAAATAGCAATTAACTTCTTCAAACACGGTGGACAGGTAGTACAGGGCAGACAGGCCAATTCCCCGCCGTAGCAATGTAGTCAATGAATATATGCAGTTACAGATTATGCCTCTTCAGCCAAGATTCGTGCCGAACAGTATTGGTCATGTCCCCGTATTTCCGAAGTTCCATTCCGATCGTGCCTATTACAATACCGGCTCCTGCGTTCATCCCCGCTGCATCACGGCCATTGAGATCACGCCGGGGAAAGAGGGGAAGTCTGCCTTCACCCTCATCAAGTGGGGCTATGCAGCCCAAGGCGCGGGGCGGACACTGGCTATCGAAAGGGAAGTGCTGAGTGAAAATAAGTGCTGCGTGCCCCTACTTCAACTTGACCATCCAGCAATATCAGCGTATATTTCACGTCAAAGGACATACACAAAATCAGAGGAGGTGAAGTGATATGCCGCAAGTCAATATTCAAGGACAGCCTACTGATCACATACAGAGCTTTATCAAAATAGGCATCGAAAACCAGTTGAGGATCATCATCAAGTGGGCCGGTGAGTACGAAACGCTGGAGCATCTCGAGGAAGATCAACGCGAGCTTCAGGAGTTTAACCGGTGCTTATAACTGAGTATTTTCAGAAAATTGAAGCGAATATTGCCGCCTGTCCGAACGTAGTTGAGTCACAACTCACAAAAGATATCCGTTCTCTTCACATTGGTATCGTTGAAGGAATGCTCACCTTTACAGATGAATCTGTTCTTAGGTGAATAGGGGCAGGCATGTTCCCGCAAAGTACATAGGTTTTGATTGGCGATGTCACTGATCAAGTGGCGGTCCAATCTGCAATGCGAGGCGTGGATGCAGTCATTCATATGGCGGCGCTTCTGCACATTGTCAATCCGCCGCCTGAATTACGTGAAAAATACGAGCGCGTAAATATTGGCGGAACAGCGACGGTAGTTGAGGCTGCAATCAAGGCTGGTGTGAAGCGCGTTGTTTTGTTCAGTACGATTGCGGTGTATGGGCCTTCAGGTGGTCGCGTGCTCAATGAGATGTCGCCAACTCATCCTGACACTTTTATGCGCAGACAAAATGTGCTGCCGAACAGATTGTCTTGAGTGCGAAAGGCGCCGACGGTGGGAATCGGGGGACACGACTTTGTCATGTCCCCCGATTCCCACCCCATTTTCCTTTTATTCCTGTTGGAAATGGGATCAATCGACGGACGCTGGTTTATGGTAAGGATGTAGGTCGGGCGGCTGCGCTGGCTGTTTCTCATCCTGCTGCTGCGGGGCGGGTATTCAATGTAACGGATGGCGGGTTTCATAGCTTGAATGAAATTATTGAATCCATTTGCGCTGCCCTTGGGCGGAAACCGCCCCGGTTACGCGGGCGACGATTGACAAATATACTGAGGATGTTGCTGTTGATGGAAGTCTCATTCAAAAAGAACTCGGTTTTGTACCCCAGTAGTGACCTTTGCACAACTTGCTTCGAAAGGCCCCATCCTTTACTGGTCCTCAACTCCTCACAGATGGCCGTCCCCGAATATACCACCCAATAATAAAGGTTGATTTTAAGGTCAGTAGTGTATATACAAAAAGTATATATGGTGTGTAGGGGTGATAAAATGGAAACAGCAAAGTTATTTCAGAATGGGAGCTCTCAAGCGGTAAGGCTGCCTAAGGAATTCAGGATTACCGGCAATGAGGTGAAAATATTCAAACAAGGTAACCGTGTTATACTGGAGCCCATAGAAACGACTTGGGACCCGTTGTTTGAATCTCTCGGTGAATTTCCGGAAGATTTCATGAAAGACGGTCGTAATCAACCCGGCATGCAGAAAAGAGAATCTTTCTAATGCGCTATCTGCTTGATACCGATATTTGCATATACCTCATAAAAAAACACTCATCCGAGATTCTTGAGCGATTCCGAAAACATTCACCTCAGGATGTTGCAATTTCCACAATCACCCTCTTTGAGCTTCAATATGGGGTGGAAAAAAGTCAATACAGGCAACGTTCCGAGGATGCCCTTGATAAATTCCTGCTGCCATTGAACATTATTGATCTGGATCGTTCCGCTGCTATTGAAACCGCAGCTATTCGTGCGCAACTTGAAAAGAAAGGGATATCAATCGGACCTTATGATCTTCTAATAGCCGGTCTTGCCCGATCACGAGACATGATATTGGTGACTAACAACACCAAAGAATTTGAAAGAGTTGTTGACCTACACCTGGACAACTGGGCCTAATTAGACAGAGACAATTAAAATTGTAGGGATGATTTTAGATTCTTGATTTTGGATTAATAAGTCGAAAAGATTTATTGATTCATACCGCCAATACCTGACCCATTCCTGCATAAAAGTGCTTGTGTAAAGTTATATTTAGGTGGATAAAGTCATTGCATAAAAAACAATATTGTGTATTTATCGCCGCATGAAACGCAACCTAACCGAATTTTTAAATGACTGGAAATCATCCGCGAACCGAAAGCCCCTGATTATCCGGGGTGCCCGGCAGGTTGGAAAGACCTATATACTGAAAGAATTCGGTAGCGCAGCCTTTCCCCGTTGTCACTACGTTAATTTTGAAGAGGATGAACGGCTCGGGCGGATTTTTGAGCAGGATCTGAGACCAGGTCGTATTCTCGACGAATTGCAATTTTATCTCGATCAGATCATCGATCGTTGCCGGGACCTGGTGATCTTTGATGAGATCCAGCGCTACCCCAAGGCCCTGACCAGTCTGAAATATTTCTCCGAGGATATGCCGGAATTAGCCCTGTGCGCTGCCGGATCGCTCTTGGGCGTGACGCTGCATGAGGACTCATTCCCGGTCGGAAAAGTTCAGTTTCTGGATATGTACCCTCTTTCTTTTGATGAATTCCTCGAAGGTGTGGGAAAGGAACGACTGGCCGAATTGATCCGGAAACATGACTTAACCCAGCCCCTTCCGGAGACGGCCCACGAACAATTATGGGTTATGTGGAAGCATTACCTGGTCGTCGGCGGTCTGCCCGAAGCCGTGAACAATTATCGGGAGAGATCGGATAATTTGTATGAGGCCGTTCAGATGATCCGGAAGACCCAGCGGGACCTGCTGGATGCCTATCTGGCCGATATGGCTAAACATAGCGGGAAGAGTAACGCCTTGCATATCGAGAGACTCTGGCGGAATGTCCCGGCGCAATTGGCAAAGACACAGAACGGATCAGCCGGGAAATTCAAGCTTCGTGACGGCATACCCGGAATCCGCGGTTACGAAAGGCTATCCACGCCGTTAGACTGGCTCGAACGCGCTAACCTCCTCATTCGGGTTCCCATTGTAGACACGGTCGGAATTCCCCTTTTCGGGTATGTGAAGGAAAATCGCTTCAAACTTTATTTCTTTGATGTGGGACTGCTGGGAGCCGCAAGCGGCATTGCCCCGGCCACGTTCCTGAACTATGATTTCGGCAGTTATCAGGGGTACGTGGCGGAGAATTTTGTGGCTCAGGAACTGCGGACCGCAGGGGATAAGGCTCTCTACTGTTGGCAGGGTCGCACGGCCGAGGTGGAATTTCTTCTTGAAAAAGAGGGTGAAATCATGCCCGTGGAGGTCAAATCCGGATGGGTGACTCAATCCAAGAGCCTAAAGGTTTACACCGAGCGCTATCACCCCCCGAGGGCGTACATCCTGAGCGCCAACAATATAAGCCACAGAAACATCGTTCGTTATCTACCGCTCTATGCGGCCGGTCGCCTAGGTTAAAGGGGGGCAGGCAATTAGGGACAGAGTGCCTCAAATTTAACTTTTCGACTGATGTGTTTTCGTGTTATGAGAGCGATACTGGTAGCAAGGGATAGTTTATGAAGCAGTTGGTTAGAAACAAAAACTTCTGGTTAAAAGTTAATCAGCATCATCAGTTAACTTCTTTAGGTCTGGCCCATATTTTTTACAAAAAGCGGGCAGGAAAATGAACCAGAAGCAAAAATATGAAAATTCAAGGCTCTCTCAGAGGAGGTGAATTGTATGAGGAATTTGAAGACGGCCATTTCAATCCCGGAGAATATTTTTCTTCAGGCCGACGAAACGGCAAAAGTGCTGGGATTGAATCGCAGTCGGCTATATGCGGCAGCAATTGCTGAATTCTTGGAGAAGCATCGGGAAGGCAGCGTCAAAGCAAAGTTAAACGAGATCTATGCCCAAGAGAATTCTCAGGTCGATCCGATAGTTAATAAAGCTCAAATGACGGGATTGGCAAAGGAGGACTGGTGATGGTGAGGGCTGAGCGGTGAAACGGGGTGAAATCTGGTGGGCGGACCTACCTTTTTGGGGGTCAGGTCTTGAAATTTAGCGTTTTGCGGGGAAAGATAGTGCTGAGGGGCGGTGTGGCAATGGTGGGATGGGTTTTACGTGTTATGTTAACATGGCAAACATGAAGCGTATTGAGTTTTACAGGACAATAAACGGTGCATCCCCTGTTGAGGAATTTTTGGAGACTCTGGATGACAACCAGGCCAGAAAAGTACTCTGGGTGTTGCGTTTGATGAGGGAATTGGATCCGATACCGCCAAATTATTTCAGCAAGCTGGTCAATACGGACGATATCTGGGAAGTGCGTGTGCAGTACGGTGGTAACATTTTTAGGCTGCTCGGGTTCTTTGATGATGGGAAACTCATAGTGCTGACGGGTTTTCAGAAGAAGACGCAGAAAACTCCAAAGCAACACATCGAACTGGCTGAATCAAGAAAACGAGATTATTTGAGCAGGAGGTGAACTAATTATGGATGATCTGGAAAAATATATCGCCAAGCGGAAAAAACGAAGTGCGGCCTTTGCGCAGGGTTTTGATGCCGGCTATGAAGAGTTTAAGATTGGTGTCGTACTTCGGCAGGCGCGAGAGCAGGCCGGTATGACGCAGGAAGAGCTGGCGCAGAAACTTCAAACCAGAAAGTCGGCTATATCCAGGATAGAAAACCATGCCGATGATATACGGCTTTCCACCCTGCGCTGCATGGCAAAAGCCCTTGGTAAGCAACTTGTTGTTCATCTTGCCTGAGTTTCGGGACGAGGGACAGAGCCCTATTATTTGAGGAGTGGCATGAATAGGATATGAGGAGGCCAACGGTGAGGAATCAACCCTGCGGGATTAGAAAAAGGGTGTGAAAACATGTTGATAACGGTGGATAGACTATAGACATGAAACAGTTGATTCGAAATAAGAACTTTTGGGCGATGTTTGCCGTTGATGCATTTCTCAGCGGGTTGGCGTATTTTATTGCTTACGCTTTGCGCTTTGAAGGGCGAATTCCGGAAGATTACCTTGTCACTTTCAGGCAAACCATCTTTATTGCCGTACCGTTGAAGATGGTTTGTTTTATAGTCTTCAATCTTTACCGGGGGCTGTGGCGGTACACCAGCCTGGTTGATTTCCTGAATATCCTGAAGGCTACTTCGGCTGCCTCCGTCCTGCTTGTGCTGGTCAAAACATTTCTCTTCGGACTGGCGGGGTTTTCACATTCCATTGCGATCATGGATTACATCCTGACGTTATTCTTTATGGCCGGGTCACGTCTGGCAATCCGCATTGCTTTGGCTAATGAGCAGACGCGTCCGTCCCTATTCCTGAACGAAAAACATTATGATGGCAAAAGGTTGCTGCTCATTGGCGCTGGCACAACAGCAGAGCGCGTTATCCGCGAAATGCTGATAAACCCCGGCGTGAGGCTTGTCCCCATCGGTTTGCTCGATGATGACCATGAAAAAATAGGGAGATCTATCCATGGCATTTGCGTGCTGGGGAATATTGAGCAGATAAAATCGTATCGCGATTTTTTTGATGAGATTCTCATTACATCGCCTTCGGCCAGCAGCGCTCAGATGCAACGTATTGTTGCCGTGTGCAGAAGTACCGGTAAGCCTTTTAAAACCATGCCGGCCATTGCCGAGTTAATTGATGGACGCGTTTCTCTGAAGATGGTGCGGGAAGTCACCATCGCCGACTTGATCGGCAGGGAGGAAGTCCGCTTGGACAATAAGGATATAGAAAGTTACCTCCTGGGGAAGCGCGTTTTAATTACCGGCGCCGGCGGCTCTATTGGTGAGGAGCTCGTGCGGCAGATTGCGCGGTTTCGGCCGCAAGCTTTGGCTCTGCTGGATTTCAGCGAATTAAATCTTTATAAGGTTGAGATGGAATGCCGGGAAATACTGGCCTATAAAGACATTTGCGCCTTCCTTGTCGATTTGCGGAACCCCAGTGCGACAGAACGTGTCTTTCAGGAATTTAAACCACAGGTTGTTTTCCATGCTGCCGCTTATAAACATGTGCCGATGCAGGAAGTCAATCCCTGGGAAGCGGTCCATAATAATCTGCTGGGAACGAGGAACACGGTGCTTTCCGCCATCGCCTGCAACGCCGAGAAATTTATCCTTGTTTCTTCGGACAAGGCCGTGCGACCCACCAATGTCATGGGGACGACAAAACGCATTTGCGAAATTCTTTCTTCCAGCTTCAATGGCAGTGTTAAAACGGTATTTCTTGCCGTGCGGTTTGGCAATGTGCTGGGCAGTTCCGGCTCGGTTATTCCCCTTTTCCGCCAACAGATAGCTGCCGGCGGCCCGATAACGATTACCCATCCCGATGTCACCCGCTATTTCATGAGCATTCCCGAGGCCGCCCAGCTTATTTTGCAGGCCGGTGCGATGGGTAAGGGTGGGGAAATCTTCATCCTGAAAATGGGCGAACCCATGCGCATCGTCGATTTAGCCCATTCCATGATCAAACTAAGCGGTTTAGAACCAGGCAAAGATATCGAAATTGTGACGACAGGCATGCGGCCGGGAGAAAAACTCTACGAAGAACTGATTACGGAAGGCGAAGGGATTATCCCGACGCATCACGAAAAGATCCTGGTGCTGCGGGGAAATCATCATTTTTCCTTCGCAGAAATTTCGGCGGCGGTTGATGAATTAGTCGTCATCGCAAATGGGTTTGACGCCGAGGCCATAAAAAGGAAACTGAAAGAGATCGTGCCGGAATATACGCCGCAGTGAAGGATGATTCCGGATTCCCGCTTTTGCGGGAACGACAGTGGGGGAGCAAGTATATGAAGGGCGGACAATCATGATTCTGGTCACGGGGGGGGCGGGTTACATCGGGAGCCATGTGGTGCGGCAGCTTGCGGAGACGGGGCAGCGGGTGGTGGTTTTTGACAATCTCTCGACTGGTTCGCCTGCTGCTTTGCTCCATGGCGAAGAGTTGGTTGTGGGAGATCTTGGCGATACGGCGGCGCTCCAGGCGCTTTTTGAGGAGCATCCTGTCCATACGGTGCTGCATTTTGCCGCTTCCATCGTGGCGCCGGAGTCGGTCACGAATCCGCTCAAGTTTTACAGCAACAACACCCGCAACACCCTGAATCTGCTTACCGCTTGTGTTCGTTTCGGGGTGCGGCGGTTCATCTTTTCCAGTACGGCGGCGGTTTATGGTTTGCCGGAAACCGGCGTCGCTGCGGAGGAAAGTCCGACCGTTCCCATCAATCCCTATGGCACTTCCAAACTGATGAGTGAATGGATGCTACGGGATACGGCCCTGGCACACGGCATGAAATATGTCGCGCTCCGCTATTTCAATGTGGCGGGCGCCGATCCGCAGGCGCGGATGGGGCAGCGGACGCCCGATGCCACGCACCTGATCAAGGTTTGCTGCCAGGCGGCGCTGGGGATGCGGTCAGCCGTCGCTATTTTCGGCACGGACTATCCGACCCCAGACGGCACGGGGATTCGTGATTATATCCATATCGAGGATCTGGCAAGCGCCCATCTGGCGGCGCTCAAGTATCTGGAAGGGGGCGGCGATTCGACGACGTTTAATGTTGGTTACGGCCAGGGCAGCAGTGTCCGGGAGGTGATCAAGGTGATGAAAGAGGTCACGGGGGTTGAATTTGCCGTCCTGGAAGCGCCGCGCCGCCCGGGAGATCCAGCCAGTCTGGTGGCTAAAGCGGAGCGCATCAGGAAACGGCTCGGCTGGCAACCGCGCTTCGACGATCTTCCGACGATCGTTGCCGATGCCTGGCGGTGGGAGCAGCGGTTAAATAATGCTCTTGAATTATGATGGCCTCGTAAAAAGTCCCAAATTCCCTCCTCCTTGACGGGGGAGGGTTAGGGTGGGGGTGACAACATGTCGCATTAACACATGTTTTTCCCCCTC
>Ga0080064_1005587_pt1 | contig 14524 bp, 14 predicted proteins | sample Subgrocontami54m_FD_69260 | JGI IMG/M metagenome (GOLD analysis project Ga0080064, IMG submission 69260) | Subsurface groundwater microbial communities from S. Glens Falls, New York, USA - GMW46 contaminated, 5.4 m (SPADES assembly) (version 2) ...
CTCGGCTCGGTGCTCAACCCCGTGCTGCTGCCCCAGACGATCGTCGGCCAGGAGGCGATGGCACAGCTCGAAATGGCGGGCGACTATCCCGATATCATCGTCGGCTGCACGGGCGGCGGCTCGAACTTCGCCGGCATCGCCTTCCCCTTCCTCGGCGCCCAGTTGCGCGGCGGCAAGAAGGTGCGCATCGTCGCGGTGGAACCGGCCGCCTGCCCGAGCCTGACGCGCGGCAAGTACGCGTTCGACTTCGGCGACACCGCGCATCTCACGCCGCTGGTGAAGATGCACACGCTCGGCTCGACCTTCACCCCGCCCGGCTTCCACGCCGGCGGCCTGCGCTACCACGGCATGGCGCCGATGGTCTCGCACATCAAGGAACTGGGGCTGATCGAGGCGGTCGCCTATCACCAGATCAAGTGCTTCGACGCAGGCGTGCAGTTCGCGCGCGCCGAGGGCATTGTTCCGGCGCCCGAGGCCAACCACGCGGTGAGGGGCGCGATCGATGAGGCGATCCGCTGCCGCGAGGAAGGCAAGTCCAAGACCATCCTGTTCAACCTCTGTGGTCACGGCCATTTCGACATGCAGGCCTACATCGAATACTTCAGCGGCAACCTGAAGGACATCGAGTACGACGAGGCCGAACTGGCGATGGCGCTCGCCGGGCTGCCTTCGGTGGCGGAGCCGGTCTAGCTTCCGCGTCGGGCTAAGTGCTCGCCAGCGCCGCCTTCACCCGCTCGGGGGTGAGCGGCGCGCGACGCAGCCGTACGCCGGTCGCGTCGAAGAAAGCGTTCGCCACCGCCGCCGGAATGCAGCGTATGGTCGGCTCGCCGGCGCCGGTGGGCGCGATCTCGGGATGATTGATCAGCACCACCTGGATGGTCTCGGGCGCGTCCTGGATCTCGAGTATCGGATAGTTCAGCCAGTCCACGCTGGTCACGGTGTTGCGGTCGAAGCGCACTTCCTCGAACAGCGTGCGCGACAGGCCGTGCACGACGTTGCCCTCGATGGTGTAGCGCAGCCCTTCCGGGTTGATGATCAGCCCGCAGTCGTGGGCGACAGTGAACTTCCTTCCCCAGATGCGGCCGCTCTTGCGCTCGACCTCGACCTCCGCCACCACCGCGACGATGGTGCCGCCGCGCTGCGCGTAGGCGATGCCGCGGCCGGTGAGAACCTCGCCCGCGCGCGGGCCACGCGACGCGGGGCGAGGTGTCCAGCCGGATTTTTCCGCGGCGGCCTTCACCGCCGCGATGTCGCGCGGCGCGGTGAGGTACTTCAGCCGGAACGCCACCGGGTCTTCGCCGGTCGCCGCGGCCAGTTCGTCGATGAACTGCTCGCTCGAGAAATGGATTTCCGGCCCGACCGGGTCGCGCAGGTGCGAGGTGCGCAGCGGCGAGCAGCGGTCCAGCAGCGGTGGAATCACTTCCCACGCGAGGCGCTTGGCGGCGAAACCGTAGCTCTCCGCGGGAACGCCGAATCCCACCTGCGGCTTGGGCGGCATGCCGACTTCCATGCCGGCGAGGCTGTCGCGCGGATCGGATTCGTTGGTGGCGATGTTGACGCGCGAAAACCCGCGGCTCACGAAATCGTAGCCGATCACCTTGCCCGTGGCGTCGAGCGCGGCGCGGCCGCGATGCACCGATGCCGGCCCCTTCGGGTCCCACATGCCGTCGCGACGCATGCCTTGCACGCGCACCGGCTTGCCGGTGAGCTTGGAGAGGAGCGTCGCGTCCATCAGGGCGTCGCCCGCGTCGTTGCGGCCATAGGAACCCGGCCCCATCACCCAGATGGCATGCACCTTCTCCGGAGGCAGGCCGAGGAGCCTGGCGACGCCGTCGCGCCCGAAGTGCGGCTTCTGCGAACCGGTCCAGACCGTGGCTCCGTCCTTGCTCACGTCGGCGACGGCGCAGCCCGGACCCATGCTCGCGTGCGACTGGAACGGCCATTCGTATTCGGCCTCGACGATGCGCGCGGCGCCCTTGAAGGCGGCCTCCAGATCGCCCTTCTTCACCGGTTCCTCGCGCTTCAACGTTCTCGCTGCCCGGATGTGCTCGTGCAGTTTCTCCATCGGGGGAAACGGATCCTTCGCCTCCGACCACTGCACCTTCAGCATCTGCGCCGCGCGCACCGCGTCCCATTCCTTGGGCGCGACCACGGCGAGGAATCCCTTGTCGCGCACCACGCGCGCGCCGCGGACGGAGCGGATCGAGCGCTCGTCCACCTTCTCCGCGACGCAGGCCGCGCGCGGCGGCCGGATGACCCGCGCGTGCAGCATGCCCGGAACCGAGATGTCGGTGACGTAAGGCTCGGTCCCGTAGACCTTCCCGGCCACGTCCCGGCGCGGGAAGGACTTGCCGACCACTTTGTAGTCCGAGGGTGACTTGGGCTTGGCGCGTCCCTTGACGTCCATGGCGTTGCCGGTCTGCTTGTTCCACTCGACCTTGGCGTTGAAATGCTTGCCCCCGATCAGCTCGGCGTAGCTCAGGCGCTTCGAGGCGTCGTCGAGCGAGGCGACCACGCCGTCGGTGACGGCGAGGCGCTCGGCCGGCACGCCGAGCTTCTTCGACGCCAGCTCGACGAGGATGCGGCGCGCCTCGGCGGCCGCGTTGCGCAGCGGCCTGGCGCCCTGGTAGATGCCGGTCGAGCCGGAGGCACCGCCCTGGTTGCACGAAGTCGCCGTGTCGCCCATGAACACCGTGACGCGCTCGAAGCGCACGTCGAGCTCATCGGCGACGATCTGCGCGATCGCGACGTCGAGGCACTGCCCCATGTCCATCTTGCCGAAGAAGGCCGACACACGGCCGTCCGGCAGCACCGCGACCCAGGAATCGAGTTCCTCCGGAACGAGCGGCGGCCTGCCCGCGGCCGCGCTCTGCGCGAGCGCGGACTCGACGTACCCCGGTACGGATGCCGAGACGACCAGCGCGCCGGAGGCCTTCAGGAATTCGCGGCGGGAGAGCGAGAGATCGATATTCATGTCCGCCTCCTCAGGCCATCGCCGCCTGCGCGCGCTTGATCGCGCGCAGGATCGAGACATGCGTGCCGCAGCGGCACTTCAATCCCGCCAGGGCCTCGCGCACCTGCGCCTCGCTCGCCTTGGGATTCTTCTCCAGGAAAGCGGCCGCGGTCATGATCCAGCCGTTGACGCAGTAGCCGCACTGGGGCACCTGCTCCTCGACGTAGGCGGCCTGCAGCGGGTGCGGCCTTTCAGGTGTCCCCAGGCCGTAGATCGTGGTGACTTTCCTGCCCTTGACCGCAGACAGCGGCGTCACGCAGGAGCGAATCGGTTCGCCGTCCAAGTGCACGGTGCAGGCGCCGCATTGCGCGACGCCGCAACCGAAATGCGGGTTCTTCAGCTTGAGATCGTTGCGCAGCGCATACAGCAGCGGCATCGACGGGTCGGCGCTGACCGACACCGGCTTGCCATCGACGACGAACTTTACCGTGGCCATGTCTTCCCCCTTGGCAGGCGCGGCCTATTGTTGGAAACGGGTCGCACGCCGCTGAACGCCCGCCCGCCTGACAAGGCTGCTGCAAATATTATTCTCTTTTCACTCGAGTGTTGACGGCACGCGCAAATATTTTTGGTTTACACAAGTCTCGCCATTTCGCACAGTTGCTATGCAACTGTGCGAAATGGCGAGATCAATAAACGGCAACCGAAGCCCAGCCGCCTCCTCCAGCCATGCCGTCCCGAGATACTTCTACGACACTTCGTCGATCCATGCCATCTGGATCGCTTCGAGTATCTTTTCGCCGCAGTGCTTGGGGTCGTCGTCGAAGCCGGGAAGCTCCCGGACCCAGTTGAAGAGGTCGGTGAACCGGACCGCCTTGGGGTCCACGTCGGGGTGCTTCTCGGCCAGCTCCACCGCGATGTCGAGGGTATCGGTCCATTTCATCCGTGCTTGGCCTCCGAAACCATGTTGATGGTGTACTTGGGAATCTCGATCACGAGGTCGGCGTCCTTGACCTTGGCTTGGCAGGACAGCCGCGAGGTCGGCGCGAGCCCCCAGGCCTTGTCGAGCATGTCCTCCTCCTTCTCCGCGGCTTCGTCGAGCTCGTCGAAACCCTCGTGCAGGATCACGTGGCAGGTCGTACAGGCGCAGGACTTCTCGCAGGCGTGCTCCACTTCGATGCCGTGCTCGAGCAGGTTGTCCAGGATGGACATGCCGATCTTCGCCTCGATCTGAATGCCTTCGGGACAAAGCGCTTCGTTGGGGAGAACGGTGATCTTGGGCATGTGGTGATCTTGTCATGAGCACCAGAGTCCTGGTGCACTATGGGTGGGTCAGGAACTCATGAGTCCAGGCTGGCGACGGTCCTGCCGGCAAGCGCGCGCTTGACCGAACGGTCCATGCGGAGCGAAGCGAAGGGCTCGGTCGCCTTGTTCGCCCGATCGACCTGCAGCTTGATGGCGCGGTAGTCGGTGCCGCCCGCGAGCCGCCGGAGGGCCCCGATCTCGGCGCGGATCGACTCCAACTCCTCGGGGGACAGCAGGTCGGCATCCTCGCGCAGCGCCGACTCGGTCGCCTCGATCATGCGTTCCGCCTCGACCTGCTGCTCGCGCAGCGCCCGCGCGTGCACGTCGCCCCGCGCGTGCTCGAAGGAGTCCTTGAGCATCTGCGTGATCTGCTCGTCGGTGAGCCCGTAGGACGGCTTCACCGTCACCGAGGCCTCGACGCCGGTCGTGGATTCGCGGGCCGACACCGACATCAGGCCGTCGGCGTCGACCTGGAACGTGACGCGGATGCGCGCGGCGCCGGCCGCCATCGGCGGAATGCCTCGCAGCTCGAATCGGGCGAGCGAGCGGCAATCGGAAACGAGCTCCCGATCCCCCTGCACCACGTGGATGCTCATCGCCGTCTGCCCGTCCTTGAACGTGGTGAACTCCTGCGCCCGCGCGACGGGGATGGTCGAGTTGCGCGGCAGGATCTTCTCGACCAGTCCACCCATGGTCTCGATGCCGAGCGACAGCGGGATGACGTCGAGCAGCAGCCATTCCTCCCCGCTCGCCCGGTTGCCCGCGAGCACGTTGGCCTGGATGGCCGCACCCAGCGCGACCACCTTGTCGGGGTCGAGATTGTTGAGCGGCTCCTGTCGAAACAGCTCGCCCACGGCCTGCTGCACGTGCGGCATGCGCGTCGCCCCGCCCACCATGACGACGCCCTTGACATCGTCCACGCCGAGCCCGGCATCGCGCAACGCCTTGCGGGTCGGGGCGATGGTCTTGGCAACGAGGGTCCGCGTCATTTCCCAGAAGTCCAACTGTCCGACCTTGAGATCGATCACCTCGCCGGTTGTCAGCGTCGCGTTGACGCGCGCCTCGGGGTGGACGCTCAGGAATTCCTTCGCCTCGCGCGCCTTGGTGAGCAGCAGCCGCGTATCCTCCGGCGAAACCAGGGACAGCCGAGCCTTCTCAGCGATCCAGCAGTACAGGCGGTGGTCGAAGTCATCGCCGCCGAGCGCCGCGTCGCCGCTGGTCGCGAGGACCTCGAACACGCCCCGCGAGAGTTTCAGGATCGAAAGGTCGAACGTCCCGCCGCCCAGGTCGTAGACCGCGTAGACGCCTTCCGAGGCGTTGTCCAGCCCGTAGGCGATGGCTGCGGCGGTGGGCTCGTTCAGCAGCCGCAGCACGTTCAGGCCGGCGAGTTTCGCCGCGTCCTTGGTCGCCTGGCGCTGGGCATCGTCGAAATACGCCGGGACGGTCACCACGGCACCCGAGAGCTCGCCGCCGGTCTTGCCCGCCAGCGATTCCTCCGCGCGGATCCGCAACACCTTGAGGATCTCGGCGGACACCTCGACCGGACTCTTCACGCCGGCCACGGTGCGGATCTTCAGCATGCCCGGGGCGTCGACGAAGTCGTACGGGCAGTTCTCGATGTACATCACGTCCTTCTGCCCGCGGCCCATGAAGCGCTTCACCGAAACGATGGTGTTCCTCGGGTCGCGCGCCTGCTCCGCCTCGGCGGCGTAGCCGACCTGGACCTCGCCGCTCCTCGTATAGCGCACGATGGACGGCAGCAGCGGGTGGCCGTCGTGGTCGTTCAGCACCACCGCGATCCCGTTGCGCACCGTTGCGACCAGCGAGTTGGTCGTCCCGAGGTCGATGCCCACGGCCAGCCGGTGCTGGTGCGGTGCCGTCGATTCGCCGGGTTCTGAAATCTGCAGCAAGGACATGCTCGGCCTTCCTAGCCTTCCAGCACTTCCAGCGCGTCGCCGATCTCCTGCCCAAGCTTCTCCAGGAACATCAGCTTGCGCAAAGTGTCCGCCGCGGCGGCGTATTCCCCGCGCTCGTCCAGCTGGCGGGCGATTTCTGCGTACAGTCCCTTCAGCTCGGCGCCCAGCCGCGAAGACAGTCGGTCCAGCTCGCGGACGTCGGACGATTCCGCCGCCTCCTCGATCGCCTCGCGCCATTCCAGTTGTTCGGTCAGGAAATCGGCCGGCATCGCCGTATTGGTCTCGAAGCGGGGATCGATGCCCTGCCGCCGCAGCAGGTAGGCGGCGCGCCGGATCGGGTTGCGCAGGGTCTGGTAGGCCTCGTTCACCTGAGTCGCCCTCTGCATCGAGACGCGGCGCTCGGCGTCACCGGCGTGAACGAAACGGTCCGGGTGCACGGCCGACTGGATGTCCCGGTAAGCGCGCTCGAGCGCCTCGCCGTCCAGCGTGAACCGCGCCGGCTGCCCGAACAGCTCGTAGAAATCGTCCTTCCCCATCGGCTCCATGAGCAATTCTACCGCCGCCCCCCAGCAAAAAGGGGGCATGCGCCCCCTCTCCTGCCAAGCGACCGCGCGCAGTCTCTCCGTCTCTCCATCACCCCGCCGCCGCTTGCAATCAGACGTTGAACGATTCGCCGCAGCCGCACTGGTCCTTGGTGTTCGGATTGTTGAACTTGAAGCCCTCGTTCAGCCCTTCGCGCGCGTAGTCGAGTTCGGTGCCATCGACATAGGGCAGGCTCTTAGGATCGACGAGGACCTTCACGCCGTTGGTTTCGAACAGGACGTCTTCCGGATTGGCGGCGTCGGCGAACTCGAGCTTGTAGGCAAGACCCGAGCAGCCCGAGGTGCGCACGCCCAGTCTCAAGCCAACACCCTTGCCGCGCTTGGCGAGGAAGCCGCTGACGTGCTTGGCGGCGCGCTCGGTCAGTGTGATCGTCATCCGGTCCTCCTCACGCAGCCTTGCAGGCAGCCTGCTCCGCCGGCTGCTCCAGTCCGTGCTTCTTGCGATAGTCGCTGATCGCGGCCTTGATCGCATCCTCGGCGAGGATGGAGCAGTGGATCTTCACCGGCGGCAGCGCCAGCTCCTCGGCGATCTGGGTGTTCATGATCTTCTCCGCCTCGTCGAGGGACTTGCCCTTCACCCACTCGGTGACCAGCGACGAGCTGGCGATGGCCGACCCGCAGCCATAGGTTTTGAACTTCGCGTCCTCGATGATGCCGGACTCGCTCACCCTGATCTGCAGCTTCATCACGTCGCCGCAGGCCGGTGCGCCGACCATGCCGGTACCGACCGCTTCGTCGCTCTTGTTGAAGGAACCCACGTTGCGGGGGTTTTCGTAATGATCGATGACCTTGTCGCTGTATGCCATTGCCGATTCTCCTTGCCTGATTCCTAGCGTCTAATTCCGTCAGTGGGCGGCCCACTGCACCGAGTTCAGGTCCACGCCTTCCTGGTACATCTCCCAGAGCGGCGAGAGCTCGCGCAGCTTCGTCACCTTGCGCTTGACGAGGTCGATCGCGTAGTCGATCTCCTCCTCGGTGGTGAACTTGCCCAGCGTGAACCGGATCGAGCTGTGCGCAAGCTCATCCGAGCGGCCCAGCGCGCGAAGCACGTACGAAGGCTCCAGGGAGGCCGAGGTGCACGCCGATCCCGAGGAGACCGCGATGTCCTTGATCGCCATGATCAGCGACTCGCCCTCGACGAAATTGAAGCTCGCATTGAGATTGCCCGGAATGCGCCGCTCCAGGTCGCCGTTCACGTAGACCTCCTCGAGCCCCTTGATGCCGTTCAGGAGCCGGTCGCGCAGGGCCCGGATGCGTTCGTTGTCGGTCGCCATCTCGAGCTTCGCCAGCCGCGCCGCCTCGCCGAAACCCACGATCTGGTGCGTGGGCAAGGTGCCGGAACGCATGCCGCGCTCGTGGCCCCCGCCGTGGATCTGCGCCTCGATGCGCACGCGCGGCTTGCGCCGTATATAGAGCGCGCCTATGCCCTTCGGTCCGTACATCTTGTGCGCGGTAATGGTGAGCAGGTCCACCTTCAGTTTCTGGAGGTCGATCTCGAGCTTTCCGGCCGCCTGCACCGCATCGCAGTGGAAGATGATGCCCTTCGCGCGACAGATCTCCCCGATCTCCTCGACCGGCTGGATGACACCGATTTCGTTATTCACGAACATGATCGATACGAGGATCGTATCGGGACGGATCGCAGCCTTGAATTTCTCCAGGTCGATGATGCCGTTCTGCTCAGGGTCGAGGTAGGTGACCTCGAACCCCTGGCGCTCCAGCTCGCGGCAGGTGTCCAGCACCGCCTTGTGCTCGGTTTTCTGGGTGATGATGTGCTTGCCCTTGCCCTTGTAGAACTGCGCCGCACCCTTGATCGCGAGGTTGTTTCCTTCGGTCGCGCCGGAGGTCCACACGATCTCCTTCGGGTCGGCGTTGATCAGCGCCGCGACCTGCTCGCGCGCTTCCTCGACGGCCTTCTCGGTCTCCCAGCCAAAGGCGTGCGAACGGCTCGCCGGATTGCCGAAGTGCTCGGTCAGATAAGGGATCATCTTCGCCGCGACGCGCGGGTCGACCGGTGTCGTTGCCGAATAGTCGAGATAGATCGGCAGCTTCATTGACTCTGTCTCCAGTTTCGTCGTATCCGCGGAACGGCTCAAGCCGAAACCGCCGCTTCCTTGCGCTTGTCCTGCAGCACGGCCTGCCGGCGCTCCTCCAGCTGCACCCGCTGCTGCGCGACCAGCTCGGAGAGCTTCACCGAATGCAGGTATTCGTACATCTTGTCGTTCAGGTTCGCCCACAGGTCGTGCGTCATGCAGCGGTGCTCGTCCTGGCAGTTCTCCTTGCCGCCGCACTGCGTCGCGTCGAGCGGCTCGTCGACCGCGATGATGATGTCGGCCACAGAAACCGTTTCGACGCCGCGCGCCAGAACGTAGCCGCCGCCCGGACCGCGCACGCTGTCGACCAGCGCGTGGCGCCGCAGCTTTCCGAACAGCTGCTCGAGATACGACTGCGAAATGCACTGCCGGCGGCTGATACCGGCCAGCGTTACAGGGCCTTGCCCGTTGTGAAGCGCAAGATCCAGCATCGCGGTTACTGCAAAACGTCCTTTGGTGGTCAATCTCATTTTATCGCCCCGCTATACCCGAGTAAGTTTGTCAAGCATACAATACCCGACAACACCAGTCAACTATTTTCTCAAGACCTTCGGTTCCGGCCGGACAAGCACCGGCTCGGCGCCGTTACGCGACCGCTTCAACTCCTCTATTTCCTTCAATATCATATCGATACGCTGATCCGCATCGACTGAGTGATCGAGCAGGCCTTGGATCGCCTTGGCAATCGGATCGTCGTCACGGGTCACCGCGTAGGCCGAAAAGCCCAGCTTGGCGGCCTTCTCTTCGCGCGTCTTGTCCGCCTCGCTGAGAATGATGCGCGCCGGAATACCGACCGCCGTGGCACCCGGCGGTACATCCTTCACCACGACTGCGTTCGACCCGATGCGGGCGCCCTCCCCGACGACGATGGGCCCCAATACCTTGGCGCCTGCGCCGATGACCACCCCACGCTCCAAGGTGGGGTGCCGCTTGCCCTTGTTCCAGCTGGTGCCTCCGAGCGTGACGCCGTGGTAGAGGGTGCAGTCCTCGCCGATCTCGGCGGTCTCGCCGATCACCACGCCCATGCCGTGATCGATGAACACCCTGCGGCCTACGGTCGCCCCCGGATGGATCTCGATGCCGGTGAGAAATCGCCCCACGTGGGACACCATCCTGCCCAGCCAGTACAGCCGGAGGGACCAGAACCAGTGCGAGAGCCGGTGTATGAGCAGCGCATGCAAGCCCGGATAGCAGGTGAGGACCTCCCAGGTGTTTCGGGCCGCCGGGTCTCGATCGAAGATGCTGGCGATATCTTCACGAAGTCGCGCGAACATGCGGGTTTCCTTGGCTTTCTCCAATACGAATTATGGTATTGCCGACTGAATCAGTCAACTATTTTTACCCCGTGACCTGGGCTTGTCCCATGCACTCAACATGCCGCGCAGGAGGCTGACCTCTTCGACCTCCAGGGTCACACGCAGGAACAGCCTGCGCATCCGTTCCATCAGCTTGCGGGGGTTCCCCGGATCCAGGAATCCGCTTGCCTGTAGGCTCTGCTCGAGGTGGGCGAGAAAATTCTCCACGTCCTGGTGAGGTGCGAGCGCCATGGCCGGCGCGCCCACCCTCGCGAATTCCGCGCCGATCGCCGACATGCGGCACTCGTAGGCGATGACCTGCACCGCCGAAGCGAGGTTGAGCGAGCTGTAACCGGGATCGGAGGGTATGCACGCGAGGCGGTTGCACATCAGCACCTCGTCGTTCGACAGCCCGGTGGTTTCGTTGCCGAACAGGAACGCGACCTCCTCGCTACAGGCGCAGGCGACCGCTTCGGCGGCGGCGGAACGCGCATCCAGCGGCGGATGAGCGAGTTCGCGCAGCCGCGCCGACACCGCGAACGATAGTGTGGTTCCGCGCAGCGCCTCGCCAAGGTCCTCGCAGACGGTCGCGCTCTCGAGCACATCCAGCGCGTTCGCCGAGCGCGCCCGCGCTTCCGGGTCGGGAAAGCGCTTGGGCCGCACCAGGATCAGCCGCGAGAGCCCCATCGTCTTCATCGCGCGCGCGGCCGCGCCGATGTTGCCCGGATGGGTCGGATGCGAGAGCACGACGCGGATGCGCGAAAGCAGGGTTGACGCGGTCATACAGTCGATGTGGAAAAAGGGGGCACGCTGCCTTTCAAATCCTCTGAGCCGGCATAGTCAGAATGCAACAAGTTGCCGTGGTTTGCCATCCCAAATCTCCCGATTTTGCGCAGTTGCAACTTCGCAACTGCGCAAAATCGGGAGACCTATGTAAACCCTAAGTCTTGGCCAATTCCGTCAACATCCGAGTGATGAGAGAGGTAGACCAGATGCCGCTGGTCTCGACAGCCTGCTAGAATTCGCCCTCGCAATCACATCGCTCTTTCAAGAATTCGCCATGCACCCGATGCTTACGACCGCAGTGAAAGCGGCGCGGCGCGCCGGCGCGATCATCAATCGCGCTTCGCGCGATATCGACATGCTCTCCGTCACGCGCAAACGCCACAATGATTACGTGACGGAGGTGGACAAAGGCGCCGAGCAGGCGATCATCGAGGTGCTGCGGCGGTCCTACCCGGACCATGCGATTCTAGCAGAGGAGTCCGGCAGCCAAGGGCGGTCCGATTACACCTGGATCATCGATCCCCTGGACGGCACGACCAATTTCATCCATGGGTTTCCCCAGTACGCGGTGTCCATCGCGGTGCGCCACAAGGAGCTGATCGTCCACGGCGTGATCTATGACCCGTGCAAGAACGAGCTGTTCACCGCAAGCCGCGGCCGCGGTGCCTTCGCCAACGACCATCGCATCCGCGTCTCCAAGGAAACCCACCTGCGCGATTCGCTCATCGGCACCGGATTCCCGTTCCGCGATTTCACCGGCCTCGACGAATACCTCGCCATGCTGCGCGAGGTCATCGCGAAGACGGCCGGCGTGCGCCGCGCCGGGGCCGCCGCCCTCGACCTCGCCTACGTGGCCGCGGGACGGCTGGACGGCTTCTGGGAGACCGGCCTCTTGCCCTGGGACATGGCCGCGGGGGCCCTGCTCATCCAGGAAGCCGGAGGCCTGGTCGCCGGCCTGAGCGGCGAGTCCGACTACCTGGAATCCGGGCGCATCGTCGGCGGCAACCCGAAGATCTTCGTCCAGCTCCTGCAGACAGTCGCGCCCTACGCCAAGAAGATGTAGCGCCCTGCCCGCGATGTCCCTGCTTCGCTCGCTGAGACAGTCGCTGTTCCCCGACCGCGGCGCCGCGTCCGCCGCGGCATTGCAGGACGCGATCGCCGCGCACGAGGCCGGCGATCTCGAGGCCGCGGCGCGCGGCTACGCGGCGATCCTGCGGCGCGAGCCGCGCCACGCGGACGCGCTGCACCTGCTCGGTGTGCTCTCGCACCAGCGCGGCGATCATGCCGCGGCACTCCAGCGCATCCGCCAGGCGATCGCGGTCAAAGGCGACGTTGCGCTGTTCCACTTCAATCTGGGCAACGTCCTTGCAGCGCTCGACAGGACCGGCTCCGCGGCGGAGGCCTTTGCCTGCGCGGCCCGGCTCGACCCCTGCCACGGCGCCGCCTGGTTCAATCTGGGACGCGCGCTCGGACAGGGGGGACGCGACGGCGACGCGGCGGCGGCGTTCCGGCATGCGCGCGATCTGATGCCGGACTCGGCGCCGGCGCGCCACGAGCTCGCGCGTGCGCTCATTGCCACCGCGGACAGGACCACCGATGCCGCCGCCTACGACGAGGGCATCGACCTGCTCGCCGGACACTGGCAGGAGGGCCCCGATCCTTCGCTGTCGCGCATCGCCCTCGCGCATGCCCTGGAGATGCGCGACCGCTGGAGCGAGGCGGTGGAGCACTGGGAGGGCGTGCTCGCGGCGAACCCGGACCTCGCGCCGGCGCGGCGCGGCCTGGGCAACTGCCTCAATCGCCTCGGCCGCATGGACGAGGCGGTGCGCCAGTACCGGGAGGCGATGCACATCGAGCCGGGCGACCCGACCACGGCCTCCGGACTCATCTCGGGGCTCAACTACGACGCGCGGATTTCCCCCGAGTCGCTGTTCGAGGAGCATCGCGGCTGGGGCGAGCGATTCGCCGCGCCCTTCACTCCCTCGAACCCGCAATTCGCGAACGAGCGCGATCCGGACCGGCGACTTCGGGTCGGCTACGTGTCGCCCGACTTCCGGCGCCACCCCGTCACCGCGGCGTTCCTGCCGGTGATCGAGCGCCACGATCCGAACGAGGTGGAAGTCATCTGCTACCACAACCTCGCCGCCGCCGATGCCGTGACCGCGCGCGTGCGGCGCGCGGCCCACGCCTGGCGCGAGATCGCCGCGCTCTCCGATTTGCAGGCGGCCGAGCTGTTCCGCGCCGATGGCATCGACATCCTGGTCGACCTCGCCGGCCATACCTCGCGCCATCGGCTGCTCGCGTTCGCGTGCCGGCCCTCCCCCGTGCAGGTCAGCTGGCTCGGCTATTTCTTCACCACCGGCGTCGCCGCCGTGGATTATTTCGTCACCGATCCGCATTCATCGCCCCCGGGGCAGGAGCGGTTCTTCACCGAGCGGCTGGTTCGCCTCCCGGCGACGCGGTTCTGCTACGAACCGCCGGAACCCGCGCCCGAGGTGAACGCGCTGCCGGCGGTCATACAGGGCACCGTCACCTTCGGCTGCTTCAACAACCTCGCCAAGATCGGGCCGGACGTGCTCGCGCTCTGGGCGCGCATCCTCGCCGCCTTGCCCGGCGCCCGCCTCGTCATCCAGGCCGTAGGCTTGAGCGATGTGCCCAATCGCGCACGCGTGCTGCGCGACTTCGGCGCGGCAGGACTGCCGGTGGAGCGCGTCGAGCTGCGCCCGTTCGCGCCGGCGGAGCGCGCGGCGAGCGCCTATCAGGACATCGACATCGCGCTCGACCCCTTCCCGTTCGGCGGCGGCATGACCAGCTTCGATGCGCTGTGGATGGGCGTGCCGGTCGTGACGCTCGCCGGGCAACTGATCGCAGGGCGACAGACCGCCAGCATGCTCGCCAATATTGGCCTTCCGGAGCTGATCGCGAACACTCCCGAAGAGTACGCCGAAGTCGCCATTGCCCTCGCACGCGATACGACGCTCCTCGCCGATCTGCGCGCGTCGCTGCGGCCCCGGTTCAGGGCCTCGCCCCTGTGCGACTACGAGGGCTTTACGCGCAACCTCGAGCGAGCCTATCGCGCGATGTGGCGCGAGTGGATCGGCCGGGGATGAACGCGATGGCGCGCGGACGCCTGCCTCGCCTCTTCCTGCTCGCGCTGGTGCTGCTGGCGGCGCCGGCGACGCACGCCGCCGACCTGCGCATCGCGCTCGCGGCCGACGTCACCTCGCTCGATCCGCACTTCTCCAACATCGCGCCCAACAACGCCATCGCCTGGCACGTGTTCGATGCCCTCACGCACGTGGACGAGGACGCGCGTCTCGTGCCGGGGCTGGCGACCTCCTGGCGCGCGGTCGACGCGCTGACCTGGGAATTCCGCCTGCGCCGCGGCGTGAAGTTCCACGACGGCTCGGACTTCACCGCCGAGGACGTGGTCTTTTCGCTCGAGCGCGCGGCCAGGCTCCCCAACGGCCAGTTCGGCGGGTTCGTGTCGCGCATCGTAGCAACGCGCATCGTCGACCCCTACACGCTGCCCTTCAAGAACGCGGCCCCGTACGCGATGGTCCCCCAGGATCTG
>Ga0080064_1005588_pt1 | contig 14524 bp, 14 predicted proteins | sample Subgrocontami54m_FD_69260 | JGI IMG/M metagenome (GOLD analysis project Ga0080064, IMG submission 69260) | Subsurface groundwater microbial communities from S. Glens Falls, New York, USA - GMW46 contaminated, 5.4 m (SPADES assembly) (version 2) ...
ATGGCTGGAATTGATTGGCGGCAAGCGCTGCTTGAGGTCGTCAGGTGCGTCGAGTTTTCCCAGCGCTTTCTTGATGCTGATTTCCCAGGCCGTTGCAGCGCTCACATAGACGACAGCCGACGCCTCGCGAATGGCCCCGCGCGGGCCGCAGATTGCAGTGCCGGGTCATCCGACAGCCACCAGAGCAGGGCATGCGTGTCTAGAAGCGGGCTCACGGCGCCTCGCCGCGAAAAGCGGCTGCGAGGCCTGGCGGCAACACGTCAAAATCAGCAGCGATGCGAACTTTACCTTTCCAATAGCCGGGCTCCCGTGGCGCCGTAGCCGCCTGATATGGGACAAGTTTTGCAAGAGGTTTCCCCGCGCGTGCGATTACCACTTCCTCGCCCTGAGCAACCTGATCGAGGAATTGAGACAGATTGCGCTTCGCTTCATCAATGTTCACAACGTGCATTGAAGTACCTCAATACTATTCGAACCAAACTGTACCTAACTCATAGCCTTCGGGCAAACAACACGCCTACCGACGTTAGTGATGCACGCAAATCCCAAAAGAAGGGCCGACACGATGCTCGTCGAGGCGTCGAGCAACGCTACATCGATCCGCTTGGCCTGGTGAAGAAAAAGGTTCGCGGCCAGGTGGCCTCGGGCGGTTGCCCGCCCGAGGCTCCCACAGACCCGTACGTGCATTTTTGATGCATACGGTTCCTCAGATCATGGACTCGCTACGCTTGCTACCCGTTGCTGTTTCGTTGAGACAGTACTCGAATTTCGATGCATTCGCTGTCTTTCCCAACAACGGTTCCACGATCCGACGCCTCGCTTCCCTCCACGCGGTCCGGGCGGTCCCGTTCCCGCCTTTCTCTGGTACTATCAAGGCGCTACGACTTGCTGCCGTCCTTCGCGCCGCGCTTCGTTTCCTTCGCTTGGCGCTACCACGCGGTGCGTCTTGAAGTTCGCTCCCGCCGTGTCCAAACGCAACCACGGCGGGCCAGGAGTCCTTTGTGTTCGGCCACTCCCAAAAACCGACTTGATCCCGTGGAGACGCCAGCCTCTCCCAAGTTCCTGGGAAACCTCAATTGTGCCTATGCCCGGTTCTTCGACTCCGGCGTGACGGCTCGCTCCTCACCCTAGCGATGCGCGCCGCATGGCCCCCGTGAGGGGAACGACGAAGGCCCACACAACGAAACTTTCGAAGCTCATTAGCCGGGCCTGGGCACTCGCTGTCTACGCTTCGCAGCGTGGGTTACCCCACTGCCGCGCAAGACTCGCTTCCGGGAGCGGGTTAAGTTCTCCCGGGCAGGCTTGTTTACCTGCAAGGTTTCACCGAAAGGTTTCCGAGTTGTTTTCTACATCTCTTCCCCCTTTCCCAAGTTTTCTTGGCGCAATCGGGTGTGCGACAAATTTATGGGTAGAAATTTGCCGTTCCGTCGTGTCGCGGCATTATCTGACTGCTTGATTAACATTCAGACATAAGAAGAAACCTGGGAGGCTCCTGCAGTTGGTTGGTTCTTGCCACCCACAAATTTGTCGCACACCCGTAACCATTGTCTATGTGGACAAAATCCTGAAAGGCACCAAGCCCGCTGACCTGCCGGTCGAGCAGCCGATGAGGTTTGAGCTGATCATCAACCTCAAGACCGCAAAGCAGATCGGCCTGACGATTGAGCCTAACGTGCTGGTGCGGGCGAACAGGGTGATTCGGTGAGGGCCGAGATCGTTTCAGGTGCTCGCATTAGAGAGGTCTCTGCGACCGGAAGCGTCTGACTTCGACAGGCAACAAGACCAAGCCTTGAATCACGCGAAAGTGACGCAAATTCTGCGTCAGCAGCGGTAGTTTCCTGGCTAGAGCGGATGCACCGATGAGAGCGTCGCCCTTGGCGAGCGAGGGATAGCGAGATCTTAAGCGGGAATATTCGTCAGCAACTCGCCGGTCGATGCGGATGAGCCGAAAGCGTTTAAGTAGCGTTAATATGGCTTGGCGCTCCGAGGTTTTCATGCCTCGTTTCGCGAGAAGTTCTTTCTTTGTGATGGCAGAATAATAGACCCGATATTTAGCTGATTCGAGATAGCTCCGGTAAGCCCTGTGGTTAAGGTAAGCGATGAGGACGTCCGTATCGACTAGGAGTTGATTTTCTCCCATCGGCGGATTTCCTCAAGGAACTTTTTGTCGTTAGCGTGTCGGTCTTTGTCGCGTAGTCTCCGGACATAGGCCGCCTCGTCTTTGATATCCGTATGGCCAAAAGGATTGAACTTCTCGCGAATCATGGATTCGATTAGCTGTACGGGATAGACGCCGCGCCGTTTCGCCTCTTTGATGACCGCACCCTTAATCCTACGGTCGACGTTCAGCGTCCAGGATTCCTTTTCCAGTTTGTTCTTTGCCATTACTTTCTCTTTCGACGCTCATCATATCTGGGCATCGTTACGCAAGTCAATGCAGCACGGGTTGAGTATTCTGGGATTCGCTCATGCACGCTGGGGTCTTGCGGGAGATTTTAAATAACCATAAGAATTTACAACTAAGAGCGCGAGGGTTATGAAGTTATAGAGGACACCGGCAAGCCGGAGTGGATCGAGATGAAACCGATTCTCGATGTGGTGAATGAAGCGCTGAAAGCGGCGGGGAAAAATTAGTCGGGTCGAGGATTGAGAATAGAGGATGGAGAATGGCGAGAATCGAATAGGATTTGTTCCTTCCCTCTCGACGGGGTTAGGATGGGGGTGCTGCGCACGTAATTGCCATAGTGGGCACCGTTGAGACGAACTGGAAAAAGGTGTCAGGAACCATTTAGACGTTTCCAAGACCGCTGACTCGGATGTGTGACGCGAACCGACCCATTACGGAGGAGAAAAGATGAATAGAAGAACCGCCATCCGGCGACTGGCAACTTTTTTTCTGACTACTGCTTCTCTAGCCCAGGCGCAGCAGCCGAAGAAAATTCCGCTGATAGGGTATCTATCGACGGGCAATGCAGCTAGTGACTCCGCCCGTGCCAAGGGAATTCGGCTGGCTCTGCGCGAGCGTGGTTACATAGAAGGACAGAACATCGCCAGCGAGTACCGATATGCGGAGGGGAAGCAAGATCGGTATCCTGAGCTTGCGGCCGAGCTGGTGCGTCTCAAGGTCGATATCATCGTGGCAGCAGGAGGGACCAGGGTGGTCCGGGCGGCCATGAATGCAACCAGGACGATTCCCATCGTTATGGTGGGCGCCGGGATCGATCCTGTCGAGGCAGGCCTAATTGGCAGCCTTTCCCATCCCGGCGGCAACGCCACCGGCATTACAAACATTTCCGGAGCCCTAGGCGGTAAGCGGCTGGAGCTGCTCAAAGAAGCGGTTCCCAAACTTGCCCGTGTCGCGGTTCTCTACGATCCGGCTACTTCGTCCAGTGTAATGGAGGTGAAAGAAGTTCAGACTGCGGCGCGCGAGCTGAAGTTGACTATTCGACCTTGGGAGGTACGAGATGCGAACGATTTCGAGAAGGTATTCGCGGCGCTAAACAAGCAGCGGCCGGATGGACTCTTCGTGTCCCGGTCCCCGCTAACGAATACTAACCGAAAACCGATTGTGAGTCTTGCGTTAAAGAGCCGTTTACCGTCGATGTACACCAGCAGACAAGATGTAGATGCCGGTGGGCTCATGTACTACGGCGCGGACGAAGCGGAGAGCTACCGGCGCGTCGCATATTTCGTGGACAGGATCCTGAAGGGAGCCAAGCCTGCCGATCTGCCTGTGGAGCAGCCGATGAGGTTTGAGCTGGTGATCAATCTGAAGACCGCTAAGCAGATCGGCATAACGATTCCGCAGTGGACGCTGATGAAGGCGGATAAGGTGATCCAGTGAATCTATTTTGGATTTTAGATTTTCGATTTTGGATTACAAAGACGGAGAGACGATAAGGGCCAGAGTGAATTTTCATCACGATCTCGAAAATGACTCTGACCCAATTCTAATTCAATTCTAATTCCGCGCCGGATTTTTCCCGCTTGTTTCACGCTGGCGACTAGATTTGCGAAATCTGTCTTGTTCATTTTAGATTCTCCTTGACGAGTTTGCTCAAAGTTCTCAACGCGGTTGAAGACCGGAGTCTCAACCAACCACAGGATCAACTATGCGTCATTGGCGCATACTATGGAAGTCCCGTCGGAGGAGGGTAGTGGTTCAGTTTAATTTCAACGCCGCATCGGTGTAGGGGCATGCCTACGTGCCTGCCCTCCGAACGGGCAACCACATAGGGTTGCCCCTACAAATTTTGGCGAAACCGAACCACTACCCGGAAGAATCGGAAGGTTCACTTTTTCGAAGCGTCTCTATCATCGTGGATGAGAACTAAGGTGAGCGATCACGGTACCTTTCCTTCGCTCTTTGGGAGAAGGAGAGGGTGAGTTGAAGCGGATCGCCGTTATCTGGTACAGACTAGAGCGATCACGATCTTAGTATAATTCGAATCAACGGCTTGAACGTTTTGAACGGCTTGAACTCTTCCATCCGAAAAAGGGGCTAACCATGATCGAAACCGAAGGCCTAACCGGCGCCGATACTCTTTTGCGCGTGCTATCGCACATGGGTGTGGATCGAATCTTTTCTTCCCCTGGCTCCGAGTGGGCGCCGGTGTGGGAGGCGTTTGCCAAAGCGAAGGCGCAAAGCGAGGGCGTGCCGCTCTACATAACCTCGCGCCACGAGGAGGTCGCGGTGGGCATGGCCAGCGGCTACGCCAAATCGACGGGAAAACTTTCCGCCGTCATGATTCACACGACCGTCGGCGCGCTGCACGCGACGATGGCGCTGCGCGGCGCGCTGCACGAGCAGGTGCCGATGGTCGTCTTCACCGGTGAGTCGCTTGGATTTGGCGAGGAAGCGGGGCCGGACGTGGGCGCGCAGTGGCTCGGCGCTCTGGCCGACCTCGGTGGGCCGGCGCGGCTGGTCGACCGCTGCGTCAAGTGGAGCTACGGCGTCAATGCAAAATCCTTGCTGCCCGCGACCATCCAGCGCGCCTGCCAATTGGCCATGGCCACTCCGAAGGGACCCGTGTTCGTGTCGCTGCCGATGGAATATCTTTTCGACAAGATGACCAAGAACGCGGTGGCCGAAAACGTTCCCATCCCCGCGCCGATGGCAGACCTGGCGGCGATCGAGGAACTGGCGGCGCTGCTCGCCGGAGCGAAAAACCCGGTCATCATCACCGAAGAAGCCGGGCGCGATCCCGGCGTCGTGGAAAAACTCGTCGAGCTGGCTGAGATCCTCGGCGCGGGTGTGGTCGAGAGCCGCGCATCGAGCTATGTCAACTTTCCGCGCACCCATCCGTTGCACGCCGGCTTCGAGCCGCAGGAGTTCTTGCAGCAAGCCGACGTGATTTTACTTCTCGGCGTCATCGCGCCCTGGCACCCGGCTTCAAAAAAACTGAACCCGGCAACCAAAGTCGCGGTCTTATCGGATAATCCGCTGCGCTCGGAGCTGCCCTACTGGGGCTATCCGGTCAATCAAATTCTCACCGGCCAGATCGAAGGCTCGATGAAACATCTGCTCGAAGCCGTCAAGAAACGCGTCGCCAAAGGCAACGGTGATGCGGCGCGGCGCGCCGACGTCTGGCGCGGCCGTTACGAAAAACGCAAGGCCGCGTGGAAGGAAGAGGTGTTGGCCCGTAAGGCACAAAAACCCATCGACACCCGCTGGGTCACCCACGAACTGGCGCAGGTCATTCCAGCGGACGCCATCGTCGTCGAAGAAACCATCACCCACAGGCTTTCGATCCATCGCTATCTCGACATGCTCAAGCCGGGCACGTTCTTCGCCGGTTGCCTCGGCGGTCTCGGCACCGGCACCGGCACCGCTCTCGGCGTCAAAGCGGCCTTTCCCAAGCGGCCCGTCCTATGTCTGATCGGCGACGGTGCGTTCAACTACGATCCGGGCCTCGCGGCTCTGGGAGTTTGCCAGGAGCACAACCTGCCGATCATGATCGTGCTCTTCAACAACTACGGCTATCACTCGCAAAAATCCGGCGTGCCCCGCTTCTTCCCGGACGGCTTCGCCGTGAAGAACCAGGATTTCATCGGCATTTCGATCAATCCGAGTCCGGACTACGCGATGATCGCGCGCGCCTTCGACGGCTACGGAGAGAAGGTCGAAGAGCCGGGCGAAGTGCGCGCCGCGCTCCAGCGCGGGCTCAAAGCGATCGCCGGCGGACAAATGGCGCTGATCGATATTCGTTTGGCAAAAGCCGCGGAGAGCAACGAACGGCCCGACAGGGCGAATTGAACTTGTTCGAAAATTGCTATCGTGTCTTCGCCAGCAGCGGCGTTACGCAGGATAGGGTGACCAGAGAGAACCGGATCACTCCTGGCCCGAAAGCAGGGCCGTCACTGTCTGAGTCTTCTTAACGCGGCGAAAGCTTCAGCAGCCTCCTCGCGTTCCCTTCTAGGATTGTGTGCTTCTCTGCCTCCGAGCACGGCAGGGCTTCGACTTTATCGACGCACTGCCAGTCGCCGAGCAGGTACGGAAAGTCGGTGCCGAGCATCATGTGATCCGCGCCGACTTTGCGTCGGAGAAAGTCGAGGGTTTCCACGTCGTACACCAGCGTATCGAAGTAGAGGTTCTTGAAATAAGCGCTCGGCACGGCCGCGCAGCGCGGCGCGTTGGGCCGGTCGGCGCGCCGGGTCGCCTGCTTGCCGGTGAGATATTCTCGGTCGAAGCGGCTTACGTGATAGGGAAAGAAGCCGCCGCCGTGGCAGGTGCAGAGTTTTAAATTGGGAAATCGGTCGAGCACTCCGCTGTAAATGAGAATCCCCAGCGAAAGCGTCGTGTCGGCCGGATTGCCGCAAACCAGCCGCAACCCGTAAGCGCCCATCAACTCGGTTCCCGCTGCGTTGTCCGGGTGCATGAAGACGAGCACGTCCAACTCCTGCGCCTTGGCCCAGAAGGGATCGAAGTCTTCGCTGTCGTAGTAACGGTGATTGACGTTGGTGGCGATGTAGGCGCCGCGAAAATCGAGCTGGGTGACTGCGTGCTCCAGGACTCGCGCCGCCCGCGCCGGCTCCTGAATCGGCACCGCGGCCATCGCCGTAAAGCGATCGGGATATTTTTTCAGGAACTCTTTGACGGACTCGTTGTGGATGCGGCACCAGCTCTCCGCCTGTTCGCCTTTCAGATCGTAGCCGAGAAGCTGCGTGCTCGGATCGAGCGCCGCCAGCGCGATTTTGCCTTTCGCCATCATCGCCAGCCGGGGCTCCACATCGGTCAATCCCCGCTGCAGCGGATACCTCGGACCGCCATTGAAAGAAAAGTAAATCGAGCCGTCTTTGTCCTCCGAAACTTCGATGCCGAGCGCCTTGCCGTGGCGCTTGGCCTCGCCGACTATTTGTTCGGGAACGTAATGATGATGAATATCGATGGCGCCCTTCTGCATAGTCTTCTCTCTGCTATTTTTCTATCGGCCAGCGCAGCACCTTTTGTAAGTTTGCCTACATAGCTCGCGACGGGGATCTAATTTCCTTTTACCCATACAACAAGGAGAAATCCAGGCTTTTGATCGGATCGTGCAATTGATATAAACTTCTCAAAGGAGGAAAGCTTATGGCGCGTATAGAGATCGGTAAACATCTGGCGGCCGACACCCGGGTTTGCGGCGGGCGCTTGATCTTTAGAGGCACGCGAATTCTTGTCTCCGACGCGCTTGAACTGACAGAAGCGGGATATACGCCCGAGGCAATCGCCCGTCAATATCGCGGCATGCTCACGCCGAAAGGGGTGCGGGAGGCGTTAACGCTTACCCGCCGAGGCATCGTCAGAGAAATCGTGGCGAGAACCAAAGCCGCCGCGTGATCATACTGGACCACAACATCCCTGAAGACCAGGCGCAACAGCTGCACAGGCATCGAGTTCCTCCGGCAATCGCAAATCTAAAACTTGTCCTGAGCAAACGCGAAGGATCTCGCTTCATCTAATTACCTTATCCGCCCGCACCAGCACGTTCGGCGGAATCGTCAGGCCGATTGCTTTTGCCGCCTTCAGGTTGATGATGAACTCGAACTTCATCGGCTGTTCGACCGGCGAGTCTGCGGATTTCGTTCCGTTAAGGATTTTGGCTAGACGATCGGCGCGGCGGTGTCATTGCTTCATGACGGGCTTCGCTATTCGCAAGCGCCCACACATGCACGGCCCGTCCGCGCGCCCGCAAGACCGGCGCCGCCATCCGTTGCAGTTGCACCACGATGCGCACCTTTTCAGCGAAAGGCAACGCGGCGAGCTTGTGGCGACGTTGCTCCTTAGCAGCGATGAGTCGGGCGATTTCTGGCTTCAGGGTGTCCATGGTTTCCACTTGCCTTCTAAACCGTGGCGTCTCAGCAGATTTGCCAGGTAGTCGGCGTCAAGGTTCGCCTGTTCACGCAATAGTCTTACGCGTTCCCGGTCCTTATCGCGCCCGGTCTGAAGGGCAATGGCCAGGAGATGTTCCGCGCGCAAGACCCGAGTGGGAGTCTGTTCATAGAGCACGTCGCGTGCGTCGGTCAGCGCCTCCACCAGTAAATCGTTGTGTGCCGGTAGGAACTGCACGGGAATACCTTCAATAGTCACGCACTCCGCCTCTTCACTGTAACCGCGATCCCGCAACGCCGCATATAGCGGTTCTAGTGTGTACAACCCGGCGACTGTCTGTGGCAAGACAACAAAGATGTCCAAGTCGAACGTCAACACCGGTTCCACATAAAAGGTTGCGCCCATGGCGCCACCGATTGCATAGCGGCTCAGGACCCCTTGCGCTACCAGACCGTTCAGGACTTGCAATGTTTTGTCCATCGACCCTGTGACTTTACCATACCGGGCGAAGCGCCAACAAATCCACCCTTTTTAGCATACCAGCACTGGCTGAAGCTGAACGGGGAGCCTTCCCGTCGTGGGGCATAAAAGGTAGCTTCGCCACCGGCATCAAAAAATCCTCCCGTTTACGGCCGGCAAAAATGGTGTGAAATGCTTTTTTCTGAGAAATTCAAAATCTTCCTCACGCCTCATCGAATTACTTTATCCGCCCTCACCAACACATTCGGCGGAATCGTCAGGCCGATCTGCTTTGCCGCTTTCAGATTGATGATGAACTCAAACTTCATCGGCTGCTCAACGGGTAGATCAGCAGGCGTTCTGCCTTTCAAAATCTTGTCGACATACGTGGCGACGCGCCGGTCCAAATCGTATTGGTGCACGCCGTAGGACATAAGCCCGCCGGCTTCCACAAGTCCTCCCCCGCTGTATATCACCGGGAGCCGGTTCTTCACCGCGAGTTCTAAAATTTGTGTTTGGTTACCACCGGCGACGGCGCCCGCCACTATCATAAGGACTGCCTCAGCCCGCCCCTTGCCTGCGGCTCGGAATGCAGTCTCAATATCCTTGCGGTCTAGAACGTCCAAGTATTGAAGCTTCACTTTCAACGCCTTTGCGGCGAGCTCCACCTCTCTTAATATTTGCGCGTTGTCCGGGTTAGTCGAGGTCCCGAAGACAGCCACGCGGGAGAGCCTGGGAACGACCTCCTTAAGAATCTCCAGTCGTTTTCCGCTTAGCTCCGGGGCAAGGCTTGACAAACCAGTGATGTTTCCACCAGGCCGCGCAAGGCTAGCGACGAATCCGCTTCCAACAGGATCGCCAACGTTTCTCATCACAATGGGAATCGTGACAGTTGCTTCCTTGGCGGCACGGGCTGCTGGCGCACCAACTGTGATAATGATGTCTACCTTGAGACGGACTAACTCGGCCGCGAGCGCGGGGAGGCGATCGAGTTTTCCCTCATGATGTCGCCACTCAATGACAATATTTTTGCCCTCCACGTAGCCAAGCTCACGCAGTCCCAGCCGGAATGCCTCGATACTGCGCGCGCTATCGGAAGGGGAGTTACCGCCTAGGTATCCTATCCGGGGGATTTTCGTTGGCTGCTGCGCCAGAGCCACAGCCCCACCGATGGCGAATGTGAGAGCGATAGCGAAGATCCCCGCCCATTTTAGATTTTGGATCCTTCGGCATGGCTCAGGACAGGTTTTAGATTTTCGATTGCCGGAGCAAGAATTCAGAATTCGGAGCCAAGATTTTTCATGCATGGGTTTTCTCTCCCACAATCCAAAATCCAAAATCGAAAATCCAGAATTTCTTCTGTTGCCTACTGCCTCTTCCCTACTTATCAAACGCCCCGCTCTTCTCCAGTTCGACGAGATACCTGCGATCCATCATGTCCTGCGGCTTGATGGCTTTCGCCCGGGCGTCCAGCGGCGCGATCTCGTCCAGCGATGCTTGCAGCGCCGCCTCGTTTAATTCGAGCCGGCGCTCAAGCGCCGGAATCTCCGACTGGTACGCCGAGTCAAGAATTTTCGTGTCGTTGATGCGCAGATGTTTGCCGAGAACCTTGTAGACTATATTCTTATCGGTGTGCAATATTTTTGAGGCCTCGGCCATCACCCGCATGAACCGTCCGATGACGGGTCCGCGCTTGGCGATCGTCGGACGCATGGTGACTATTTGCGTCGCCCCGTAAGGAATGCGCAGCTCGGCACCGTTGACGATGAGGCGAAATCCCCGCGCTACCGCGCCGGCATCACCCGGTGCCACCAGCGCCGCCGCTTCGACGCTGCCGCCGACCAGCGCCGCCAAGGTCTCCGGTCCGCCGCCGGTCTGTATCGTCTGGATATCGCGGCTCGCGTCCATGCCCAATTTCTTGAAAGCTTGCACCACGAAATTATGGGTATTACTGCCGAACCGCCCGACACCGACTTTTCTGCCCTTGAGATCCTCGGGACGTCTGATCTCCGGTTTGCCGAGAATATTATGGGTCATGGTGTTTTTTATGCCGCCGATAAAAACCAGGTCGGTGACCCCCTGAACGTAGGCGCGCACGTTGCCGATGGCGCCGGTGACCTGGATCTCCGCGTCGCCGTTTATAGTCGCGGCGGTGGCCACCGGCGAAGAGACAATCAGGACCAGACGAAAGTCCAGATCGTATTTTTTAAACAGCCCGGCCTCCTGGGCGATCCACGGCATCGACTGCGACAAGACTTGCGCCGAGTGCACGCCGATGAGCCGGTCGGCGGCGCCAAGTTGGCCGACATTGCCGACCGACCAGCAAACAAGCGAGACTGCAAACGTCATCTTGAAGAAGCGTATATCACGGTAGCCGAGCATAGTTTTCTCTCCCTATTTCCGCTGGCGGCGAACCACCCTCGAGCTGAGGATGATGCCTACTTCCTATTTATCGAATGCCCCGCTCTTCTCCAGTTCGACGAGATACCGGCGATCCATCATGTCCTGCGGCTTGATCGCTTTTGCCCGCGCATCCAGCGGCGCGATCTCATCCAGCGATGCTTGCAGTGCCGCCTCGTTTAATTCGAGCCGGCGCTCAAGCGCCGGAATCTCCGACTGGTACGCGGAGTCGAGAATCTTCGTGTCGGTGATGCGCAAGTGTTTGCCAAGAACCCTGTAGACCAGATTTTTATCGGTGTGCAATATTTTTGAGGCCTCGGCCATCACCCGCATGAAGCGGCCGATGACGGGGCCGCGCTTGGCGATTGTCGGGCGCATGGTGACAATTTGCGTCGCGCCGTAGGGAATGCGCAGCTCGGGACCGTTGATCACGTAACGAAACCCCCGCGCCACCGCCGCTGCGTCACCCGGCGCCACTATTGCCCCCGCATCGACGCTGCCGCCGACCAGCGCCGCCAACGTCTCCGGCCCCCCGCCGGTCTGTATCGCCTGGATATCCCGGCTCGCATCCATGCCCAACCGCTTCAGCGCTTGAATCACGAAGTAATGGGTGTTGCTGCCAAACCGTCCGACCCCGACCTTTTTCCCTTTGAGATCCTCGGGCCGCTTGATCTCCGGCTTTCCGAGCATGCTGTGAGTCAGGATATTTTTTATGCCGCCGATAAAGACCAAATCGGTGACCCCCTGAACGTACGCGCGCACGTTGCCGATGGCCCCTGTTACTTGAATCTCCGCGTCGCCGTTTATAGTGGCGGCGGTGGCCACCGGCGACGACGAAATAAAAACCAGACGGAAATCCAGGTCGTATTTCCTAAAAAGCCCGGCCTCTTGAGCGATCCACGGCATCGACTGCGACATCACTTGCGCCGAGTGCAAGCCGATGAGCCTATCGGCGGCGCCGGCTTCATTCGACAGAAAGGCCAGTATGCAGCCGAAGAAAAGCCACGCCAGCGTGAAGAATCGTTTGCGCGCGTCGTTGAACATGATTGAACCTCCCTAGGGCAAGCGACGGATCGCGAATCAAGACCTCGCCGGCGAAGATGATCGCCCTCGAGGCATGCGAGAATGACAAGACCCGAGTGACCGAATACCACGAGGGCTAGTAACACAGCCGGTTCGCCGGTGTCAATATATCAAGGCGAGCTTACTTGACTTACTCCGTTCCGATCAATAGCCTCGGGTTGATTTTGACGCTCTAGGGAGTTGGCCACCGCACGACAATCGACAAACTAATCTGGATCGCTCGATTCCAATCGACAACCCAAAGGAGCAGTTGTGAGAGGCAGATGGGTTCTGACCAGCGTGGCTCCAATGCTCGCGCTGCTTTTTTTGACGCTCCCGGTATGGGCGCGCTCCCTATTATAAGGGGAAAGCCGTCACGGTTCTCATCGGCGCCAAAACCGGCAGCCTCGAGATCGCCGCGCAAATGATTGCGCACCACCTGGGAAAGTATCTTCCCGACAAGCCGGCCGTGATCGTTCAACATATGCCCGGCGCCGCGTACGCCTTCGCCAACACCGGTTCCACGAACTGCCGTCCCCACGCCGCGGCATTGTCATGGCCCAAAGCCACGGAGTTTTTCAGCAGGCACTTGGTCGGCGCGAGTTCCGCGCCTCTAGGGTAGAAAAAACGAAGGCTCGGAGCGCGATCACCGTTGCTTAAGACAATGCATCTGTAGGAGGGATACCCCGATCGTTTGCCTTTTAAATTGCAGTCGTCACCTATAGAATAACCGGTGGCATCGATAATCGAGAACGGCCTGATGAGGCTAAAGAACGGTTGCGCCAACAAGGGAGATCAATGAGCGACCGGCATACCATCTTCGCCTGGTCCGAGCGGGGAGCCATCGCGGATGTGCGAGCGGCGCTTGGTGTCGCCGGCGTGTTGCCGGCGGCGCGGGACTGGCGCGCGTTTCTCGACGCGTTGCTGCTGTGGTCCGGCGCGGTGGCGCTGGCCGCTTCCGTGGTCTTCTTCGTCGCGCACAACTGGAACGCTCTCGGCAAGTTCACGAAGTTCGGATTGATCGAGCTGCTCCTCGTTGCGGCGGTGATCGGGTATTGGCGCCTGGGGCCGGATCGCACCACGGGGAAAGCCTCGCTCCTGGTTGCCTCGATTCTTCTGGGCGCCTTGCTTGCGCTGTTCGGCCAGACATATCAGACGGGAGCGGATACCTGGGAGCTATTCGCGAACTGGTCGGCTTTGATGGCGCCCTGGGTCCTCATCGGGCGCTTCGCCGGCTTGTGGATGTTCTGGATCGCTATCGCGAACGTCGCGATCGTTTTTTATTTCCAGGTTTTTCCCGGTCTCATTGGAATTTTCTTCAGTACCGAGCGCCAGCTCTGGACGCTCTTTGCTTTCAATACTGCGGCGCTGGTCGTCTGGGAGCTGGCGGCGCGGCGTTTCGCCTGGCTTGACGAGCGCTGGGCGCCCCGGCTGCTTGCGATCGCGAGCGGTACGACCATCACGATGTTGATGCTCCAAACTATTTTTGGCTGGCAGGAACTAAGCGGCGTCGCCTTGTTCGCCTATCCGGTTTGGCTCGCCTGCGCGTATGGCGCGTACCGGGTGCTCATGCTTGATCTGTTCGTCCTCGCCGGCGGATGTCTTTCGGTCATAGTCGTAGTTACGACATTTCTCGCCAAAAACCTGTCAGACAGCCTCGCCGGCGGAGCCTGGCTCTTCGTTGCGATTGTGGTAATTGCTATGGCGGCGGCATCCGGTTGGTGGCTAAAGCAACTGGCACGTGAGGTGCACACATGAGTCCGTCTTCCGTGCCCGATCTCTGGTCGAAGCTCGCCTCCGCCGGGTTGACCGTCGGCGACATGCCCGAGGCCGAGGAAGCCCATACGCCGTGGTATGTGCGTGTGATGCTCGGCATCGCGGGATGGATCGCAGCGGTCTTCCTTCTCTTATTCGTGGGGGTGGCGTTCGATTTCGTCATAAAAAGCAAGGCCGCGTCGTTTGCAGTCGGGCTCATGGTCATCGCGGCGGCATATGCGGTGTTTCGCGCCGCGCCGCGCGGCGACTTCACCTCCATGTTCGCCCTGGCGGTGAGCTTTGCCGGACAGGTGCTTGTGACGATCGGCGTGTTCGGCTTCTTCGAGGGCAACGTGACGAGCGCCTTGCCCTGGGTGGCGGTCGCCGCTATCGAGACAGTGCTGGCGGTCGTGATGCCGAATTTCGTCCATCGGGCCGCATCGGCGTACGCCGCAGGGTTCGCCTTCGCGTACGCGTGCGAGGACTCCGGCGCCCATGCTGTCGCTGGGGGTGTCCTCGCCGTGGCGGTCGCCATCG
>Ga0080064_1005589_pt1 | contig 14524 bp, 13 predicted proteins | sample Subgrocontami54m_FD_69260 | JGI IMG/M metagenome (GOLD analysis project Ga0080064, IMG submission 69260) | Subsurface groundwater microbial communities from S. Glens Falls, New York, USA - GMW46 contaminated, 5.4 m (SPADES assembly) (version 2) ...
TCGAGGTCGACGCGTCAGCGCTGCTCGTGTATCGCGCCGCCTGGACCAAAGACACACAGGATCGGCGCATTACGCGCGAAAGCGCGATGGCGAAGCTCTACGCGACCGAAGCAGCGCAGCGCGTCATCGACAGCGCGGTGCAGCTTTTCGGAGGGCTCGGCGTGACGGTCGGAAGTGTCGTGGAAAGGCTGTACCGGGAGATACGGCCGCTGCGCATCTACGAGGGCACGAGCGAAATCCAGAAAATCGTCATCGCCACGCAGCTGCTGGGCAAGTAGGTCGGGGTACGCGCAACGTTCCCCGACATCCGCCTAGGGCGAGAGCTCTGCGATTCCCCGGTCGAGCACGGTAACGCCGCGTTCCTTCACGTGCGCGCGAAAGCGCGCGCGCTGGTCGTTCTCCAGCCACAGCTCAAACCGCAGTGATTCGCCGGGATAAACCGGCGCGGTGAAGCGAACCGCGAGCCGCCTGAGCCGTGCGGGCGCGTAGCCGCAAATACCGCGCAAGACCGCGTGCGCCGCGATGCCGAAGCTCGCGAGTCCGTGCAGGATCGGGCGCGGGAAACCGGCTCGTGCGGCGACCTGCGGGTCTGCGTGCAGCGGATTGTAGTCGCCGCTCAACCGGTAGATGAGCGCGGCTTGCGGGAGCGAAGGCAACTCGACCGCGACATCCGGCCTGCGCTCAGTGCAGGTCATGATCGGCAGCCGTTCCGGCTCCGCATCGGACATTCCGCTGCGGGAACTGAATCCGCCGTCACCGCGCAAGATTTCGATGCGCTTTGCGCGCGCGAGCAGCTCGCCCGTTGCCGCGTCGCGGATATTGCGCTCGAGCGCCGCGACTGCGCCTCGCTCGGGGCCGCGATCGCAGAATGCCGTTACGCGATTCAATGCGATCACCGTTGCCGCGGGCTCAAGCCGCGTGAAGACTTCGACATCCTGCTGGGCGTGCAGCACTCGCGGCCAGTCGACGCCGGTACGTGGATCTCGCCACCACGATCCCGGGCTGCCAAGTACTGCTGCCATGCTCGGCACCACCTGCAGCCCGTCCTCCATGACGAAACGCAGCTGATCGCGATCGAGCGGGTCATGGCCGAATCCGATGCCAAGCGCATAAAGCATGGTGTCGCGGGCCGAATAGGTGTGCGTGATCGCGCCGAAATCCCAGTCCTTCAGAACGTTGTAGTCGGCCAAGGCGCGCCCTAACCTAGCGTGCCCGCGGCGCGCAACGCCGCGATTTCTTCGGGGTCGAGCCACGCGGCGAGCGCTTGATCCGTGCCTGCGGGCGTGATGTCCTGCGGCAGTGTCGGTCGATTCGGCAGGCTGCGGCTGAAACGGGGGGCGACGGCCGGCTGCACGACGCCGTCGATTTCGCAGAAGGTCTGCCGCGCACTCAGGTGCGGATGCGAGGGCGCTTCACGCCACGACAGCACCGGCGCGAAACACGCGTCCGTGCCCTCGAGCAACGCGCACCACTCGGCACGCGTTTTTTGCCTGAACCGTGCGTCGAGGATCGCTTGCGCTTGCGGCCAGTTCGCCGGCTCCATTTGCGCCCCGATGATCGCGGGCTCGATCCCCAGGCGCCGCAGCAACTCCGCGTGAAAGCGGCCTTCGAGCGCCGCCACGCAAATCCATTTGCCGTCACCACACTCGTAGACCTGATAAAAATGCGAGCCTGAATCGGTGGCGTTAGTGCCGCGCTCGTCGCGCCACAAGCCGGCGGCGTGCATACCGAGAAAGATCGTTTGCATCGATGTGACACCGTCCACCATCGCGGCGTCGACGACCTGTCCCTTGCCCGACTGCCTGGCTTCGAGCAGGGCGGCGAGCACTCCGAACGCGAGATACAGCGCGCCGCCACCGAAATCACCGATCATGCTGAGGGGAATGACGGGGGGCTCCCCGCGGCGTCCCATCGCGTTGATGGCGCCGGTGAGTGCAACGTAGTTCAAGTCGTGTCCGGCAGCCTGCGCGAGCGGTCCGTCCTGGCCCCATCCGGTGACGCGCCCGTAGACGAGGCGCGCGTTACGGCCAAGGCAGATATCCGGCGCGAGCCCCAGTCGTTCCATGACGCCGGGGCGAAAGCCTTCGATGAGAACGTCGGACTGTTCTACCAGATCCAGCACGAGATCGACGCCTTCGCGCGTCTTCAGATCCACGGCGATCGCAGGACGGCTGCGCAGCAGCAGGTCGTATTTGCGCGGGCGCTTCAATCCCAGGTCGACGGGTGCTTTACGCTCGATGCGAATGACGGTCGCGCCGAGATCCGCAAACAACATGGCGCACATCGGCGCCGGCCCGAGACCGGCGAGCTCCACCACTTTGATTCCGGCCAGTGGTCCCATCGCGCGCGTTACCTCCACTTCGGTGCAGCCGGCGCGGGCACAGTGACGGCGGTGCAACTCAACCGCTCATCCTCTCGATGTCCTGATCGGTATAGCCCATGGCCGCAAGCACCGCATGCGTGTGCTCCCCCAGAGTCGGCGGCGGAGACTGGATTTGCGCGGGCGTCTTCGAAAACTGTACCGGGATCGAAGGGGTCACCAGCGGGCCGGCTTGCGAATGCACATAGTGGTGAAAGAAACCGGTTTCCACGAGGTAAGGATCGGTCGGCAAATCGCGGAGCTTGCGCGCGACGCCATTGGGAACATTGGCCGCATCGAGCCGCGCCTGCCATTCGGCGGTGGTGCGTTTGGCCATCTCCTCGCCGACGAGTTGGTAGATCTCGGTAAAGCGTTTTGAGCGCTCGGCGAGCGTCGCATAGCGCGGATCCTCACCCAGCTCAGGCCGGCCGCACGCCGCGAACAACCCTCGCGATTGAGCGTCGCTCGTCGCCATCACGCAGATATGTCCGTCTTGCGTGGCGAACGGGCGTCGAGAGGACGTGAGCGCGCGGTCGTAGCCGAGTTCCCCCATCGGTTCATCGAACGCGCCGGTCCAGAGATGCTCGATCAGATTGAACGACAGCATCGTTTCCAGCATCGGCACCTGCACTTCCTGCCCTTCGCCGGTGCGCTCGCGATGCACGAGCGCCATGCCGATCGACGAGGCGAGGATATGCCCGCAGAACTTGTCGGCGATGACGGTGGGCAGATAGCGCGGCTCCCCGTACGCGAGCTCGGTGATGCCCGCAATGCCGCTTTCGCCCTGAATCACGTCGTCGTAGGCGGGCCGGTCGCGGTACGGACCGTCCTGGCGATAACCGGGGGCGCAGGCGTAGACGATGCGCGGATTGCGCGCGGCGATAGTGGCATAGCCGACGCCGAGACGCTCGGCCGTTTGCGGACGCATGCTGTGCACGAAGACATCGGCCTCGTCGATCATGCGGTTCAATGCGTCGAGTGCTTCGCCCCGCTTGAGATTGAGCACGACGCTGCGCTTGCCGCGGTTCATACCGAGGAACATCGCGGCCATGTCCGGATAACGCGCGGGTCCGATCTTGCGGTTGAGATCGCCGGCGGGGCTCTCGATCTTGATGACGTCAGCGCCGTAGTCACCGAGGATTTGCGTCGCAACGGGCCCGAGGATGAACTGCGTCAGGTCGACGACGCGCAAGCCTGACAGCGGTCCACTGGCAGGCTGCGCCTGGTCATTCTCGCTCACGGCTGCGCGTCTTTGCGGCACTTCACCATTCTCAACGGCGTGTACGTGAGCACTTTCGTGCCGTCCTGTTTCACCACCTCGTTGCGCGTGCGCACGAGGCCGCGGTCGGGGCGAGTGCGGCTCGCCCGCGCTTCGATCACTTCCGCTTCCACGTGGATCGTGTCACCCGCGAAGACCGGATTGTGCACGTTCAATTCCATATTCAGAAAAGCCAGGCCCGTGTGCTGCAGTGTTGCCTGCGCGAGCAGCCCTTCCGCCAGGGCATACGCCAGCATCGCCGGCGCGAAGCGGCCTTTGATGACCGACTCCTGCTGCCGATACTCGGCGTCGGTAAATAACACTTCCGTGAGTCCGGTGCAGTTGACGTAATTGACGATGTCGGCTTCAGTGATCGTGCGGCCGATCGTTTTGAATTTGCGCCCGACCGGCAAATCCTCGAAGGGAAGTCCAAGTCCTATGGTTTCCACGCCTTGCCACCCTTAGTGAGTTATGGTCGCGCGATTCTACCGCTTCGCGGCGGCGCCCAACAAGCTCGCGCCGATGATATTGCGCTGTATCTGATTCGTGCCTTCGATGATTTGCAGCACCTTCGCATCGCGCATGTAGCGATTGATCGGAAACTCCGCCGCAATGCCCGCGGCGCCGAACAGCTGCACCGCGTCGGTTGTGACCTTCATCGCGGTATCGGTGGCATAGCATTTCGCCATCGCCGCAAACGGCGCCAGCTCGCGTCCCGTTACGCCGGCGTCGACCATGGCGGCGGTCCGGTACACGAGGCTGCGCGCGGCCTCGGTCTGCATCGCCATGTCGGCCAGCATCCAGCGTATGCCCTGAAAGTCGCCGACGGCCTGCCTGAACGCGCGCCTCTCCTTCACGAAATCGAGCGCGTGATCGATCGCGCCCTGCGCAAGCCCGACGCCGCGCGCCCCATGGATGGGCCGTGCCGCGTTAAACGTTGCCATGACTGCTTTGAAACCTTTGCCTTCTTCACCGAGGCGGTTGCCTTCCGGCACCAAAACATCGTCGAGAAAAAGCGGGCACGACGGAATGCCGCGCGCGCCCATCTTCTCTTCCGCGCGGCCAATCTCCAGACCTTGGGCGCCGCGCTCGACGACGAAGAGATTGATGCTGCCCCGGCTGTCGTCAGCGCCGGTCTTGGCGCCGACGAAGATGAAATCCGCGTACGGCGCGCCCGTGCACCAGATTTTCGAGCCGCTGATGCGGTAACCGCCCGCCACCCGCCGCGCGCGTGTCTTGATGCCGGCCACATCGGAGCCGCTCTGTGATTCGGTGACGGCGATCGCCGCTCTTTGTGCTCCACTGGCAAGCGCGGGAAGATAACGCCGCTTCTGCTCCTCGGTTCCAGCGGCCAGAATTGCACCGATGGGCGTCCATTGCACCACCAGCAGGTACGCCGTGTTGTAACAAACGCGCGCCAGCTCCTCGACCACGACACAAGCCGAAAGGGTGCTGCCGGTGCCGCCGTGGCGTTGCGGAAACGGCAGCGCAAACAGGCCCAACTCGCGCAGCAGCTCGAACATGTCCTGCGGATACTCTGCCAAGCGGTCGATAGCGTTCGCCCGCGGCGCGACTTTTTCGCGAGCGACGCGCCGCACGAGCCCCTGGAGCTGCAGCTGCTCTTCGTCGAGTGCAAAAGTCATGCGCGTTCCTGGGTTTTCATGCCGGCGGGTCGTATTGACTCTGCACCGATACTTGCCGTAGTCTTGACCGCTTAGCTTAGCGACCATTCAATTCCACCGCAAGCCGACGGGACCGCGGAGCCGTGGCGCAGAACGACCACAGAGTAGCGTTGATCACGGGCGCCAACCAGGGCATCGGATACGCGGTCGCACAACGCCTTGCCGCTGACGGCATGAAGGTCGTGATCAATGGCCAGCGTGCCGACGCGGTCGCCAAGGCGGCGCAGACGCTGGCTGAGTCCGGCGCCGACGCCATCGGACTGGTAGCGGACGTCTCGAAGGAAGATGCGGTTTCCCGCATGTTCGAGGAAATTCAGTCCCGCTACGGCAGGCTCGATGTGGTTTTCAACAACGCCGGCATAGCGCCGCGCATCGCGGGCCGTAAAGCGAAGGTCGAAGACACGCCGCTTGAATTCTGGGAACGCACGCTCGCAGTCAATCTGACGGGGACGTTTCTCGTGTCGCGCGCTGCAATCCCGCTCATGAAAGCCCGCCGTTGGGGCCGGATCATCAACATGTCGTCGCAGGCCGGACGCATGAATACGGGATTTGGCAGCGCCTATTACGCCGCATCCAAGGCCGGGGTGCTCGGTTTTGCGCGCATGCTCGCAGGCGAGGTCGGCGAGTACGGCATTACCGTCAACAGCGTCACCGCGGGGCGGATCAAGACCGCGATGGCCGGTACATTCGCGAACCCCGACGAGATCGACCGGCAGTACATCGTTCGCACGCCGATGGGCCGGGTCGGTGTGCCGGATGACGTGTCCGCAGCGGTGGCGTTTCTCGCATCCGATGCCGCCTCGTTCATTACGGGCGCCATTCTTGACATCACCGGCGGCTTTTTCATGCCATCGTAACCAGGTTGCAAGCGCGTTGGTGCGCCGCGAATTTGATCAGCGTTTAATGGGAGACAGTAATGAACGATACCGCAAACCGTTTTCGTCCTGCCGGCATCAATTTCAGGGCATACGCCCCGCAGCATTTCCTGTGGGCGCTGGATGGCAAGGTTGCGACGATCACGTTAAACCGCCCCGAGCGCAAAAATCCGCTGACGTTCGAGTCCTATGCCGAGTTGCGCGATACGTTCCGCAATCTGACCTATTCCGACGCCGTGAAAGTCGTCGTCATCACGGGCGCCGGGGGTAACTTCTGCTCCGGCGGCGACGTGCACGAGATCATCGGCCCGCTGGTGGAAATGCAGCGCACGGACGACATGCCGGGCCTGCTCGAGTTCACGCGCATGACCGGGGACCTGGTGAAAGCGATGCGTGCGTGTCCGCAAACGATCATCTCCGCTGTCGACGGCATTTGTGCAGGCGCGGGAGCTATCATCGCGATGGCCTCCGACTTGCGCTACGGAACGCCTCAAAGCAAGGTCGCGTTTCTGTTCGTGCGTGTGGGTCTCGCGGGCGCCGACATGGGCGCCTGCAACATCCTTCCGCGCATCATCGGCGCAGGGCGCGCGGCGGAGCTGTTATACACCGGCCGCTCGATGGACGGGGCGGAAGCCGAGCGCTGGGGCTTCTACAACAAACTTTGCGAACCCGGGAAACTTGCAGCGGACGCCCAAGCGCTGGCCAATTCGATCGCGGCAGGCCCGACGTTCGCGCATGGCATGACCAAGCGCTGCATACACCAGGAATGGAGCATGGGCATCGACGACGCAATCGAGGCCGAAGCCCAGGCGCAGGCGATCTGCATGCAGACGAAGGACTACGAGCGCGCCTATAAAGCGTTTGTGGCCAAGCAAAGGCCCGTTTTCGAAGGCAATTGACGACAGCCCGAATGGATCAGATTTCACCTGACCGAGTGCGACTGACAGTCGACGCAGCGCGTGACCTCGCAAGGAGCTCACTCGGCAAGCTCGGCTATGACCGCGAGGAGGCGGGCATCGTTGCCGAGCATATGCTCGATGCGGCGCTGTGTGGCTATGAATACTCGGGCCTGCCCAAGATCCTGAACGTCGCTGATCATCCGCAGCTGCGCAAGCCGCGGCGGCACATGCGCGCCATACACGAGACTGCCGTATCGGTGAGGTACGACGGTGGCAACAATGTGGGCATGGTCACGGTGTACCATGCGGCACGGACGGCCATCGCGAAGGCTCTGGAGCACGGCTTCTCGATCGTCGGGGTCAACAACAGCTGGGTAACCGGGCGCGCCGCGCACTATGTGGAAATGATCGCGCGCGCCGGCCTGATCGCCATCCATCCGGTGAGCTCCAGCCGCCATGTCGCCCCGCCCGGGGGCCTCACTGCCACGCTCGGCACGAATCCGATCGCGTTTGCGTTTCCAACCTCGCACGAGCCGCTCGTCATCGACATGGGCACGTCGGCGTTCATGCACACCGACCTGCTGCTCCGTATCCGTCGTGGCGAGCAGTTACCTGAGGGCGTCGCCATCGACCCGCAAGGCCAGCCGACGCGCGACCCCGCCGCGGCGCACCGGGGCGCTCTCCTGCCCTTCGGCGGCCACAAGGGCTACGCGCTTGCCATGGCCATGCAGGCTTGCGGAGTGCTCGCGGGTTTAGGGACGGACTACGACAAGAGCCAGGGTTTCCTGATCATCGCAATCAAGCCTGACCTGATGCTGCCCCTCGAAGAGTACAAGCGGCATATGACCGAGATGATCGAGCGCATCAAGATGACGCCGCGCCAGCCGGGTGTCGAGGAAATCAGGATTCCGTCCGAACGCGCATTCCGCGAACGCGCCCGCCGCTTGCGGGAAGGCATCGAAATCGACCGCGCGATATACGACGCGTTGGCAGCGTTGCCGCAAGGCGCTTTGGGCGATCGGACTCACGGTCTATGATAGTCCGGCGCACGGCTTTCAGCCGGTTTCGCTGATTGCGGTGCAGCCGCTCATACACAGCAACCTCAAAAGGAGAAGACTATGAAAGCCGGAAAGCTGTTCAAGGCCTTATCGCACTGTGCGGGTGCAGCGCTGCTCGTTTTGCCGCTGCCCGTGTCCGCACAGTCCAGCTATCCAAACAAGCCGATTCGCTTCGTCGTCGGCTTTGCCGCAGGCGGCTCGACCGATGTGATCGCACGGATGCTCGGGCGGCGCATGTCCGAGATCTTTGGCCAGACCGTCGTTACCGATAACCGTCCCGGTGCGGACAGCCTGATCGCCACCCAGCTGGTCGCCCAGGCCGAGCGCGACGGATATACGATCCTGATCGCGTCGGGCAGTCACTCGATCAACCCCAGTCTTTATCCCGATTCCAGGCTGGATCCCGTCAAGGATTTCACGCCAGTCAGCCTGCTCACCGACGGACCCAATTTTCTGGTGGTGCATCCCTCGGTAGCGGTGCAGAACGTCAAGGAACTCGTCGCTCTGGCGAAGAAAAACCCGGGCAAGCTCAACTACGCCTCTTCCGCGAGCACCACCTTCCTGCAAACCGAGTTGTTCAAGTCGATGGCCGGCATCAACATAACGGCGATTCCCTACAAGGGCGCCGCTCCCGCTGTGTTGGCTTTGATTGCCGGCGAGTCTCAGGTTCAGATTACCGGGATCATAAATATAATTAACCACGTCAAAGCGGGCAGGGCGCGGGCGCTTGCGGTCACCAGCGCGCAGCGCTATTCACTGGTGCCGGATGTTCCGACGGTGAGCGAAAGCGGCGTCCCGGGTTATACCTCGAGCGTCTGGTATGGCATGCTGGGTCCGGCCAGGATACCTTCGAGCGTCGTGCAATTGCTGAACACGACCACGCACAAGGTCATGCAGGAACCCGCGATCAAGACCCAACTCCTGAACCTGGGTCAGGAACTCATGCTGAATACACCTAAAGAATTTATCACGTTTATCCAGGAAGATCGCGAGAAGTGGGCCAAGGTGGTCAAGGCGAGCGGTGCGAAGTGACAGTCCTCGCAGACCGCGTGCCCGCGGGGTATTTCGAGCGCATCGTCTACGGCCGGACTGCCGCCCTGGTGTTGCTGCTCTGCGCCGCGCTTGCGGGCGCCGCGTGGGCGCAAACCTATCCGGCCAAGCCGGTGCGTTTTATCGTCGGATTCGGTGCGGGTGGTGGTAACGACATGATTGCGCGTACGCTGAGCCGGAAGCTGACGGAAAGCATGGGGCAGCAGGTGATCGTGGACAACCGCCCCGGTGGCGCCGGAATAGTCGCCGCGGTCATGGTGGCGAAAGCGCCGCCCGACGGCTATACGCTGTTCGCGGGCAGCATCAGCACGCTTGCGACCAACGTCAGCATGCATGCGAAGCTGCCGTACGATCCGGTGCGCGATTTCGCGCCGGTTACAGTGACCACGATGAGTCCCTATTTGTGCTCGGCAAATATCGGCGTACCCATCGCGACACTCAAAGAATTCATCGCGTTGGCGAAAGCCACCCCCGGCAAGATCAACTATGCGTCGGCGGGCAGTGGCAGCGGCAACCATCTGTCGCAGGAGCTGTTCAAGTTCATGGCCGGGATCGACATCGTGCACGTGCCGTACAAGGGCGCCGCGGAGCAGGTTACTGCGCTGATCGCTGGGGAAGTGCAGATGAGTTGCATTCAGGTGCAAGTGGCGTTGCCGCAGGTACGAGGCGGTCGCCTCAGGGCGTTGGCGATCACGAGTGCGCAACGCCTGGCAGTTGCGCCAGACGTGCCAACCATCGCGGAAGCCGGTGTGCCGGGTTACGAAGCAACGTCGTGGCAGGGTGTAGTGGTGCCCGCCGGAACGCCGCGCGCGATCGTCAACCGGCTGTACAGTGAAATCGCCAAGGCGCTGCAATCGCCGGAAGTGACGGAGCGGCTTGCCGCTGAAGGCTCCACGCCGGGCGGCATTACGCCGCAGGAATTTGCGGCGCATATCAAGAGCGAGATCGCGAAGTGGGCAACGATAGTAAAGATATCTGGAGCCAGGGCGGATTGAAGCGGCGTTCGGTGGATTCATCAAAGGCGGGGAATCACAGTGAAAGACATGTTTACCGTAAACGAGGATCAGCGCGCGATCCTGGAGACCGTCACGCGTTTTGTGAAGGAGGAGGTAACACCGAGGTCAGCGGCGCTTGATGCCAACAAGAACCCGGAAGATTGTTTTTCCTGGGAAATTATCGAGAAAGCGCATGAGGTCGGTATCCGCACCATGACGCTGGCTGAAAAATGGGGCGGCCTTGGGGCCGATTCGCTGACCGCTGCCATGGTTGTCGAGGAAATCGCCAAAGGGGATATGGGTGTTTCTGTAGTCATCGCGCAGACGCTCAAGATTGCCCAACTCATGCAGAAGGCGTTCAACGAAGAGCAACAAGCCCGCATCCTTCCAAAATTCGCGAAGGATCCGCGAGGCATACTCGCCATCGGCATGACCGAACCCGGCAATGGTTCCGATAAAATGACCTCTCAGCCGGTTCCGTACCGCACGAGCGCTGTGAAGACCAAGGGCGGCTGGATCATCAATGGTATGAAGCACTTCATTTCCAATGGGAATCGGGCCAGCTACTATCTGGTGGGGGTGCAGACTGACAAGGCAAAGACGATGGCCGACGGCTCCAGCTTCTTTTTGCTGGAAAGAGGCCATCCGGGTTTTACCATCGGTCGCGTGCACGACAAGATGGGAGAACGCCTTGCCAATAATGCCGAGCTCATTTTTCAGGATTGCTTTGTTGCAGATGAAGACGTGGTCGGCCTGGTGGACAAAGGCGCGAAGGAACGTGCCGAATTCATGGCGCAGTCGAACGCTTATGCGGGCGCCACCATCCTTGGCGTGGCGGTCGCGCTTCACAATAAAGCCGTCGAGTGGGCCAAGGTGCGCGTCCAGGGCGGTAAGTTGCTGGTGGAGCATGACGGCATCCGCGCGCAGTTGGCGGAAATGCGCATGCTGATCGATGCATCGCGTTCTTATATCCACCGTGCCTGCTGGCTGGCGGACCACAAGGAACAAGGCTGGGACCGAACCTTGAGCATTTTGCCCAAGGCGATGGCTTCGCAGGCCACCTGGAAAATCGCCACCTGGTGCCTGGAAATCCACGGCGGTTACGGCTATATGAAGGAGACCGGGGTCGAAAAGCTGGTTCGGGACGCGGCGGCGTTTCTGCATTCTGATGGCGTCAACCGCACACTGTTCCTCTCGGCGGCTAACGCCATGTTCGGGCTTTTAGGAGGAATCACATGACCTGCATTACTCGTCTGGCTGTGCTGGTGCTGATGGTCGGCGCCTTCGTTTCGACTGCATTTGCGCAAAGCCGCTCGACAGCCTCAGGGCAGGCTTATCCGGCCAAACCGATCCGTCTCATCGTGCCATTCCCGCCCGGCGGCACCGTCGACATCATCGCGCGCCTGCTCACGCCGCGGCTCGCCCAGGAGTTCGGCCAACAGTTCATCGTCGACAACCGCCCCGGCGGGGGCAGTTCGATCGGCGCCGAGCTCGCGGCGCGCGCCAACCCGGACGGCTACACGGTCATCGTGGTGGCGTCGAGCTATGCCGCCAACGCTGCCATCTACAAGCTGCCGTACGACCCGGTCACGGGCATCACGCCGGTCACGCTGATTACCACCGGGCTGTTCGTAGCCGCCGTGAACCCGTCGCTGAAGGCGGCCAACCTGAAGGAATTCATCGAGCTTGCGCGCGCGAAACCCGGGGCCATCAACTTCGGCTCGCCCGGCAACGGCAGCGCGCCGCATCTTGCGATCGCGCTATTCCAGCAGATGACCAAAACCGGGATGGTCCACATCCCGTACAAGGGCGATGCCCCCGCGCTGATCGATCTGATCGGCGGGCAGATCCAGTTGTACTTCGGCGGACCGCTGGTGATGTCGCCGCATCTCAACGCAGGCAGGTTGCGCGGGCTTGCCGTCACCACCGCGCAGCGCTCGCGCGTGATGCCGGAGCTGCCCGCGATCGGCGAACAGGTTCCCGGCTATGCGGCGATCATCTGGTACGGCATGTGGGCGCCCCTGGGAACACCCAAGGAGATCGTCTCGCAGCTTAATCAGGCGATCGGGCGCATCCTCAAGCAGTCCGACGTGCAGGAGCGTTTCAGGAGCGAAGGCATGGAGACCGCGCACAGCACGCCCGAGGAGTTCTCGCGCTACCTTGCCCAGGACATTGCCAAGTGGACGAAGGTGGTCAAGGACGGCAACATCAGGATCGACTGACACGACTTGATAGAGGAGCAAGGTCTATGCGTATGGTCGTCATTCCGCCGTATCAGAATCCCGCGGTCAACTGGGGGTTTGTCTTACATGAACTCGTGGCTGACTTGAGGAACAAGGGCGCACTGGAAGGGATCGAGGTCGATGTCGATGAGGGGTTTCTTGTCGAGAGTGCATCGGAGGTTCGGGACGAGGAGTTTCTCGCCTATGGCAGCCTCGGAATTATCAAGAAGGTGAAAGAGTATGCGGCGATGGGCCGCCATGACGCCATCGTCCTCACCGGCGCGATAGACCCGGGCTTCATTCCCGCCCGCGTCATCTCGAAGATACCGGTCGTCAGCGCGATCCATTCGGGGATCCACGCGGCCTCCCTCATCGGAGAGAGGTTCACCCAGATCCATACCGTTGCCTCTTCCTCCCTGATCATTAAACACTGCGTGGAGCGGTACGGTTTCGGTCACAAACTGGCGAGCGTGAGGTTCTGCGGCCACTCTTCGACGGAGATGTTCGGATTTCTCAGCAAGTACCGGGAGAACAAGAAGGAGAGAATGAAGGACCCGGGGTTCAAAAAGATCCTGGACGATACCGTTGCCCAGTGCATCGCCGCGATAGAAAAGGATGGGGCAGACACTCTCCTGGTCGGATGCGAACCGCTGCAGGCATTTGCAGACGATATCCGCCGGAAAGTGAATGAAGCGGGCTATGACGAGATACCCGTCATCTGTGAACTTCCCGCCGGCGTGGCCATGGCAAGGGCGATGGTGGATATGGGGGTGGTCCAGGTCCCAAGGGCCTATCCCAGTGCGGGCTTAAAAGCCATACCGGAATGCTGGTAAGACGAATGGTGCCCGCTGCTCGCCGAGATAGGCGAGCAGCGCGCCCGGACGCTCAAAGGCGCTATTTGGCGCGGCGGGCAGCGTCAAGCGCAACGCCGAAAATCACGAGCACGACACCAAACATGACGAGGGCGACGATGGTTTCCATGGCTATAACTTTCCGATTTGGTCTATGCGGCGCTCGATCGAGTGCCCGTCCGCTCCACCTGGAGTTCGGCGTCATCATCGACGACTAGAGGAAGGGACCGGTTCCACGGCTGGTGTGCCAGAGCGCTAACACTTCAACTCGGCTACCGCGGACACCCCACCACAGACGCAGCTTTTGGCCGGTCCGCTGGAGCGACTTGTTCGGCCACAACATAATGCTACAGCGCTGCATCGCGTGCCGTCCATTGAAGCGCCGGCTCTACGCGGCGACGATATGTGGTATCAATCTGCTTTGGCGCAAAGCGAATAGCATAACGCCTCCGCGCCACGATTCGTTTTACTCAGGCCGATTCGCGCCTGCCGCGTCCATTTCTGCAAGCAGCGCCATGATGCGCGCCACCTTCTGCGCGGCATCGGCTTTCACCTGCAGCGGATCCCTGTCCCCCCAGTCGTAAAATCCCTTGCCGCTCTTCAGACCGACGTGCCCGGCTGCGTAGAGTTGCTGCAGCAACGGGCTGGGCCGCGGATCGTGGCACAAATGGGGCACGATACTTTGCTGCGCCAGAGCATGCGTATCCAGGCCGCTGATGTCTTTCTGCTCAAGCAGGCCCGAAATGCACATTCGGGGTCCCAGCAACCGCTTGGCGATGTCGTCGATCTGGGGCGCCGTTACGATACCCTCTGCAATGAGGTAGTAGGCTTCGCGCAGGATCGCGTGTTGCAGTCTGTTGATGAGTGCTCCTACGACGGGCCGGTTCAGAACCACCGGGGTTTTGCCGCACCGTTTCAATGCTGCCGACACCCTGGCAACCGCGGCGTCGGAAGTTTCCGCGATCCGGCTCAGTTCCACGAACTCCGACGCATCAGCGGGAAAGATGTAGTGCAAACCCATAAAGTTGTGCCGGAAGCGGAGCTCCCTGGCGAGATCTTCCAGCGGCAACCCGGAAGCGTTCGTGGCGATGATCGTGCGGCCGGCGTAGCGATCTTCTATTTCGGCATACAGCTGCCGTTTCAGGTCGGCGATTTCCGGTATCGATTCGATGATCAGGCACGGAGGATCCGCGGGCAGGGTGGCGACGACTGTCGCATGCGCGAACTTACCCTCTAACCTGGAGGGTGTCCGGCTGAGAACGCTCGTCATGAAGC
>Ga0080064_1005590_pt1 | contig 14522 bp, 17 predicted proteins | sample Subgrocontami54m_FD_69260 | JGI IMG/M metagenome (GOLD analysis project Ga0080064, IMG submission 69260) | Subsurface groundwater microbial communities from S. Glens Falls, New York, USA - GMW46 contaminated, 5.4 m (SPADES assembly) (version 2) ...
AGCCTCGCCATGGGCATGCGCCAGAGCTGGGGGCTGTTCCAGCCGCACATGATCCGCGACCTGGGCATCACCGCCGCGGATTTCTCGCTCGCGCTCGCGGTCCAGAACATCGTCTGGGGCGCGACCCAGCCCTTCGTCGGCATGCTCGCCGACCGCTACGGAACGCGCCCGGTCGCGCTCGTGGGCGTGCTGATCTACGGCGCGGGCATGTGGCTGAGCCTGGTGGCCAAGTCGATCACGCTGCTGATGCTCGGCGCGGGCATCTGCGTGGGGCTCGCGCTCTCGTGCACGGCCGCCAACATCGCGATGGCCGTGACCGCGCGCACGGTCTCGCCGGCCAAGCGCAGCCTCGCGATGGGCAGCGTGTCGGCGATCGGGTCCCTGGGGCTCACGCTCGCCTCGCCGCTCGCGCAGTCGCTCATCACGAGCAGCGGCTGGCAGGTCGCCATGGTGGCCTTCCTCGGACTGGTCGCGGTGATGCTGCCCGCGGCGTTCCTCTCCGGCGGCGCGGACAAGGTCGAGCTCGAATCCCATGCCGGGGCGTCGCAGTCGGTCGGCGAGGCGCTGCGCGAGGCCGCCGGCCATTCGGGCTACATCGTCATGGCCATGGCGTTCTTCGTCTGCGGCCTGCAGCTCGTTTTCCTCACCACGCACCTGCCGACCTATCTCGAGATCTGCGGCATGGACCCGACGGTGGGCTCGACCGCGCTCGCGCTGATCGGGCTGTTCAACGTCGCCGGCTCCTACCTGTTCGGCTGGCTGGGCGGGCGCCACTCCAAGCGCGCGCTGCTCGGGGGCATCTACATCCTGCGCTCGCTGTGCATCACCGCGTACTTCCTCGTGCCGCCCTCGCCCACCTCGACCCTCGTCTTCGCCGCGGCCATGGGCACGCTGTGGCTGGGCGTGGTGCCGCTCCTGAGCGGCCTCGTGGTGCACCTGTTCGGCCTGCGCTTCATGGCGACGCTCTCGGGCGTCGCCTTCTTCAGCCACCAGGTGGGGTCGTTCATCGGCGCCTGGGGCGGCGGCCTCATCTACAGCATGCTCGGGTCCTACGACCTGGCGTGGAAAGGCGCCGTGGCGATCGGGTTGATCGCCGGCGTGTTCCAGATGATGATGAACGTGCGGCCGACCGCGCGCGTCGCGGCCGAGCGCTCGAGGGAGTTTCGGCCCGCGGGCCAGGGCGCGGGCTGAGGGTGCCGTTTGGGTTTATATAGGGGGATGGCAACTCGCGGCAACCTGCCGGGTTCCGGCCGTGCCGCCTCAGCGGAGCACGAGGGGATGCCCCCCTCGTGTCGTACGGTCAACCCTTGACGCGGTTGCGGTATTCGCCGGTGCGCGAGTCGATCTCGATCTTGTCGCCGGTGGCGCAGAACAGCGGCACCTGGACCTCGTATCCGGTCTTCAGCTTGGCGGACTTGAGCACCTTGCCCGAGGAGTCGCCGCGCACGGCGGGCTCGGTGTAGACGATCTCGCGCACGACCGTCTGCGGGATCTCCACCGAGATCGGGCGCTCGTCGTAGATCACCAGCGCGGCGGGCATGCCGTCCTCGAGATAGTTGAGCGCGTCGCCCATGTTCTCCGCGTCGACCTCGTACTGCGTGAACTCCTCGTCCATGAACACGTACGAGGGCTCGGAGAAATACGAGTAGGTGACGTCCTTGCGCTCGACCGTGGCGACCTCGAACTTCTCGTCGGCGCGGTAGACGGCTTCCTGGCCTGCGCCGGAGAGCAGGTTGCGGAGCTTCATCTTCACCACGGACGCGTTGCGGCCGGACTTGCTGAATTCCGCCTTCTGGACGACGAACGGATCCTTGCCGACCATGATCACGTTGCCGGACCGGACTTCCTGTGCAATCTTCATCGGCGCCTCGAATATTGGTGGTGCAAAGCCCGTTATTTTAACCTTTCCGAACAGAATTTAGCCAGATTTTCCGCGAGATCCCCGGAACGGGCCGCCTGGGCCGCCCAGTCGTGGGCGTGCAGGCGCAGCGCGGCGTGGCGGCCCGGGCCAAGGGCCGAAAGCGCCGCCCACGCCCCGGCGACCGCGCGATCCGGTGCCTCGCCGGAGGCGTTCCAGCCGCGCCAGAGCGCGCGCAGGGGCTTGGCAAGTACCGGGGCCAGCCCCTTGCAGTAGGCCGCCAGGAAGGCCTCCAGCTTGGCGAGATGGGCGTGCTCGGCCTGGGGATAGATGTGCCACACGAAGGGGCGCTCGGCCCATTGCGCGCGCACGAACGAGTCCTCCCCCCGCACGAAATTCCAGTCCGCGGCCCAGAGCAGCTCGTCGTAGCGGTCCTGGGCGAGGAAGGGCAGGAAGCGCACTTCGAGCGCGCCGCGGCGCACCGCCTCCCCGCGCGCGGCGGAGCCCGCGCCGAGGCAGGCCGCGACCTCCGCGCCCAGGCGGCTCTCCGGCACCACGGCCACGAGCGGGCGGCCCCCTGCGGCCCAGGCCTCGAGCAGCGCGCCGAGCGCCGGGTTCTCGTAGCCGAAGAGCGTGACCAGCGTGGCATCCGCCGCGGGCGGCGGGAAGCCGGATTCGCGCCAGAGCGCCTCGCGCGCCTGCGGCCGCCGCAGGAATTCCTCGCGCCGCGCCGCGAGCCCGGGCTCGCGCAGCAGCCCGCCCGTTCCCGCGCCGAAACCGGGGAAGAAGAAATAGCGCTCCAGCGCCAGGCGCGGGTGCGGCGAGGGCAGGCCGTGATGCCTGGCCACCCAGGGCTCGGCGCTCAGGTACTCCAGGACGATCGCGATCGAGCGCGGCCGGTGCTGGGATGGCGCGGCCATGGCCTCAGCGTAGTCATCGGGAAGCCCGCCGCCGAAGGCGTCCACGGCGACCTCCGCGGGCTCGCCGAATTCCGCCTCCGCGGTCCAGTGGCGGATCTCGACCCCGGCCTTCGATTGGCTCGCCCTGCCGGGCGCGACTTCGGGGAGGAGCTGGTGCAGCGCGCCGAGATCGTCGATCCACAGCCGCGTGCGCCCCTCGGGGCCGCAGGCGGCGGCAAGCCCCCGCGCGAGGCGCCAGCACACCGCGGCGTCGCCGTAGTTGTCCACCACGCGGCAGAAAATGTCCCAGGAGCGGGGGGCGCGCATGCCGGGATTTTCCCAGCGTGGCCGCAGGATTGCACGCGCGAATGAATGCGCATTGACGATGCGCACGGAATCCTTTAGGGTATGTGCATGCCCACCCGAAGCCCCGCCCCGCGCCGGCGCAAGACGGCTGCCAACCTCAGCGTCGACGAGCGCCTCCTCGAACAGGGAAGGCGTCTCAAGCTGAATCTCTCCCAGGTATTCGAGGCGAGCCTGACGGAGGCGATCCGCCGGCACGAACGCGAGGAATGGCTCCGCAAGAATCGCGCGGCCCTCGACGCGTACAACGAGCACGTCGAAAAGGAAGGCGTGTTCAGCGACGGCGTGCGCTCGTTCTGATGGCGCAGTTCGACGTCTACCGCAACGCCAACCCGGCCACCCGCGCGCGCATTCCCTACCTGCTCGACGTCCAGTCGGACCTGCTCGACATTCTGGCGACACGGGTGGTGGTGCCGCTGTGCAAGCCGGAAGTCCTCAAGGGCAAGCTGGCCGAGAGGCTCAACCCGGTGCTCGAAGTCGAGGGCCGCAGGATGGCCATGCTGACCCCCGAACTCGCCGGCGTGTCGCGCAAGGCGCTCGGCGAACCGATCGCCAACCTCGCGCAGGAGCGCGCGTCGATCATCGCGGCGCTGGACCTGGTGATTACGGGCATCTGACTGGCGCAAAAGGAGCGGGGCCCTTGCGGACCCCGCCCGTTTCTCGACTCGCGCGCTAGCGCTTGAGGATCGCCTTGCCTCCGATCCAGGCGAGCGCTCCGAGGGCGACCACCGGGCCGATCACGGCGAAGGTCAGCGTGAGGATCGGGGCGGCGATGGTGTAGCCGATGGCCCTCGCCGTGCCGTTCTTCATCATCGCCTTGCCGGCCAGCCAGGCGAGCAGTCCGAGCCCGACGAAGGGCAAGGCGAGGATGTAGGCCAAGCCGACGAAAGGCGCCGCGAAGAAGAGGGCGACGTTCTTCAGGTGCGATCCGGCTTTCACCTCTTCGGCCGGCGCCGCCGCGGGCGCCGCGGCTTCGAGCGCCGCCACGGGCGCGGTCCCGGCCTCGAGCAGCGCCTTCTCGGTGCTGCCTTCGATCATTTCGGGCGAGAGCGGTTTGCGCAGGAACCCGGAGACGCCTGCCGCTTCGGCGCGCGCTTCGTTTTCCATGGTGCCGTAACCGGTGACGATCACCACCGGCAACCAGGGCTGGCTCTTCTTGACGCGCTCGGCCACTTCGATGCCGCTCATCCCGGGCATCTTGATGTCGGTGAACACGACATCGTAGGTTTCGGCGTTGAGTTTGCGCAGCGCTTCTTCGCCGTTGGCGGCGGTGATGACTGCGTAGCCTTTGCCAGCGAGTACCCGGTCGAAGCTCTTTGCGACTACCGGATCGTCGTCGACTACCAGGATTTTCTTGAAGGTGCTCATGATGCTCTCCATAAGTTTTTTGCTGTCTGCACCCTTATCTGAGCATCGTTCGTGCCAGCCTTGGCAGGGAAGATCGCCGCGCCCCTGTATTCAACGCGTTAGCTCGCAAAATCGGCGTGCGGCGGACGTTCGGCGGCAGGGCGGCGGAGCCCGCGAAGTACATATTTCTTATGCGGCCGGGCCGCCGGAGAAACGCAATGTGCTGTGTTATCAGCCCTCTGCGGAGCACAGGGGCTGCATTGTTTCTCCATGCAGCCGTAGGTTGGGCTAAGGCCGTAGGCCGAAGCCCAACGCGCATCCATGCAGGCGCTCTCAGCGCTGCGGAATGGTCCAGAGGTAGATCGGGCGCTCGCGTCCGCCGCTCCAGACGCGCACGGTCTCCCGCGGGCGCCAGTCGCCCATGTCGTGCCAGTGCGAGACGACGCGGCTGCCGGGCTGGAGCTCGCGCAGCAGCTTGGGGCGCAGCGCGAGATTGACCTCGGGCCACAGGAACAGCATCACCGCGGTCGCATCGCGGATGTCGGTCTGGAACAGGTCCTGGGTGAGGAAGCGGATGCGCCCGGCCACGCCCGCCCGGCGCGCGTTTTCCTGCGCCTCGGCAATGCGCTGCGGATCGATGTCCACGCATACGCCACGCGCGCCGCGCTCGCGCACCGCCGCGATGACGATGCGCCCGTCGCCGCAGCCCAGGTCGTAGACCACGTCCGCGGCGTCCACCCGGCCCAGGCGCAGCATCACCTGTACCACGTCCATGGTGGAGGGCTGGTAGGGCACGTCGGGTGCGCGCAGCGCCTTGGGGACGGGCTGCGCCGAGGTGGTCGGCTGCGCCGAGGCGGCGCCGGCGAGGCAGCCCGCCGCGAGCAGCGCGCACAGCAGCGCGCGGCGCCATGCCACGGGGTCCGACCCCGACTTCACTTGGGCTTGTCTTTCATCGCCTCGTACAGGGACGGCGTGATCTTCGCGCGGCCCAGGAACTCGCGCAGGTTCTTCACGTCCTGGCGGCCGAGCGTGCTGCCCCCGTGCGGGCGGTGCAGGACGTCCTCGTAGCCGTTCAGCTTCACGCGCAGGCGCGCGCCCGTGAGCTGCTCGATGTGGGCATCCAGGTGCTTGAGCAGCGACTCCACCTCGCGCCAGTGGATGTTGGCGCTGATCGGGTCCCGGAAGATGGACTGGATCAGGTTCTCGTGCTTGTGGCTCATGGCGTGCACCGTGCTCGATCGATCGGCGTGCCCTAAGGATAGCCGACCTCGGCCAAGCGCGTTCGGCGCCGCGCGCGGCGAGCAGGCCATAGGAATTTTCCCGACATCAATTACGGGAGCGCGCCGACTGTTATTTCCTGACGAAGGCGTAAGGTGGGCAGCATCGAGTCACAGTCACCTAGGAGGCATGCGATGGAAACGTTTCCCGCCCTTGGACAGTCGTGGGCCTTGCTGCTCGACCCCGTCGCCGCCCAGGACATGATCGAGCGCATGTCGAAGCTGAACTTCCGGCGCCGCATCTGCCGGCCGCTGGACCGCAGGGCCGAGCGGGTCATCGACGCGAAGCTCGTGGAGTACGACGCCGAGGTCGAGGCCGAAGCGGCGAACGACAAGGATTTCGGAGACTAGCTCCGGCCCGCGGCGAGGGACCGCAGTCCCGCCCTGCCGCGGATCTCCACCGCGCTGCGCGCCTCGCTCAGAGGATGGCGCCGCGCTCGGCGAGCGCGTACTCGGTCAGGTGCCGGGTGATGATCCCGAAGGCCTCGTCCACCGAGTCGGTGCGGTGGAAGAGCTGCAGGTCGCCGCGGTCGATCGTGCCGTGGCGCACCAGCGCATCGAAGTTCACCACCTCGTCCCAGTATTGCGCGCCGAACAGCACGATGGCGAGGTGCTTGCGCATCTTGTGCGTCTGGCGCAGCGTCATGATCTCGAACAACTCGTCCAGCGTGCCGAAGCCCCCCGGAAACACGATCAGCGCCTTGGCGAGGTAGGCGAACCAGAACTTGCGCATGAAGAAGTAGTGGAAGTGGAACGACAGCTCGCGCGTGACGTAGCGGTTGTCGAACTCCTCCACCGGGAGCGAGATGGTGAGCCCGACGTTCAGGCCCTTGGCCTCCGAGGCGCCGCGGTTGGCCGCCTCCATGATGCCCGGGCCGCCGCCGGTGCACACCACGAAGCGCTTCTCCTCGTCCTCCAATTTCTTGGACCACTCGGTGATGCGGCGGGCGAGCTCGCGCGCGTCCTCGTAGTAGCGCGACATCGCCAGGCGCTCGCGCGCGCGCTCCGGGTCGCCCTCGCCGCGCTCGGCGGCGGCGACCTCGGCCTCGGCCTGCTCGCGCGAAGGCACGCGCGCCGAGCCCATGAACACGACCGTGTCGTCGATCTTGTAGTGCGCGAAGCGGCTCTTGGGCTCCAGGTACTCCGCGAGGATGCGCAGCGGCCGCGCCTCGCTCGCCTTCAGGAACGACTCCTTGAGGTAGGCCTTCACCGAGTGGTGGCGTCGTTCGGGGCGTCTTTCTGCCATGGTGCGACTCCTTGTGCGGCTGGTCCGGCATGCGCGGCCGCCGGCGAATACCCATGTTAGCAGCCCGGCGCGGCAGGGCTCAGCCTTCCGGCAGCACGGCGATCGCATTGATCTCTATCAGGTAGTCCGGCGAGGTCATCTTGCAGACCTCGACCATCGTCGAAGCAGGCGCCGGCGGTTTGAAGTATTCCCGGCGCACCTTGTGTATCACGTCGAAATGCTCCATGTTCCGCACATAGACGTCGACCCGGCAAACGTCGTCGAGCGTTCCGCCCGCCTCCTCGACCGCGGCCTTGAGGTTCTCGCATACTTGGCGGGTCTGGGCTTCGACGTCGCCGATTCCCGCGATGGAGCCGTCGGCGCGCCTTGCGGTCATCCCGGATATGAATACCAGGTTTCCGCGCGCCGCAATCATCGTGGCTTGGGAAAAATGCCCGTTGGGCTGGCGCAGCTTGCTGCTCGTGATCTGTGTCTTGGCCATCCGGATTCCTTTCCATCCTCGATTCATCACTCGTCCGCAAGGACGCCCTCACCGTGCACGCCCAGCCTGCCCGCGGTCTTCCGCAGCTCCTTCACGACGTCCACCGCGACCGGGCACGTCCCCCCGTTCTGCTGCAGCGTGCGCCAGGCGGGCTCTCCGGGCGCGTAGACGCGCTCCACGCCCGGCGCAGGCCTGGAGTTGCGCACGCGCTGCGCGTAGCCGCTCACGCGCTTCTGGAACTGCGCGCGATCGCAAAAGCGCCCGGCGTCGATTCCGAGGAAGAAATGGGCACACCCGTAGGGTTGCGAAGCATTCCCGTACAGGGGCTTCACCTCGTCGCCGATCGCACCGGAGGACAGTCCGCCGCAGAACAGGTCGATCATGAAGGCCAATCCGTATCCCTTGGGCCCGGCGGCCGGCAGCAGCATTCCCTTGATCGCCTCCGCGGCATCCGTCGTCGGCCGCCCCGACGCTTCGGTCGCCCAGCCCTCGGGTATCGGTTCCCCGGCTGCTTGCGCGAGGCGGATCCTGCCCATGGCGCTTGCGCTCGTCGCCATATCGAGAAGAACCGGAGGGCCGGACTCGGAGGGCATCGCGATGGCGATCGGGTTGTTGCCGACGACGCGCTCAGCGCCGCCGGGCGCCGGCATCAACGGCCGGGTGTTCGACATTGCGAGGCCGATGAAGCCGTGGCCGGCCAGCGCCAGCGCCCAACGCCCCGCGGTCCCGAAATGAAATGCGTTGCGTACCGCCACCGCGGCGATCCCATGCTCGGGAACCCGTTCCCTGAGGATCCCGACGGCCTGCTGCGAAGTCAGTTGCCCGAGCGCGTTCTCCGCGTCGAGCACGATCGCGCTGCCCCGATCGCTCACCACGCGTCCGCGCGTCTCGAGCGATACCGAGCCCGCGAGGATGCGCTCGATGTACAGGGGAACGAGCATCACGCCGTGCGAGGGCAGGCCTTCCATGTCCGCTGCGACCAGTGCCCCGGCGACGCACTTGCTCGAGTCCCGCGGCAGGCCCGCGGCTTCGAAAAGGCGCGCCGCGAATTCGATCAACTCGCCTGCCGCGACCCGGACGTGCGTGCCCGTATTCGCGTTCATGCTCTGCCGGACGACCCGTTACGCACGCTTTGCGGACCGCGTCTTCTTCGCTTTCGCCGCGCGACGCTTGGGCTTGCCGGCGATGCTCCCCACCGTCGCATCGGAGTGATAGGAAGGCCGCTTGAAGTAGTGGGGGCCGTCGTACATCTCGAGCAGCAGCGAGTCCTTGCGCGCAATCGTCGGACCGTGCGCGTGTCCCTTGGGATTCATGTAGAACGTGCCCGGTTTGAGCACGAGGCCGGTCGAGGTGTACTCGTACTCGCCCTTCAAGCAGTACATGAACTGGTTCGACGCGTGCACGTGGCGGGTCGGCACGCCTATCCCCTTGGGGCAGTGGAACAGCGCGATGCTCGCCCCGGTTTTCGGGTTCTCCCAGAGCGGATATATCCGGAACCCGGCCGGAATATTCCGCCACTTCTTCGGGTCGAGATCCTTGACCAGCGTTTCCCTGGCTTTTCTCTTCATTGCCGCAGCTCCTCAAAGAAAATTTCGCGGAATGCCCGACCAGTCATCTCGCGGCCGCGCGCAGCGCCTTCTCGATGCCCTCACGGCTGGTGACGCGCCCGAAATAGATCTCCACGTTCTTCAGCGTGGCGGCCTGAAGATCCGGGAAGGTGGAGGCGACGCAATCCGCCGGAACCAGAATGTCGTAGTCGCGCCAGTAGGCGTCGCGGATCGTCGACTCGACGCAATAGTTGGTCGCGACGCCGGTGATGATGAGCATCCGGATCCCGAGCATGCGCAGCTTCGTGTCGAGGGTGGTGTCGAAGAAGCAGCTGGAGCGGTGCTTCTCGAACACATGGTCCTCGGGCCTGAGCTCGTTCTGGAGCTCGCTGACGAGCTCGGCGTCCTGCGTTCCCCTCAGGCACGGATAGTAGTGGCGCTTGTCCATGTGCGAGGGAATCTTGTGGACGCTCCGCGTGGCATCGTCGTGGAAATGAATCTGCTTGGACGCGAGGATGGGCAGGCCTGCGGCGCGGCACAGCCGCACCATGTGTACGATATTCGGGACGACCGCCTGCTGGCGGCTGGTATCGATGCCGGCCTTCGCCATCGCGCTGTCCTTGTGGCAGAAACCGTTCTGTATATCGATGACCAGGAGCGCCGTGTCCCTGCGGTCGATCGCGAAATCGACTGCGGGACCGCCTACATCGGTTTCATTTTTCAGCATAATGGGCTCCCTGCCTGCGATGCACCGTGACGACGGCATCGGAGATGCTGTTCTCGGTGACGCGATTCTATACGAGGTGAACCAAGATGCGGCCCCGCGGTTCGGTTCCTAAGTACGACCTGGTCATCGAGAAGGACATCGAGATCCCCATGCGCGACGGCGCCTTGTTGTGCGCCGACGTGTTCCGGCCGAAATCGTCCCGGAAGGTCCCGGTGATCATGAATCTCGGCGCCTATCAGAAGGACAAGCTCTGGGTGCCTCCGGACGAGGTCGAGGAGAGCGCGAATCCCTACATGAACTGGGAGACGGCCAACCCGCTATGGTGGGTTCCGCGGGGGTATGCGCTGGTGCGTGTCGATGCTCGAGGCTCAGGCAAGTCCCCGGGCCTGACCGATCCCTGGTCCCCGAGCGAGGCGAGAGACTTTCACGATGCCGTCGAATGGATGGCCAGGGCGTCCTGGTGCAATGGCCGCGTCGGCACGTTGGGGGTCTCGTATTACGCGATGAACCAGTGGCTGCTGGCGAATCTGCGCCCACCCTCGCTGAAGGCGATGATCCCCTGGGAGGGAGCAGCGGACATGTATCGGGATTTCGCGTATCACGGCGGGCTGTTCAATTTCGGGTTTGCCGTGAACTGGTATCACGCGCAGGTCGCCCACCACCGCCTCGGCAAGCCGAGGTCCACGGCCCCCGATGCATTTGCGAGCCCCTGGCTGCTCGAGTATATGCGCGAGAACCTGGATGGCGAGTGGTATCACGGGAGACAGGCGCGCTGGGACGAAATCGACGTTCCGTTCCTGTCCGCCGGCAACTGGAGCGGCATGGGACTGCACCTGCGCGGCAACTGCGAGGCCTTCATGCGCGCCGCATCGCGGCACAAGTGGCTGCGCATCGACGCCGGCACGCACTACGGCCCGTTCTACAGCGAAGCGGGCCGCAGCGACCAGCTGCGTTTCTTCGACCACTGGCTGAAGGGCGCCGAGGTCGGCCTGCTGAAGGAGCCTCGAATCAAGCTGCGGATCCGCAAAGGCGGCAAGGACAACTACGCGTGGCGCAACGAGAAGGACTGGCCGTTGCGGCGCACGCGCTGGACCCGGTTCTACCTCAGCCCAGGGAAGGCGCGGGACCGACGGGACACCGAAGGCACGCTGAGCCTTTCGGCCCCACGCAGGAGCGCCGCGCTCACCTACTGGTCGAACGGCCTTTCAAGACCCGGTCTCGGAACTCCGACCTGGATGAGCGGCATGATCGGAAAGACCGTACCTCGCACGGGCGTTTCATTCGAGACCGAACCGCTCGAGCGCGACACCGAGGTGACGGGCCCCTTGGCACTGGTCCTCTGGGTATCCAGCGGCACGGAGGACATGGACGTCCTCGCCACGATCCGCAATATCGACGCAAACGGAAACGACGTTTTCGAACAGGGGCAGCAGGGCCAGCCAGTACCGGTGGCCAAGGGATGGCTGCGTGCATCCCACCGAAAGCTCGATCCGAAGCTCTCCCTGCCCTATAGGCCGTATCACGCGCATGACGAGCGACTCTGGCTCAGGCCCGGCCAGCCCGTGAGGCTGGAGGTCGAAATCTGGCCGACATGCATGGTCTTCGCCAAGGGCCATCGCATTCGACTCGATATCCAGCCGCGGGACGGGGTCGGCAGCGCGCCCTACACGCACTATTCGGCGGATTACAACTCGGGGACGAATGCCGTATACGCAGGGGGCAGCCGGGCGTCCTATCTCCTGCTCCCTCTCATAGCGGACCGCTGAACGCCCGCCCGGAGGCGTTGGAGAGCGCCTACTCGGGTTTGATGCCTGCCACGCGCGCCGCATCGGTCCAACGAGTCACTTCTCGCCGGACAAACGACGCGAACTCTTCGGGCGTCGAACCGACCGGCTCTACGCCGGAGGTGGAGAGGCGGGTCCGCACTTCCGGGAACCGCAGAACCGCGACGATATCCGCGCTGATCTTGCGCGCCAGCTCCGGCGGCATCCCGGGGGGGCCGAACACGCCCTGCCACGGCTGCACGTCGAACCCGGCCACGCCCGCTTCTGCGATCGTCGGCAGCTCCGGCACCACCGGCGAGCGGACCGCACCCGTCACTGCGATGCCGACGAGCCGGCCCGCCTTCACCTGCGGCAGAATGGTGGGGAGGTCGCCGATGATCATCTGCACCCGCCCCTGCGCCACGTCGCTCAACGCCTGAGCGGTGCCCTTGTAGGGCACATGCAGCATCTGCAGCCCCGATGCCGCGCCCAGCATCTCGAATGCGAGGTGCGACGTGCCGCCGATCCCGGAGGAGCCATAGGATTCCTTGCCGGGTCTCGCCTTGATGTAATCGACCAGCGCCCGGAACGAATTCACGCCGAGCGAGGGATGTACTGCCAGAATCCAGTTAGCGCGCGTGACCTGCGATATCGGCGTGAAGTCCTTCAGCGGGTCGTAGAGCATGTTCTTGATGGTTCCCACGTTCATCGCATGGGACTGGATCGTGCCGACCAGGAGCGTATAGCCGTCCGGCGCCGACTTTGCAACGAAGTCCCCCCCGATCATTCCCGAGGCACCCGGCTTGTTGTCGACGAGTACCGGCTGGCCCCACAGTTCCTGGAGCCTGGGCTGCAGCACCCTCGTCGTGAAATCGACCGGCCCGGCGGGGGTATAGGGTACGACCAGCCGGACGGGCTTCTGCGGAAAGCCCTGCGCGCCGGCAAGACCTGCCGACAGAGCGAGAATGAATCCTGCAAGGCTCGGCGTGAAACGCATCATTTCTTCCCCTTTTCTTGCGTGAACGGTCGGCCCTTGCGCACCGCTGCGGCTCTGTGTCGCGCCCGGCGCGAGACGTCGTTCGCCGGGGCCGGTCGCATGCTGCGCCTGAAATCCTGGAGCGGATCAACATCGCGGAGTCTCAAATATACACCCCACGAGAATCCTCGACCGGCATCCCGGGCGGCAAAGCTTGCGGCCGCGCGGAAGGTGTAATACACTTCACGACTGCTTGTATCACATCCCGCCCATGCCGATCTCCGTTCGCCTGCCCCCTCGCGTCGAGCAGAAGCTCGCCGAATACTGCGTCGCTCACAAGCTCACGAAAAGCGAGGCCGTGAAGCAGGCGCTGGAGCGCCTGTTCGAGGCCGGCGCGGAAACGCCCTCGCCCTACGAGCTGGGCAGCGACATCTTCGAGCGCCAGGAGCGCGTGGCGCCCAGCGAAGACCTCGCGCGCCACACCAAGCGGCTGCTGCGCGAGCGCTTCCGGGGCAAGGGCCGGTGAAGCGGGTCCTCGCCGACACCGGTTTTCTCGTTGCCCTGTTCCATCCGGCGGACCGTCTCGCCCCGTCGGCGCGCGCCTACCTGCGCAGGCACCGGCATCCGCTCGCCACGGTGGCGCCGATCATCGTGGAAACCTGCTTCTTCCTGACCCGCACGGAAAAGACCGATCTGCTCGCCTGGGTGCAGCGGGGCGGCATCGCCGTCGTGGATGCGCCCGTGGAGGCGTACGCGCAGCTTGCAGTGATCATGGAACGCTACGCCGATCGCGACGTCGATCTGGCCGATGCGGCGCTGATCTGGCTCGCCGATGCAAGCGCCCAGAACCGCATCCTCACCGTGGACGCACGCGACTTCTCGGTCTACCGGCTCAAGCGGGGGAGGCGCTTCGAGCAGATTGCGTGGTGCTAGGAATTCGCCCTCACCCCGGCCCTCTCCCTGAGGGAGAGGGGGCAACTCCCTTCTCCCTCAGGGAGAAGGGCCGGGGATGAGGGACGTGCGCATCGCGCACGGCCGGTGCTTCTGTTATCTTTGCGCCCTCACGCATCGAAGGTAGGCGCGTCTTGAAAGCCCTCCAGGAACGACTGCGTTCGCTCGACCCGATGCTGCTCGCGTCCATCCGGCGCGGCATCGAGAAGGAGTCCCTGCGCGTGCAGCCCGACGGCAGGCTCGCCGCGACGCCGCATCCGGCGGCGCTGGGCTCGGCGCTCACCCACCCGCGCATCACCACCGACTTCAGCGAGTCGCAGCTCGAGCTCATCACCGGCGTGCACGCGAGCGTGGAAAGCTGCCTGGAGGAGCTCACGCACATCCACCAGGCCGTTTACCGCGCGATCCCGAACGAGGTGCTGTGGTGCGCGAGCATGCCCTGCGGCCTGCCCGCCGAAGACGCCATCCCGATCGGCCGCTACGGCAGCTCCAACATCGGGAGGGCGAAGACGGTGTACCGCACCGGCCTGTCGCACCGCTACGGCCGGCGCATGCAGACCATCTCCGGCATCCACTACAACTTCTCGCTCTCCGAGGACGCCTGGCGCGCGCTCCCCTGGGCGGACGGCGCGAACGCCGGGTATTTCGCGCTGATGCGCAACTTCCGCCGCCACGCATGGCTCCTGTTCTACCTCTTCGGCGCCTCGCCCGCGGTGTGCCCGAGCTTCGTGCGCGGCCGCGCGCACGAGCTGGTCGAGCTCGCCCCCGGCACGCTCTACCTGCCGCACGCCACCACGCTGCGCATGGGGCGCCTGGGCTACCAGAGCGACGCGCAGTCCTCGCTGCACGTGAGCTACAACAGCATGGAGAGCTACTCCGACTCGCTGCAAGACGCGCTCATCCAGCCCTATCCGCCGTACCAGGAGATCGGCATCCGCTCAGGCGACGACTATCGCCAGCTCTCGGCGAGCCTGCTGCAGATCGAGAACGAGTTCTACAGCAAGATCCGCCCCAAGCGCATCATCCGCCGCGGCGAGCGGCCGCTGCACGCGCTGCGCGAGCGCGGCGTCGAGTACGTCGAAGTGCG
>Ga0080064_1005591_pt1 | contig 14522 bp, 17 predicted proteins | sample Subgrocontami54m_FD_69260 | JGI IMG/M metagenome (GOLD analysis project Ga0080064, IMG submission 69260) | Subsurface groundwater microbial communities from S. Glens Falls, New York, USA - GMW46 contaminated, 5.4 m (SPADES assembly) (version 2) ...
GCACTTTCAATCCAATCAAAAATGTAGTGCAGACTCTCGGATAGCCTGAGCTGATTCTAAAAGCTTTATGAGATTTCTACCCACTGTGGTGACGAACTAGGGTTAGCTCTCAGACAAGGCACTATTACGCATCATCCTGGGTTGCCTTGTCCGGTTGCGGCCCACTGCTAAGGAAGGTTCTGCGAACAAGCCCTTCGGGTACCGCAAGAGGATGTGTCACGCGCTGACTGCTTTGGCCTCCCAATGGTTTGTCAAGCTAGAATCTATATTGTAATCAATATGTTACGAGCGGAGAGGTGGTTGGAAACCATGGTTTCTGGGGAGCCAGGCAAGCTTCCACGAATGCTGGACGAGGTTACACTTCGTTGAGCGCTTTTTTTAGCAATGCGACAATTCCAAGCTTTGCGGCGCTTTGTTCCAGGTATCTGCCGTCGAGACTCGCGCCGCAAGCGCGAACGATTCCACGGATGTCGCGCCACTGCACCTCGGAGATCTCACCACCCGCCTTGAACCAATGCAGCTTGGCAAGAAGAATGTCCTCCGGCGTGACGAACGGCGTGGGGGATTCCGAAATCCCGGTGACAGCCAGAAAGACCGCCCGATCCAGTTCTTGCATGCCGATCGGGAATGCGCCAGCGGGAAAGAAATCGAACTTGAATGCCATCGGCATGTAAATCACGTTGAAAGAGTTGCCGAGTCGAACGGCGTTGAGGGCTTCCTCGGGATCCGCATAAAACGTCTTCGGCAGGCTGCTAAGAAACCGATCCAGGCTCTCCTCGGTAAAGTCCGCGAGAACGTCGACATCGTTCGTGAAGCGGGGCTCGCCAAATGCGGTGCTAGCCCATGAACCGCCTACCGCATAGCGGACGCCGGCCCCTTCAAGGGCGGAGCGCAATGGAAAAAAGGCATCCCCAACGGACGTCATTATTTTCTGTATGCCTTGCGCGCGAGTTCTACTCCGAACCTCGTCACGGCAATCCGGAAGATGATCTCCGCGTTGTCGGCTTCCGGATACATACGGCGCACGGCGGCATGTTGGAGAGAATCGCCTGCCGACCAAAGAGCGGCGCCGATGCCGAGTCGTTCCGAAGCCGTCATTTCCGCCACGCGTCGAAAATAGGTCTCGCGCGCTTCCGGCGATGTGTCGATCAAAGTCACTGTCCCTTCAGTATCCCTCAACGCTCAGCGCCGCATCGCTGGGAGAAATTCCACCGGTGCTTCGCAGGCTGCAAGAGGTTGAACATGTCCAGATGTGCGAACCACGCCGGCCCTCTGATCGATCTTCATAGGCCTGGGTGGCGCGCCGGTTCTGCACGGTTGTTATTGGTCTAAAAGCAGCTCGACGGGTTCGAGTGGACCGCGTCATAGGCTGCAAAAGTTCGAAACGAGTCCACGACGGGAAGCCAATTCACTTGACAGCCTTTTCGAACCAGAGACGCTGGATTCATGGGTGCTTCGATCGTCGGCTTTCCCTTGATCTGCCTGTGAACCGCCGGGCAGCGTGCAGATTAGATTAGGCGAAGTTGACGTTGTTCTGGAGGCCGGTCTCCCCAGCGCGCTCCAGGAGTCGAAACAACGCTACCCGTTCGTCAGCTCCCGTTCGACGGCCGATAACGACAACGATGCCGTGATGGGGCTTCTTCATTGCGAGATGCAGAAAGTCGTCACGGTTGCAGGTCAATAGTACGAAACGACGTTCGTGGGCAAACTGGAGCACGACTTCGTCGGAGGCATCTTCGGGTAGGACTTTACGCAAGAGCGTGACATCATGACCGGGTTGTTCCAGCAAGTAGCTCAGGTCCACGGGCACGTCGTGGTCGAGCAGGAACTTCACTCAGACGCACGCAACATTTGCCCGGCAACGAGCAAGTCGATCTCCCCTCGGTGGTCCTCATAGTAAGCAAGACACTCGTAAACCTGGGACCGAGTGAGTTGTGGGAAACAGTTGACCGTCAACGTGTCAACCGTTTCGCCATTCTGGAGCAAGCCAATGACGTCGTGGACGCCAATTCGCGTGCCTTCCACAATGGCGTTGCCATTCCGCACCCCGGCCGAACGGACGATGTAGCGATAAGCTTCCGAAATCGGCCCCATGACTTGATGCTACTGGTTCGCTTGGCGGAGTGTCAATGCTGCCCGCCTTGTCGGGTGTGCGTCAAATTTATGGGCGCATGTTGACGTGCCTTTTTCGGGGCCTGTGCCTGAAGGTGTTGTATCACTCAGATTAAGGAGGCTCACCAAGGGCCAGTTCTCGGCCACGGCCGAGATGGGCTCCAAGTCCAAGGGCGGCGTGATGAACGACATGCAGAAGATCGACTGCTGTCTGCTCGGCATCGAATCAACGACCACGAAGGCTCCACCAAGAGCTATTCCTACATGAAGGAACACGATCTTCCCATCCACGAAATCGATTTCGTCCCGCACTATGAGGACATCAGTATCGAGATGGAGGAAGGTGAACTGCGCGATGTGGAGCTGCACGATGGGTCCCACCTGCGCCTGCGCAAGCTCGACCGCGACTACGACCCCACCAGCAAGCGCAATGCCGTCCGTCTGATTGAGGAGACCGAGGAGAAGGGCGAGGTCGCCACCGGAATCCTCTACATCAAGCCGCGCGAAGAGAACTTCTTCGATCAACTCGGCATGGTGGAGGCCCCGCTCGCAACGCTGCCGGAGTCCATTACCCGGCCGCCACAATCGGCTCTCGAAATAGTGATGGAAGAACTGCGCTGAGCCTTCTTCGCGTCGTTCTCGTTTCTCCCCGCAACCCGCTCAACATCGGCGCCGCCGCCCCGCGCCATGAGCAATTTTGGCTTTACAGATCTGGCGCTCGTCAATCCTTATGAGGTCGCCTTCCGCGAAGCCCGCTCCGCCGTCGGAGCCGCTGCCCTCCTCCGTAAGCACCTCGCATCGGAACGCGCTGCGCTGCTGTTTGGTTCGGAAAAATTCGGGCTCGCCAATGAGGACCTCAGCTTCTGCCACTGGCTCATGCGAATTCCCACCCGCGACGAGCATCAGTCCATGGACCTCGGTCAAGCCGTGGCCATTTGCCTCTTCGAATTAATGCGCAACCCGAAAGAGGCCGCCCGAAAGCCGGCTGCGATTCGAAAAGCAAAGGTCAAGGATCTCCACCTGATGACCGAGCGCCTGCTGGAGATTCTCGCCCACTCCGGCTACTTCGAGCAGCCCTCCTCCGCCTCCACAACGGAGAAAGTGCGCCGCCTCATCCGCCGCATGGACCTCAACTCCCACGACGCCGATGTCTGGTTAGGCATGCTCCGCCAAATCCGACTAGCGAACGAGCAGGTCCAACTGGCCGGCATCCAGACCAGCCTCGCGATAATACTTGCGAGCCAGCTCAAGCGCCGTAAATCCGTCCTCGTAGGCTGCAAAGGCCCCGTTGACCCCTTTGTCCAGATAGATGAGGCCTCCCTCCACCATGAACAGGATCAGCGCCGGTTCCGGTGAGTCGTCAGTGATGACCAGAGTGTGGGCTTCGCCGGCCGGTTCATAAATGAACGTGCCCGGCTTTGCCACCCAGTCATGCTCCAGATACCGCCAATGTCCACGCATCGTATACCCGCGAACGGTGCCAACGTGGTAGTGGACGCCCAACTTGGCGCCGGGGAGACCCTTTAGAACAACGGTGAACCCACCGGAGGTGACGTTAAAGCAGCAGGGCTGAAACCAGACGCCTTCCGCATAGGGAACCCACGGCCCATCTTCATCCAGGTTGGTGTTCGCGACAAAGTGCTCACGGTTTCTCCGGGCCGGATCCACCCCGTCGGTCATGTTGTTGAAGGCCGTAATTGGCACGTCTTCCCCCTTGTGTAGGTCTTATCTTAACGCCTATGTGGCGTCTACAAATGCGAGGCCCGCCGCAAACGATCCATGATCCCGGCCCAGGCCGGCTCCGCCGGCGGCTCCTCAATCCCAATCCAATCCAAACCCTTCGCATCCAGCTCGTGCAGTTTCGCGTAGAGCATCGCCGCATAGGCAGCCGCATCCCGCGGCATGAGCACCGCCGCGGTGGTCCATCCCAAAACCATTCCCCGTCCCTCGGGAACCGGATCTCCCGGCGCAAGCAGAACCACCGGAGTTCGCGGGCTGTAGTGTCTCGGATGCAGTCCCGGAGATGGCTGCGCGCCGTCCTTTGCCTCATGCAGACCTACCGGACCTATGACTGCCTCCAACTCCTGGCGCGAGATCATACCGGGCCGCAGAAGCACCGGCGCGCCAACCAGGGAAATAACCGTGGATTCGATTCCCACTTCACAGGGTCCGCCGTCGAGCACCATGTCACCCAGTGCCACATGTTCCGCCGCGGTCGGGCTGAGTTCGGTAAAACGGTTCGCGCTTGGCGCAGCCAGTGGAACTCCCGCTTCGCGCAACAACGCCAGCGCCACCGGGTGTGAGGGGACTCGCAAGGCCACCGTGCGCAAACCCGCTGTCACGTTATCCGGCACCGAGTCGCGCTTGGGCAGCACGATCGTCAAAGGACCCGGCCAGTAGCGGCGCGCCAACGCATCGGCGGAGGGGGGCCAGGCGGCCGCCAACTCCCGGGCCATTTCCACCGACGCCACATGTACAATCAGCGGATTGGTTGGCGGCCTGCCCTTGGCCTCGAAGATCCGCGCCACCGCGTCCGCATCCATCGCATTGGCGCCCAACCCATAGACCGTTTCCGTTGGAAAAGCCACCAGTTTCCCCGCGCGAAGCAATGCAGCGGCGCGGTGAAGCTCCTCGTCCGTGATCATTCCGGCAGTTCGTCTTTACCATCGCCGGCCGTCTTGCCGGTCTTGCGAAACACAAGCCAGGCGTGGATCAGCTCATCGAGATCCCCGTCCAGCACCCGGTCCACATCGCCCACCGCAAGCTTGGTGCGATGATCCTTGATCAGCCGGTAGGGCGCCAGCACATAGCTCCGTATCTGGCTGCCGAAGTTGATGTCGGCCTTGGAATCCTCGAGCTTCTTCTCCTCGGCACGGCGCTTGTTCATCTCGTGCTCATACAGACGCGCGCGCATCTGCTTGATCGCGGTGGCGCGGTTCTTATGCTGAGAACGCTCGTTTTGGCACTGCACCACCAGACCCGTCGGAAGGTGCGTCATGCGTACTGCCGACTCGGTCCGGTTCACGTGCTGTCCCCCGGCCCCGGAGGCGCGGAACACGTCCACGCGCAACTCCTCCGGCTTAATCTCGATCTTGATGTCGTCATCGATCTGCGGAAACACAAACACCGACGCGAAAGAAGTGTGCCGCCGCGCGTTGGCGTCAAAAGGTGAGATGCGCACCAGCCGGTGCACACCCACTTCCGATTGCAACAGTCCGAAGGCGTTCTCGCCGTTCACCTCAAACGTAACCGACTTGATACCCGCCGCCTCGCCATCCAACCGGTCCGTGACCGTGGTGTGCATTTTCATTCGTTCGGCCCACCGCAGGTACAACCGCTCCAGCATCTCGGCCCAATCCTGGCTCTCGGTTCCGCCCGCCCCGGGGTGAATCGTCACGATCGCGCTCAGCGCATCATTCTCCCCGCCCAGCAACATCGCATCTTCCATCGCCTGGATCGACTTGGTGAACTTCCGGATTTCGCTCTCGATCTCCGAGGTCACGTTCTCGCCTTCACGGCCCAAGTCGAACAGCGTGTCGATGTCGCTCAACCGCGCCGCCACCTCGCTGTCCTTGGTGACAAACTCCTCCAGCCGCTTGCGGTCCTGCAGGATCTTTTGGCTTTTCTCCGGTTGGTCCCAGAAGCCAGGCGCCGAGACAACCTCTTCCAGCGCCTTCATTTTGGCTACTTTACTGGGCGCGTCAAAGATAGCTCCGCACAGCCTCTGCTTGCTGGCGGAGCGAAACATACTCTCTTTCCAATTCCTCAAGGGTCATATTCGTTGGCCTTATGATTTGAGTTTATCAAAATCGAGCACGTAGCCTTTCTTACCTACGTTGACACCGACGGTAACTCCGATCTGGTCCGTTGCTCCTTCCGCTTCATGAATATGGCCGCAAAAGAAGTAGAGCGGCTGATAGGTGTCCAGAAATTGCCGGATTGAGGGGCTGCCAAAATGCTGTTTGGGACCGGCCCGGTCCAGCAGCGTGCCCTTCGGCGGGCAGTGACAGATCAGGATCAGAGGCTGCAGCTGACAAAACGAACCCAATCGGCTGGCGAGCTCGGTTTCACTGTATTCACCCGGCGTGTTGAACGGAGTGGGGTTGGAATAGCCGAGGCCCGCAATGTGATGGCCGGCCACCTCCATTGATCGTCCGTGGAAGTTGTTCAATTTATGCCGCTTACAAAGCCCTTCGATGTCGGCCTCCGATTCGTGGTTCCCTGGCAAAACGAACACCTTCTCGCCGCGCCGCGCCAGAATCTGCCCGGCGGCGTCCAGTCCGCGCGCCCAACTCACCATGTCGCCGGCGGCAAAGTAATAGTCGGCCTCGGTCTCCATCAACTCGCCCAGCCTCTTGAGGTCACTGTGTATGTCGGAAAAGATGAGAATCTTCATTGCGGTACCCTATCAGTTTAGGAGCAAACGCATGAGTTTGGAACAGGATCGGGAGAAACTGCGCGGGATTCTTTCACGGATCTCGGTGCGGCGCGGCCAGGAGTTCACCCTCGCCAGCGGCCGCAAGAGCGATGTGTATGTGGACGCGCGGGTCACCACGTGCCGGGCTGAGGCCATGCCTTTGATCGGGAGGCTCTTTCTCGACAAGATCCGCCGATGCGGCTGGAGACCGGCCGCCGTCGGAGGACTCACCATGGGCGCGGACCCGATCGTCATCGCCGTGGCCAGGGAAAGCGTCGAGATTGGTCCGGTGGTCAATGCATTCCTGGTGCGAAAGGAAGCCAAAGGGCACGGAATGAAGCGGCAGATTGAGGGGCTATCGGAAACGGGTCCACTGGACGTGGTGATTGTGGATGACGTTTGTACCACAGGCGATTCCACCGTAAAGGCGATTCAAGCCTCGCGCGAGGCTGGGCTGAACGTACTCGGTGCGATCTGCCTGGTGGACCGGGAAGAAGGCGCTCGCGAGACCATCGAGGCCGGACTGGGATGCCCGTTTGAGAGCATCTTCCGCGTAGCGGAGATTTAGACCTTGTAAGCCATTCACAATCTGGGAGATATGGAGTTTCGGCAGGCGGGTTCCGATCATCCTTTTGTCTATGAGCTTTTGGAGAGGGTCGAACGGGGGGGGACCAAGTCAGGAGACGCTTGAGAAAGCGGCGTCCACTTTGGCCCTGATTATCAATAGCGTTAGTGGTCATCTACCGGCTTGGCGTGGAGAATCCCGGCGCCGGCTCCAGAACCGGCTCACCAAACTATCGCGGACGGTGACCGCCGGAATGTCTGCCGATGGTTGGCGCCAGATCCACGAGGATCTGGACACCGAGCTGTCCGCCTATCAGAAGGAATTCACGCGGCATCAGCAGGAACATGAACAGGCCATACGATCCTCCCTGGCCAGCCTCTCCGTGCTTGCGGAGGCGTTGGCGCAACCCGGTGATGAGCATGAGGTTCGCTTTCGCGGGCTGTCGCGAAAGCTGCGCCGTTTAGCTTCGGGAAGGGATTCCAGAGTTCTGTGCCAGAAGCTGCAGCACGAGATCGTCAACCTGGAGCGGTACGCCGAGCGGGTCCAAAAGGCGGACTCGAGAACAATGGAGCGGTTGTCCCAGGCGGTCAACCCGACGCCGGGATGGAAGGAGACGCTGGATCCGCTCACGGGGCTGCCAGACGCTCTGGAGGCGCAGGCGGCCTATCGGCGGAAAGTGACTGGCACGGGATTTTGCGTCATTCATTTGAGAATTGAAAGCCTGGGCAGTTTTGCCGAGCGTGGGGGAATACAGGCAACCGCCGGAGTGATCACCCAGTTTGCGCGCCGGTTGCGAGACCAATTGGAAGAGTCCACGCCCGCTTACCGATGGCAAGCCGGCGAATTCATCGTATTTTCGCCCGGCAAGGCGTGGTCGCAAGCCGAGCGCTGGACAGGAGTGCAGGCCAAACTGAGCGGCATTTATCATGTCCGCGTAGGCGCGGCGCACGTACAGTTCCCGGTGTATTGCGTAGCGCGTGTGATGGAGCATGCGGAAGGTGAATCACTGGAGGAGTCTGTGACCCGGGGTGAGCAGAGCGTGCTGCAAAGAATCCATGAAGCGCCCCCATCTCAGGAGGATCCCGTTTGCTCAGAGCGCTGCTGATCTCACCAAACGCCCAATTGCGCCGGGAGCTGGAGATGCTGCTGGAAACCTCGGAACAGGTCTACCTGCTCGAGAGCCTGGATCAGTACCCGGCCCCGCATCAGATGGACAACCTGCTGACTACCTATGGGCCGCAGGTAATCTTCATGGATGTTTTCTCGAGCATGGACGGTTTGCAGGTGGCCGCCAGGGCCAATCAATCCGGCCTGTTCCTGGTGGCGCTGCACCGGTTTCGCGATCAATACCTGATGACGGAACTGATGCGATCCGGCATCCGCGAATATCTCTACTCGCCATTCACACAGGAACAACTCAGCGCCGCTCTGGAACGCATTCAGGGAGCGTTTCCCGCAACGGGCGACGGGATGGGCCCATCGTGCCAGCTGCACGCCTTCCTGCCGGCCAAGGCAGGGGCCGGCGCCTCCACGATCGCGGTCCAGACCGCGCTCGCGCTGGAACGCATTCCCGGCACTCGCCCGCTGCTGGCCGATTTCGATCTTTGGGCCGGCGCGAGCAAGTTTCTGCTGCGATTGAAAGACGGCTTTTCCGTTCATGAAGCGCTGGATCGGGCCGGCGAACTCGATGAAGCGTTATGGTCGGAGTTGATCGCCCGCGTGGGAACCCTGCACATTCTGGCCAGTTCCGGCGCGCGTCCGCGATTCCGTTTTGAGCCCACGCACACCCGTTTTGTCATGGATTTCTGCCGGCGGCATTACAAGAACATCTGCCTGGACTTTTCCGGCAATCTGGATGAGCAGACCATCGAGATCCTCAACCAATGCCGGCAGATCTTCCTGGTGGTGACCCAGGAGATGACTCCGGTCCACATGGCACGCGAAAAGCTGACCTTACTGGAGGCGCAGGGACTGCATGACCGCATCTCCCTCGTGGTCAACCGGTGGCGTCACAAGGCGCCGCTTAGCCTCTCCGATGTCGAGCAGGCGCTGGGGTTGCACGCGGAACACGTCTTTACCTCGAATGAGGCGGCGGTGAACCGGGCCGTTCTCAACGGCGGCAGCGTAGAGCCCAGCACGAATCTGGGCAAGGAGTTTGCCCGCTTTTCGGAAATGCTGTCGGAAACAACCACCGCTTTACCCGAGAAATCCGGCTGGCGCTTCCTCGAGTTCTTCACAACGCTGCCAGCCCGTTACGCAAATCCGATTGGCTAAAGAAAAGAATAAACTGAATCAGAAGGGGGGACCAGCGCAATGCGCCAGGCGGGGCGTTTCGTGCAATCCCCCCTACCGATTCCTCCGAAGTAGGGCCTCCGAGCCGAACTCGCTCCGATCGATACCGAGTTCGTCCTACGAACATATATGCGGAATCCAGCCGCCAAATCGATCACGGCAACTGCTGTTTTGCTGATTTTTTTTGGAAGGGCGTGCCCGTTCCGAAAGGCTAGTCTTATCTGACACTTGCAGAGTTTGACATCGCGCGGTACAACCAAGCCTGGGCGAGGCGCAACTCGCGGCCAACGGTCGCCACTGAAATATCCAGCGCGTGGCCGATCTCTTCCACGGCCAGACCGCCAAAAAACCGCATCTCAATAATGCGGCATTTGCGTTCATCAAAGGCTGCGAGGTCCTTCATGGCATCGTCCAAGGCCACCAACTCTTCCGATTTTTCGTGGGAGAACGTCATTGCCTCATCCAGCGGAACCTTGTTTACCTCTCCACCGCGCTTGGCCGATCTATGCGTACGGGCGTGATCCACCAGAATCTGGCGCATGAGCTGCGCCGCTACGGCAAAAAAGTGCGCGCGGCTGTGAAACTCGGGCGTGTTCTGTTCAATCAATCGCAGGTAGGCTTCGTGAATGAGCGCGGTGGGCTGGAGGGTGTGGTCAGGGCGCTCCTTGCGCAGATAACTGTTGGCCAGCCGCCGCAGCTCCTGATAGACCATGGGCGTCAGTTCATCCAATGCCTCTTTTTTTCCGTTTTTCCAGTCCAGCAACAGACGGGCGAGATGTCTGGATGGAGAGTCCGGAGTACTCATTTCGGGATTGTCCATCTTAGCGGTTCAGAAAGGAAATAAGGGCGGCCGGATCGTCGCTGATGATCGCATCCACACCGGCATCGACCAGGCGTTTCCAATCTTCCGGGGTATTCGCCGTCCAGGGCACGACGGAGAAGCCGGCCTGGTGTGCGGCTTTGACAATGTCCACGGTTACGAGATGGAATTCGGGGGAAAGGATACTCGCTTCGGCCTCTCGCGTAAGAGCGATCAGGTCGCGCGGAGGTCCGGAATAGAGGGCGGAACGTCGAATTTCAGGGGCAATCGCCTTGGCTGCCCGCAGGGTGCGGAAATCGAATGACTGAATGATCACGCGCGCGCTCAGGCCGTGTTTCCGGATGGCGTCCACCAGGAGTTGCGCAAAGCGTTCCGGCGAAGGGGTGTATTGCGGCTGGTCGCGAAAAATCTTGGTTTCAATATTGAACTCAAATTTGCCTTTGGGTGCCAGCGCGAGCACCTCCTCCAGGAACGGAATCCGCGTTCCAGGAACGGCTTTTTGGCGGGGAAAGTCCGGGTTGGCGACGGCTCCGCACTCCCATTGCCTCAACTGGGCAAAGGTAAGCTCCCGGATGACGCGGCTGCCACCGGGCCCGCGGCAGAACTTTGGGTTCAACTTAGGGTCGTGGGAGACCACGAGCACGTCATCCTTGGTTACGGCGAGGTCTAATTCCAGTACATCCACACCTATGGAAATTGCATATTCGAAGGCGGGCAGACTATTTTCGGGAAGGACAGCGCGGGCACCCCTATGGCCGTGCACCAAGGGCCGCCCCTCTACCGGGGACAGAGATGAAAGCATAATGATGAGTAGGAAAACGGATCGCACTTCCAAGCTGCCATACTATCATGCGTGGAAGATACTAACTGGAGGACAAGTCCCCTATGAAAGCCATCAGCCGCCGGAAATTCACCACGGCCTCGGCCGCCACGGCGCTCAGCTATTCGCGGATTTTTGGGGCGAACGACCGTGTCGGGGTCGGCTACATCGGGCTCGGCAACCGGGGCGATCAGGTCCACGATGCCTTCCTGGAGCATGGAGACCAGCAGACGGTGGCCATCTGCGACTTGAAAGACGACTATCTGGACCTGGCTGCCAGAAAATCCCGCGCGACTCCCACCCGCTACAAAGACTACCGGAAACTGATTGAGAGCAGGGATGTGGATGCCGTCGCCATCGCCACCCCCGACCACTGGCACGCGCTGATGTTCGTGGACGCCTGCCGGGCGGGCAAGGATGTTTATGTGGAGAAGCCGCTTTCGCTGACTGTTGCCGAGGGCCGCAAGATGGTGGAGGTGGCGGCCGAGACAAAACGAGTGACGCAGGTGGGTATACACCGGCGTTCGGCAAAGTTCCTGATGGAAGCCGCTGAGTTTGTGCGCGGGGGAGGACTTGGGCATGTGACGGTGGCCAAAGGTTGGCATGTCATGAATGAATGGCCGGCGGGGATCGGCAACCCGCCGGATGGTCCACCGCCGAATGAGGAACAATGGGACCGCTGGCTGGGCCCCGCACCCAAGGCCGCCTACAATCCCAACCGCACATTTTACAATTTCCGCTGGTTCTACAACTACTCAGGCGGCCAGCTCACCAACTTTGGCGTGCACTACATGGACATGCTCCGCTGGTGTCTTGGCAAGGACGCCCCCACGGCGGTGACGGCGATGGGCGGCAAGTACGCGATGCAGGATAATCGCGAGATTCCCGATACGCTGGAAGTGTTGTGGCAATTTGACGGTGGCACCATGGTGGTCTTTTCGCAGTACAACGCCAACGCGGCTCCGTCGAATGCTCAGAACTCCGAAATGGAGATTCGCGGCACCAAGGCAACCATGTACCTGCACGGCAACCGCTGGGAAGTGGTGCCGGAACAGAATCGTGACCAACCGCGTCCGGTGAGGACTCCGATTGGCCGCGAAGGGGAGCGCGCACAGGAGCGCAAGGCCCGCGCGTCGGGCGTGGAACCGCGCCTTGTGAAGGGCAGCGCCGACACGGCCTTCCATACACGCAACTTTCTCGATTGCGTCAAGAGCCGGGCCAAGTGCAATTGCGATATCCTGACGGGCCACCTGTCCACCTCGGCCACGCTCATTGGCAACATCGCGCACAAAACCAAGAGCTACCTGGAGTGGGACAGCAAGACGGAAAAGTTCACCAACAACGCGGCGGCCAACCGGTACCTCAGCTATCAGTACCGCGCGCCATACAAGTTGTGATCAACGGCTGCGTCGCGGGGAATGCCCCAGTGTTCCGTCCCAGGAAGCGTCTCCCTGCGCCTCATAGTCGCCGAGCTTGTCCCAATCCTGGCGTGTCAGACCGTTGCGATCCCACTCAACCAGACCGTTGCGGACAGTGATCTCCGCGGCGAGACGCTGCGTCCCTTTCAGCCGTGCCCCATACACATCGACGAATCCGAAGTCGCCCTTTTCCAGCCGCAACACGGCGACATCGGCAACGGCGCCCACCGACAGGTTGCCCAGCTCTTCCCGCTTGATCTGACGGGCGGGGTTCCAAGTGGACTTGGCGACGACATCGTCCATAGACATGCCCATGTTGAGAAACTTCGACATGACATTCAGCATGTCTTTCATGCCGGCGTTCATGCTGCTAATGTGCAGGTCCGTTGAGATGGAGTCCGGGGGAAATCCCTGGCGCATGGCGGGAACGGCGTGCTTAAAGACCAGGCTGCCGCCGCCGTGTCCGACATCGAAAAGGATGCCGCGTTTGCGCGCATCGAACAGGTACTGCCGGACTTTGCCGGCCGGGTCGAGCATCGGCACCCAGGCCAGATAGGTGTGCGTGTAGATATCGCCCGGCCGCAAGTGCTTGCCCACCAGATCCTCAAATGGGCGCTCCTTGGTGAACTTGCCAAAGTCCACCATCACCGGCACGCCGGCGATATTGCCCGCCTCCACGGCGCGATCCACGGCGATCCAGTCGGGCGCCTGATAATGCGCGGACTTGATGCCCACCACAAACTGCCGGTTCGCCTTCACGGCCGCCGCCGTAGCCTTGGCATCCATATCCGATGTGACCTGCTCCATGTCACCGCCCATCCCTTTTCCAACGATGTTCAACAGCGCGAGGACACGGGTTTTGGAACGGTCAATGGTCCTGCGCTTGAAGTCAGGAAAACTGCGCCAGCCGGACGAGCCGGCATCGACGACCGTGGTGACACCGCTGCGAAAAGTATGGTCATCCGGAAACACGCTGCTCGCGCCGGTGTACTGAGGACCTTCCCCGGCGAACACGTGAACGTGAATATCAATAAGGCCTGGGGCGACGTAGAGACCCGACACGTCGACAACCTTGGCGGCCTTCGATGCGGGAATACTGGCGGCTACCTCGGCAATCTTTCCTTTTGCGATGGCCACGTCACGACGGGCGCTAATCCGGTTCTTGGCATCGATCAGGTGGCCGCCCTGCAACAGCAGGTCATAGACCGGTTGGGCCAATGAGCAGGAAGCGGCGAGGAGCGCGATAGAGATTAGTTTGAAAAAGTTCAAAGCGGTCATTCGTGCATTATAAGCACAATGCGGGTAAATGCGGTTAAGATGGGAGGTCCCTCTGTATGCCAGAAAAGCCATTGGTCGCCGTCATCATGGGTAGCCGCTCGGATTGGGACACCATGCGCCATGCGGCGGAGATACTGGCTGAATTCCAGGTTCCCCATCTCACCAAAATCGTGTCCGCGCACCGGACGCCGGATCTCATGGCGGCATTCGCCAGCCAAGCGGAAAAGGACGGATTGCAGGTGATCATTGCGGCGGCCGGTGGCGCTGCTCACTTGCCGGGAATGGTGGCCGCTCACACCACATTGCCTGTCTTGGGAGTTCCTATCGAGAGCGCGGTGCTGCGCGGTGTGGACTCATTACTCTCCATTGTTCAGATGCCGGCTGGCGTCCCGGTGGGTACGCTTGCCATCGGCAAGGCGGGTGCCAAGAACGCCGCTCTCCTGGCGATCTCGATTCTGGCCGGCCACGACGCCGGATTGCGGCAGCGGCTGGTCTCCTTCCGGCAGGCGCAAACCCGCAAGGTGCTGGACGATCAACTGCCGTGAATCACCCGATTCTGCCTGGTTCCACGGTCGGTGTGCTCGGCAGCGGTCAACTGGGGCGCATGTTCGCGATTGCGGCGCGACGGATGGGCTACCGGGTACACACATTTTCGCCGGACTATGACACGCCAACCGGGCAAGTGGCCGATCTGGAAGTGCGCGCCTCCTATGACGACCTGGATGCCGTCCGTGAGTTTGCGCGCAACACCGGCGTGGTCACTTTCGAGTTTGAGAATGTTTCCTTTGCCTGCACGCAAG
>Ga0080064_1005594_pt1 | contig 14514 bp, 13 predicted proteins | sample Subgrocontami54m_FD_69260 | JGI IMG/M metagenome (GOLD analysis project Ga0080064, IMG submission 69260) | Subsurface groundwater microbial communities from S. Glens Falls, New York, USA - GMW46 contaminated, 5.4 m (SPADES assembly) (version 2) ...
GAACGCCCTCACCGATTCGCGCTTCTGGTCGCGCAGGCGCAGCCGGTAGTCGCGCACGCGGCCGCTCTCGTCCGCGACCAGCTCGTGGCAGAAGAGCGTCGGCCAGCCGAGCTGGCGCATCAGGGGCTCCGCGAACTCGTAGTAGGTATCCGACAGGATCACGACCTGCGAATGAGTGCGCAGCCAATCGAGGAATTCGCGGGCGCCCTCCAGCGGGCGCATGCCTTCGATCACCTTGCGGATGTCGGGCAGCCCGAGCCCCTCGCGGTTCAGGATATCGATGCGCCCGCGCATCAGCTTGTCGTAGTCAGGCTCGTCGCGCGTGGTCTTCGAAAGCTCGGGGATTCCGGAGCGCCTGGAGAACTCGATCCAGATCTCGGGTACGAGAACGCCTTCAAGGTCGAGACAAACGATCTGCAACGCGTTCTCCGGGAGGGTGGGTCAAATCGGCACGCTCCGCGTTAATGTGCCATTTTCGCGGGCGGGATTGTAAACCAGAAGCGGCAAATCGCCGCGGGCGCCAATTTCCCGGTCATTCCCGCGGAAGCGGGAGTGAGGTGGTGCTAGTCTCTTACTCGAGGTCCTCGTACTTGAGATCCTCGTCCGCCATGCGCCGGCGCATCGCCTCTTCTTCGACGCGCTGTACCTTCTCCTTCAGCAGTTCGCGGCGGCGGTCGGCGACGTCCTTGCGCACGGGAATCGTGAACTCGCCGAACAGCACCTGCTTCAGGAACCGGAAGGCGAACGCCAGCAGTTTCTCGTCGTCGGCGAGGATCGCCTGCCTGAGCGCCGGTTCCAGCTCGAACAGTTCCTCGAACCCGGGGCTGGCGACGAAGGCGCGGAAGCCGTCCAGGTCGTAGCTCGCCAGGAAGAACATCTCGAAGCTGCGCGTCGAGGGCTTGCCGATGGTGGGCCCCGCCGAGCGCTTCTTGAGCAGGATCTGCCGCCATTCGCGGTTGGCCTCGTCGTAGGGCTCGATGCCCTGCTCGCGCCGGTACTCGCGCACCGTCTGCTGCTTGGGCTCGAAGTGCCCGAGGCAGTGATCCTCCTTCACCACGAAATAGGAGTCCTCGTCCGTGGGGGAACCGGTCTTGCGCATCGCGAGCATGCCCAGGGCGTAGTAGCGGCAGGCCGAAGGCCGGTCCTCGTAGACGCCGCAGCCCTCGGGCGTGAGGTTGACGCACTCGCGGCTGCCCTCCTTGGTCGCGAGCTTGAGGCCGGGCATGCCGTGCGCGTCCATCGAGTAATCGCGCGTGTACCGGTCGATGAACTCGCGCGAGGACAGGCCGAAGCGGCGCTTCAACATCAGCACGTCGTAGGGCGTCAGCATGATGTCGATGTTCTTGCAGCAGGCGTTGAAGCAGGGAATGCCCTTGTGGCAGCGGAACTGGAACGTGTCGTCCAGGGACAACTGCACCGGCTGCAGCGGCGATACCGGCTTCGGATCGTTGATTGCCGTGCCCGTTGTCTGTGTGTCTGCCATGTTCGCCACCCAATAAAAACAAGAGGGCCCGGATAGTCTATACCCGGACCCTCAGGAAGGGCCGAAGCCCCTTTGCGTTACTTGATGATCTGCACGTACGGCACCTTCTTGAGGCTCCACTTCTTGGTCTCGCGGTCATAGCGCGAGTTCGAGAAGCACTTCCAGTTCTCGTCGTCGATGTAGTTGTAATCCATGTGGTAGTAGAAGCCCGGGTAGCGGGTCTCCTCGCGGAACTGGATGTGCTTCATGTGCGCTTCGGCGGCCATGATGCGATGGAAGTTCTCCCAGGCCCGCAGCAGCTCGTGCAGGTCCTTGGCGCGCATCTTGAGCGAATCTTCCTTGAGCATCTCCAGCTTCTGCTCCGCGACCTCGAGCATCTTCTTGTTGGTGCGGTAGTAGGTCGCCACACCCGCCACGTACTCGTCCATGATCTTCTGCAGCCGGAATTGCAGGTGCTTGGGAACGATGTAGTGCGGGTTGACGTCGATGGCGGTGGTGTAGTCCTTGTACTGGAGGAAGTTCTTCACCGGACGGTAGATCTCCTCGACCAGGTCCTCCTTGGTGCGCTCCAGCTCGGGCTTCCAGGCCTTGTTGTCGAGGGCGTACTTGACCATTCCCTTGGCCGCGATGCGTCCTTCGGCGAACGAGCCCGAGGAGAACTTGTGGCCGGAGGCGCCGACGCCGTCGCCGGCGGTGAACAGGCCCTTCACCGTGGTCATCGAGCGGTAGCCCCAGCTCCATTCCTTGGGAACGCCCGGCAGGTCGGTGGGGCCCGAGACCCAGATGCCGGCGCAGCCGGAGTGCGAGCCGAGCAGGTAGGGCTCGGTCGGCATGATCTCCGAAGGCGTCTTGTCTGGCTCGATGTTCTCGCCGGCCCAGATGCCGCACTGGCTGATGGTCATGTCGAGGAAGTCCTCCCAGGCCTCGGCCTCGAGGTGCTTGACTTCCTTGGGCGTCATCTTCTCCGCGAGCTTGGCCAGTGCGGTCGGCGTGTCCATGAAAATGGGGCCGCGGCCGTTGATCATCTCCTCGATCATGATGTGATTCCGCAGGCACGTGCCCGGCACGCCCTGGCCGTATTTGCCGAAGCGCTTCTCGTCCTTGATGATGTCCCCGCGCAGCGTGGCGTAGTCCTCGCCCGCGCCGTTCATCACCTTGGCCTTGAACAGCAGGAACCACGCGCCGACCGGGCCGTAGCCGTCCTTGAAGCGGGCCGGCACGAAGCGGTTTTCCATCATGGTCATCTCGGCGCCGGCCTCCGCCGCCATCGAGTAGGTGGAACCGGCGTTCCACACCGGGAACCAGGCGCGCCCCGTACCCTCGCCCACCGACCGCGGACGGAACACGTTCACCGCGCCACCGCAGGCTACCAGGCAGGCCTTGAACTTGTAGACGTAGAGCTTGTGCTCGCGCACCGAGAAGCCGACCGCGCCCGCGACCCGGCTCGGGTCGTTCTTGTCGTTTATCAGGCGCACGACGAACACGCGCTCCTGGATGTTGTCCATGCCGAGCGCCTTCTTCGCGCCCTCGGCGACGATCCACTTGTAGGACTCGCCGTTGATCATGATCTGCCAGCGGCCCGAGCGCACGGGCTTGCCGCCCTGGCGCAAGGACTTCTCCTCGTCCCCGGGTGCCTTCCAGATCGGCAGGCCCCAGTCCTCGAAGTTGTGCACCGAGTCGTCCACGTGGCGGCCCACGTCGTAGACCAGGTCCTCGCGGATGATGCCCATCAGGTCGTTGCGCACATAGCGCACGTAGTCGGCGGGATCGTTGTCACCGATGTAGGTGTTGATCGCCGACAGGCCCTGCGCTACCGCGCCGGAGCGCGACAGCGCCGCCTTGTCGACCATCTTGATCTTCAGGCCCGTGCCCTCGGCCCAGCGCGGGATCTCGAACGCCGCGCCGCAGGCGGCCATGCCGCCGCCGATGATGAGGATGTCCAGCTCTTCCTCGATGACCTCAGGATTTCCAAAACCGTATTCAGCCATTTCCCTTCCCCTTCATGAACGGCTGCGCCCAACCCGGGAGCGCCCTGCCGTCGAAAATTCCAATACCGAGTTGCCGCGACCCTTACGACGCGATGAACTGACTGCGATCGCCCGCGTGAGTGCTCTTGGTGAACATCAGGTCGTGCCTGTCGATGTCGGCCATGTCCGCCTTGGGCTTGCCGGTGTAGGGATCGGCCGAGCCTTCGGGCGTGGTGCGGATCGGGAACTTGAAGCGCTTCATGGTCCCGTTCCTGAACTTGATGGTCCACAGGATCGAGTCCGAGCCGCGCATGGGCTGCACCGAGGCCCCCATCGGCACGATGTCGGCGTAATGCCGCACCTCGATCGCGTTCTGCGGGCAGATCTTGACGCACGAGTAGCACTCCCAGCACTGCTCGGGCTCCTGGTTCCACGCCTTCATCGCGTGGCCGGTCTGGGAGCCGTCCTTGTCCAGCATCATCAAGTCGTGCGGGCAGATGTACATACAGGCGGTCTTGTCCTGACCCTTGCAGCCGTCGCACTTGTCGGTACGAACGAAAGTCGGCATTGCCTTCTCCTCAGTAAAACAGGTTCACCGCGCCGAATGGCCGGTGAGCTTCACTTCGACTCTTTCGCTCGCCTCCAACCCAGCGTAATACTCGCGCAGGATCTCGAGCACTTCCGGCCGGCTGAATTCGGCCGGCACCGCGGCGCCCTCGGAGAGCCACTTTCTCAATTTCGTGCCCGAAACGAGCAGCCTGTCCTTTTCGTCGTGCGGACAGGTCCTGGCCGAGGCCATGCCGCCGCACTGGTAGCACCAGAAGGTCCAGTCGATCTTGAGCGGCTGGGTCTCCAGCGACCCCGCCGGGATCTCGTCGAACACGTGGTGCGCGTCGAACGGCCCGTAATAGCTGCCCACGCCCGCATGGTCGCGGCCGACGATCTGGTGCGAGCAGCCGTAGTTCTGCCGGAACAGCGCGTGCAGCAGCGCCTCGCGCGGTCCGGCGTAGCGCATGTCGAGCGGGTAGCCCGCCTGGACGACGGTCTTCTTGACGAAATACCTCTCGGTCAGCACCGCGATGGCGCGGGTGCGCACGTCCGCGGGGATGTCCCCGGGCTTCAGGTTGCCCAGCAGCGAGTGGATCAGCACGCCGTCGCAGACCTCGATCGCCACCTTGGCCAGATACTCGTGCGAGCGGTGCATCGGGTTGCGCGTCTGGAACGCGGCAACCTTGGACCAGCCGAGGGATTCGAAGGCCGCGCGCGTTTCCGCGGGTGTCATGAACAGCGCACCGTACTTCGCCTTGAAGCCGCCGTCGGAGAGCACCTTGATCGGACCGGCGAGGTTGACCTCGCCCTGTGCCATGACCATCTTGACGCCGGGATGCTCGGCGTCGGCGGTGCGGAACACCGACATGCATTCGTGCGCCTTGTCGATCGCGTACTTCTCGGTCACCTTCATGGTGGCGAGAATTTCGTCCGAATCCGGATCGACGAGCGCGATCTCGGCTCCGGTCCCGAATTCGCTGGCACGCACCTTGTCCGCCGAGAGCGTGATCGGGATGGGCCAGAACAGGCCGGAGGCGGTGCGATAGCCGTCGCACACGCCTCGCCAGTCGGCGTGCATCATGAAGCCATCGAGCGGCGTGAAGCCGCCGATGCCCAGCATGATGATGTCGCCCTTTTCGCGTGAACTGACGTGCAGGCCGGGCAGCGCGCGCGCGCGCTGGCGTTCCGCCGCAAGGGCCTCGCCCTTCACCAACAGGGGCTTCAGGCCTCCCCCTCCATGGGGACGAACCAGACCGGCCATAGGGAAATGTGCTCCTCTCAGCGCGCCCTCGATGCGGGGTGCCGCTTTACATGCGGCATCTTGTGGCAGCCGCATTGTGCGGACGCACAACCCACGGCGGCAAACGAGTGTTTTTGATCGGCGGATAAGCCCGGCTGATTTTTTGACTTATGGGCACATCGAGCCGCCGCGGCATGAAAGCGCCGCCCCAGCGCCTCGTTTCCGTGATCCGGACGCGAATTCCAGGATTCCCCAGCCGGCTGTCGGCAACCGTTTGATTCAGATCAAGTTGCTGCATCGCAAAAAAAGGCTTCATGTGCGCCATGCAAGAATGGCAAGCTTGGTCAATGGCGATCTCCGGTCACGCGGGCGCTCTCTCGGGCGCGATCCCGCCGATTTGTTCGCGACCCACCCATGTTAGAATTCGCGTCCTCGTCGGCGAAGCGGTGACCCGTGCCCGGTGAACCGTGCCCAGTCGCCGCTGTGTCGCGTCGATGACGCCCGAAATCCCGATGCATTCACCTGTCATGACGAAAGCAGCTAGCCGGTTCATCTGGTCCTATTACGCGTCGCCGCAGACGTTCTACCCGCTCGCGGGGGCCATGATTCCGTGGTTCGCCACCGCCGCCGCCGTCCTTTGCGTCTGGGGTCTGTACGTCGGCCTCCTGGTCGCCCCGACCGATGCCACGCAGGGGGAGTCCTACCGCGTGATCTTCATCCACGTCGCGGCGGCCTGGATGTCGATGTTCCTGTACGTGGTCATGGCCTTCTGGGCTATCGTCGGGCTGGTCCTGAACACGCGCCTGGCGGCGATGATGTCCAGCGCGATCGCCCCGACCGGCGCGCTGTTCACTTTCCTCGCCCTGTGGACCGGCTCCCTGTGGGGCAAGCCCACCTGGGGCACCTGGTGGGTGTGGGACGCGCGCCTCACTTCGGAACTAATCCTGCTGTTCCTGTACATAGGGTTCATGGCGCTGCAGGCGGCGATCGACGATCCGCGGCGGGCGGACCGTGCCGGCGCCGTGCTCGCGATCGTAGGCGTGATCAACGTCCCGGTGATCTACTTCTCCGTGCAGTGGTGGAACACGCTGCACCAGGGGGCTTCCGTGAGCATCACCCGCGCCCCCAGCATGGCGGCGACGATGTTCCTGGGCATGATCCTGATGGCGCTGGGGTTCTGGATGTACAGCGTCGCGGTGATCCTGTCGCGCGTCCGCTCGATCGTCCTGGAACGCGAGCGCCGCACCGACTGGGTCATAAAGCTGGCAAAAGGGGAATCGGCGGCATGAACTGGGGCAGTTTCGACGCGTTCGTCGCCATGGGCGGCTATGGCCTGTATGTCTGGGGCTCCTACCTCGTCACGGCGGCCGCCCTCGCAATCGAAGTCGCGCTGTTGATCGCGCGCAGGCGGCGCACTCTGCGCATGCTCGGGCACCTGCACGGAATGGACAACCAATGAAGCCACGCCACAAGAGATTCGTCGCCATCGCGGTCGGCATCGCGGGACTCGGGCTCGCCGCGGCCCTCGTGCTGTCGGCCTTCCAGAAGAACCTGGTGTTCTTCTTCACGCCGACGCAGGTCGCCGACAAGGAAGCCCCCATCGGGCGCAGCTTCCGCATCGGCGGCATGGTGGAGGTGGGCAGCGTCAAGCGCGATGCCGACGGCGTCACGGTGCGCTTTGCCGTCACCGACACCGCGAAGAGCATGCCGGTCGAATACCGCGGCCCGCTGCCGGACCTGTTCAAGGAGGGCAAGGGCGTCGTCGCGCAGGGCAAGCTCGCGGAGTCCGGAATCTTCCATGCGAGCGAGGTGCTCGCCAAGCACGACGAGAACTACATGCCGCCCGAGGCCGCCGAAGCGCTGAAGAAGGCGCAGGGCCAGCATTCGACCGGCACCCTCGCCACGCAGAACGGGAGTCGCCCATGATCCCTGAGATCGGTCATCTGGCGCTGATCCTGGCGCTGTGCATCGCGCTGCTGCAGGGCGTTCTGCCGCTCGTCGGCGCGGCGCGGCGGCGGCTCGCCTGGATGGCCATCGCGACGCCGGCTGCGCGTGGGCAGTCCGCCTTCGTCGCCATCGCCTTCGGATGCCTCGTCTGGTCCTTCTACGCCAACGACTTCTCGGTGCAGTACGTGGCGTCGAACTCGAACTCGGCGCTGCCGCTTGCCTACCGGCTATCCGGAACCTGGGGCGGACACGAGGGATCGCTGCTGCTCTGGACGCTCATGCTCGGCATCTGGACCGCGGCGGTCACGTTCTTCGGCCGGCGCCTGCCGCGCGAGATGCTGGCGCGCGTGCTGGGCGTGCTCGGCCTGGTGAGCTGCGGCTTCCTGCTGTTCATGCTGCTCACTTCCAACCCATTCGATCGCCTGTTCCCGGTTCCGGCCGACGGCCGCGACCTCAACCCCCTGCTGCAGGATCCGGGCATGGTGATCCACCCGCCCATGCTCTACATGGGCTACGTGGGGTTTTCCGTGGCCTTCGCGTTCGCCGTGGCCGCACTCATCGAGGGCAGGCTCGACGCCGCGTGGGCGCGCTGGACCCGCCCGTGGACGACGATCGCGTGGACCTTCCTGACCCTGGGCGTCGCGCTGGGAAGCTTCTGGGCCTATTACGAGCTGGGCTGGGGCGGCTGGTGGTTCTGGGACCCGGTCGAGAACGCCTCGTTCATGCCCTGGCTGGTCGGCACCGCGCTCATGCACTCGCTTGCGGTGACGGAGAAGCGCGGCGCGTTCAAGGGCTGGACCGTGCTGCTCGCTATCCTCGCCTTCTCTCTCAGCCTGCTCGGAACGTTCCTGGTCCGCTCCGGCGTGCTCACCTCGGTCCACGCGTTCGCGACCGACCCCAAGCGCGGCATTTTCATCCTGCTGTTCCTTGGCGTGGTCGTCGGCGGTTCACTGTCGCTGTTCGCCGCGCGCGCGCCGCGGCTCGGCCTGGGCGGCGCGTTCGAGCTCGTCTCGCGCGAGACGATGCTGCTCGTCAACAACGTACTGCTGCTGGTCACCGCCGGCGCCGTCCTGCTCGGAACCCTGTATCCGCTGGCGCTCGACGCGCTCGGCCTGGGCAAGATCTCGGTCGGGCCGCCCTATTTCGAAACCGTGTTCGTGCCCTTGATGGCCATGGCGACGCTGCTCCTCGGCATCGGCCCCATTGCGCGCTGGAAGAGCAACCGCGTGCCCGAGCTGGCCTTGCGCCTGCGCTGGGCGGCCCTGGCGAGCGTTCTCGCCGCGCTGCTACTGACTGCGCTCGGGGGCCGCTGGAGCGCGCTGGTCGCCCTGGGCCTGCTGCTCGCCTTCTGGATTACGGCGAGCTGCGTCGTCGAACTGGCGGGCTGGGTGCGCCATGACACGGCGGGAGGATCGGTATGGTCGCGCCTGCGCCGGCTTCCCCGCGCCCACGTGGGCATGTTGGTCGCGCACTTCGGCGTGGCGGTCTTCATCGCCGGCGTCACCGTGGTCAAGGGCTATGAAAGCGACACCGACGTGAAGCTCGCGGTCGGCGAGGCGACGGAGCTGGCGGGCTACCGATTCCGATTCGCCGCTGTCCAGGACGTGACCGGCCCCAACTATGTCGCGGCGCGCGGCTCGATCGAGGTGACGCGTGGCGCCGACAAGCTCAGGACGCTGTATCCGGAGAAGCGGATCTACAACGTGCAGAAGATGCCGATGACCGAATCGGCCATCGACTACGGCACCTTCCGCCACCTCTACGTCGCGATGGGCGAGGAACTCTCGCCCAACGTCTGGCTCATACGCGTCCACTACAAGCCCCTGATCGGATGGATCTGGTACGGCTGCCTGTTGATGGCGCTGGGGGGCGCGCTCGCCGCGAGCGACCGGCGCTACCGGAGCGCGGCCAGGGCGAAGCAGGCGGGCGCGGTTCCCGGCGCGAAGTCGCTTCCGGCATAGCGGGACCCCACCATGGCCCGTTACCTGCTCCCGCTGGGGATATTCGTCGTGATCGCGGCCTTCCTCGCGATCGGCCTCGGCCTGGACCCGCGCGAGGTCCCCTCGCCGCTCATCAACAAGCCCGCTCCGGCGTTCTCGCTGCCGCAACTCCACCAGCCCGCGCAGAAGTTCTCCCGCGAGGACATGAAGGGCAAGGTCTGGCTGCTGAACGTTTGGGCGTCGTGGTGCGTCGCCTGCCGCGAGGAGCACCCGGTGCTGGTCGAACTCTCCAAGACCGGCGTCGTCCCCATCGTCGGCCTCAACTACAAGGACGAGCGTCCCGACGGGTTGAGATGGCTCAGCCAGTTCGGCGATCCGTACCAGCTTTCGGTCTTCGACCGCGAGGGGCTGGTCGGCATCGACTACGGCGTCTATGGAGTTCCGGAGACCTTCCTGATCGACAAGACCGGCATCATCCGCTACAAGCGCATCGGCGTGGTCACGCCCGAGATCCTGCGCGACAAGATCCTTCCCATGGTCAAGGCGCTGAACGGAAATGCGTAGCCTCGTCGCGGCACTCGCGCTGGCCGCGGCCTGCGTCGTGGGGGCGAACGCCGCCGAAGTGGAACGCAGCGAGTCCGCGCTGGACAAGCGCGTGACGGAACTCTCGCAGAACCTGCGCTGCCTCGTTTGCCAGAACCAGTCGATCGCCGACTCGCAGGCCCCGCTCGCCATCGATCTCAAGAACCAGGTCCGGGAGAAGATGGAAAAGGGCATGAGCGACGATCAGATCGTCGATTACATGGTCGAGCGCTATGGCGACTTCGTGCTCTATCGCCCGCCCGTCAATGCCGCGACGGTGGCGCTCTGGTTCGGCCCCGCGGCGCTCCTGGTACTGGGACTGATCATGCTGTTCCGCCATCTCGCCCGGCGGCGCAGGGAGCAGCCCGACGCCCCCCTGAGCGAAGCCGAGCACGAGCGCGCCCGGGCACTTCTCGGAACGACTGACAAGGATACAGAGTGATCGCATTCCTGGCGGTAGCCGCATTGATGATAGCCGGGGCGCTGCTGGCCGTGCTTCCGCCGCTGCTTGCCCGGCGGGGAGCCGAAACGTCCGGCCGCGCCGCGGCCAATATCGCGCTGTTGCGCAAGGCGCTCGAGGACAACGACGCCGAGTTGCACGCCGGCGCGATCGACCGCGACCAGTGGGAAAAGACCCGCGGCGAGATCGAGCGCCGCGCGCTCGAGGAAAGCCACGAGTCGGACAGCCGGCAGCCGGAGGCGGCTTCGACCAGGAGCAGCCCCTGGCTCGCCTCGCTCCTCGGCGTGCTCGTGCCGGCCGCGGCGATCACCCTGTACATCGTCCTCGGCGAACCGCGGGCGATATCGGGCGCCCCCGCGCTCGATGACGCGGCCGCCCCCCACGCCGTGCAGCGCGAGCAGATCGAGGAGATGGTCAAGCGCCTCGCCGCGAAGCTCGAGGCCTCGCCCGAGGACGCCGAAGGCTGGGCCATGCTCGGGCGGTCCTACGCTTACCTGGGCAGATTCGCCGATGCCATGACCGCTTACGAGCGTGCGCTCAAGCTGCTTCCCAAGGATGCGCGCCTGCTCGCCGATTACGCGGACATGTACGCGACGACCAAGGGCGGCGGCAGCCTCAAGGGCGAGCCGGAGAAGCTGATCATGCGCGCCCTCGCCCTCGATCCGGACCAGCCCAAGGCGCTTGCCCTCGCCGGCACCATCGCTTTCCAGAAGGAGGACTTCGCCGGTGCCGTCCGGCACTGGGAGCGTGCCGTCGCCGTCATGCCGGAAGACAGCCCGTTCGCCCGTCAGATCGCCTCGGGGCTTGCCGAGGCACGCGAGGCGGTCGCGCGTGCGGGCGGCGCGAAGTCCGTCAAGGCCGAATCGGCACCTGCGGCACCGGCGCTTGCCTCGGTGAGCGGCACCGTGACCATCGCGCCGGCGCTCGCCAGGAGCGCCTCGGCGGAGGACACGCTGTTCGTGTTCGCCCACGGGCCCGAAGGGGGCGGTCCTCCGCTCGCGGTGCTTCGCGCCAGGGTCCGGGACCTGCCGCTCAAGTTCAAGCTCGACGATTCGATGTCGATGAGCCCGCAATTCAAGCTCTCGAACGCCGCGCGCGTCGTCGTCACGGCGCGGGTGTCGAAGTCCGGGACTGCGGTGCCCCAGCCCGGGGACATGGAGGGCGCAAGCGCACCGGTCGCGCTCGGTGCCGCGGGCGTCGCCGTGAACATCGACCGCGCCCGCGGCAGCTAGGCTCCAGTTACCCGCGTGTTGACAGTAATGTCGAAGATTTTGGGTTTATCCATGTCTCCCGATTTTGCACAGTTGCGAAGTTGCAACTGTGCAAAATCGGGAGATTTGGGATGGCAAATCACGCCAACGGTGCCGGCTGTGCCGGCTTAGGCCGTACCCTCGCCGCGCGCCAAACCTAGATACGTTTCCACCACGCGCGGATTGCGCGCCAGCTCCGCCGCCGCGCCCTCGAGCACGATCTCCCCGGTTTCCAGCACATAGCCGTAGTCGGCGACCTGCAGCGCGGCGCGCGCGTTCTGCTCGATCAGCAGTATCGACACGCCGGTCTCGCGCAGGCTGGCGATGATGTGGAAGATCTCGCGCACGACGATGGGCGCGAGGCCCAGGCTGGGCTCGTCGAGCATCAGGAGCTTCGGCCGCGCCATGAGCGCGCGGCCCAGCGCGAGCATCTGGCGCTCGCCGCCGGAGAGCGTGCCGGCGAGCTGGCCTTTCCGCTCCTCCAGGCGCGGGAAACGGCGATACACGTCGGCCATGTCCTCCGGGATGCCGGGCTCGCGCCTGCGGTAGCGCGGAAACGCGCCCAGGCGCAGGTTGTCCTCGACGCTCATCTCGGCAAACAGCTCGCGCCGCTCGGGCACCAGGCACATGCCGCGCTCGACGCGCTCCTCGACCTCGACGCCGTCGAGCGACTCGCCGAGGTAGGCGATCCCGCCCTTCGAGGGCAGCAAGCCTATCAACGCGCCCAGCATGGTGGTCTTGCCGGCGCCGTTGGGGCCGATCACCGTGACGATGCTGCCCGAGCCGACCTTGAGGCTCGCGCGATGCAGCGCCTCGACCTTGCCGTAGGCCACCGCGAGGTCGCGCACTTCGAGTGCCGGTGCCGATGCGCGGTTCATTCGACGCCGCCGAGGTACGCTTCTATCACGGCCGGGTTCGCCTGGACTTCGCGCGGCAGGCCCTCGGCGATTTTCCTGCCGAAGTCCATCACGACGAGGCGGTCCACGAGGCCCATGACGAAGTCCATGTCGTGCTCGACCAGCAGCACCGTCATGCCCTCGTCGCGCAGCGTGCGCAGGAGGTCTGCGAGCGAGCGCTTCTCCTGGAAGCGCAGCCCGGCCGCCGGCTCGTCCAGGAGCAGCAGCATCGGGTCGGCGGCGAGGGCGCGCGCGACTTCGAGAAGTCGCTGCTGGCCCAGGGGCAAGCTGCCCGCCGCGTCGTGCAGGTGATCCGCGAGACCGACGCGCTCCAGTTGGCGCTTCGCCTCGTGGAGCAGGCGTCCCTCCTCGAGGCGGTCCAGGCGCAGCGCCGCGGCAACGAAGCCCGCGCGGGCGCGCAGGTGGGCGCCGATCGCGACATTCTCGACCACCGACATTGCGGGCCGCAGGTGCACGTGCTGGAACGTACGCGCGATGCCGCGGCTCACGATTTCGCGCGAGTAGCGCCTGTCGATGCGCTCGCCGCGGAAGAAGATCTCCCCCGCGGTGAGCGGCAGCACGCCGGTCACCAGGTTGAACATGGTGCTCTTGCCGGCACCGTTGGGTCCGATCAGCCCCAGGATTTCGCCGGCCTTGAGATCGAAGCCGACATCGTCCACGGCCACCAACCCGCCGAAGGCCTTGCGCGCGGCCCGCACTTCGAGCAGCGCCTCGCCCTGGCGCGGCCGTGCCCGAACCGCGAGCGGGGCGGCGCGATCGGGCACCACGACCCGCCGGCGCCTGAGAAGGCGGCGCGCAACGAGCGGCACCACGCCCTGGCGAGCGTGCTGGAACAGCAGCACCATCAGCAGCCCGAACACGATGATCTCGAACTGCCCCGTGCGGCCCAGCAGCCGCGGCATTGCGTCCTGCAGCCACTGCTTGAGGATGGTGAGGATGCCCGCTCCGACGATCGCGCCCCAGATGCTCGACGCACCGCCCACCACGGCCATGAACAGGTACTCGATGCTCGCTCCGAAGCCGAACGGGGTCGGGTTCACGAAGCGCACGAAATGCGCGTACAGCCAGCCCGAGAGCGCGGCGAGCAGGCCCGCGTAGAGGAAGATCGCCATCTTCACCCGCGCGGTGTTGACGCCGAACGATTCCGCCATGATGCCGCCGCCGCGCAGGGACCGGATGGCGCGCCCGGGGCGCGAATCGAGCAGGTTGTGCACGCTCGCGAGCGCGGCCGCAACGAAAAGCCAGATGACGAAGTAATAGTCCCTGCCGCTGTTCAGTTCGTGGCCGCCGATCCAGAGCGGCGGCAGGCCGGAGATGCCGTTGTAGCCGCCCAGCCCCTCGAGGTTGGCGAAGACGTAGTAGAGGCTGATGCTCCAGGCGATAGTGCCGATCGGCAGATAATGGCCCGAGAGGCGCAGCGTGATGAGACCGAGCAGCACCGTCACGACGGCGGTGAGCGCGAGGCCGATCGGCAGCGTGAGCCACGGCGACACGCCGTGCACGGTGGTGAGATAGGCGCTCGTGTAGGCGCCGATGCCGACGAACGCCGCCTGGCCGAAGGAGGTCAGCCCGCCGATGCCGGTGATCAGCACCAGGCCCAGCGCGACGATGCCCGCCAGCCCGATGTAGTTCGCCAGCGTGACGTAGAACGAGGGCAGAACGAAGGGCAGAACGGCAAGCGCCGCGCCGAGCGCGAGGAGCGCGCCGCGCCTCATTGCTCTTCGTCCTCCTCCTCGATGTGGTGCGTGGAGAGCGACAGCCACAGCAACACCGGGATGAGGAGGGAGAACACGATCGCTTCCTTGTAGGCGCTCTGCCAGAACGACCCGAAGGACTCGAACAGCCCGACCAGCACCGCCCCCACGACCGCGAGCGGATAGCTCACCACGGCGCCCACCACCGAGCCGACGAAGCCCTTCAGCCCGATCAGGAAACCCGAGTCGTAGTAGAGCGTCGTGAGCGCGATGATCAGCACCCCCGAGACCGCGCCGATGAACGCCGCCAGCGTGAAGGCGAGCGTGCCCGCGGCGTTCGCGCTGATGCCCACCAGCCGGGCCCCGACCCGGTTCACCGCGGTGGCGCGCAGCGCCTTGCCGAGCAGCGTGCGCTCGAAGAACAGGTACAGCAGCGCCATCAGCGCGACCGACGCCCCGAGCACCCAGAGCGTCTGCCCGGTGAC
>Ga0080064_1005595_pt1 | contig 14514 bp, 10 predicted proteins | sample Subgrocontami54m_FD_69260 | JGI IMG/M metagenome (GOLD analysis project Ga0080064, IMG submission 69260) | Subsurface groundwater microbial communities from S. Glens Falls, New York, USA - GMW46 contaminated, 5.4 m (SPADES assembly) (version 2) ...
TCACCATAGATATCCAATGCTGCCGGCAGGTTGCCCGGTTTGTCGCTGAACAGGCTTTGCAGCAGCAGGCTGCGCCGCGCCGATTCGCCGAAGCGTTGCCCTTGCAGGAGATCGGCCTGGTTTCTCAAGCTGGCCGCATTTTTTTCGCTGGCCGAGCCGGATAGGGTATGAAAAGCGAGGCTCTCCAATCCCAATCTGCGCTGTGTCTCGGCAAGATTGGCCTGCAATAATTGCTCGTCTTCCCTGAGCAGATTTTCGCCGCGATAAACCGAGCGATAGGCCGTCCGCGCCTGCGCTTCGCGCAAACTTTCGCGCGCGTCCAGCGGATGGTTGGCCTGCAATTCCGCCTGTGCCTGATACAACCAGGGGTTGGGGTCTCTGGGGTCGGCTTGCTGGGCGCTGCGCCAGCTTGCCTTTGCTGCCTCGGTTTGGCCGGCTTGCTGTTGTGCGCGGCCCAGATAAGTGAGGATCAGCGCATTGCCGGGGGCGGCTTCATTCGCCGCCTGCAATTTTTTTTGCCCGGCCTGGAAATTGCCCAGCTTTATTTCAGCCAAACCCAAACCCAATAATGCCTTGGCGTCTTTGGGATCACGCTGCAAGGCAGCTTCAAACGCGGCTTTGGCTTCCCGGGCTTTTCCGTCTATCAGCCAGACCAGGCCGCTCACGGCGATGACATAGGGGTGCGTGGCGTCCACTGCTTGCGCCTGATTCACCAGCGCCTTTGCCGCTTGAATCCGGTCGAGTGTCAGCGCGAGTTCAGCCTCGCGCGCCAAGGCGATCGCTGATGGCGGTGTCTGGGTATTGAAGCCATGCATCACTACGCTTGACTCTTCCAAACGCCCCAGTCCTTGCAAGGTATAGGAGAGGGCCAGATGCGGCAATATGCCTCCCCCCAAATCATGCGCATGATTCGCCGTCTCCAGCGCTTGCTGCATTTTTCCCTGTTGCAAATATGCCATGGCGGTGAGCGCGTATGCATCGGCAGCATGTTGAGTGCCGGCAAGCAAAGATGCCAGTATTTCTTCCGCTTGCTGGGATTGATTGCCTTGCAGTAAAAAGCTGGTGCGCAACAAATTTATCTCGGCCATGGCATCCGCTCCGACCTGCCCGCTTTTGCCCGCATCGTCGAGCAGTATCAGCGCGTCGAGAAAGCGACCTGCCTGCTGTGCCTGCAAGGCAGTTTGCATCGCGGGTGTGGGCTGCGATGGTTGATATTGGGTCGCCACGTCAGACAAGGTCCAGAGCGCGCTTCGGCCTTGCCCCATGGTTCGCTCCATCGGGGGTTGGTTTAGCTCCAGAAATATCCCTTCATCAGCTGCCTGCGCTACTTCTGCCATCAGGCTTGATCCTGCGATAAATAACAACAGCAAACTCCGAAATAATTTGTGTTTCGGTGAGCCCATGATCAGTGCATCTCTATAACAAAAAGTTAATAAAAGCCGGAAAATCCTCATAATACTTGAGGAGCCGGCTCAGCATATGAGGTTCAACAACAAAAAGCCCCGTCACTCGTGACGGGGCTTTTTGTCATGCTTTTTTCGCTGCTACTCCGCGACGCGGGCTGCTGCCCCTTCCGCAACAATAAGGGCCTTCATGCTCAAACGCAGGCGGCCTTTTTCATCCGCCTCCAGCACCTTGACCTTTACAATCTGGCCTTCTTTCAGGACATCCGTCACACTGTTGATGCGCTCGTTGGAAATCTGTGAAATGTGCAGCAAGCCGTCTTTCCCCGGCATGATATTCACAATTGCGCCGAAATCCAGCAGTTTGACCACCGGGCCTTCGTAAGTCTTGCCCACTTCCACTTCCGCCACGATGTCTTCGATGCGTTTCTTGGCCAGCATGCTGCCTTCGCTGCTGACGCTGGCGATGGTCACATTGCCTTCATCGTCGATATCAATGGTGGTGCCGGTTTCTTCGGTCAGGGCGCGAATCACCGCCCCGCCCTTGCCGATCACGTCGCGGATCTTTTCCGGGTTGATCTTGATCTTGATCATGCGCGGCGCATGCGCCGAAACCTCGGCGCGCACGGCAGGCATGGCCTGCTTCATGATGCCGAGGATATGCATGCGCCCTTCGCGCGCCTGGCTCAAGGCAACCTGCATGATTTCGCGCGTGATGCCGTTGATCTTGATGTCCATCTGCAAAGCAGTGATGCCTTGCTCCGAGCCCGCCACCTTGAAATCCATGTCGCCCAGGTGATCCTCATCGCCGAGAATATCGGTCAGCACGGCAAAACGGTTGCCTTCCTTGATCAGACCCATGGCAATGCCCGCGATGTGAGTCTTGAACGGCACCCCGGCATCCATCAGTGCCAGGCAACCACCGCACACCGAAGCCATCGAACTGGAGCCGTTCGATTCGGTGATTTCGGAAACCACGCGGACGGAGTAACCGAATTCCTCCTCGCTTGGCAACGCTGCAACCAGGGCGCGCTTGGCCAGGCGGCCATGGCCGATTTCGCGGCGCTTGGGAGTGCCGACGCGGCCGGTCTCGCCGGTGGAATAGGGGGGAAAGTTGTAATGCAGCATAAAGCGGTCGTTGTATTCGCCTTGCAGGGCGTCAATGATTTGCGCATCGCGCGCGGTGCCGAGCGTAGCCACCACCAGCGCCTGTGTTTCGCCGCGGGTGAACAGCGCCGAGCCGTGCACGCGCGGCAACACGCCGGTGCGGATGGCGATCGGCCGCACGGTGCGGGTATCGCGCCCGTCAATACGCGGTTCGCCATTCAGTATCTGGCCGCGCACGATCTTGGCTTCCAGCGCACTGAACAGATCATTGACATGATTCTTTTGCAGCGTGTCATCTGCTGCCAGCAGTGCATCCACCACGCGGGTGCGAATTCCATCCACTTGAGTAGTGCGCGCCTGTTTCTGGCGCACGGCATAAGCTTGTTGCAGGTCGTTCTCAGCCAGTTCGGCGAGCTTGGCAATGAGTACTTCATCCTTGGCGGGAGGCGTCCAGTCCCATGCATCCAGCCCGACCGCATCCGCCATTTCGTTGATTGCCTGGATCACTGCCTGCATCTGCTGGTGGCCATACACAACCGCACCCAGCATCACATCCTCTGGCAACTCCTGCGCTTCCGATTCCACCATCAGCACCGCCTGTGTCGTGCCGGCCACTACCAGATCCATCTGGGATTGCTTGAGCTGGTCTGCGGTCGGGTTGAGCACATAGCCACCGTCGAGATAACCCACGCGCGCAGCGCCTATGGGGCCGTCAAACGGGATGCCGGAGATCGCCAGGGCGGCAGAAGCGCCGATCATGGCGGGGATGTCGGAATCAATCTGGCAGTCGGAAGACACCACCGTGGCGACGATCTGCACCTCATTGTAGAAGCCTTCCGGGAACAGCGGGCGCAACGGGCGGTCGATCAGGCGTGAAGTCAGGATTTCCTTCTCGCTGGGCCGCCCTTCGCGGCGGAAAAAACCGCCTGGAATTTTGCCTGCGGCATAAGTACGCTCCTGATAGTCCACGGTCAGAGGGAAAAAATCCTGGTCCGGCTTGGCATCTTTTCTTCCCACCACGGTGACCAGCACAACCGTATCATCCAGGCTGACCATAACCGCGCCGCTTGCCTGACGCGCAATCTCGCCCGTTTCCAGGGTGAGTTGATGATTGCCATACGCTAATGTTTTCTTGTAATGACTCAAGGTTCGCCTCTCTAGTACATAATAATTATGGCGCTTTCAGGCGCCATGGATTGTGGGATGTCACAAAAGCAAAGTGGGCCGCCTCAGCGACCCACTTGAATACGTTATTTGCGCAATTCCAGACGTTGAATCAACGTGCGGTAGCTGTCCTCATTCTTCGTTTTGAGATAATCCAGCAACTTGCGGCGACGGCTCACCAGACGCAGCAGGCCGCGACGGGAATGGAAATCCTTGGTATGTTCCTTGAAATGACCGGTCAGGTAGTTAATGCGCGCAGTCATCAGTGCAACCTGTACTTCGGGGGAACCGGTGTCGCCCTTGCCGCGTTGATACTCGGTCATAATTTGCGCTTTTTGCGCTGCCGTAATAGACATGATCTTTAAGCTCTCCACTAAAAAGTCCTGCATTTTACCCTCGAATGCGGTGGTTGCTCAAGTCTATTCATTCAGATTTTTTTGGACATGGATAATTAGGCACCCGAACCAAGCCCTTTAGCCATTCCGGATGCGCGAGGCACGGAGTCGAAGTGCAGGCAATTTACTGGTTATTATGTTTCGACTTCACTATGCTAGACTTATCATGAGTTTTGCTGATGGCTCAAGACGAACGATTTTCAATATTTTTTGTGAATCACTCACGAGGAAAACACAAAATGAAACGTTACCTGCCGATTTGCCTGTTACTGCTCAGCTTCAGTGCCTATGGTGCGCTCACCAAATGGGTAGATGCCGATGGCAAGGTGCATTATTCCGATGAGCCGCCCCCGGGCAACGTAAAAACGAAGACTCTGGCTACCCCGCGCGACCCGGCCAGCGGAGTGCCAGCGCAAAAAACCTTCGTCGAGCGTGAAGCGGAATGGAAGAAAGCCCAGAAAGCCAGGGAAGAATCCTCCCAAAAGGTCACACAGCAACAAGAAGAAGCTACTGCCAAGAGAAAATCCTGTGCGGGTGCAAAGGCCAATCTAAGAGCCTTTGAAAACAGCCCACTAATCGCAACCTACAATGACAAGGGCGAAATCACCTATATGGACGATTCGACACGCCGGCAAAACATCGAGGATGCACGCAAACAAATCAGCATCTACTGCGATACAGAGTAGCGGTTTAGCTTCCTACGAAGTGTCTGAATCTTACTAAAGCCTCTGACTATCAGGCGGCAATCGCACTGTCGTCGCGCAGGCGCAACGCTTCCTCGATATCCACCGCCACCACGTGGGACACACCGCGTTCCTGCATGGTCACGCCCACCAGTTGCTGCGCCAGTTCCATGGTGATCTTGTTGTGGCTGATGAACACGAACTGGGTGTGCTGCGCCATTTTCCGGATCAGCTTGCACAGCCGCTCGGTATTGGTATCGTCCAGCGGCGCGTCCACTTCATCCAGCAGGCAGAACGGCGCCGGGTTGAGTTGGAAAAGCGAGAACACCAGCGCAATCGCGGTGAGCGCTTTTTCGCCGCCGGACAGCAGATGAATCGAGGAATTTTTCTTGCCCGGCGGTTGCGCCATCATCTGCACGCCGCTGTCCAGAATCTCCTCGCCGGTCAGCACCAGGCGCGCCTCGCCGCCGCCGAACAGCACCGGAAACATCTCGGACAGGTGACGGTTCACCTCATCGTAAGTCGCCATCAGCAAGTCGCGCGATTCCTTGTCTATGCGGCGGATTGCATCTTCCAGTGTTGCCATCGCCTCGGTCAGATCTTTCGCCTGCGCATCCAGATACGCCTTGCGTTCAGTCGCCGCTTGCAGTTCTTCGAGTGCCGCGAGATTCACCGCGCCCAGCGCCACAATCTCTTCGTTCAGCCGGTTCAGTTCGTTCTGCAGCGCATTTGGCCTGGCATTTCCCAGCAGGGGGAGTAGCGCCGCCTCGTCCACGTCTTGCAACTGCTCCGCCCATTGTTCGTAGTGCAGGCGCGCTTCCTGTTCCTTCAGCGACAGCTCGCTGACTTTCTCGCGCAACGGCTGCAACTTCTGTTCGCAGGACATGCGCTCCTGCTCCAGCCTGTTCAGGTTGAGCGTGGCGTGCTCCAGCGCATTGCGCGCCTCCGCCAGCGCCTGTTCGCGCACCTGGCGCTGCTCCAATGCTTCCTGCAGCTGCTGTTTGCTGCTGCCGTCTTCGATGTGCGCCAGTTCATCGCGACTTTGCGCCACAGTCTGCTCCAGCTGCGCCAGCGTCAATCCAATCTGCTTCAGGTTGTGCTCCAGATCGGTGATTTTTTCCGCGCAGGTCTTGGCAAAGAAACGTGCTTCCTGCAATTCGTGCTGCGCCCTTTGCGCACGCTCGCGCTGCTCGCGCAGCCGCCCATCCTGCACCACGGACTGCTGCCGCGCCCCTTCCGTCTCGGCATGCTGCACCGAAATTTTTTCGCGCATGATTTCCATGCGCTCGGCGATTTCCTGCCGCTGGCGCTGCTCACCGGCAGACTGGTCGGCCAGTTCCTGCAATTCGTGCGCAATCTGCGCGGCTCGTTCATGGCTGCGCTCGTTGGCCTGGGTCAATTTCAGTATCTGCATCTGCAGTGTGTGCTGGCGCTGCTGCAATTCGCTGCCTGCGGTGCGTAGCGGCGCGATGCGGTTTTCGATGGCGTGATACGCCTCTTCCGCCTGCGCCGCCAGTTGCTTGCCCTGCTCCAGCGCCGCCGTCTGTTGTTGCGCCTGCTGCTGCAATGACTCGATCTCGCGCTGGCGTGCCAGCACGCCATGCATCTGGCTGTCCGGCGCATGGAACAGCACGCTGTGCGCGCCGACCAGATGCCCCTGCGGCGTCACCAGCCAGGCGCCGGCAGGCAGGCGCCCGCGCAGGCCTAGCGCCAGCGCCAGCGTTTCCGTGGCGTACACGCCGGACAGCCAGTCCGCCACCACCGGTGCAGCACGCTCGTCCTGGCAGGTCACAAATTTCGACAATGGGGTAAGTTCGCTGTTTTGCTGCACGGAGGCGCGCGCACCATCCGGCGCGAATACCGCCAGCTTGCCCGGCGGCGCATCGCCCCATGCCGCAGCCTGATCCAGCCCTTGCAGCGCAATCGCATTGAGCCTCTCGCGCAATACGGCTTCCAGCGCATCTTCCCAGCCCGCTTCGATGCGGATGGATTGCCACAGGCGCGGCAGCTTGTCCAACTGATGATTGCCCAGCCACTGCTTCAAATTCTTGTCGTTATCAATCTGCTGCTGCAACTGTTTGAGTGCGGCAAGTTTCGCCTCCACCTGCGCCAGTTGCCGTTCAAGCTCCTGCGCCGCAACGCGCTGGCTGTGACGTGCCGCATCGGCTGCGGGCAACTGCTCCTGCAACTGCGCCAACTGCTGCTGCTGTGCGTTGCGCTCGGCTTCCAGTTCGGTGATTTGCTGCTGCGCCTGCGCCAGCGCTTCGGTATTGGGTTGCGGCAGGTTGTCCTGTTCCAGCAGCAGGCGCGAGCGGCGCGCATCTAGTTGCTGCACGTTGTGCTGGATATGCTCGCGCTGCGTTTCGGCCAGTTGCAGTTGCTGCTGCAATATCAACTGTTCGCGCTGCACTGTGTTGTAGCGCTCCTGCGCGGCACGCGCCGCCTCTTCCGCCTGCGGCAGGTGTTGCGCCTCGGTGGCCGCGCGGTTTTCGCACACCTCCACCCGCACTGCCGCATCCTGTTGCTGCTGTTGCCAGTGCGCCAGCAAACCCTGCACGCCCTGCAACTGGCCGCGCTGCTGCTCCATCTGCAATTCACCGTTGGCAAGCTGCTGGGTCAGGCGCGCGCGCTGGTCATTCAGGTGCGCAATGTGCTGCTCCAGCCGCGCGATCTCGGCATTGGTGGCATACAACTCGCCCTGCTTGCCGTGCAGCGCATCGGCAAGCTGGTAATGCCCGCTGCGCGCGCTTTCCAGCTGGCTCTCCACCTCGCGCAAGCGCGCGGTTTCGGCCTCCAGTTCGTTCCGGGCTTTCTCGATCTGCTGCACAAAACGCGCGCGGCGCGTCTCGGCATCCTGTTTGTTCACCAGCCACAGCATGTGTTGCGTGGTATCGCGCTGGCCTTCCAGCGCGCGGTATTGCCTGGCCACCTCGGCCTGTTCGGTCAAGTGCGTGAGCTGCTTTTCCAGCTCCAGGCGGATGTCGTCCACGCGCAGCAGATTCTCGCGTGTGTCGCCCAGCCGCAGTTCTGTTTCGCGGCGACGCTCCCGGTATTTGGATACCCCCGCCGCCTCTTCCAGGAATACGCGCAGTTCTTCAGGTTTTGCTTCGATGATGCGCGAGATCATGCCCTGCTCGATGATGGCGTAAGCGCGCGGCCCCAGCCCGGTGCCGAGGAAAATATCGGTAATATCCTTGCGCCGCACATGCTGGTTGTTGATGTGGTAGCTGGAATCGCCGTCGCGCTGCAACACGCGCTTGATGGCAATCTCGGCGTAGCTGGACCATTGCCCGGCGGCCTTGCCCAGGCTATTGTCGAAAATCAGTTCGACGCTGGCACGCCCCACCGGCTTGCGCTTGGCGGAGCCGTTGAAAATCACGTCCTGCATGGATTCGCCGCGCAGCGCGGTGGCGCGCGACTCGCCCAGCACCCAGCGCAGCGCGTCAATCACGTTCGACTTGCCGCAGCCGTTGGGGCCGACAATGCCGACGATCTGCCCAGGCAGCGCAATGTGCGTGGGGTCAACGAAGGACTTGAAGCCGGAGAGTTTGATGTGGGAAAGGCGCAATTTGAAACTGTCTTAACGTTATAATTCCGCCTATTCTAACCGAAGCGGAACCCGGCACAAAATGAACACCCAACCTGATAAATCACTTGAAACTTTTTCCAATCCCAAGCCCGGGCGCGATTACCACATCCACATGGAAATCCCCGAGTTCACCTGCCTGTGCCCCAAGACCGGCCAGCCGGATTTTGCCACGCTGATCCTCGACTACATCGCCGACGAGAAATGCGTCGAACTGAAAAGCCTCAAGCTCTACATCTGGTCGTTCCGCAACGAAGGCCATTTCCACGAGGACGTCACCAACCGTATCCTCGACGACCTGGTCGCCGCGACCCGGCCGCGCTTCGTGCGCCTCACCGCAAAGTTCTATGTGCGCGGCGGCATCTTCACCAACGTCGTGGCGGAGCACCGCAAACAAGGCTGGCAACCGCAGCCACAGGTTGATCTGGCGCAGTTTGAGGTGCAGTCAAATACGCGTGGGTAGATTGAATGGTGTTTTTGGCGTCGAATTTACGTTAGGTGTCATTGTTCCAAAAATAATGCGAAGCTGACCCCATCGATTTCCCTGAATGGAGTACCTGTGCTGAACCGTTTACCCTTCGATACCTCAGGGCGAACGGAGGGGTTATAAAGAAAATTCTTATCTCGCAAACCGTTCGCGGTGAGGTATCGAACCGCTATATTTTTACTGTAATTCCTTCGGCAACGGATTATTCGTTCCCCAAGCAATTTGCCGTACAGCTTTCCAATCGCCATGCATCATGGCTTCCTTTTTCTTGCGGCTCCAGCCTTTGATTTGTTGTTCTGCCGCAAGAGCTTCCTCGCGTGTTGCGCAGTCTTGTGACCAGAGCAGTTCCACAGGCAAGTGCGTCGAAGTGTATCCGCCGTACTCGCCGCTCTGATGCTTGACTATTCGCTCTTCGAGGTTGTCGGTGTGTCCAGTGTAATAACTGCCGTCGGAGCAGCGAAGAATATAAACGTAGAAGGCCGTCACTTCACTCGCTTTTGAGAAGTGCTACTGATTGGCACGCCCCGTTCATGCTTCGTACATCCGTTGTGGTTCGATACCTCACCACGAACGGATGTACCCCGTGCTGAGCCTCCTGAGGTATCGAAGGGCGAAGCATCAGCACGAACGGGTATAGAGGTAGGATGATTGCCATAAGAAAAAAGGCCGTTCATCCTAATTTTCCAGCAACTGGCTTTACCTTACTGGCCGCCAACTTGGCGCGTGTTCTCGCCTCATCGGTATCCTTGCCATTTGCCAGCGCCACACCCATGCGACGCTTCTTGAAGGATTCGGGTTTACCGAACAGGCGCAGGTCGCTCTGCGGCACGCGCAACGCTTCGTCCACACCTTGGAAAGTAATGCCCTTCTCTTCCAGTTGCCCGTAAATCACGGCGGAGGCGCCCGGTGCGCGCAGGCTGACATTCACCGGCAGGCCGAGGATGGCGCGGGCATGCAGTTCAAATTCGCTCTGCACTTGCGAACACATGGTCACCATGCCGGTGTCGTGCGGGCGCGGGCTGACTTCGCTGAACCACACCTCGTCGCCCTTGACGAATAGCTCCACGCCGAAGATGCCCAGCCCGCCTAGGTTGTCGGTGACTTTTTTGGCGATGTCGCGCGAGCGTTGCAAGGCCAGCGGTGACATGACCTGCGGCTGCCAGCTTTCGACGTAATCGCCATGAATTTGAATATGCCCGATGGGTTCGCAGAAATGGGTTTCGATTTCGCTATTTGCTCCGACAGCGCGCACCGTAAGCTGGGTGATCTCGTAGTCGAATGCGATGAAGCCCTCGACGATCACCCTGCCCTGGTTCACGCGGCTGCCGCTGGCGGCGTAGTTCCAGGCGGTTTCCACCTCGCCCGCGCTATCCACTTTCGATTGTCCCTTGCCGGAAGACGACATCACCGGCTTGATCACGCATGGGTAGCCGATGCCATTTGCTATCGCGGCGCGCAGTTCTTCCAGGCTGTCGGCGAATTTATACGGAGAGACCGGCAGGCCCAGTGTTTCCGCCGCCAGCCGCCGGATACCCTCGCGGTGCATGGTGAGCTGTGCGGCGCGCGCGGTGGGAATCACGCGCGCCAACCCTTCCTTCTCGATTTCCACCAGCATGGCAGTGGCGATGGCTTCGATCTCCGGCACGATGATGTGCGGGCGCTCCTGTTCGACCAGCGCGCGCAACGCCGCGCTGTCCGCCATGTTGATGACATGCGCACGGTGCGCCACCTGATGCCCCGGCGCATCCGGATAGCGGTCCACCGCGATGGTTTCCACGCCCAGGCGTTGCAGCGCGATGATGACTTCCTTGCCGAGTTCGCCGCTGCCCAGCAGCATGACTTTGGTTGCGGCGGGGGAAAGCGGCGTCCCGATGGTGATGCTATTGCTCATGATCCAAAACCCCTGGGTGAAAAATATTCAAGTTTTTTTCAACTGCCCTTCCATCTTTCCGGAGAACAGGCTGGCAGCCACAATCAGCGCCGCGCCGATGATTTCGCGCGCGTCCATCTTCTCTCCTGCCAGGAAATACGCCGCCGCCGCGGCAACCACCAGTTCAAACATGAACAGCACGATGGACTGGTTGGCCGGCAGGCTGGTCAGGCCGTATTGCGCCGTGAAGCTGGTGGCGCACAGCACCAGCGCGACCAGCAGCACCAGCCCCCACATGGGCGGTGCGATGCTTCGCACCTGCGAGGTGAAGCCGCCGTGGTACAGCAAGGCAAAAGCTGTCAGCAGCGCCGTGCCAAACCAGACGCTGGCCGCTTTGAAATTTATGCTCAAGTGTTGTATGCGGCGCGCCAGCACATTGGTCAGGGCAAAGCCGATCCCCGCAGAGAGCCCTATCCACTCGGCCCGGTTCTGCGGCAACGGCAAACCAAGGCTCGGCTGCCACAGCATCACCATTGCTCCGCCCAGCGACAGGACAATAACGGCATAGCCGTAACGATCCAGTTTTTCGCCCAGCAACCAGCGCGCCAGAAGCACCGTCCATAACGGCGCAAGGTAGAACAGCAGCAGCACGCGCATGACTTCGCCGCCCAGCATCGCCAGCACATAGCCGAGGTTGGTCCAGCCGGCGCACAGGGTCAGCGCCACGCCCCACCATCCCGCCAAACGCAGTTCGCGCCAGACATGGCCGGGCAGCAGCAAGCCGAGCAGCAGCGCAAAGAAATAGGTCAGGAAGGTCGCCGCTTCGCCGGAAACGCCAGCATGCTCCAGCACGCGGTAGGGATACCAGATCAGCCCCCATACTATCGCGGCGCTCAGCAGGCTGCTTACTGCCAGAATTTTTTGTTTTGATGCCACTGGCCCGCCCTTTATAATGCCCGGCCAATCTTGCCGCTGGACAAACTGAAAACTAGCACACGATGAACTCAGACCTGAACAAGCTCCAGCCCTACCCGTTCCAGAAACTCGCCGCCCTGTTCCGCGAAGTGACGCCGAATCCGGCCTGTCGCCCCATCAGCCTGCACATCGGCGAACCGAAACATGCCACGCCGCAATTCATCAAGGATGCGCTCACCGCAAACCTTGACGGGCTGGCGAATTATCCCACAACCGCAGGCAGCGACGCGTTGCGCGGTGCGATCTCGCGATGGCTGGCGCAACGCTATGGCATTCCCGCGCCGGATGCGAAGACACAAGTCTTGCCCGTAAACGGCAGCCGCGAGGCGCTGTTTGCCTTCGCCCAGGCGGTGACAGACCGCAGCCGTGCCAACCCCGCCGTGGTCTGCCCCAACCCGTTCTACCAGATTTATGAAGGCGCCGCACTGCTGGCCGGCGCCACCCCTTATTTCCTCAACACGCTGCCGGAAGACAATTACGCGCTGAATTTCGACCAGTTGCCGCAGGACGTATGGCAACGCACCCAGCTCATCTACGTCTGTTCGCCGGGCAACCCCACGGGGCGCGTCATGCGGCTGGCCGAATGGAAGGCGCTGTTCGAGATGGCCGACCGTTACGGTTTTATCATCGCCGCGGATGAATGCTATTCGGAGATTTATTTCGACGCGACATCGGAGGGCAGAGCAGGGGCCCCGTGTAGCGGGGATGTGACCCCGGAGATGGATGGGGCAGCCGCTTCAAATAAACTTGGCACCTTAATGCTCTCTCGCGGATGCCCGCCCTTGGGCGCGCTGCAAGCCGCGCAGCAACTGGGCCGCAGCGATTATAGCAACATGGTGGTATTCTCCAGCCTGTCGAAGCGTTCCAACGTGCCGGGCATGCGCTCCGGTTTCGTGGCGGGCGATGCGAAAGTGCTGGAGAAATTCACGCTGTATCGCACCTATCACGGCTGCGCCATGAATCCGGCGATTCAGGCCGCCAGCGCAGCCGCCTGGCAGGATGAGGATCATGTCGCCAGGAACCGCCGCCTGTATGTGGAGAAATTTTCCCGTGTGATCGAAATCCTCAAACCCGTGCTGCCGGTCACCCTGCCCGATGCCGGTTTCTACTTGTGGCTGCGCGTGCCGGTGGCCGACACCACATTCGCGCAACACCTGTATCGCGACTATAATGTTAGCGTACTGCCCGGCAGTTTCCTCGCGCGCGAAGCACACGGCACCAATCCAGGTGCCGGATTCGTACGCATCGCGCTGGTGGCGGAACTGGAAGAAGCAGTGGAAGCGACGCTGCGCATCGCTGAATTCAGTCGTAAAATTCAGACCTGAGACGTAAGTCCTTAGTTGGTGTTATCCGCTGCGCGAGTTTTGCTTTAACTAACAACTATCAACTTACGTCTACCAACTTTGCATTTAACTGGAAACATCATGGAACGACTGCAACAGATCATCGACCCCGCCTTTGAGCGCCGCGCCGAAATCACTCCGCGCACCGTGGATGCCAAGCTGAAAGAGGCCGTCACTACCGTCATCGAGCATCTCGACCAGGGCAAGCTGCGTGTGGCGGAAAAAATCGGCGGCCAGTGGGTCACCAACCAATGGATCAAAAAGGCCGTGCTGCTGTCGTTCCGCATGGAGGACAATTCCTTCATCAAGGGCGGCTTCACCAATTATTACGACAAAGTGCCATCCAAATTTGCCGACTGCAACTCCAAGGATTTTCGCGACGGCGGCTTCCGCGTCGTGCCTCCGGCAGCGGCACGCAAGGGTTCGTTCATCGCCAGGAACGTGGTGCTGATGCCCTCCTATGTCAACATCGGCGCCTATGTGGATGAAGGTACCATGGTCGATACCTGGGCCACCGTCGGCTCCTGCGCGCAGATCGGCAAGAACGTGCATTTGAGCGGCGGCGTCGGTATCGGCGGCGTGCTGGAACCGGTGCAGGCCAACCCCACCATCATCGAAGACAACTGCTTCATCGGCGCGCGCTCGGAAATCGTCGAGGGCGTGATCGTGGAGGAAGGCGCGGTGATCTCGATGGGCGTGTTCATCGGCCAGAGCACAAAAATTTACGACCGCGAGACCGGCGAGGTGCACTATGGCCGCGTTCCCGCCGGCTCGGTGGTGGTCAGCGGCAACCTGCCTTCCAGGGACGGCAGCTACAGTCTGTACTGCGCCGTGATCGTGAAAAAGGTGGATGCCAGGACGCGCGGCAAGGTAGGCATCAACGAATTGTTAAGAGGCATTTGAACATCAGTTGGTAGTCGTTAGTAGCTAGTCGTTAGTTGGGATTGTCCGCTACGCGGGCTTTGATTTAACTTGCGACTAGCGTCTAACGACTAGTGACTGTATTAAGGAGAAGCACATGATCATTACCCCACTGCTGCAGCTCGCCGCCGATAAACTGGCCTCCGATCTATTCTTCTCCGTAGGCGCGCCGATCAACATCAAGATTGATGGCGTGGCCATGCCGGTAAACGCACAGGTACTCGATGCTGCAACCGTCAAGCGCATCGCCTACGAGCTGATGACGCCGGAACGGATTGATTCCTTTGAAGCGCACATGGAAATGAATTTTTCCTATCGTGCGCCGGAAATCGGCAACTTCCGCATCAACATTTTCCGCCAGCGCGGCGACATTGCCATCGTCATCCGTTATGTGCGCGGCAAGATTCTCAACATCGAGGAACTGAACCTGCCGCTGGTGCTGAAGGATCTCATCATGGAGAAGCGCGGCCTGGTGCTGATGGTCGGCGCAACCGGATCGGGCAAATCTTCCACGCTGGCATCCATGATCGAACACCGCAACATGACAAACACCGGCCATATCCTGACCATCGAAGACCCC
>Ga0080064_1005596_pt1 | contig 14513 bp, 14 predicted proteins | sample Subgrocontami54m_FD_69260 | JGI IMG/M metagenome (GOLD analysis project Ga0080064, IMG submission 69260) | Subsurface groundwater microbial communities from S. Glens Falls, New York, USA - GMW46 contaminated, 5.4 m (SPADES assembly) (version 2) ...
GACCAGGATCGTGCGCAGGGTTGTCCGGTCCGCGACCATCTGCAATGCCCGACGCAACTCGGAGAGAGGCAGGCGCGCCGTGATGAAGCGCTCAACCGGGACTTGCCCCGTCACGAGCTGGCGCTCCACCTCCGCTATCCCCTTCTGGGAAAACTCTTCGCGGCTGGGCGCGTAGTTTATGTTGTAACCCGCCAAAACATCGAGCCACCCAAACAGCGAGGTTCCGGTGTAGCTTAACGCGCCCGAGTTATTTTTCTGATCCCGGGTTTGGCCGGAAACCAGATTTTTGTTGATGCGGTCGGAAAACAAATAAGAAAAAGTAAAACCCCCCTTGTTGTAGTCGGTCGTTAATTGATAACGAGTGTCGTCTTCATTAATGCTCTTAGGCTTGCCGTCATTTTCCCGCGTGAAGCGGTCGATCTGAAAGGAAAACGTCGGCAGATCTGGCGGGGTCAAGAACAAGCGGGTAAACCAACGGCGCTCGCTGAGCAGAATCCCGTCTTGTCCTTTATTGCCGTCCGTGAACAGCTCTCGCAACCTAACGCCTCCATTGAGAGAAAATGACGCGCTCGACAAGCTCGCGTCGAAGACCGGCTCAAACTGCGTGGCAGAACTCCGTGTCTTATCTGAATCCACTTTGATTTGACTCCTGCTGTCCTCACTGCGGAGCGTAATGCGATAACGGAGGGCAGAGGATATCGCTTTGTTCCAGTTGAGATCGAAGAGTTGTGAAAAGCTCCGCAAGTCGGTGGTCGTTCCTTCGTTAGTACTGCTGATGAGGCTGCTGGTTGAGTTAAATAAAGCATTTAAATCCTGAGCGCGCGCGGGACAAAAAGTTATCAACAGGAGTGCCCAGGCTATTGCTACAACCCGCCGGCTCTGACGAGCCTGCCGGACCCCACCTCCTGGAGCCCATATCCTTATTCCTCCCGTCCTTCCCATTCTTCACGGCTACAAGTCACGGGATGCCTGACGTTTACGGGTAAAAAGAAAGCCGCTTTCCAACTTCTATGCCGTTACCTTTCCACTGTCTTGCGAAGCTTAACGAGCAAGAAAAGGGCCACTATGAATAGGTTCTTGGCGCCGCGAGATTGAGGGGGTTGGGGAAATATATTTTCCCCATTAATGAGTTTGTGAGAGAACTATTTTCGCACTACTGGGAAAAGCCGTTTCGGCCTGAGTCCAGCTTTGCGGGAATTGATAAGAGCCGGGAAAGAAACAATAACCGGGTGAATCTACAAAAGACCGTGTTTTTTCATTCTGTTTCTGAACGCGTCGCGGCTGATGCCGAGCATGCGAGCCGCCTGGACCTGATTGCCTTTGGTCGAATCCAGGGCCTGCTCAACCAGGCGTTTTTCTAGCGCCGTTAATCGGAAGCCGGTTTCAGGAAGTTGAAAAGATAGACCGCTCTCCGGTTCTTGGGTTGCACCCGCTGTTAGCTCTTTCGGCAAATTCTCAACCGTTACTATATTGCCGTGGCCCAAGATCAAAGCTCTTTCGATCGTGTTACTAAGTTCTCTGACGTTTCCCGGCCAAGGATACTGGGTCAGAAGCTGTAAAGCTTCCGGTGATATCGTAGGCGCCGGGCGGCGCAACTCACTGGCGTACTTTTCAATGAAGTGCGCCGCCAGGAGCGCGATGTCTTCCTTGCGCTCGCGCAAAGGGGGAATGTGAATCTCAATCGCGCTCAGACGATAAAACAGGTCTTCACGAAAGGATCCGTTGGCGATGGCCTCCTGGATATCCCTATTGCTTGCAGATATGAGCCGGACATCGGATTTCAAATGACGGTTCCCGCCGACGCGCAAAAACTCTCCGTCTTGCACGACGCGCAAGAGTCTTGACTGAAACGACGGCCCGGTTTCGGTTATTTCATCCAGGAAGAGAGTTCCTTTGTCGGTCACCTCAAATATCCCCCTCTTGGTGTCGCCGGCGCCGGTGAATGCGCCGCGCTCGTGACCAAACAGTTCCGATTCCAAAAGATTCTCCGTTAAGGCCGCGCAATTGATGGAAAAAAACGGACCGTCCCGCCGCAGGCTGCGCTTGTGAATGTTGCGCGCCAGCAAATCCTTGCCCGTGCCGCTTTCGCCCGACAAAAGCACGGCGGCGTCGGTCGGCGCGACTTTGTCGATTAATTGCACGACCTGCCACAAGGCGCGGCTTTGCCCGATGATATTGGCTTCTTGATCTTGCTTTTGCACGCGTTCGCGGAGGTAGCGATTCTCCTCGTTGAGTTCGCTCCAGGTCAAACACTTTTCAACTTTCAATAGAAGTTCTGCGCCAAGAAAGGGCTTGGAGAGGTAATCGCTCGCGCCTTTTTTCATCGCCTCCACCGCCGAATCTACCGTGGCGTAACCCGTTAGCAGGATGACGGGTATCTGAGGGTAATGGGCCTTGACGCGCTCGAGGAATTCGATGCCGTCTCCCTCCGGCATGACGAGATCGGTGATGATGAGATCCGGTGTTTCTCTTGCGATAAGCTCGAATGCTTTCGGACTCTCGGTTTCGATCCTGACCTCGTAGCCCGCCCCGGCAAGGATTTCTTCGAGGGTTTCAAGCATCTCGGGTTCGTCATCCACGGCGAGAATCTTGGCTTTGATCAGCTTCATTGCCTTGGCCCTCCGATGGGCAACATCAGGCGGAAGAGGCTTCCTTTCCCGGGCGTGCTCTCGACTGATATGTCCCCGCCATGGGTTTTGATAATTCCGTAGGCGACTGAGAGCCCCAGTCCAGTGCCCTTGCCCACGCCCTTGGTTGTAAAGAATGGCTCAAAGATTCGCGCCTTAACATCGGGCGCCATCCCTGTGCCAGTATCTTCAACCTCCGCGATCAGGAAGTGGCTGTTAACGTAAGTCTTGAGCGTGATGGTCCCGCCTTGCGGCATGGCGTCCCGCGCGTTGTTCAACAGGCCGAGAAAAACCTGATGGAGATGACCGGCGCTGCCATGACAGTAGGGGAGTTCGGAATCGAATCGCCGCTCAATTTGAATGTGTTGTTTGGCATAGGGCTTATCGACCAACTCGACGACTTCGGCAATGACATGGTTGAGCGCGGTTTCCTCGAAACTGAGCGTGCTTTTTCTGCTAAAGATGAGCAGGCTTCGGATCAATTCAGCAATCCGCAGGCCGTTCCGCGTAACAATTTCCAGATCCCGCGTCAAGTCCGCCGGCAATTGGCGCTCTTTAGCCATTTTAGTCGCAAGCTCTAGTTTGCCAATCATGATCCCGAGGGGATTATTGATTTCATGAGTGAGCCCAGCGTAAATTTCCCCGAGCGCACTCAATTTCTCGGAATGGATGAGTTGAGCTTGGGTCAGTTCCAATTGCTCTAAGGCTTTTTCGATCGCCGGGATGAAAAAGCGGTAAAGCAGCAGACCGAGGAGCGCGGCTACTACGAGGTGAATCGCAAAAATGCGTCCAGACTGCAAGAGAAGCGGATCGCTGTCCAGTTCGATCGAGATCGACTTGAATGGTACCAGTGATGATGGGAGGTCCGCCCTTGCTCGAATTGGCAAGAAAGACCCCGGAGCCTGTCCCAAACTGAGAACCGGCTCTACTCCGGTACCCCTGATCTGAAGCGCCGAGACTCGGTTAAGCCGCATCTCCTCTCGTATCAACTCCGCAAGTCGATGGCGCTCCGGATTAGTGGCATGGATCTCCTTTACCAAGAAAACAATTTGTTTGGTGGCGCGCTGGGCGTCGCTCTGCAAGTGCCGAAGACCGAGCACAAAAAACACAGAGGTTGGCAGGATGGCGATAATTGCGACCAGAATAAACAGGAGGCGTTCAAGCCTGCGCGCATGTTTTCTAAGATCCTGGAACTGAGAGCCCAGGCCCGTTATTGGTGGTCTGCCGTTTGCCATATGTGATGCAACTCAAGGCACCTGAGGTTCGATTCCAATTCAGCGTCCGCTTGCACTCGCGTGCACCGTCGACACGACCGCAATATTCTACAATGCCAAAGATGTGCCAACCCGAGCATCCGATATCGGCACCAACTGTCAAGAAAAGGCAAGAGGTGTGCCATCGCAAGAGAGCGCCGTTACAGCGCCTTCAGGCTTCGTGACCCTTGGCGTTTTCCGAAGGTTGCGAATCGACCCGTCAGAACTCGCACCGGTGGAAAACTATCTCATCGGAAGGGGCATTCACCGGAGCGACGCAGGATAGCCGGTTGGTTCGATGACGTTCGATTAGACGTCGACCACCCAGTCGAAAATTAAGACTCCCACGGTAATAAAGATCACGTCGAATGCAAGCAAGAGACGCAGCCATGGCAGCGCGTCACCGATCTCGCCGGCGCGCATGACGTTCTCCATGCAGCGGATCGTGGCGAGGATGACCGGGATCATCAGGGGAAAGAGCACCAGCGGCAGCAGGAGTTCTTTGGCTCGCGCTCTCAGGGTGACCGCCGAGAGGATCGTTCCCAGCACGCAAAAGCCGATAGTGCCCAAAGCGGAGATGAAAAAAAGCGTCGGTAGCAGGTTCCATGAGCGTAGATTGAATAGAATCCAGAACAAGGGAAAAACAAAGAATTCCACGATCACCATGAGAATCACGTTGAAGCCGGTCTTGGCGAGAAACAGCGCGCCGCGATCCATGGGGGACAACAGGAGAGCGTCGAGGCAATGATTGCCGCGTTCGCCCTCGAACAGTTGCGCCAGGCCCAGCGTGCCGGTGAAGAGAAAGGCGAGCCAGAGCAGGGCAGGGGCCATCTCGACGATCCGTTCGGGGACCAGATCGAAGGCGAAGTGGAAGACGAAGATAAGCAAGGTGCCGAAGAAAAACATCGTCATCAGACTCTCGCGCCGGCGAATCTCCAAGAGGATATCCTTCCAAAGCAGCAAGGTGGTATGTCGGAGCAAAATCATGAGTGTCCGCGCGGCAGGAAGTCGGCGAAGGCGCGCTGAAAACTTTCCCAGGGGTCGCGGCGCGGCTCGTCGAAGGTCAATTTCCCCTGATGCAGGATGATCGCCCGGTCGCATAGTTGGAGCGCCCGCGAGACATGGTGTGAGGCCAGGATGACGATTCCACCCTTGCGACAATGGCTCTTGAGGAACGTCTCCAGCAAATCCACCCCGCCGCCATCGAGCACACCGTAGGGTTCGTCGAGGAGCAATAGCCCGGGGTCGAGCAAACGCCATTTGGCGATGGAGAGGCGGCATTTCATGCCGCTCGAAAGCGCGCTGACGTATTCACCCGACCAGCGCTCGAGTCCCACGGCGGCGAGCGCTTCGTCGATGGACGCGGCCGGCGGACGCTTATTGTAAAGCGAGGTAAAAAAATCGAGATTCTCCCGGAGCGTGAGGTTCTCGTAAAGATGTTCGCTGGGGGCGAGAAAGCCGAGGCTGGAGCGTAGCTCGATGGACGAGCGGGAAAATTTGGCGCCCTCGAATTCGATTTCCCCTTGGGTCGGATATATCAAGCCGGACAGTAGCCTGAGAAGAGTCGTCTTGCCCGCGCCGTTCGGCCCAAGCAGGGCAATGCACTCGCCCGCCGGAATCTCCAGTTCGAGATCCCGCAGCGCCCAGAAATATCCGTAGGCTTTTCCCAGCCGGTGAACCGCGACGCGCAAAGTACGACTCCCAACCGCGTTAAAATTCGCGACCTGTTGAAAAGAGTTTATCCGCCGACGCAGAAGACCCCGGGCGTGAGGCCGGGGATGAATGCGTCGGACGGACCCTCCGTAGCTCGAAGAGCGAAGGAGGGTGAGTGCTTCGGCGGATTCCGCCGAAGAAATTAACCATACCACGGCGTTAAGCCCATGGAGTTTCATCGAATATAGTTGCCGGTGAAGGCGGATTCAAGTGCCCCACGTCGTTCGCTTCTCACGGGATATGAAATTTCAAATCCGAGCTGCCTCGCGACGAATAGAGGAGCAGGGTTGACATCCTCGTCATCCGTCCCCTATTTTGAGCCATCGACCGTCGTGTCTCACCGTAAGGAGGAACCTCATGAATGCCATCGACGCCGTCAGGGAGTTTTGGGACGCGTTCATAACCAAAATAGCAGTTTTCCTTCCCCAACTTCTGTTCGCCATAGCGATTATTTTCGTGGGCTGGGTGGTTTGCAACATCATCAAACGAATTGTCGTACGGGTTCTACGGGTCTGCCAATTCGATATGTTGGCAGACCGCGCGGGAATCAGGGAAGCGCTCGAACGCGGCGGCATCAAACCGACCTCCTCTGAGCTGGTCGGATTGCTAGCCTTTTGGTTTTTTCTTCTGATCTTCATCTGGGCGACGCTCGATGTTCTCAACTTGAGCGGTGCCACCGACACGCTGCATACTATCTATCTGTATATACCCAAGATCGTGGCCGCACTGGTGACGCTCATTCTTGGACTCTATTTCGCCAACTTTCTCGAAAACGTCACCCGCACCTCCTGCGCCAACGCCGGATTGGAGCAGGCGGCGTCAATCGGCCGCGCGGCCTATGTAGGCACGGCAATCTTTGTCGTCGCGGGAATCTTCGAGATCCTCGACATTGCGTCTGAGATCGTCATGTGGGCGTTCATCTTGGTCTTCGGCGCTGTTTGTCTCGCCTTAGCGTTGGCGTTCGGATTGGGCGGGCGCGAGGTCGCGGGGCGCTTCCTGGCAAAGTGGCTGGAGCAGAAGAAAAACGAGTAGGAGAGTACAGAAACTCGCTAGGCCCGGATTCCCAAAACGTAGTCAAATGCTATAAGCGCTGGCCGATTTTTTCTTGCGCCCTATCCCGCAGTCCTGTACACTCTACTTGATCGTGCCCTCCTACTAATTAATGGCGCGCAAGAGGTGAGGATCAGGGCAACCACTTAGGTATGTATGGTGGTATTAGCTTCGGCGCAGGGTTTACGCCGAATGGTTTTCCGGGTGTTACTTTCCCCTCCCTCTTACAAAATCCACGGGTTGAGCGCCTATATATATAAGGGAGAGTCATGAATTTTTTCTGGGTGATCACCATCCCCGACTACGGGCGGCGCCGCTCGCGCAAACACCCTGTGGTTGTTTCATGACAGCTGTGGTAGTGAGAAAGAAAAGGGAGAATTGGCATGGCGGAGTTGAGTAAGCGATTGTTTGTCGGCATCAAGATTTCGACAAAGCTGCAAAATCAGTTGGACAGCCCAGCCCCCGGCACCGAGCGGTACTTCAAGCAGGACAATGGGGAATATCTCCAGATCGTGACCCTGGGAGAGGACCGAGTGATCGGCAGATTTGTGAAAAACGGTTTTCCTAGCGGTGATATCGGCGATGTCAGCCGCAACGTTCGTAGTATTGTTGGTCTGATCACGCGCGGCAACAATATGGACGAGGATTCCGTCCACATCTATGTTCCCTAGCAGGCTGGTGAAAAAGGACTCATAGGCTTTTGCCGACTACCCTGATCTCTTGTCGAAGGGTGCGCTCAATCGCCTCGCTACAACGTACCAGCTTGCAAAGCGCAAGGGGCAAAGAGCAAAGGAGAACGCTTTGCGCCATGCCCTTAGCCCTTAGCGAACTTTCGCGCCTCGCCTCTGAGATCTTTTTGAGCAGCCTGCAACCGAGTTTTTCAGCAACCTGGTAGCAGAGCGAAGCCATCCCGTCAGCTTTTTCCGCCTGGAGGTTTGATTGACCCTGCTTCGCCAAGGCTGGGCAGGGTTGTTGAACCGGGGCCAACAGTGATACTATCAAATCTCATTTAGAGCTTGGTTCTCGATTACCGACAAAGCCTCTGAGCTTTAAGCGAGCCGGAGGCTTTTTTAATTGGGCTTTTGGAGGGTGACATGTCAAAGGCACTGGAAGAGATAAGGTTGCAAGACGGGACACTGATTCGGCACAAGACGGCAGGCTACGAAGGGTGCATAGAAGGGACCACCGGGATCAAGAGCTGCTTTACGGTAGCAGGGGCATCGTTGGATATGCCCAGCAGCAAGCAGCTTTTTCAATATCGGGTCATGGTGGCAGGGGAAGCCATGCGGCGCATCGCGCCGGCCGAGGATCTGGAGATTGTGGAGCAATCGCTCAAGGTTGTCTGTCCTGGTTGCGGTTATGACTATCACAGCAAGCCCGGTGTAGAGAACAAGGCGGCAGGGCGCTGCCAATGCGGCGGATGGATCTGTCCGGCCTGTTTGGCCTGCCAGGCCAGCGATGAACCAGCGGGCAAGGGCAAGGCTGCGGTGTGCTTACGGCAACGAAAGCGCCAGGCTAAGAAGCTTGCCGCTCGGAAAAAAGCCCGTGACGGTTGACAGGGGAGAGTAAAGCACATAGGGTGAAAGCACCTACTTCAGTAAAGGGTCTTCTGAAAGAGGAAAAGACAGAAGTTGAAGACCCAGTCAGTCTCACCTAGCGAAAAGATATCTAAAGGACAATCCGACCAGGGCGTGGTTTCCGTTACCCGGTTCCTCATGTTCTGCTTCCATTAGCGGTCAAGTTCCCAGGGATAGAGACAGCAACATTCTCTTATAGGAGGAGAACATGAATAATAAATTGTATGTGGGCGGATTGCCCTACTCAGTTACCGACGGGAAACTGGAGGAAATGTTTCAGGCGCACGGAAGCGTTGCGTCCGCCAAAGTGATCTCGGATAAGTTTACCGGCCAATCGCGCGGCTTCGGCTTCGTTGAGATGAGTTCCGGGATCGAAGCCCAATCGGCCATCAGCGCGTTGAACGGGACCCAATTCGAAGGGCGCTCGCTGACGGTGAATGAGGCCAAGCCGATGGCCAGCCGCGATAGTAACGGTGGCGGCGGCGGTGGCCGAGGAAATCGAGACGGCGGCCGCGAACGCTGGTAGTTCTCTCGTTCTAAACTAACCCAAAGGGGCGCAACTGGTCGGGTTGCGCCCCTTTTTTATTGCTGACGGTGCGTCGGGGTAAAGCAGTTTCAACGTCGACCGATCGCTACACCTCAATACCGTACCGCGCCCTAAACTGCAGTATTTGTTCCCCGCTTGCCCCCGCGATCCCAAGGAGGTATTTTCGGTGTCCGGCTCTTCGCCCGCAAGTGGTTGCCCGCCTTGTCGCTTCTCGATCCTGGAGCAGTTGTTAAAAAAATGAGGCGTGTCGAACTCCGTGGAAAAAAGATAGATGTCTCTCGTCCGTTAATCCTACTTGGAGATCTTCGCAATGCCACGCCTTGGATGCCGGAGCTTTTTTAGTGCCGACTCCTCAAGTTGGCGAATCCTTTCTCGGGTCAGGCCGAATACCTTTCCGGTTTCTTCTAACGTGTATTCGGCTTTTTCGCCGATCCCGAAGCGCATGCGGATGATCTTTTCCTCGCGCGGGCTGAGAGTCGTCAGGATACGTCGGGTCTCGCGCTGCAAGTCCAGAGCAATGGCGGTTGCCTCAGGGTCGGGAGCGTGATCGTCTGTGATTAAATCGACGAGAGAAGTTTCTCCGTCTCCACCGATTGCCGCCTCGAGGGAAACCGGTTCTTTTACCAATTTGGGAACTACCTCAACGGCTTTGAGGGGCAGCGCCATGTCTGTCGCTAGTTCCTCCAGAGTCGGTTGGCGGCCAAGATTCCTGACGAGGTTATGTTCAGCGGCAGTGAATTTCCTTGCCAGATCAACCATGTGAGCCGGGATGCGAATGGTTCGCGATTGGTCCGCTAAAGCCCGCGTCACCGCCTGGCGTATCCACCAGCTGGCATAGGTTAAAACCTAAATCCCAGGCGGTGGTTGAATTTGTCCACCGCCCTCATCAGACCGAGGTTTCCTTCCTGAATGAGATCCAGAAACTGAAGGCCCCTGCCGCAATAGCGCTTTGCGATGAGGACCACCAGGCGCAGGTTGGCCTCGATGAATCGCTTTTTGGCCAAGGCGACGTCCACCTGCTTGTCGTTAGTGCTTGCGATCAGCCGACGTATTTCGACAGCGGGCATGCCCATTTCCGCTTCAATCGTATGAAGCGCCTGTTTCTGCGCCGTTCCTCCACTCTGCCGTTCCACTTTCCGGAGGTTTTCAAAGATCAGTTTATGGCCGTCGATGATCGCGGCAATCTGACCTCGGTTGAGCTCGAGCCGGTGCAGGGATGAGGCGATCTTTTGCCTCTGGCGCACGAGACTGCCGTCAAGTTTCTTGCGTTTGACCGCACTTATCGAACTCTTGCTTTGTCCGCTTGTACATTCGTACCTCCGCGCTAAATATTTGACTCTCGTCATTCGCTTACCGAAGCGGCTCTCAAGGGCCCTATCGTCAATCGTCCGATTCCCCGGGGCTTCAGCTGGCTCGTCTATCACCTCGCGCACGTGAACCAGGCCGGTGGCGACCTTCTTACCCACGTCGAGAACCCAACGAAGGGCAAACAAGGAAGATAACGTCTCTGTGGCGATTAGCGTTTGTCCGTCGGCGATACTCCTGGCGAGCTCAAGTTCTTCCTCCCGGCTGAGAATGCGTATCGGTCCAAGAGCGCTCAGATACGAGAAGACGCCATCTCCGCGCTTCTCTGACGTACCGTCGTCGATTTGGGGATCGGGCTCTTGCTCGTCCGAAAGCCCGTCAAGCTGATTTTCATGGTCGAGCGGTTGAGTGGAGTCCCAGACGATTTTACCGGCGGGTTCCCGCAATCCACGATCGGCGGTATCAACGAACTCACGCGTGGAAGATTTACCGCGTTTGCGGTGAAAGCGGTTGAAGGTATGCATGTAATATTGAGCCGTTTGGTGTACGCGGATGGGTTCAGTGCTCGTGCGTGCTCGTCGGATCGCTGGAGATCGCGGCTACCGAATGCCGCTCGGGAGATCTTTGCCGATGGAAACATGCAACGATCGATAAGACTCAGTTGCAATTTCTACCCGACGCGTATGGCTGCGTCTGCTTCCGCCTGCACGCCAATTCCTTCCGGAGCCTGGCGCCGTTCTATTCGCTGACGGAACGTCGTAACACATACCCCGGGTAACAGGAACCGCATGGGGAAAGAAATCGCGTAGCGATCTTTCCCAAGACGAGGGAGGCGGAAAAATGATTTTTCGATCGCTTCTTTCCCGATCACAGCCGGCGCCGGCGGCGCTTACACGGAAGCGCCATTCGGACTGAGCCGACGACAAAATTTGCAAGCGATATGTATGAAAGACGCGGACATTTTCGTTGCCCCTAGTCGCGGGACGCTATCTGGAAAAGTGGCGGGAGCAAAAGAAAAACGGGTAAATAACCGGCCCTTGACGGGACTTCGGCGGGTTGTAAAAGGGGGGCCTTTAAGCTTCGCCTCCTTTGTTTTTCATCTGCGCCTTCGAGCGGACGGGAAAGGAATCTGCTTGTTTTTGCTCAAGCCGATTATGCCGGTTGCTGCCCGAGTTCCCCTTTTTCCCTGAGGGTGAGAAATTCCTTAGCCTGCATCGGAAACAGCACCCCTAAAAGAATGTCTTCGTCGCCTTTTGCCAACGGGCCGAGGTCCTTGACCGCTTTGTCCCAATCGCCCGAGTCGGCCATCTCGCCGGACCTCTGCGAGTAATCGGGCTGTTTATCTTTCATGATCTTCTTGACCAGCTCCGGATTCACCGTGCCCGGCGGACGGCCATACTTACCTTTGACGTAATCGGTGGTTTCCTTGGTGATGATTTTGTAACGCTCGCCAGCGAGCACATTCAACACCGCTTGCACGCCGACGATCTGGCTCGTGGGGGTGAGCAGCGGCGGATGCCCCAGATCTTTTTCGACGCTCGGCGTCTCTTTCAGCGCGGCGTCCATCAGGTCCATCCTCTTGGCTTCTTTTAACTGCGCAACCATGTTGGAAATCATCCCGCCGGGAACCTTGTGGATGAAAACCTCGGCGCTGACGCCGGTATAGCCCGTCTCGTATTGCTCGTACTTTTCCTTGATCTGCTTGGTGATCCGCGCCGGCTCTTCCAGAAGCTTCACGTCGATGCCGGTGTCGAAGGGAGTTCCTTGCAGCGACGCCACCATGGTTTCCGTCGCCGGATGGGCCGAGCCGAATGACAGCGGGGACATCACGGTGTCGATCATGTCCACCCCCGCCAAGATCGCCATCAGGTGCGACATGCTGGAGGTGCCGCCCATGTCGTGACAGTGGAGAAGCACCGGCAGTTTCCCCTTGGCCAGATCTTTGATTCCCTTGATGATCCGGTAGCTGTCAAAGGGAGTCAGTATCCCCGTGGCGTCCTTCAGCGATAACCAGTCAGCCCCGATCTCTATGAGTTGTTCGGCATACTCCATCCACTTCTCCAGTGTATGAACCGGACTGACCGTGTAGTTCACCTCCACATGGGCTTCGCCGCCGAACTCCTTTACCGCCTTGGTGGCCACCTCGATGTTTCTAAAGTCGTTGGTCGCCTCGAAGATCCGGAAAACGTTCATCCCGTTGGCTATCGCCCTCTCAACAAAGCTCCGCACGATCTTATCCGTGAAAGGCCTGTAAGCTAAGATATGCTGCCCTCGAAGCAGCATCTGGAGCTTGGTTTTGGGCATCACCGCTTTGATCCTTCTGAGTCTCTCCCAGGGATCTTCCTTGAGATACCTCATACAGACATCGAAGGTGGCGCCGCCCCAAACCTCCACGGCATGGAAGCCACAGCCATCCAGGGAGGCGCACAAGGGAAGGAGGTCGTCGGTCGTTACCCTCGTCGCCAGTTTGCACTGCTGGCCGTCCCGCGGGGTCAGATCGGTAATCTTCACCTTCCGACTTCCCCTCGGCTCCTTAAGGAGCGTTTTCATATCCTCGGCCAGCCGGTCTAAGATCTCTTGCGAGCTCATGGGCGCCTCCTTCGTGGTCATGGTTTGAAAGCCGGGGCGGTTACGGTTCCCGTCAAAACATCTTTGGCCCCTTCCACTTTGTATTCACAGGTTATGGGAGCCACCATATTTGCCATAACGGCCACGCTACACGTTGTGCTAAGCGCTTCCTTAATAGCGTCGCTGACATCATTGTCGGTCAGCTCCTTGCCCTTGATGCCAAACTTCAACTTCATACTCGTATATATCCTTGGGTGGTGTTCCCGGCGCTCACCATCCGTTTCGACCTCTATATCCTCCACATGCTTACCGGCCTTGTGGAGGGCCTCATAGGTATGAATTCCCATACACGCGGCGATCGAATACATAAGGAGTTCCGGCGGCCTGAAGCCTCTCCCCTTGCCACCTACAGTAGCGGCGGCATCAATGACCAATTCGGCGGGAAACTCCCCTCCGCTGCCGATAAAGTGAAAGTCCTGTTTCTGCTTAACTCTTACTTTCATTGGTTAACCTCCTTTATTCTATATTGATGACTTGATTACTCCATTACTCCTCAGGGCGAGCCAAGGAGAGAGGTGGTTGACCCGCGGCCACCCGCTGGATGTTCTCCCAAGCAAATTGGGCCCGGCGAAACCAGCCCTCGTAAGCATGCCCGGCGGTGTGAGGCGTAAGTATCACATTTTCCAACTGGAGAAGCGGGTTATCTGGGGAAATAGGTTCCTTATGGTACACATCCAGTCCCGCCCCAGCGATGCGTTTTTCCCTGAGGGCCTCGGCCAGGGCCTCCTCGTCCACTACGGGCCCCCGGCTGGTATTAACAATGACCGTCGTCGGCTTCATCATGGCCAGTTGTGGCCGCCCGATAAGCCCCCGGGTTTCGCGATTGAGAGGAAGGTGAATGGACATGATGTCGGCCTCTTTCAGCAATTCCTCCAAAGAGACCCGTCGGGCCCCCAACTCCTGCTCTATGTCGGGAGCGGGCACGATATCATAATAGATGGTGCGTGCCTCGAAAGCCGTCAAGCGGCGGGCCACCTTCCGGCCGATGTTCCCCGCCCCAATGAGCCCCAGTGTTTTACCCGCGACCTCAAAGGTGTTAAATCCTGTGATGGGCTGCCGCCATCGTCCCTCCCGCACCGACCGGTCGGCTGCGATGAGACGCTTGTAAAGGGCCAACACCAGCGCGACGGCGTGTTCCGCCACGGCCCAAGCGTTAGCCCCCCCGTTGGTGGCTACCGGCATACCCAACTCACTTGTCAGTCGAAGGTCCACAGCGTCGTATCCCGCACTCAATAGCTGGACAAGACGCACTCTCTTCGCCTCTCGCAGGAGAACCTCGGAGATCTCGGCCGGGTGAAGGACGAGGAAATCCGCCTCACGCAGCAGGGGAATCTTCTCGTCGTCGCCGCTGCGATAGGGCCGCCAGGTTATTTCAAACCCCTCGGCAGGGGCCATCTTTTTTAAGATGTCTGCCACCGCTTCTCCCTGACCGTTGATAAAAAACACTTTCGACATTTTCATGCCTCCTCTTTGCTTTCTTCACCGCCACATCATAAACCCGAGCGGCTTCCTCCAAATGTCCGCATCGACGCATCGCCGGCGCAATATAAAGCTAAAGCGCTATTAAACACGCCGCTCGGCGCCACCAGTTGGTAGCGTCCGATGCGGTTCAGTAGCACGGCTCGTCGCTGCCCGACTTTTTTCAGCTACCGCACCCGGCTCGCGCCGCTGCGTGAACTATATCGATTGCCGAATTTTTTCACAGACCCTGAGGCTTAATATCGTAACAATGCCGCAAAAGCAAGGTGAGTCGACCGAGCTGAAACTAGATCACAGCGCCGTCGCTGGCGCATAATTGACGAGAAAATTCGCT
>Ga0080064_1005599_pt1 | contig 14510 bp, 14 predicted proteins | sample Subgrocontami54m_FD_69260 | JGI IMG/M metagenome (GOLD analysis project Ga0080064, IMG submission 69260) | Subsurface groundwater microbial communities from S. Glens Falls, New York, USA - GMW46 contaminated, 5.4 m (SPADES assembly) (version 2) ...
CTGCCAGTCTGCGGAGATCATGAATCCGCGGCGGGGAGGTGTCAGTGGCCTCCACGAGTACTGCCTTCAGTGACTTCTCCACTGCCTGCTGGCACAGAAACAGCACTCCCGCCGGAAAACTGCCTTCCCGCACAGCCAAGCGAGCAAGTCCCAGGTCGTCGTCTGCCCGCATCAGCCACCGGCGAGTCTGCTCCTTCATGCGCCAATGCTACCACCAGGGGCAGAGGGGTGCAGCCATGACCCCCACCCCCCTCACCGTCGCCCACCGCGGGGCCAGCGGCGTTGCGCCCGAGGACACCTTTGCGTCGTTCAATCGGGCTGTCGCGGGCGGCTTCCCGAACATCGAACTCTGCCCGGACCGGGTTCGGGCGTGGTTCGAGTCTGCAATCCCCGCTCACTCCAGGAGTAAATCAGCATTGAGAGTGTCCCCATGAGTCCCTACCTGTCCTTCCTGCACCGCTGGTTCGGCCGTAAGCCCGCGGCGCCCCTTGCATGAGTACCCGGCATTCGCCACCCACGTTCCCTTGGTGTCATCGCCCACATCCACGTCGTAGATGAGGTAGGGAACGGCGGGCGGGGGGAAGTCGCCATTGTTCATGAACGGGGTCCGCGCCCGGTTGGTGAAGCAGTGGTCCCGGATTTCGCAGTCCTCGCCTGTCGGCAACACGATCTGCCGGATCTGCCACAGGAGGGGAGCGTCGTTCTCGGGAATCACGACAAGGAACGTGTAGCCGGGCTTCGTCGGCACATACTGCACCGCTTCCTCGCGGAGCTTCGCCATCATTGCGTCAAAGATCTTCGGTTCGCCGAACATCTTCGGATACCCGCGTTCCGTGAGGCGCGCCACCTGCGCGTCAAACTGCTTGCCAAGGCACTCCGGCGTCGGCTGGCCTTCGGCTTCGAGGATTCCGCAGAGTGCGAGCGCCATGCTGATGCACATCAGTTGATGTCGCATGAAACTTCTCCTGTATATCCCGTTGTAGAAACATCGCGGCAAAATACCGCGACACACTGCTTTCAGGGTAGAATGTCGGGGAAGCAATGTCTAGCGCCCCTTTTGTTTGTGGGAGGTTGCTGTTGTGTTATGATAAAAAAATGTCAAAGATCACCCAGGCGAGATGGTTGTTGCGCATTGCCCTGGCGTTCGCGTTTTTCTATGCCGCAATTCAGAGCATCCGCGTTCCGGAAGCTTGGGTGGATTGGATCCCGCGTTTTGTTGTGGCGCTAAGTCCTGTTTCGCCGATGCTGATGATCGATGGGATTTCAATCGCGCAAATAGGTTTGGGGCTTTGGCTGCTGTATGGTCGTAAATTACGTGTTGCGAGCGGGTTTGCCGCGCTCTTCCTTTTTTCGGTAACGGTGTTTAACCTGCGGCTCATGGACATTGTGTTCCGGGACTTTTCACTTGGTCTTGCCGCGGTGGCGCTGATGGTGCTTGCGCCGGAAGAAGTGTAGGCAATTACCGATTAGAACGACGAGAGCGGAGTAAGGCGATGCCGACGGCGAGACCTCCTAAAAGATCGTTCGACAAATCGGCCATGGTGTCATCCAGGCTGGGCTGGGCTTTTTGAACCACATACCAGATGCCAACAGTGTGGTCTAAACCCCATTCAAATATTTCCCAGGCAACGCCAAGAAGTGCCGCGGCTCCGATGATGAAGATGAGTGATCGCTTCCAGTCAAGCATGAGCGACCCGTCCTTTTTTGCTAAGACGAGGTATGCCCACCAGCCCACAATGATGCCGCCGCCAAGGTGCAGGGGAATGTCAAGAAAAGCGAAATAGCGGCTATCATAAACTCCAGTCGCTACAAATATGGCGTTGACGGTAAAAAGGAGCGTGAGCGAAAACTCCCACCAATTCGCGGCGCACGATTCTTCAATAAAAATATAGCGGCGTAGTTTGAAGCCATACGTACCAAGCGTTATCGCCAAGACAATCAATGCGTCTCCGGTGTGACCGATATAAAACGTATAAAGCGCGACTGCGATTGCCACAAGGCGCATGATGTCGGAAAGTAGTCGCATAAACTTTAGTTTACACCAAATCGGAAAATCTCGTATACTGAAAAGTATGAACACGTCCGTGCTCGCAATTATTCTTGTGGTGGTGGTTGCCGGTTTTATGGCATTGTATTTCGCTGTGCGTCGCATGCTTGAAGCGCAAAAACCGAAAGACGATACGCAGTCTATGCTTATGCTGCAGCAGCAGATTAGTCAGATCGCGCAGACGCTGGATGTAAAGCTCGGTGAATCTGCGCGCGCGATGCAGCATCAGTTCTCGCAGAGCGCCGGCATCATCCGCGACGTAACGGAAAAGCTGACGCGATTAGACGAAACAAACAAGCAGGTCGTGAGTTTTGCCGACCAGCTGAAAAATTTGCAGGACATTCTGAAAAATCCGAAGCAGCGCGGGATTTTGGGTGAATATTATTTGGAAACCGTGCTGAAAAACGTATTGCCGCCGGGCTCGTATCAAATGCAATACGCGTTTTCCGACGGTGTGATTGTGGACGCCGCGGTGTTTGTGGACAAGCGCGTTATTCCGATTGACTCAAAGTTCAGTTTGGAAAACTATAACCGCATTTTGGAGGCGCGCGACGCGACGGAGAAAAAACGCTATGAAGCGGCACTGGTCGCGGACTTGAAGGTCCGTATTGATGAAACGTCAAAATACGTGAAGCCGCAGGAAAACACGATGGACTTTGCGTTCATGTTTATTCCGTCGGAAGCGATTTATTATGACCTCTTAATCAACAAAATCGGAGCGGTTGCCGAGGAAACACGCAACCTCGTGAACTACGCGGGGACAAAACACGTGATTATTGTTTCGCCGACGTCGTTCCTTGCGTACCTCCAGACGGTGTTGCAAGGGCTGCGCAATCAAAAAATTTCCGAGCAGGCGAAAGAAATTACCAAGCAAGTGGAAAGCTTGGGCCGGCACCTTCTGACGTTTGATGAGTATATGCAGAAAGTAGGAAAAAATTTGGGAACGACCGTCAGTATGTACAATCACGCGCGTAAAGAGTTTGTGAAGATCGACAAGGACGTACTCAACATCGCGGGGGAGGGTATGGGTGCAAAGCCGGAGCTGGTTGAAGGACCCGCAAATGAGGAGGGATAAATTCTAATCTCTAAGCACTAAATCCCAAACAATATCAAAATTCAAATGACAAAACGCAAAGTGTTTAGATATTTGGATTTTGAGATTTGAAATTGTTTAGAGTTTAGATATTAGGATTTAGGATTTCCGACGCATGGATGCTACTATTTTGCAGCGGCGGGCGCAGCAAGTTCTCTATGACATAAAGTGGAAGAAGTTTTTGCGTCGCGCGTGGCTGTTGCGGTACATTCCGTTTGTGGAATTCGCGTTTGCGTCCGGTTCCATGGCGACGGGGAACATAAGTCAAACCTCCGATTTTGATGTGCTGATCGGCGCGCGTGACGGGCGGATTTTTACCGCGCGGTTTTTTGCGGCGTTAGCGTTCGGAATGTTCGGCTGGCGCCGATCGCGTCTTGACCACCACGAAGCGGCGGCGGACAAGGTATGCCTCAACCATTTTGTAACCCAGCGCGCGTATTGTTTAAAGCCGCCGTACAGTGATGCCTGGCGCGCGATGTACCGGAACTTGGTGCCAGTTTTTGGGGCGCCCGAAGCAGTGAATGCGTTTTGGGAAGCGAATAGCGGTTGGATGGGGGAGCGTTCAAAATACGCAGAGGACGCGCGGCATATCGGGGATCGGGCGAACGTCGTCGGCCGCGGGCTTTCCGCGGTTCTTGCAGGTGCGTCGGGTAATATGCTGGAGCGCGCGCTACGATTTTTTCAAATGAAAAAAATTGAACGCAGTATGCGCGCGGTGCTGCAGGAATTTCGTCCGAGAATTATCGTGTCTGACATTGAGCTTGAGTTTCACCCCGATCAGCGGAAGTTTGAGGTGGTATAATAAAAGTAGTGTGTATGTCGCAATCTTTGATTCGGAGGGCGAAGCGTGTCGGAACGTCAGACGTTCTCGGAAGAGAACAATCTTGGCCATTGGGTGGAGGAGGTGACAAACGACGCGGTGGAGCTTTTGAGAGAGCGGGGAAAAATCCCGGGCTTCATTCGTGGAGCGGACGGGCAGGGAGTTGATTTCTTGACGGGAATTGACTTCATCCTCGGGCTGCGCAACGGCCTCTCTATGAAGGTGCAGGTGAAGTATTCCGAGGCGCGTAAGCCGTTCCGGATCTTGAGCAAGCACCTGCGGCGGTATGCCTCGGTGCGCTACATCCTGCTCTTCAGCAATGTGCTTGAGGATGACCTTGTGCATTGGAAGGGCGAGCAGAAAAAGCCGGGGGTCAAAGACTCGCTCGGTCGCGACATTCCCGAGGATCGGTTCGGCCGGTGCGTCCCCGACGGTATCCACATTGCGTTGGTGTATACCGGACCGGAAGTCCATGCGCTTGCGGCGCGGGAACGGGCCAAGCTTATGGCCAATCTCCGCTACCGCGAGTTGACTTCGGAGCTCGGGAGCTACCAATGGTGCCGCGCGGGCAAAAGCCGGCGGCTGTCGAAGGGTCTCTGGAAGGTGCTTGCCAATAAGGAAGAAGAGGCTAGGTGCATCGTTCAGGCGGAACGCGAGCCGTTTAAAGCGGACCTGCGTTACCGGAGTTTCGTGGAGAAAGTTGCGGCTGCCATCATGCAGTTTGTTGATGCCGCATGCATCACCGCGTTGCGTTACGAGCAGCAGGAGGAAGCAATCCGGCGCAAGAAGGCGCGGAATGGTACCTCAAAACCGTAGAGAAATAGCCCTCCGACGTCCATCAGAGGGCTATTGACTTTTTAGACCGGGTGCGCTATAATGACTTTAGTCGCAAATTCAAGGAGGTACCTATGGTGGCCAACTACAGGATACTGAGGATTCTGAACCTCAGGCGGTCCTCGTGGGGCGAGGTGAGGGATCCGGAACCCTTCACCGCGGTGGAGGCGACCGGTGACGGACCGATGGGGTTCGTCCGGGGGTTTGTCGGAACCCTCTTCCAGTTCGGTTTGGTTGCCGTCGGGATCTGGGCGTTCGCCCAGCTCTGCGCGGTGGCTCTCCCCCACGTCTTCGGTTCGTAGTCGGGGTGTACCCGACTACTGTTGCGAAGCGGCCTACCCCCGGCTTCGCAACTCGCAAAGGGTCCCAGTGCAAAACACTGGGCCCTTTCATTTTTATGCCCGCGTCTGGATTTCAGCTTTCAGTTTCATCGCAAGCTCACTAAGCGGCATCGCTCCTTGGTCGCCTTTCACGGCATGGCGGACACTAACCGTGCGCGCCTCAACTTCTTTCCCTCCGATAACAAGGATGTAGGGTATATGTTCCACTTCGGCTTCGCGGATGCGCTTGCCGAGCCGTTCGGTGCAATCAACAAGCTCTACGCGGATGCCGGCAACAGCAAGGGCATCACGCACCTCCTTTCCGTACTCCTGAAACTTATCCGACACCGCAATCACGCGCGCCTGTACCGGTGAAAGCCACAGCGGGAAGTTGCCGGCATAGTGCTCAATCAAAAATCCGATGAATCGCTCATGCGTGCCGAGTGGCGCGCGGTGGATGACGAGCGGGGTTTGCGGTTTTCCTTCCGTGTCGGTGTAGGTAAGCCCAAAGCGCCCCGGCACCGCGAAGTCCACCTGGTTTGTGGCAATGGTAAACTCCCGGCCGATGGAGCTCCACACCTGCACGTCAATTTTCGGTCCATAAAACGCGGCTTCATCCGCCACTTCCACGTAGTTGATGCCGCTTTTATCCAATACTCCGCGCACCATATCCTCGGTTTTTTTCCAAAGCTCCGGATCGTTGACGTATTTCTTGCCGAGCCCGCTTGCCGCGTGCGTTGAAAAGCGCATCACATACTTTGTGAGGCCGAAGAGCTTAAAGTAGTTGAGGTAAAGGTCGTTTACGGCGCGGAACTCGCTTTCAAACTGTTCTGCGGTGCAGTAAATGTGTGCGTCATTCATGGAAAGCATCCGCACGCGCATCAATCCGAAGAGTTCGCCGGATTTTTCGTAGCGGTACACCGTGCCGTATTCCGCGAGGCGCAACGGAAGGTCGCGGTAGCTTCGCGGCTCTGCGGCATAAATCTGGTGGTGATGCGGACAGTTCATCGCCTTTAAGTAATACGTCATCGTCTCGCCGTTTTCTTCTTTGAGATGCATCGGCGGAAACATGGTCTCCGCGTAGTAGGGGAGATGGCCGGAAGTTTTGTACATCAGTTCCTTCGCAATGTGCGGCGTGCGCACTTGCTTATAACCCGCCGCGCGCTCGGTGTCTTTCGCGAGCCGTTCCAGTTCTTCAATGATAATGGTGCCGTTCGGAAGCCATAGCGGAAGACCGGGGCCGACATAGTCCGAGAAGGTGAAGAGTTTCAGCGCGGCGCCGAGTTTGCGGTGGTCGCGCTTTTTTGCTTCCTCAAGCATCGCGAGGTGCGTGTCTAATTCCGCCTTCGTCGCGAATGCAACGCCATAAATGCGGGTGAGCTGCGGATTTTTTTCGCTGCCGCGCCAATACGCGCCCGCGATGTGCGAAAGGGTAAATCCATCCGGATCAATTTCAGAGGTATTTTCGACGTGCGGGCCGGCGCAGAGATCCGTAAAAATTTCGCCGGTCATATAAAATGAAATTTGTTTCCCCTCCTTTTCAAGCTCCTCTACAAGTTCCAGCTTGAACGGCTGGCCTTTCAGTAGCTTCTTCGCCTCGGCCGCGGTTTTGGTGAAACTTGTGAACGGAAGTTTCTGCGCGATAAGTTTGCGCATATCCGCTTCCAATCCCTTCAAATCATCGGGCGAGATGGGGGACGGAAGTTTGAAGTCATAATAAAAACCGTCCTCAATTGTTGGACCGATGCCGAGCTCGGTGCCCGGAAACTTTTTCATTACCGCCGCGGCCATGAGGTGGGCGAGTGAGTGGCGGACTTTGTGGAGCTGCTCGTCCTTCGGGTCGGAAGTTTTTTCCATATTTTTAACTATACGAAATACCGGCGTGAATTGCAAAACCCGCGGGCAGTAGCCTTTGGCCACCACTCGCGGGTCCTGTTGCGTAGTATCAGCGCTCCGTGCCATCCAGCACGAGGACGCCGTCCATCGGATCGTGACAGTCGAGATGCCGGTGATGTTCGCCGTTCCTGAAGATGTAGGTGCGGCAGATGGTGCGGAAGTGCTCGGCGAACTTGCGGGCCGACTTTTTGTTCGGGAAGACCGCGATTGCGATGCCTGCGACGGGGTCGTGGGAGCCCTGATCGGCCACCGCGAGGGTTTCGGCGACGAACTCACAGGAAACGCCGATCTTCTCGATAACCTCATCGTACAGGTGTGGCCGGCCGGTGCCGTAGTCCACGGCGACCACCGTCTTCCGCGGATAGTGCTTGCGCACATACGCTTCGATGAGACCGGCCATGCCGATCATGTCGCATCTGTTGCCTACCGGACGGGACTTTGTTTGCTTCATCTCGTACCTCCTAAACGAACCACTGCTGAAATGCTAGGGCATAATGGCCCCTGTGTCAATTTTCGTTTTTGAATTGCACAAACCTACAAGTTCTTATATCCCTTATTCGCGCGAATAAGGGATATAAGAACTTGTAGGAGAAACGGAGGTGAATTGCAAAGTCTCGAGCGATCTGTGATCGCTCGAGACTGCTGATTGCACGACATCGGCTAGCTCAGGTCTGCGACGCACCTACTGTTCTCGAAGACGAGCGCGGTGTCGCCGGCATCGCAAGGGAAGAACTTCCCTTCCATTTCCACTGCTTCTGCGCGGCTGTTCATCGCGATGACGGCGAGTAGTTCCGGGCTGAACATCGGGGTCGGACCTTCGTATGATTCGCCGAGCACACCGCACTGCGCGAGCGCTATGAACTTTGCGAGCGACCGGACACTTACGATGAGTACCACGTCAGCTTTCATGCAGAACTTGACCGCATCGTCGTACTTGCGGAGCTCCTCAGCGTACTCCTTGTACCTGCCGCAATCCGGTGCAAGCTCGAGCTTGTCGAAGAAGTGCGTCGCCCGCGGAATCGGCTCTTTGAAGCGAAGCCATTCCACGGACTTGTTGGCAATAAGCCTCGGTCTCTTCAGGGCGACCGTCGTCGTGTCCATGAGCTACCTCCTAAACGAACCACTGCTGAAATGTTAGGGCATCATGGCTTTTGCGTCAACCCGATGTATCTCATCTTTTGTATTCGAGAATAGCCACAAATATCGGAATTCTGACAGTGACAACAGCGTGAGTATCCACTATCCAGTCCTACGATCGTAGGACTGGATAGTGGATTGGACAAACCTTTCAAAATAATGTAGTATATCAGCAGCATCAACATTAGGAGCGTGAACATGGAGCATAACTCAACTCCGCACGTCGCCATCCTCGGCTTCTACGGCGCGCTATTCATCTTCATCCTGCTTGCCCTCGCTCGTACTTATGAACAGTACAGAGAAGCGCGAGCGGCAGGGAACATGTGGATGGTGGAGCATCACAGAGACGAGCTCCGCCTCGGAGTCCGTCTGCTCGCGTGCATGGGGACAATCATGGTCGCATACTGCGCTCTTGTAGGCGTGGATATGCAGTTCCTGCAGATCATTCACTTCTTTTGAGAAAGGCATGCGCCGAGCTCCTCCACGGATTCCGTGGAGGAGCTCTTCGATTTTAGAAAATAAGTTCTTATACCCCTTATTCGTGCGAATAAGGGGTATAAGAAAAAGCGGCACGGCCGCTACATTATCATCACTCTTCACCAACAGCGAGCAGGTATGTGGAACACTGCGTCGTTATTTGTAGAAGTTTTGCGTTCGGCGCATTCCGAACGCATCCCTCGCGGGTTACCGCGAGTTTGCCGCCTCACTTTCCGGGAATGAAATGTCCCTCGACAAGAGTCGGGGGCCGGAATGTGAGGCGATAAGCAAACGAAGCAGGTCGCGAGGGTAAGAGAGGAATGCGCCGAAGGCGAAACGCGTTGTTGAGGAGGGGAATCCGCGACTATAATTCCTGTGCCTGCTCGCACACAAACTTTGCTTCGCCGTTCTTCCAATTCATCCTTCCCATCAAAAGCACCGCGTTGTTTTCTTTCCAGATGTTCATCGTGCGCCCGAACGCTTCCGGGAACACAATCACTTCAATCGTGTCGGTCAAGTCTTCAATAGTGGCAAAAAGCATGGGCGCGCCTTTTTTGGTCACGATTTTTTGTATACGCGTCACAACGCCCCCTATCGGGAAATATAATTGTTCGGATTGTTCCTTTAGCGCGTCCTTCACCGGCTTTGCCTTGAAACCGGCAAGTTTTTCTTTGTGGATGTTCATCGGGTGTTCGGACACATAGAGCCCAAGCAATTCCTTTTCCCACAGCAGTTTGTTTTTCATTTCCGCCGGCGGAAACGCTTTGATGCGCAATGCGTTTGTGGAAAATGTCGGCGCAAAGAGTCCGTGTGAGCTTTCTTTGCCGTAGCGCTTGATGGCGCCGGCAAATTTCACGATGTCTTCAATGTTGCCCAGTATGGTGTTCCGCTCAATGCCGAACGCATCCACCGCGCCGCATTTCACCAAACTTTCCAGCGATTTTTTGTTGAGGTCTTTATGCTGCACGCGTTGGAGTAAACCGCCTAGCGTCTTGAAGTCGCCCTTCATGTTGCGCTCTTCAATGATGGCATCTACGATGTGCGTCCCCACGTTTTTGATTGCCGCGAGTCCGAAGCGGATATGTTGGCCGTCCGGAGTGAATGTCGCCGAGCTTTTGTTGATGTCCGGAGGAAGAATATCGTGTCCGGCGTGTTTGGATTCCGCGATCAAAAACGCCATACGTTCAATGTCGCCGGAGTCGGAGTTCAGCAAGCTCGTGAAGAACTCAACGGGATAGTGCGCGCGCAAGTACGCGGTTTGGTAGCCGACCATGGCATAGCACACGGCGTGCGAATTGTGCACAAACATATCGTTGGCAATAAAGTTGTGGGTTTTGGGGACGGTGAGGTCAAAGGTGTCTTCAACTCCCACATAGGCGATATCTGTTATTTCGTCCCAGTATATATCGGAACCCGCGTGCATAATGAGGCGCTCATCCTCTAAAAGCGATCCGAGCGAAGAAACGGTTTCTCTCAAATATCCGATTTTCCTCGCATCGTCATAAAAAAGTCGCTCGGCGAAGCCGTTGGTTTTTGCGAAGCCGACGATTGTGAAGTCGCGCGCGCGAATCGCGGATTTAATGACTTGGCCAACAAGTGAAACGGGAATGGTGTCGTAGCTTCCCCGCGCCGCCATTGGTGTAAGTGATCCGTTGATAATCGGGTGCGTCGCCGAGATAGAACGAAGCGTATGTTGTTTCTCGCCGATTAAATGGTTTCCGAACGCAGCGATGAATTTTTGGATGTTGTCATATCGCGAGAGGGTTATGGTATAGCCGGGTTTAATCCCGCCGCGATACTTGAATCGTTTCGCGTGGATCGTTGATAATATCCCGAATCGGAGAAGGAGGTGCTGCAGGTCGCGGGCAATAAACGGCGATGAGGTCGCGTAAAAGATTTGCGGATCGCGTTTGGTGTTGACACAGCCATCGCCCTGAAACATTTTAGCGATGAGCACCGCGAGGTCGTCGTTTGAAAGGCGGAATACAAATTCGGGGAAAAACTTTTGCGTCGCCTTTTTGTATTTTAGTCCAAGCGATTCAATCCACGATACGGCCTCGGAAGGCGCCTTGAGATTTTTTCGTTTTGAGTAAACGGAGATTGCGGATTTGCTGCGATTGAGCACTCCTACGGTATTGGCGAACGTGTGAAGGTTGGAGCAATAGTCATTGACTTCCTCTTCGCGCGTTGAATAAAAGTACACGCCGTGCGGATGGCAGAGATTGCCTTCAGTGAGGAGATAGCCCAAAACGGCGAGTTTGTGGCGTTCAAACGGCAAAGGTTTGGTCGGTTCCGGTATGCGGCGGGGCACGGCTATTTTTTCGCCCTTTGAGATTTGCTCAAGCATGGTCCATCCCGAAGGCGTGAGTAACGGATGATTCATCGTGGCCTTGATGCGTCGCCCGCTTCTCGTTGTGACCTCCCACACTTTTTTCTTGCCGTTATGGAAGACGATGGGCGCGACGCGTTCTTCTATGTTCAGGTGTTTGTTGAGCGTGAAAACATTCGGACGACAACGTGAGTGATAAATCTCCGCGAGCGTCGTGCATGCTCCGCTGTGAGGATCGGTGATGCGCGTATCGCCTGTTAAGCAACGGTTGAAGCCGTAGCGCGCGAACGGCGGGAATAATTCCCAGATGGCGTTCGCGGTTGATTCAGGTATGCCGCGTTTGATCATGCCCCCGATGAGCTTTGTTTGTTGCTCGTCCAACAGTTTTTTGATTTTTTTACCGATAGCTTTGCGCAAGGTGTCCGCTTCCGCGAGCGAATACCCGGCAAGGTCGCGCGCGATGCGCATCATTTGTTCTTGGTAGATGCCAACGCCGTAGGTATTTTTCAAAATCGGCTCCAGCTGCGGATGGAGGTATCGAATGGTTTCCCTGCCGTGCTTGCGCGCGATGTACGAGGGGATAAGTTCCATCGGGCCCGGGCGGTACAAGGCAACCATTGCGGTGATGTCCTCAACGCTCGTGGGCTTCAGTTCTTTCAGGTAGCGCCGCATGCCGGATGATTCCAGCTGGAAGATGCCGGTGGTTTCTCCGGATTGTAAAATAGAAAAAGTTTTTTTGTCATCCAGCGGAATATTCCGGATGTCAAACGGCTCCGCGTTTTCGGCACGCGTGCCATTGATGAGCCGCACCGAGTCTTCAATAATGGTGAGATTTTTTAATCCCAGCAAATCCATTTTAAGTAGTCCTAAATCTTCAACGCTGTGCATTTCAAATTGTGTGAGGATGACGTTTTCGTCCTGCGGGGCGCGTTGGAGGGGAAGATAGTTGGTGAGTGGTGCCTCCGAAATCACGGTGCCGCACGCGTGCACCGATGCGTGCCGCGCCACGCCTTCCATTTGTTTTGCCGCGTCAATGATCCGTTTTGCGTCCGGATTTTTGTCGTAAAATTCTTTGAGCTCCGTCACGTTTTTCATGGAGTCCGTCAGATTTTCGCTCATTGGGATAAGCTTCGCAAGCTGGTCGCAAAACCCGTAGCTGATACCCAACGCCCGGCCCACGTCGCGCACCGCGGCGCGCGCCGCCATGGTTCCGAAGGTGATGATGTGCGCCACGTGATCCATGCCGTACTTTTCCTGCAAATAGCCGAACACTTCGTCGCGGCGGCGGTCCGTGATGTCCACATCAATATCCGGCATCTGAATACGTTCGGGGTTTAAGAAGCGCTCGAAGAGCAAATCGTACTTTAACGGATCAACGTCAGTGATGCCGAGGATGTAGGACACAATGCTTCCGGCGGCGGATCCGCGGCCCGGTCCCACCACAATGCCGCGCTCCTTTGCCCAATTGATGAAATCCTGAACAATCAAAAAGTAATCCGGGAAACCCATCTTCTCAATAACGGAAAGTTCAAACTGCATGCGGTCGGCGACGGCGGGTGTGATGGGGGAGTAGCGAGAGGCAATGCGCTCATCTAATAGTTTCCGGAGATACACTTTGGCGTCGCCTCCCTCGGGAACGGGGAATTTGGGAAGGCGGATGGTGTTGAGCTGCAGTTTGACATTGCAGCGGTCGGCAATTGCGGCCGTGTTTGCAATGGCCTCGGGAACATCGGCAAAGAGCGCCGCCATGTCCTCCGGGCTGCGCATAGAAAAGTCGTCGTTTTTGAGCGTTAAACGGTCGCTGTCGTCTAATTTATTTCCAGTCTGCACCGCAAGCAAAATGTCGTGCGTTTCCGCATCCTCTTTTTTGAGGTAATGGATGTCCTGCGTCGCGACGAGCGGAATGCCGGTTTCTTTGGAGAGGCGCCGCAGTTCTGCCATCGGTTTTATGGTTTCTTTGATGCCCGGGTGGTGGCCGATCTCTAAAAAGAAATTGCCGGCGCCGAAGATGTCCTGGTATTCCAAGGCAACCCGTTTCGCGTCTGCGTAACGGTCGGCCATTAAGTTGCGCGCGACTTCTCCCGCGAGGCAGGCGGAGAGCGCGATGAGTCCCTCGTGGTGCGCGCGTAAAAGTGCCTTATCCATCCGCGGCTTATAATAGAAGCCGTCAAGGTGGGCGATGGTGGTGAGTTTCAAAAGATTTTTCCAGCCGGTTTCGTTTTCAACAAGAAGAATGAGATGGTGGTAGCGCTCGCTTGCTTGCGGGTCTTTGTCTTTGTGATCCTTCGGAGCGATGTATGCCTCAACTCCTAAAATCGGTTTTACGCCCGCGGCCGTCGCTTTTTTGTAAAATTCCACCGCGCCGTAGAGGTTGCCGTGGTCGGTCAAGGCAAGCGAGTCCATGCCGAGTTCCTTTGCGCGCGCGACGAGCGCGTCAATTTTCGCCAGGCCGTCAAGCAGGGAATAGTGCGAATGGGTGTGGAGGTGGGTGAAGGGCATGGGGGAAGAGATAAGACGTAAGAAGTAGGAAGTAAGAAAGAAACGGTAACGCCTTCAGCATACCGAATATCCGCTGCCGTTGTCTATTTTTATTTGCGGGTGTATGGTGAAATAAGTTTAGGACCACCTGCATTCATAGGAGTTAGCCATGCGTAGGTTTTTGATGTTCGCGTGCGCGGCGCTGGCGCTGTTCGCTATGTTCGGCGGCAGTTACCTCGTGGAAGCGCGCGACGATCCCCGGGAGCACTGCGCCATCTGCGATGACGGCGCGTACCGCACGTCGAAGAACAAGGCGCTCGTATACTTCCACGTCGCCGGAGTGGAAGACGGCGGCGCGCATCGCGGGAAGACATACCAGATGCGCGGCGGGAGCGGGTTTGTATTCAAGGAGGGAGAAAACGCAAAGGCGCGTGTCTGCACCGCGCGGCATGTGGTGGCGCCCCTCGGCGAATTGCAGAACGGCGTCTTCGTGATGTACCTCTGGAACATGGAGGACGCGGCGCTTGTGTATGTGGCGGCGTACAGCGCAAAGCGCGACCTCGCCATCTTGGACTTCGCCGACCCCGATTACGTCTACCCCGGAGATGTGCTGGAGCTGGGCGATGATGCAGGTCTTGCGGAAGGCGATGACCTCACGGCCATCGGCGCGCCGGAAAGCCACTGCTTCATGGAATCAACCGGCATTCTCTACGGGCGCTACAAGTACGAGAATGGCGCGGATCATCTGCGCCATGGCGCGAAGATCGCGGCTGGGAGCTCGGGCGGGCCGCTGCTGGACGTTTCCGGCAAGGTTGTCGGGGTGAATGTGGCTTCGTTCGAGAAGGGCCACAAATTCTACCCCGGCAGTCTGGCCGCGCCTGTCAGTGATCTCAAGGACATGCTTGCGCTGGAGAGAAAGAAGGAGAAGAAGCGCTGAGTGCGACAACACCCCCAATGCCAATCGGGAGTTAATGGACAATTTGGTGGGGCTGAAAAACGCATTTTGTGTAATACTGAATTGAAAAAACCAATAACTAATTCAAATGACTTGTAAAAAAGGTGTCCGAAGTGCCTCAAAT
>Ga0080064_1005600_pt1 | contig 14509 bp, 19 predicted proteins | sample Subgrocontami54m_FD_69260 | JGI IMG/M metagenome (GOLD analysis project Ga0080064, IMG submission 69260) | Subsurface groundwater microbial communities from S. Glens Falls, New York, USA - GMW46 contaminated, 5.4 m (SPADES assembly) (version 2) ...
AAGATAGGTTGCCCCATTAAGTACTGACGGATCTGTTACAAAAACTCCCACTTGTTTACTATTATCATTCGTTTTCAAGTCGGTTTTTACACGCCAGCCCTCTTGTTTGCCAATCCAATTTCTCTGTATATCCAGTAAGAATGGTTCCCACTCTGTGAGATCGTCCATACCTTTGAGTAGGTCATCAGCGTAATCAGTTATATGTACAATCCACTGACGCATTAATTTGCGTTCAACGTCCGAGCCACATCTTTCACAGCTACCATCTTCTTCTAAGTCCTCATTCGATAATCCTGTTTCACAAGAATTACACCAGTTAATTGGTGCTTCTTCCTCACTGACAAGTCCTTTTTCATAAAGTGTGAGAAATCCATCTTGTGTCCACTTAATGAAATCATCATCTATAGTATTTATTTGACGATCCCAATCGTACCCCAATCCAAGACGTCTAAGCTGTTGGCCAAATCGGTCTACGTTTTTATTCACAGAGTCACGAGGGTGTACCCCTTGAGAGAGGGCATAATTCTCGGCGGGCAAACCAAAGGAATCATACCCCATTGGGTGAAGGACAGAATAACCTTGACGGTATTTTGCTCTTGCCTGCACGTCGGTAGCAACATAATTTTTTACATGTCCAACGTGAATACCTGCACCTGATGGGTAGGGGAACATGTCAACAATGAAAAGCTTGGCCTTGTTTGGGTTCTCGACAACTGTATGAACACCATCTACTTCCCACAGGTGTTGTCTCTCAAGCTCTAAGTCATGAGTATTAAACTCTTGGCTCTCACTACTCATAAGATTATAGTAAACAAATATTGAGTATTTGTAAATTCCTTTGTATGATATCTAAATAACTCTCATTTACGCTGGAGATTTACTAGTAAAGGATCGTAGTAATGAGTGAAACTGCAGAAGAGCTGTCTAAATTTGCTGGGGGACAAAGAATTATTGCCAAGCACCCGGGCATTAATGAGTTGTGTGACCTTATGGATGACATGAAGTGTGCCGATCTCGGTAGTATCTTATTGCTAGCTGCAAGCACCCGGGCGTTAAAAACAACTCCGGGTGAAGTGATTAGCGGAAATCATTTTAATGTACCATCAGAAGTACCTCAAAGAACGTTCCATTATGTTGAAGGGTTAATTTATGATTCATTTCCTGATATTAATTTTATAGAGCTTGCTCCCACGCAGCCAATAGGGACAAGTTCTATACTGGCTGGGACAGATCAAAAAACAATAATGCCAGCCTTGAGACGATCAGAGGTCAATTCTGATGCGACCACTTCTTTATTTAGGACTGTTTATGATGAATATATGCAGAATGTACACACGCAACCCTTTACTCTTGCCACGAATACACGAGTGACAAGAATACAAGCTTTTGATCCAAAAACTAAATTTCTACCACATTTTCGCATGTTTGCTCAAGTTACAGTTGGCGAAGAGAAAATTCAAAATGGCCCAACAGAGCTAGAGACACTAGCGACTCATCTCGCAACTACAGTGAAGATTCTTAATACCGTTGCGGCTAGTAATCGGGGCAACATCAGTCAACTAGATATAAGTATCGGCAATATTCTCTTTCTTGAAGAGATCATCGGTAAAGGCTTAATTAGCCGAGACGAAGTAAGGCGGCATACCCAAGATCCTGACTATGATTATATAGAAGCTACTGGTCTAGATATTCCATCTTCAATGTCCTTTGATAACTTAGACCTTCGTCAAGATCTGGAAAATTTGGGATTTCATAAGGGCCTATCTGTACTTGAAGGTTTCCAGCATACTCTCGAAAACCTACACCCAGATCTACTAAGTCAGGTAAGGTTAGATTTGGGGCGTATTGCTGGCATTGGTTACTATAAACATCTGTGTTTTAAAGTTCATGCAAAAAATTCAGAAGGTGTATCTTTGCCATTAGTAGATGGTGGAACAACAAATTGGATAAGATTGGTTGAACCAAAAAACAAAAACCATTTTACTGTCACCAGTGGTATTGGGACTGAACTATTGGCCAAATACTTTATTACTCAAGTGTAATTAGATTATTGGCGTAGGTATCTATGACGACTTTTGCATTATACGGAAGAGTTGTCATAGGATCTGTATGCCCCATATCAATTCCATAGATAACGGGAAACTCATACGATAACGTTCGTTCAGATACGATTTTTTGTAATTCAACTACCATTTCTTCTGAATACTTATAGGCTCTGCCAATAACTATTCCGGCTGTCTGTTTAAAAATCCCACTGTTCCCCAAATCACTAAACCAAGAGTCAAAGTCAGATATAGAGAGGCCTTCATGCATTGAACCCCCTTCCGGTATGTCTATGAATAAGACAGCTTGTTTTCTAGAAGGCATATAAGGTGTATTTAGAATATGATTAATTGACGGGATAGTGAATGGTAAGCACCATCCTTCAGTTTTGCCTTGTTTCCATGTTTCTAATCCTTTATTTCTAACGAGTTTTCTTGGCCGCTTGGCATCCTCATTTGTAAACCAATCAAGAATCTCGTCAGTGTATTTTTCGCCACTTTTCAACACACCAGTTCCTTGTCGCTGCATCACTACTCTTTTAAAGTGATCAAGAGTATAAGGTAGAACTTCTGGATATTCCCCAAATTGATTAAGAAATGTTGGGCCATAAAAGGTCTGGAGTCCTGTTTTTGCTAAAAAAGCTAGATGTAGCACAGTTATGTCAGAGTAACCACAAAAGGCTTTTGGGTTATCTTTTATTAATTTATAGTTTAGGTTGCTCAATAACTGGTTAGAATGATTGCCACCTATAGAACAAAGTATAAGACTGCAAGATTTATCTTTAAACGCCGTATGAATATCCTCAATTCTCTCATCAATTTTTGCGGAGACATAACCAAGATTTGAGGCGGCAGACTTGCCGATAACTACTTGGTAGCCTAACTTTTCAAGATTAGCTTTAGCCCTTTGAACGCGTTGCTTAACAAACGGCATTAGTCCTGCAGAGGGGCTTATTATGTGTGCTTTATCACCTTTTTTAAAAGGAGCAGCTTGAAGCGTATCCATAATTAGGACTTCCTACCTATTGTGAGTATGTTCATTGCTCGGTTGACTACTTCTTGGCGCGAACCTATTTCAATCTCCAGATCAAGGAGTGTATTAAAATAAGCTTCATTTTCATTTAGCTTTTTTGATATCGAACCAAGTAACACGTTCTTAGGATCAAAATCTTCATTTTGTGGTTGAATTACGCATGCAATACCGCGAGAGGATATAGCACTAAAACCAGCTTCTTTAAACATTGATTCCATATCCTCCTTTGATAATTGCCACAGAGATGGTACATCATTGGTCCAAACCACCTTTTTATCATTATATATTGCCATTAACTCTTTTTCGTTTGCAATAAAGTTATTGAGTTTCGAGTAGATGGCGTTATAGTAGCCCTGAACTGTTATCATTACTGTTCCATCTTTTTTTAAAACTCTATAGGCTTCTCTAATTACTCTCTGAGGCTCATCAACAAAACTTAACGGATTGTAAGTACTTATAATGTAATCAGTAGTTGAATCTTTAAGTGCCTCGACGTTAGCAATGTCACCCTGGATAAGCTTTATAGTATTTTTATATTCTCGGTTTTTAATTTTGAGTTTAGCCTGAGCTAACATGTCGGCTGATAGATCAACAATTATAAAAATACTATCCTTAAAATATTTATCTAACCTCTTGAGCCACCTACCAGTACCACCACCAAAATCAACTATTTGTACTTTGTTTCTTTTTGGCATATTCTCTAAAAGATAGTGCTCTAATATGCTGTCTGTGAGTTCCCAGAAACCTAGCTTGTTGGCGTTGTCTACGTTCTTTGAGTGTTGTGCAAAGAATTCATCAAATTTTGAGCTCTTCATAAAAGGTCCTTTCTTGAATATAAATATTTAAGGTTTTGGCAAATGATGTCCCCTCGGTATGTGGCATACATCCCATATATAGGGCATTTTGAGCAGCCACTGAGTATACCTTTGCCAGCCCATACCAAAACCGCAGGATTCTTTATACCCTTTTTGAGCACGCAATTCTATATATGGGGCATAATCTTCCTTGGGCAAGTTGAAAAACTCCACCTTTTTTATTATCGCGTCGCTATTGGTTATTCTTTGACCCGATCCTACAGCTTCGCGGTAGCCTAACAAAATAAAGTCAGCATTCTTGGCAAAATGCTTACCACTTTTATCTGTAAAACTTCTGTCATGATAAAAAGGGATTTCTTCAAGAGGGAATTCAACGATGTTACAGCTCCTCCCCAATATTCGAGTTAACGCAATCTCTTCGTAAGCACCAAAATTCTTGAGGGAAACAACATCATACTTAGAATTATCAAGCTTTTTTCTTAAAATATTCATAGCATCTGTAAAAGTTATAGTGATAACTTTATTTTTATCAAAGTTTTCTTCTAACATGCTAATTTCTTGATCGGTAAGGTAGTAGGCAAGATTTTTCTTATTGTTTTTTACTAAGTATCTAGTCATATGTTGTAGCAACTGCATGTAAATATTCACATTCTCGTCAAATGAAACATTACCCTCGAATTCTATATGCTGAAACTCGGAAAGATGAGAAAAGTCAGCTGGCTCTTTCCTGAATGAATTATAAATCGAGAAGACCCTATCGAGGCGCTCTATGAGTAATCTTATTTCTAAATAAAATTGTGAACTTTCAGCTAAAAAGACACTGCCTTTATCAAACCAATTGAGGTTAACTGGCAATGCATCAGTTGTGTAATCAAGCTTTTTGCCCGCATAAATCTCACCAGGTGATGAGATCATTTTCGTGATAAGCGGTAAATTGCACCACTGCGCACCAATAGATTTAAAGTATTCGCAGGCCGCAAAGAATATTGCGCTATCTATTTGGTGCAGGTGATAGTAGTGTTCGTTAAGTGTTAAATTTGAAAGAAATTCCTTGCTATTTAATGTTGAAAACTCTTTAGTCGTAACATCATTAATAGGTTGGCATATTTTATTGCCCACGTAGGCTATTTTGTCGTCCTTTATTTCGTAAACACCGAGCATGTATTTTCCTTACAATTAATGACGTGTAACTTCAATATTTAGTACGCCCTCATTAATATTCATTGCTACACTACCTCCTATTGGAAATGTGGTTATAGGTAGAGTATGCCCAAAATCAACATTTGCCACAACAGGTATTCCATGTAATTCATCCTTTGATGCAATTATTGCTTCAATGGTCGACTTGTCTACGTTACTACCATTCTGAAATCTACCGATGATTAAACCGCCGACTCTTTTGGCGTGCAGTAAGGATTGTAAGTCACGGTCTATAGAGCGAGCACTACTTTCATATGTGTCTTCAATAAATACAATTGGCTCTTCAGCATCTGGGAAAAATTCAGTTCCTTGCAAAAGATTTAGAGTACACAGATTGCCACCGATACTAGTACCACAAGCGTGACCATTCTGTATATTCCAGTAACCCCCATTAGCTATAGGTACCCGGACATTCTGTTCTAAGTACCACTCATCATCTGTCCATTCTTTTGAGGGAGAAATGCAATAAGGGTCGTTACTAAATAATGCCATCTTCAGATAATCACTAGTATAAGAATCAAATATTTTTTGACCAAATGTTGAAAAATGGGGTCCAGAATATGTAACCAGGCCACATTGTTGGTATATTGCATTTTGTAATGTTGTAATGTCTGAAAAACCACAAACTATTTTCGGATTACGTACTACAAGATCCCAATCAATTTTTCTTAGGATCTGATTACCATTTGTACCACCTATTATTGAAAATATCGCCTTAACTTTCTTATCACTTATTGCCTCGTGAAAATCGTCAACTCGTGCTTCTATTGGAGATGAGTTGAATTTATCTATTAGTTCAGCATTGCTGCCATAGCTAACATCTAACCCGAGCTCTTCTTCAAAATGTTTTTGTGCAATTTCTCTTATTTCTATATCAATTATAGCCATTGAAAATGCTGGAGCGATTACACGTACCATGTCTCCCTCTGATAATTTTTCGGGATATATAGATTCAACTATTGGCATTTAAGTTATCTCCTGTGGCTAAATATGAAACTACACATTTGTCAATTTATTTCAGAATATATAGTAAATCTTTAATCTGCTTAATACAATCCGTTATTTTTTATTGGATAAATTAAACTCGAAGGTGATTAGAGTAGATTCTAGTAAAACAGTTAGTTGTTAACTAACTTTACAATGTTATAATACGTTTGTAAATAAGGAGATCGTTATGCCATCTCAAGCAGAGACTGGTCCTATGCCAGATGTTTTTAGGGCAGATGCTTATGCCCGCGAGGTTTTACAGTTACGTGCAGCAATACTATCTTTAAGAGATGTTGAAACGAGAGACAAAATCACTCAGCATGTGCTTACCATGCAAGCTATGCTGTCGCCAGTTATAACTGAGTATCTAGATGCACATCCAGAATCTGATCAAAGACAAGAAATGGCAACTGATCTGTATCACGGGCCACTTTCTTGGCTGACAGAAGACTAAGATTTCTTAATTCGCCCACTCACAATCATTTTTTATGGGGAGGGAGATGGTGTATTTTTTGAGAAAATAGATTGGTTTCTGTAACATTTTATGTTGTCTAAGCCCTTCAATACCCAGATATTGCTCGTGCTTGACAAATTAGTGTACTTTTATCTATATTGAACTCAAACACATATCGAAACCAACCCAACTAAATTTCTAGAAGGGAGGTAATATCAATAAACACGCATAAATTAATACAGGCCTAGCCTGCTTTTTTATTTAATACTAAGGAGTAAACTATGCTTTCTCAAACTATAGTGGAAAATGAAACACATGACAATACACCCAAATCTTTTGCCCCAGAAGTTGCTATTAATTCAGGCCCATTTAACGGAACAGTGTTGGAAACTATAGGGGTTGCAGTCGAACCAGTTGAAGGCCAAAAAACACCAGCAAGCCGAGTTCCTCATGAAGTTCCGACTCGTTCAGGTGACCCAAACGTACAAATTACCGACGACTCATTTACGGATTATTTCTTGGACGAATGAGTCAATCAAGTAAAAAAGTCCGTTTTCCTGATCTCCGAATTCGACTTATAGGGCTTGCCAGAGAAGATCAAAAAATACGCAAGTCACCAAAATTTGCCGCCAACGATCAATTATTTATGGATAACCTTTTAGAGAGCGATAGGCGTCGTGCCGAAGAGGTTTTAGTGATATTGGAAACTATTAAAACTCCCAGTGTCGATAACATTGGCATAGAAGGATCGCGTGCCGTTTGGCTTATTGCTCAACACAACTCTGACTATAAAGACTTGGGTGAAATAGTTTTGAAGAAAATGACAGAGTTATACCGAAAAGACAAAAATCAAGTTTACTACCAAGGTATCCCGTATCTCACAGATAGAATTATGGTATTCAAGCAATTATCTAATGGTGTAGCAATAGAAAAAATGCATGAGTTAAATCTACATGTAAAACAACTATATGGTACTCAATTTTGGACCAACCCCAACGGTAAACACATAAAGTTCAAAATTATTAAACCTAAAAGCTTACAAAGTCGCAGACAAGAATTTGGACTAACTAACTAGATACCGGATTTGTATTGTGAATAAAAACATTTTAATTGCGTCTTGTACGTTAGATGAAGCTACATATGGTCCGGTGGTGTCGCAATTAAACGGACGTGGATATGAAGTAATAGTATTTGAGGCCGATATGGTTGCAGAAGGTACCAAACCCTTCAGTGTAAAAGTTAACAACGATTCAGGGATAACAATTCTATACGATGATACTCAGTTAACTTTAAATTCCCTGGGAGCAGCTTGGTACCGAAGAGCAGAACACTTTTATGGCACGAGCGATACGAAACATCTAGCTATAGACTCGGAGCGAACAACCCTACAAAGTGGTGTTTGGAATTTGATCCCAGACAATACGTGGTTGAACGCTCCTAGACTTATGCCAGCTGCCGGTAAGAAACTAGCACAGTTAGATACAGCAGTTAGGATTGGTTTTCAAATTCCCAGAACAATAGTTACTAATCAATGGCAGCCGATTCATGACGAATTACCAGAGGACATAGTCTATAAAGCATCCAATCCGCTGTTTTATGATGACGAAAAAGTGCTAACTATGTTCACAACCCCTTTTCAGAATGCGGAAGGTAAATTACCACTCAATAAAAACCCTTATCCTGGAATTTGGCAGGAACAAATGAAAAAGGCACGTGAATGGAGGATTACAGCAGTTGGTGAAGAAACATTTGACGCAGCAATTTATACAAACGATGAAGCTAAAGATGATTGGCGAAAGCATCAGCTAGATCCGAAAATGGTAGAATTCAGTCAAGAAGTTTTTCCATGTGACCTAAGAGAAAAATGCGTGAAGTATCTAGGAGAATTTGGATTACGGTTCGGTGCTTTCGACTTTATAGAAGACAAAGACGGAAAGATTACATTTTTGGAATGTAATCCGAATGGTCAATACATGTGGCTAGAAGAAGAGTTGGGCCTCCCAATATCGCAGGCGATAGCTAGTGAATTGATTAATATAGCAAGACAATAAGATTTTACTTTTTGGGGGGGAGGGAGATGGTGTATTTTTTGAGGAAGTGAACAGGGTGACTAGCCATTTTTGATTTCCTAAGACCCTCAATGCCTAAATCTTGTTCGTGATTAAGATGAGTAACACCCTTGCTAGCCAATGATTTAGCAGTGTAGTGATCTAGAGCCACTCCCAAACCGCGAAAGGTTCTGTCAGCTTTTTTGTAATGCCCCATAGCAAACCCGCTATTCATCAATTCATTTATTGAAAAAGCCTTCAATTTATTATCTAGATATATTCCAACTACATGTAAATTATCTGTATTGATTTGGTGATGACTAAAAAGTATTTTCTTTACGGCCTCTAATTCATTTTCACTGTAAGAGTCGTGCAAACCCATTTGATCTTGCCAACTTTTAATAACATTCAGCATTTCGATAGGCGATTTAGGGGCCTTAATATCTAGTTCTTGCACTGACAACTTTTCACCATATTCTTTAATAAATTTGTTAAGACCATGTCTTTTTGAACTATTTTCAGCATTTTTTAGCTCAATCATATCGTTGACAGCAACTATGTAGTCAAAACTATCTCTATCTTCCATTATGACAAACTTGTTTTTGTGTTTTAGATTTTCAACCACGAATTGAGGGATTAGTCTTAGCTCTGGTTTACCCTCATTTTCTGAATGCAACAATAGCTGCTTTGCTGTCTCGTGAATTTTATTTTTACCCCAAAAAGAGTAATAAAAATTATTAGGGTTAAGATAATCTTGAAAACGTACAACTAAGTTTTTATTCAATTGGCAAAGTTTAAGTTTTTCTTGATGATCCCATGACCAGAGGCTAATAAAATTATAGTCTGAGTATAGTGGATCTGATCTGGTAGCCACGCTAATGGTGACCTGATGATGAGGTCCTAATGTTGTAAATGTAGGAAACTCTGGCAACCTTGTGTTCTTAGCAATTTCTGACTTTAGCTTTAGCGGTTTACTTGACATATATCTCCAATTGCCTAATCATAATAATTAATGAAACAAAAAGCTACCAACGGACGTTTTAAGTTATTCATATTGATAACATTTTTAGGCTTTACCGTCTGGTGGCTATATATTGCGCTTTTTCTAAGAAATACAGATCACTACAGTAATGTTCATAACCAAGTATTTGCCGCTGCTTATGGCGTAATGTCACTTCTTGGTGGCATTATAGGATTAATAGCATCAAAGAAATGGGGCGGTAGGAAAAGTGCATTAGGTAAAGCTCTACTTTTTTTTGCGTTAGGCCTTTTTGCCCAAGAATTTGGTCAACTTGCTTACTCGTTTTATCTTTATGCGCTAAAAGTGGAAATACCTTATCCTTCAATAGGCGAAGTGGGATATTTTGGAAGCGTCCTTTTATACATTTATGCCGTTATACAATTAGCGAAGGTGGTAGGTGTTAAATTCTCGTTAAAAGACCGTCGTGGCAAATTTATTGCCGCTGTTTTACCTCTGCTATTACTAACGGGGTCTTATCTGTTTTTCTTGAGGGATTACCAATTTGATTTTTCTTCGGTTAAGTCAACGTTAACAGTAATTTTAGACTTTGGTTATCCTCTTGGGCAGGCGCTTTATGTCGCTGTTGCCCTGTTAACCTACATACTTTCAAGAAAACTACTAGGTGGGCTTATGAAAAACAAGATTCTATTTGTTTTGTTTGCTTTACTCGTCCAATATATAGCTGACTTTGCTTTTCTTGATGCTGCAAAAGCACAAAAAGTTTTCCCTGCTGGAGCTAATGACTTTTTGTACCTGGTCTCCTACACTGTTATGGCTTTAGCGTTGGGCTCATTTCTTACGTTAAATCTTACGCCTTCTAATGAAAAAACTGAAACAGCAAGCACTGAGGGAGCTCAATAGTATGGATATTTATGCGCAGATAGCTACCAAGATAATCGAGCAGCAAGAGACCATTATTGGGCCGGTGGCTGTTGAGCAGGCCAAAGCCGTGAGTGGGCTCAAGGTAAACTGGGACAAGCACGAGGTTACCGTAAGTGGCAATGAGCAAACTGTTATAGACAAACTAGTTGACCAGTACAAAGAGCTGTTTGGCAAAATCTCGGTAGAGGTTTGTAAAGAAGCCGCCTCCAAGCTAATCTCCCAACTCCCCGCCGACCAACAACCAAGTTCCCTTAAGTAATTTTAGGGGTTATTCAGGTGCCCGGAAGTATGGCCTGGTGATGCTATACTGTACATTATGACAACCACAGATCTGCAACTACCCATACCAATAGAGACATTAAGGGAGATTTTAAAGGCTCACGGGGTTAAAAAAGCCAGTGTGTTTGGTTCTTATGCCCGCGGCGAAGCACGCGCTAACAGCGACCTTGATTTGCTGGTGACGCTTGCTCCTGGTAAAACGTATCTTGACCTGGGAGGGTTGCAGTTCGAGCTCGAGCAAAGAATTCCGGGCGGTGTGGATGTTACTACCAAGCTCAATAAACATTTCGAGCCCTATATCAAGCCAGACCTAGTGAAAATTTTATGACCAAAACCGTCAAACCGCACATTGCCTATATAATCGATAGCTTAGCACTTATCAAGAACCATACTCCAGCTGACCGCCATATATTTATGCGCGACCGCAACGCCCAAGATGCTACGCTTATACGTTTACAGGACATTGGCGAACAGTTGAGCCGGATTAGAGACAACTTTCCAGAGTTTTTCGAAGCCAATCACGATGAAAGCTGGCACAAACTCATTGGTCTGCGTAATATTATCTCGCACGGCTACCGTGAAGTTGACTTTGGGATTATATGGGACGTAGTTAACGGTAAGCTTCCTGATTTCGCGGAGCGCATGCAAGAACTAGCTGATAGTTCCACCACGATGTAGCCTAAGACAAACTGGTTGACCAGTACAAAGAACTATTTGGCAAAATCTCAGTAGAGGTCTGCCAAGAAGCTGCCTCCAAACTTATCTCCCAACTCCCCGCCGACCAACAACCCGAGTCACTGAAGTAAAAAAGCAGGGTAGAAATTATGAGGGAAAAAAGTAGACCAAGTTGGTCAGATTTGATATACTGTGTCCATGAGTAAGATAATCAACGTTTATGATGCCAAGACACACCTCTCTGAATACCTTGAACAGGTGGCTCAAGGGGGTGAGGTTAGAATCGGCAAGTACGGCAAGCCTATAGCCAAATTAGTACCCGACTTACCGCTGCTACAAAAACCACGTAAACTAGGAACGCTAGATGGTAAGATTCACATGGCTCCGAATTTTGATGAGCCTTTGATGGAATTGTGGGACAGTAAATAAGGGTTGTGGCGGTATGAACCTACTGCTCGATACCAATGCTTTTATTTGGGCATTGAGTGATGTGTCGATGTTAGGCAAGCGCACCCGTCAGGACATTGCCAACCCAAGCAACAAAGTCAGTGTATCTGATATCGCAATTTTGGAGTGTGCCATAAAGCAGAGAACTGGCAAACTAATACTCGACATAAGTTTTGATGCAATCGATCAAGCACTAATCGTAGCCAACATACAACAGATATCTTTTAATGCCTGGGCGGCACAGAAGTTTGTGAATCTGCCACATATGAAATGGGCCGATCCGTTTGATCTTGCCTTGATTGCTTTGGCGCTAGCCAAGCACCTCACCATAGTAACTTCTGACAGCAACATGCTCACCGTTGCTATTCCTGAATTACGCGTAATTGACACAAGAAAATAGAAACCGCTTGAAACATGCAGAGAGAAGATCATTGAACAACAAGAGTCTATTATTGGGCCGGTGGCTGTTGAGCAGGCCAAGGCCGTGAGCGGGCTCAAGATCAACTGGGACAAGCACGAGGTTACCGTGAGCGGCAATGAGCAAACTGTTATAGACAAATTAGTTGACCAGTACAAAGAGCTGTTTGGCAAAATCTCGGTGGAGGTCTGCAAAGAAGCCGCCTCCAAGCTAATCTCCCAACTACCCGCCGACCAGCAGCCATCCTCCCTGAAGTAAGTTGTTAGTTTATAACTTTCAGGAAAACATTAAGAACTGTTCTTGATGTACTCGATGTGTTTGAGCCTGTGCGCGGGTATTGACAATGGTATTACAATCGTCATACGATGTAAATATGAATACAGCTATCCTAAATATCAAGACTGACCCTGACACGAAAGAACAGCTTAAGGCTTTTGCCGCTCAAGTTGGGCTACCCGTGTCTGCCTTAATGAACGCGCAGATTAAGCAGATGCTTCGCAACGGTAAAGTCGAGTTTAGTACTGCGCTTGAGCCAACACCTTATCTTAAGGCGATCATAAAAGAGGCCGAAGCCGATTATGCAACAGGCCGTAACATACACGGCCCTTTTGACAGCGCGGAGGCAATGATTGCAGACCTTGAGAAATAAACACTCATGGAATTGACCTATCACCCGAAGTTTAAAAAACAGTATAAAAAGTTGCAGCCAGCCCAAAGAGAACGTTTTGCAAGGGCATTAGTTCTATTCAAGATCCAGCCAAATCACCCCGAACCATACAACCATCCGCTAATAGGCCAGTGGAAAGGTCACCGCTCTATATAGGACTTTCGCACCTTTCTACATTACCAGAACTACAGCTGGCTGGCTGCAAGCTACCATTCCTCTCTCGATGTAACTATAGTTACCTCTCGTTCGGTCTGAAAGCTTTCGCACAGTCAGCTGCACTCTGTTATCCGTACAAAAGTGCGAAAGTCCTATATAGCCTTTGGCGGTGACTGGCGGGCGCACTATTTACCTAAGGGTGACAACAGGGCGTATTTTGTTGCCATTGGCACTCATAACCAGCTTTATAAATAGCCGATACTGAGACTCTTGGGAAATACAAGAACTACTCCTGCTAAGGATACGTTCCCTTAACCTAATTTATTGGCTCAAGGAATAGTGTTCGAGACTTCCCAAATTACGTCCACCCAGATGCAGCACATTGAAGCTAGATCCATATCTCTTTCTCCAACGATTCGTTTATTCGATTGCACGTATACGTATTGTTTGCTAATATATACGTATGAGAACAAAGCTTACTCTAAGTGTCGACAAGGAACTGGTACATTTTGCCAAGCGACAAGCACGTAACGACGGCAAGTCCGTATCAGGTATATTCTCTGAATTCCTGCTCGCCCGCAAAGCCCAATCCGAGCACCAGGCCACACCCAAAGTAAGTACAATGGTTGGCACTCTTACACGCTACAACATTGACGACTCAAAAACGGCTATACGCTCCACTTATGCCAAAAAATATTTTAATTGATCTTAATGTCATCGTTGATGTACTGCTAGAGCGCGAGGGTTTTGAATCATCCCGCAATGTCTTAGAGCTAAGTGAAGTGGGCAGTCACCGGCTATACATTAGCGCCCACATGGTAACCACTTTCGCCTACATATTAGAAGAAGCAAAGGTTCCACGTTCCGAAATACTGCGCCATATCGAATGGCTGCTACAAATGTTTATAATTGTTCCGGTAGATAAGGCATTACTGCAGGCCGCTTTGAAAAGCCGAATAAATGACTATGAGGATGCCGTAGTAGAACAAGCTGCCATTATATGTAATGCTTCGGCTATTGTTACTCGCAACATCAAAGACTTTAAAACCGGCAGTGTTTGGGTCTTAACGCCGGAGGAGTATTTTCAAGAAACAAAAACTTAAGTTTTGGATTAAGAGGACGGCCTTCTAAACGTGCCTCTTAATCCGGTGGCTATCGAGCAGGCCAAGGCCGTGAGCGGTCTGAGGGTAAACTGGGACAAGCACGAGGTTACCGTTAGTGGCAATGAGCAAACTGTTATAGACAAATTAGTCTTCCAGTACAAACTCGACTTACGCAAAACTGCCACAATCCCTGAACTATCTTGGAAAGTTAAAAACTGTTTTTCCTCACTCAAAGTAGCTATGGCTACTCCTCTCTCGGATAAAACAGTTTTTAATCTACCC
>Ga0080064_1005602_pt1 | contig 14504 bp, 16 predicted proteins | sample Subgrocontami54m_FD_69260 | JGI IMG/M metagenome (GOLD analysis project Ga0080064, IMG submission 69260) | Subsurface groundwater microbial communities from S. Glens Falls, New York, USA - GMW46 contaminated, 5.4 m (SPADES assembly) (version 2) ...
CAAGAACGCCTGGGACAGAATTAATATCTGCAAAAATAATCTTTGACCCGTACATCTCTTTTTCGTTCTTCTCACCAATGGGTAAAAAGGCCTGTTGTGTTTCGTTGTTTTCTGTAACAGAGGTAAGTTTTACCACAGGATAGCGATATTGTGGAGGCATATACAAATCGGTTACACGTACCTGCGTACCATTTGCGGTAAATGTATCGTTCACCTTTATAGTACAAATACGATCGTCTACTTTAAGAACCACGCTTGATGCAATCCATCCGTAATCCCGCATGAGTATCCCCTGAATTCCGTGCTGTAAAAGAACGGGGTTGTTGTAACCAAGGGTATCGGAGAATTCAATTCCGTCTTTTCTGACGGCTACGGATGCTTCTATTATTTTAGGCATTCCATTCGGATATGAACTTGTCTTGAGGTCTGTGACCTTCATTTCAACGCCACCAAGGTCTGTCCATTCGCCTGCCACTGATACCGGGGGCTCAGTGGACGAATAGAGTCCACCGATGAGATGTGCAACCAGGGTCATTACAAACCCAATATGCACGATAGACGCCCCGTACAAGGGAATCTTCCTTATGCCGGCTTTTGCCTTTCTGATAATCGAGTCGAGGGTACACAAGAATGCGTTGACGCCATAAATAGCGCAGGCAATAAAGAGGAGGTAAAACCATGTATGGATGGGTTTCTTGTGGGTAAAAAAGAAGGAAATATCCTCACCTGAAAGTCCCATATATTGCTGAGGTTGAAAGTTCATGACAAGGCTGCCGATGATGAGCAAACCGGTAACCGTGAACCCAACGATGATGCCTAGTTTTTGTGATTTAAATATATTGTATATCTTTTTCACTTACAATTTTTATTTATCGAAAACTATGAGAACTGCCAATGAGAAAGCTTGTACCTACATAGGTCATTAACAAAATGACAAATCCAACGATAGCCATCGGTGGTTTGAATCGTTTGGCCTCCTGCCAGTAATCCAGGTGTAAGCACGTGGCATAAAAAAACCATATAATAACAGACCAGACGACCTTGGCGTCCCAGAGAAAATATGACCCCCAGGCAACATATCCCCACAATCCTCCGAATATCATCGAAATAGAAAAGGTTATAAGACCGTATTGAAACCCGGAGTCGATAATCTGGTCATACTGCTTCTTTTCGCCTGATGTGAAATACCGCGCAACGGCTGCAGCCATCGCACTAACCCACAATGCATAGCAAAAGAAAGAGAGGGGTACATGCAATATATACCATATGGTAAGCATCAGGGGCGGGGCATAATTTAACCCTTTTGGAAAAATCATGGCTGCTACAAGAAAGGCAAATCCAACTCCAAAAAAGGACATGCGATAGATATGACTTTCTGTTTTCGTATAAATGAGCAGGACAATAAAGGTAGCAGCAGCAAAGGCATTAAAGGATTCGAATTTATTGGTTAAAGGGAAATACTCTATCGATATGCCGCGTATCGCGATGGTTGCTATATGGAGAAGCACAATTCCTAATAGAATAGGGAATCGTAGTTTCCATCGTGTGAATCCAAAGAGCCAATACAGGGAATAAGCGCCTAAGCAAATCCAATATAAAATTATGGATATTTGATTGAGAGACTGAGCAGTATCCATTATTGTAAGGTAATCTCAATCTTTGCTTTTTCTTTCAAGTCCTTAACAAGGTTATTCATTTCAATGCCAACCAGAACCTCTCTTACCCTCTCCTTCACCTCACTAAAACTCACATCTTTGGCTGGAGTATTGGCGGTGACCTTTATTAAGTGATATCCAAATTCTGTCTTGACAGGGTCACTGACTTTACCTACTTCTGTGGCAAATGCAGCCCTGGCGAATTCTTCTACCATGGCGCCGTGTCTGGGAAACGAACCCAATTCACCACCAGTCTTCCCTGTTGGGCAGTCGGAATTTTTTTTTGCACACTCTGCAAAGTCTGCCCCTTCGTCGAGTTCTTTTTTAATAGATTCAATCTTTGCCTTTGCCTTGTCCAGTTCTTCTTGCGTCTTCATCCCCTTGGTATCAACAAGTATGTGGCTTGCCGTAACGGTTTCACCGTTAAAATTACTAATATTTTTCATAAAATATTCTTCCTGTTTTTTATCGTCAACACCTTTGGATACGTAAGTTTCAATAGCTGCGGACATACGGACGGCGGTTCTTAGTTCTTCGATGTTGCTGCCCTGAAATTCCAGGAACTGTTCTAATGTTTTATCCTTAGTTGTCGGGTTTTTCTTGATGTTATCCCGCATTTTAGCAATTTCTTTGTCCACTACCTCTTCGGGAGTAGTTAACTTTTGTTCCGCAACAAATTGCCTTAACACACTTTGTGTGATAAGCTGATCGGTAATTTGCTGTTCCATCGATACTAATGAGGCAGGATTTACATGATCTTTGAACCGGTCCAGGATTTTATCTAAATCCTTACGGAGGATTTTTTCGCTATTGACCAGTGCAATAACCTTGTTGGGGTCGGGTTTTTCTTTCTTGCCATGAACTCCCATACTATGCCCACCGCCTTCGGTTTCCATTCCAACCCCATGCATCTTTTCTTTATCTTCTTTGTTGAAGTTAACATCTTTGTGTATCTTCGCAAAGTCCTGTTCGGTAGCCTGACTGCCAAGCTGAGCGCCACCCGGTTCATTTTTTCCGCAGCCATACATGGAAAATGCAAGTAAACCAGAAAAAAACAAGAAAACACTAATTCTTCTTAACATAACTACTCCTTAATAAATAACAAAGATTATGAATCCATTTTTTTAGTAAACAATCCATACATTCAATAAGTTCCTTAATCATAATGATTTTGCCCATGTATTATTTTTACGTGGAACTGAATTGAACGATAACACACCGTTTAAATGGGCGAGGTGGGAGTCGAACCCACACAACCTTTTATGGTCAAAGGATTTTAAGTCCTTCGTGTCTGCCATTCCACCACTCGCCCAACGGTAGTATTATCTACAAGATAGGTTCTTTTGGGGTTAAGGCTTCAATTTTACGTATCCTGAGCGTGAATGTTGGAGGAAAAAATAAAATCGCAGTTTTGTTTTTTTAATCCACTATATAAAAAAAGGCGGCACTGGGATTCGAACCCAGGATAACGGTTTTGCAAACCGTGGCCTTAGTCCACTTGGCGATGCCGCCGCCATTTAAGTTTTTTATAATACCATCAAGGGAATAGTAAGGCAAGAAGTTTTTTCACATCCTCATATTTGCCTAAATTTACGGCAACCTGGCTTTCCCGAAAGAATTGTTCAACGAATGGCATATCGGGATTTAGAAATATCGGAGGAAAAGCAGTTGTATGTAAAGGGACTCCTGTTCTCGTTTCTTAGGTATTATCGGGATTTGCTTGTTTGCAAGAGTTGAAATGCTAAAAGGATTGTAAATTTAAAATATATATACGTTTATTGCCAACCTTGCTAATTGTTGCCGTTATAATCTTACCCTTCAAAGTCGCAGTTATTTCACGACTCTTTCCTCTCCTGCGTGTAAAATTTGAAGGTGTTCCGTCCCCGTTCTTTACCATGGTACATGGCAGTGTCGGCCTTTTTGATCAGGTTTTCTGCATCACTTGCATCTAATGGATACACGGCAATACCTATGGTCGGGGTTATGTAAACTTCGCGTTCTTCGAGTAGGAAAGGGGAGGACATCTCGTTAAAAATTTTGTGTGCAATAAAGGCAACATCCTGCGGTTGGATGATATCTGTGATAATAAAGATAAATTCGTCGCCGCCCCAGCGTGATACGGTATCGCTCTCACGCACACAGCCTTTCAGCCGCTCTGCTACGGCCTTGAGCGCCTGATCTCCATAAGTATGTCCCAACGTATCATTAATAACTTTGAACCGATCCAGATCGAGAAACATTACTGCCAGCATCCGTCCATTGCGATGCGCATGGGCCAGTTCACGATGCAGACGGTCGTGAAAGAGGCTGCGGTTTGGCAGATTAGTCAGGGTATCGTAATAGGCCATGTAGTGGATATGTGCATCTGACTGTTTTTTATCGGTGATATCTTCATGTATCGCGACAAAGTGAACTATCTTTCCTTGTATATCTCGAAGTGGCGTGATGGTTTGCTGCACCGTGTAAAGGCCGCCATCTTTTCGGCGATTTACGATTTCCCCACGCCAAACCTCTCCTGAAAGGATGGTCTGCCAGATAGTTTGATAGAATGAAGTATCATGTTTACCTGACTTGAACAGAGACGGTGTCTGGCCATAAACCTCTTCAGCAGGATAACCGCTAAGCCTGGTAAATGCCTTATTAACCCACGTAATACGGCCATTACAATCGGTAATAAAAACTGCATGAGCCATTGATGACATTGCAACAGCTTGCAACTGTAACAGTTGTTGGTCTGTTGCCGTCAATAGAGCCACGCTAATGCGCGTAGCCAGATTTTCTAAGAATTGAACCGTTTTTGCATCAAAGGCATTGGGTTTTAAGTCATACAGGTTCAACGCACCAAATATCTTGCCCTGTGTACACAGAGGAACAGAGATGAAAGACTGTAACCCATATCCGCTGACCTTTTCCCTGTATTGGATAAAGGAAGGTTCTTGCATGTCGCTCGTTTGTGTATATCCCTTACGGATAGCAAGGCTTATTGGGCATTGACAGTCAGAGGTGTTATTACAGAGCACATGAAGATTGCGGAGGTGATTCACACGGGTACCGGCTTGCGCCGAAATACCAATGCTGCCGTCTTCCTCCTTCGTACAGACACAAACCAGAGGACAGGCGAAGATGTCAACAAGACATTCGCAGACGTGATACAGAATAGAATCCAGGGCGCGTCCCTGCAACACAAACTGATCGATCTCATAGAGTAAGGCTTCTACCGCCTGTGTTCGTTTGCGCCCCGTTATATCTTCTGCAACTCCCATGACAACTTTAATATCTCCTTGTTCGTTACGTACAGGCGCTGCCGAAATGCTAATATCAATCAAAGAACCGTCCCGCTTTTGTTGGCGTACCTCTAGACCCATAAATGACTCACCAGACAGCGCTCTATTGCAAAGTGTCAGGAATGCTTCTTGTTTATTGTCAGGTACGAATGGGAGATACTGACCGAGTACCTCCTGTTTATTCCACCCAAACATGCGCTCGGCTGACGAATTCCACATAGTAACGCGTCCATCTGCATCCAGGGCGACGATGGCTAACGGAGATGCTTGTATAAGGGCTTGAAGTGTGTGGTTGGTTTCTTGTATTACTTCCTCTGCACGCTTATGCGTAGTGATGTCTATAGTCATTCCTGATATAGCGCCTCCTTCGAGTACTACAGGATTAATTGCTTCGGCTAATCCAAGGGCGTCACTTGCATGCGGATGATTAGGTGGATAATATATAACTACTAGTTATGCATGTCAAGAGAATAATATCACCCAGAGTATTTGACCATTTTATAACGCTATGTTATAAACTTTTTATGAAGAAGAATATTGTGGGAAATAATGTACGGACGATCAGGGAAAGGCTTGGAATTACACAGGAAGGCCTGGCTTTAAAAAGTGGCTTAACCCAGGGTTATATAAACTTTCTGGAGAACGGGAAGAGGGGGTATAGCGAGAAATCTTTGGATATGATTGCGAATGCCCTTGGAATTCAGATATCGGGACTCTTTGAAGAAAAGATAAAAGAAGAGCCAGCTATCGTGGCTGAACAACCCCCATTATACGGTAAAAGAAGGCGTACCTACGACACGATAATCGACCTGTTAGAGAAACTTCCTACGCCGGTAATCGACCATTACAGGATACTTCTCAAAGCAGAGGTAGAAATAAGAAATAAAGGCTCGGAGGGTCGACAGGGAAAATCGTAATTTACGTTCGATTTTTCAGCTTTGATGGATGCAGTATGCGTTACTATCGTCTAACCTTCACAATTAAGGACTTCTTCAGGCCGCCTGTCTTGAATATGACCTTTGCAGTGCCGATCTTCACGGCCGTAATTGTAAACACCGCCTGACCATTTTCGTCTGTTGCTTGACTCGTCGGTGTAACCCATATACGTTTACTACCACTCTTGCCAATAGTCGCCGTAACAGTATTCCCTGCTGGCACACAATCATCCACTCCCAATGCAACAGTTACTTCGCCACTCTTACCGGTCTTGAGTCTTAGCCTATTGGGAGATATTGCTATTTCTTCCGCTCCACACTCTGGCAATGTAGTAAATGACTTTTCATCTCCATATTCAGTTTCATAATCATTTCTAATTCGTTTTAGTTAGTGGAGGAATACAACATTTGTATACCAGATACAGATTCGACGTCAGCCAAAGAATTGGCAGTACGACTCATAGACATGCTATTTACTGTATAAGTGCCAGGAGAGGGCTTACCGTAAACACTTGAATAATTCCATTTGGTTGATTGGCGCGCCTTGTAGTTTGTAGCACTACTCCAATTATTTGAGTTCGCTATCGCATTTATCCCACCCATAGGGTTTACCACGGCCCAATATGTAGAATTCGGCGGTTGTTGATTTATATGATCTAATACGCATAAATAACCCACACTATTATATCTTACATAGTCTCCATAATATGCCTCATTTATTTTGTTGTTTGCACCTAAAACTCTGAAAGTAGAAGGAAAATTTGCGTGTATTAAACGAAATCTATAAAAACCCGTAGTGTCTATAGTTGCTTGGTAAATTATTTTGTGTGTAGAGTCATCAACAAGATATGCCTCTGCATAACCAGTAGAATATTCATCAGATAAATACCCTTGTATTGTTAGATTGTAATTAGTCGTATTATATGCTTCGTCAATTCCAGCCATAGAATCTTCATTTAATTCTCTAAAAATATTGTTTCCTACTCCGTCAGTCAAATTACACCCTAGTCGATGATAAGAGTAAAAAGGATTACCTGTATGGGTGGAACCAAACAAATCTTCTTTTTTATGGCTGAAAAATAAACAATGAATAAATTCATGTCTAAGCGCAAAAATATCCCATTGTTTACTTGAGACATTAGAAAGAGTTGGATTATCTGGATCTCCTATATACAACCTGTACCCAAATTCATCGTAACCTAGCCCCCACCATGCGGCCCCCCCTCCATCACCGCTTGATTGCCTATATATCTGGATAACACTTATTCCATCATTTTGTCCATATACAGATGAGCTTGATCCATAATTTGTCCCACTATAATTAAAAGCATATCCAGGAATTTTATTATTAAATTCATTCATAGCGGGAATAACAATGTCATTTACAAACTCAGATTTTGTATTGTATGTTTTAAGAGTCCCATCTGTATCTTTCACAGTCAATGGGAACCTTGTCGTACCATCAGAATTAATCCAAGATGCCACTTCACCATTGGTGTTTTCATAAAATACCATATCGTAGTTATAAGTTTTTTGATCTAAGTTTTCAAAATTACCATAATTTCTTCCACCTGTAGGTCTCCAAGCATACGTGGTACTAACAAAAATAATCAATAGCATCAATGCAGCGAAGTGGAAAATTAATCTTTTAAACATTTTATGCCCCCCTTTTTAAAAACTATGTTTTTTAAATTTTATTTTGTATTTAGTACATATTTACTAATGACTTTTCCCCCAATAGTTTCCCCTCTTTTTGCCTTACTTTCTAATTTTCACAATTATTGTTTTTTTTAAGTTATCCATTTTAACCCTTACTATTGCATTACCAATTTTATTTTTTGCAGTTATCGTAAATGTGGCATTACCATTTTCGTCTGCAACCATAGTTGATGAGGAAATCGATATCCGCTTACTACCAACTTTATTCGTAGTTGCTATAACCGTTTGACCCGCTGGTACACAATCTTCTCCTTCTAATGATATAACCACCGTAGCACTTTGTCCTCTCATAAGTCTTAACACTCCCGATGATACTTTTATCTTCTTAGCTTTACATTCAGACGTAGGTGTAGGAGACAGTGCAAGGCTCGGTGTTGGAGACGAAGGTAGCGGTGTTTCTGATACCAAACTAAAATATCTTTCATCTCCATATGATATTCCTGCACTGTTTTGTGCAGCTATTCTGTAATAATAAATAACCTCTCCCAAAATTTTACCAATACTAATACTCACATGAGTATCACTCGTCCCAGACACAGCTTCTGTGGATGATTTATTAGTGTAATAACCAGTCGTTGTCCCATATTCAAACCATGCAGTTGTCAATAATCCATAAGCATTAACTGTCCCTCCCAAAACCACCGTCTCATCATCATATGATGCATCGCCTGTTACTACCGTGGGTACCCGTGGAGTTGGTACAGGGGTGGTTGACGTAAGTGTAGGAGAAAGTGTAAAGCTTTGAGAAATATTTCTTCGCAAGAAAGGTGATGTTTGTGAAATATGCAATGGGCTACGTGTGCATGCCGGGTGGATTTGGGACACTGGACGAATTTTTTGAGGCCTTAACCCTTATACAGACACATCGGATATATCCATTTCCCTTGATACTTGTGGGAAAGGAATACTGGAATGGGCTTATGCACTGGATAAAAACAACCATGCTAAAAGAAAAAACGATATCGAAAGAAGATATAGATTTGATGAAATTAACAGACGACCCTCAAGAGGTTCTTTCGGTGATCAACGCACACAGGGACTGGAAAATAAAGATGATAAAAAAATCCATGGGGAAAAAAGAAAACAAAAGTCTCAGGGACAAAGGAAATTTGATAAATTAGGATGAACAAAGATACTAATTTCAAACGTTATCTGAAACTTGATTTGCTACCCACGCCGTGGTGCCCCGGCTGCGGAAATGGCATCGTCCTGAAATCAATCTGTCAGGCATTCGATGAACTGAACTTGCCCAAAAACGGCACTGTAGTTGTGTCTGGAATCGGTTGTGCCGGCAGGAGCGCCGGTTACTTTGACCTTGATTCAGTCCATACAGCACATGGCAGGGCTATCCCGGTGGCTGAAGGTATTAAATATGCCAATGACGCCCTTAATGTCGTGGTGATAAGTGGAGATGGCGACCTGCTTGGTATAGGAGGTAATCATTTGTTACACGCTATACGACGGAATACCAATATTACCGTCGTTTGCTATGCCAATGAAATTTACGGTATGACGGGAGGGCAAGTCTCTCCCACGACTCCGCATGGTACGAAGACCCTGACTACACCAAACGGTAATCAGGATCAGCCTGCAGATGTCCAATCTCTCTTTAAACACCACAATTGCTACTATGCCCGTACGACGGCTTACCACTTGAATCACATGAAAAAATGTATTATGGAGGCATTGGAATTTAAGGGGTTTTCTTTTGTGGAGGCGAGAACCATGTGTATCGTCAATAACGGCCGCCGACTGGGCTACAAGAACTCCAACGAGATGCTCCTGCACTACAAGGAATTTTACAAGGTGAACGATTACGCAGAAGAATTAGCCCAGAATGAGATTGGGATTATAAAAAGTGTTGTAGAGACAGGTTTGAAACCTGTCTCTGCGGATTGATTCCTTGCATTATGGTGGAAAGGAAAATGTCTTTTTTTTCAATAAACCTGCGATGGTGAAGAAGTTTACATAAAACTGTTCCGCCTGTTTCATATAAACCTTTGACAATTTATCATAATCTTCCAGCATCTTTTGTTTATCAGAGACGACGCCCTTGAGCGATTCTAATTCTTCTTTATAGGCATCGGCCCACTGGGCAATCATATTTTTTGTTACTTCTACATGAAACTGGATACCGTAAATATTCCTGCCGTACTTTAACGCCTGATTTTGACAGAGTTCTGAGAATGCCAGTCTTTTCCCTCCGGGAGGAATGCCAAAGGTATCTCCGTGCCATTGAAACACATTGAAAACTTCCGGAAGGTCTTTAAACAAATCGTCTTTGAATCCATGATCGTTGAGGACTATCTTGTACCACCCAATCTCTTTCACGGTATTTTTCATTACCCGGGCCCCCGTTGCCTTTGCAATGAGTTGCGCACCCAGACAAATTCCCAGAAACGGTACTTCCTCTTCAACTACTCTGTATAGAAAAGTGTCTTCCTCTCTCAGAAACGGGTATTTCCCCTCTTCATACACATTCATGGGTCCTCCAAGACAAATAATCGCCTGAAAATCCTTTTTTAGTTTAGGTAATTTATCACCAGAGGAGACGTCAATAACTGTGTATAGTAACTTGTTATCTTCCAGAAAATCTGCAATGGTGCCCGGACCTTCTATATCAATGTGTTTTATAAATAAGACCATTACCTAACCTGAACGAATCGGAATCAAAAAACTAAATTTACGATCTTAAATCCCAAATCGTAATTCCAAAATCCCAAATTTATTTATGCCTTGTCGCTGAGCTTGAATACACAGTATTCAGCGCACATGGAACAGACTTCGCTATTCTGAGGTCGTCCCTTCTCGCGAATGCTCCTTGCCACTTGCGGGTCAATACACGTGTTGAATTGCCCTTCCCAATCCCTCTTTCTTCTGAATTGCGACATCCGCTTGTCCCACTCCCAGGCCGATTTGACACCCTTAACAATATCAGCCGCATGGGCGGCAATTCGCGCCGCCATTACGCCGCTTCGAACATCAGCCGGACCCGGCAGACTCAAATGTTCCGTTGGCGTTACGTAGCATAAGAAGTCAGCGCCTGCAGCGGCTGCAATAGCCCCTCCAATAGCGGAGGTAATATGGTCATATCCGGGGGCAATGTCCGTAACAATTGGCCCAAGCACGTAAAAAGGCACTCCCTTGCAGAGTTCCTTTTGTAATTGTACCTGCGCAGCTACCTGATTCAAGGGCACGTGCCCGGGTCCTTCCACAATAACCTGCACACCGGCGTCCAAAGCTCTTTGGGCAAGTTCTGCCAGCACATTCAACTCATAAACCTGTGCACGATCGAATGCATCTGCCAGGGCGCCGGGCCGCATGGCATCGCCCAAACTAATGGTCACATCATATTCTTTTGCAATCGCCAGTATCTCGTCATATTTTTCATACAGCGGATTCTCCTTGCCAGAGTGGATCATCCATTCTACCAGAAACGTTCCACCACGGCTTACCACGCCGCAAATACGCTTGCTTTCCTTTAAATGCTTGAGTACGCCCATTGTGGCGCCACAATGCACGGTAATAAAATCAACGCCGTCCTCACAGTGCAGTCTTATTGCTTCAAGCATGTCCGTAGCGGTCATATCGACAATTGCCTGTTTACGCTGAACAGTCTTGACGGCTGCCTCATAAATCGGCACACTCCCCACGGCAATAGAAGACGCTTCAATAACCCTTTTGCGTATCGCCCGCAAATCGCCGCCGGTACTAAGGTCCATTACCGCATCTGCGCCTGCTTCTTCTGCTGCCCGCAATTTTTCCATCTCGTTTTCAACGTCGGGATAATCAGCCGAAGTCCCTATGTTGGCGTTGACCTTGGTTTTGAGTCCAGCGCCAATACCGCAAACCTTTGTGGCCTTACGCTTGCGGTTTGCAGGAATGACGATCTTGCCCTCGGCAATACGCATCCTGATTAATTCAGGTTCGAGGTCTTCGTCCTTCGCAACCTGTTTCATCTCCTGTGTTATGATATTTTGCCTGGCCTGTTGTAGCTGTGTCATGACTTCCTCAATAATGTTATCTATACTTTACATATCTGCATTTCAATATTATATCCCAAGCGTAGGAATTTCGATCAATAGAATCATTGTTTGTTATAACCCTTGAAAACACAACTCTGCCACCATTTTTGACTTTTGCAAAACTCACTTCCCAGTATTCCGTTACCTTGTCAACGTTATCATCATTATCAGAAACATTAACATTGCCGGGCAAAGAAGAAACCCAATCGCCTGATTCTACCGTACTAAAAATCTGATCAGGTATCTTATTCTCTATCGTATCAATGTCAAAATACTCTACTGTACTACTTCCAGCTTTTATTTCTTTACTTTCAAGTGATAAATCATAAGTGCCTTTTTTAATTATTTTGAAGTCGTCTGCAAAGCTATAAGTAGCAAATAGCAATACAATGAGCAGACCTAAAGATACATTTCTCATATTTCCCTCCTTTACGTTAAAAGTTCTGCAGATGCAAGCCAGAACATGGCAGACATAGGAGTGTTCATCTGTTTAATTTAGTCGGTTTCAGTAAAAAGTAATTACCTGCAATATGAATCTCGCCTATTGTAATATCACCACTATTTATTGCTACTTCTAAAATCAATACGAGTTGTTTTTCTGTGGTTACTCCTGCCCGAATCATTGCCAAAACAGGGTGTCCATCGCTTTCAGTAAATGCTATAATTTTCTCACCCAAAACAGAAAGATTGACATAACCTCCAAAAAGATTAACGTCTGAATCCACAGCGCTAAACCATATCAAAGGCATTAAATTTTCAACAATACCTTCCTTGATTGTAATTATTTGCATGTTGTCGCTTACGCTATAAGTCTTTTCTTCAAACGTGACGTCAAAATCCCCTTGTTGTTTTACTTCTAAAAAGTTCTTAGCAAATACATTCGTTGAAACAAATAAAATCGCAATTAAAATAATGCCTTTTAACTTCATATAGCCTCCTTTTTAAATATGTGTAAATTAGGCTTCGGCAGCGACTTTTAAAGCTCCCCTCTAAAAAGAGGGGGTTGGGGGTGTGTTACGGAAATCTTACACACCCCTTAATCCCCTCTTTTTAGAGGGGAAACTATAGTGACCAACAAATGTTAGGCATTAACTCTCTCGGCTAGCGCATAAAGCCGTTTCACTTCGGCATCCGTCAATTTCCGGTACCTGCCGATTTTCAATGTCGGATCATATAAATTACCAATTTTTATCCGTCGCAAAATGCGCACCTTATAGTTACACTCATTGAGCATACGGCGTATCTCCCGATTCCTGCCTTCCTTCAGCACCATCTCAAACCTGCTCCGTTGCTTGCCTTTCCGCACATGCTGAACCTTTACCGGTTGTGTCTTGCCGAAGGAAAGCCAAACACCCGATTCCAATGCCTTAAGTGCCGTAACCGTCAGGTATCCATCTACCTCCACAAAATACGTTTTGCTAACCTCGTACTTCGGATGAGACAATTTGTTTGCCAGGTCACCATCGTTGGTTAAAATAATCAACCCTTCGCTTTCCTTATCCAGCCGTCCGATGGTGTATATCCTTTGTGTTACATTTTCTATAATGTCAATTGCCTGGAGCCGGCCGAGCTCGTCACGATTTGTGCATACAAAACCCTTCGGCTTATTGAGTAAATAATAAATCGTACGCTGCTTCTTTATCGGCAGGTCATCGCAGCAAATCCTGGATTTATCGGCATCGGCAGTCGTACCCAGGGCTGTGACCCGCTTCCCATCAACGGTCACCCTTCCGGCGGCAATGATTCTTTCACACTCCCGACGCGAACCGAGGCCTGCCTCTGCCAGTATTTTTTGCAAACGTTCTAACATAAATATTACTTTTTTTGCTGGTTATATGAATTCCACCCGTCCAGCCATCTCTTCTGGCGTAACGAGATCATAGATCATCATTAAAACCCGGACGGTATATCCAACCGGGCTTTGTTTGGATGAGTAAATGATACCTCGATGCGAAACACCGGCTTTATGCAAACGTAGAAAGTCTGCGTCTTTTGTAAAAATAACCCGACCCTCTTTGTTTGCCAAACTAAGTAAATCATAATCATTCGCCCCCGACATACCGGCTTCTTGTGCACTCAAAACATTTACACCCCGGCGGCGCAAACCTTCCGTTACAGCTTTAGGAATATGCTCATCCATGTAAAACTTAATAGAATCACTCACCAAGTTTTTCTTTCAGCTTTTCCCTTAATATAGAGGGAGTTTGTTTACGAAGTTCTGAGACAAAGGCTTCGTCAGCCCGGATCGAATCGTCAATCTCTGCCCGATGATCATAGTAATACGTTAAAGCTGCAAACACGTCAGCCAACGTCAAACCGTATTCTGTGGCAATCTCATCAGCGCTCATGCCCATACGCTCATGCCATATAACGATATTTTGAACTGTAATGCGATGCCCTGCAATTCGTGGCTTACCACCCACTACGCCAGGCGTTACCTCAATATGTTGAGTTAAAATGTTCTCCATTTATCCTCCATTGTTATTTGTCGATGATCTTTAAAAAATTTAAGCCTAAAGGAGTAAAAAAGGGAAGTTCTCGATTAGTGATTTAATTTTTTTCTAATCGTTTATTAATTTCATCTGATTGCGGGTTTACAACTTGAACCCACCTTTTATTTTTTTTGAGCGCGTTATTGACAGCACGAAGCTTTTATACTATCAAAATCAGGGTTACAAACCTGAACCCGCCGGGGGTTTCGTACCACTATTCAATGTTTTTTTTAAACGCCCAAATAGCCTGATAGAAATAATAATTATCAATGCTCTTTAGAAAATCGTAGAAACGTCCAAGCGGAACGTCTCTTTCCTAAAGCGCCACACTACCTCTAATCCTTTAAAATATCATGTAAGAATGACATAAAACGGCACATATCCTTTTTTATAT
>Ga0080064_1005604_pt1 | contig 14499 bp, 15 predicted proteins | sample Subgrocontami54m_FD_69260 | JGI IMG/M metagenome (GOLD analysis project Ga0080064, IMG submission 69260) | Subsurface groundwater microbial communities from S. Glens Falls, New York, USA - GMW46 contaminated, 5.4 m (SPADES assembly) (version 2) ...
GGGCGACCCCGCGGCGGTGTGGGGGGCCTCTCCCCCTCCCCCGCAACCAGGGGGCGGGCCCGGCGCCCGAGGCCGCCCTACCCCCCCGCCGCCGCGCGCGGCGGGGGGCCGCGCCCCCCGCCGATGCCGCGGCTGCAGGGGAAGCCCGTCGAAGACATCGCCCGGTCCCGGGCCTAGTACGAGCAGCGCCTCCGCGGCTACAGCTGGGTCGACGAGGAGGCGGGCATCGTCCGCATCCCGATCGAGGAGGCGATGCGCCAGGTGATCGCGCGCGGGCTGCCGTCGCGCCCGCCGGATCCGAATGCGCCACAGGTCCAGGTGGGTGCGATGCCGGAAGACTCCAGCGCGGGTCGCACGTACGAGCGGCGCACGCTGGTGCCGCTGGGGAAGTAGCACAGGCGGTTTCAAAACCTGTAGAGGCCGGCTTCAGCCGGCCCGGGACGTCAGGCAAGGATCAAGGTCATGAGGAAGTCCGGAGCGTCGCTGGTCATCGCGTGGCTCCTCGGTTCGGGTGCCGGGTTCGCGCAGTATTCGCAGGGGCTCGCGCCGGGGGCGGCCGACCAGCAGGGGCCGCCCTCGACGGCGGTGCCGCCGCAACTGGCTGACGTCACGCTCGAGCAGCGGCTCGATGCCCAGATGCCCGCCGGTGCGACGTTCAGGGACGAAGACGGGCGCACGGTCCGCCTCGGCGACTACTTCGGCGCGAAACCGATCGTCCTGACGTTCGTGTATTTCCAGTGCCCGATGCTGTGCAATCAGGTCATGAGCGACCTGACGAGCGCGCTCGGGGTGGTGAAGTTCGACGCGGCGCGGGACTACACGGTCATCGCCGTCAGCTTCGATCCGCGCGACACGCCGGAAGGCGCGAGGGTCAAGAAGGCCGCGTTCCTCGAGCGTTACAAGCGGCCGGGGACGGAAGACGGCTGGCACTATCTCACGGGCGACGAGGCGAACATCCGCCTCGTCACCGAGGCGGCGGGCTTCAAGTACCGCTTCGACGCCGTGACGGGCCAGTTCGCGCACGCAGCGGGCGTGCTGGTGCTGACGCCGGGCGGGCGGATTTCGCGGGTGTTCTACGGGCTCGAGTACGCGCCCAAGGCGCTGCAGTTCGCGATCATCGAATCGTCGGACGGCAAGATCGGGACGCCTGCCGACAAGTTGTTGCTCTACTGCTTCCACTACGACCCCGCGACCGGGAAGTACGGGCTCATGACGATGCGCCTCGTGCGGCTCGGGGCGGTGGCGACGATGGCGGGGCTGGGGGCGTTCATGCTGGTGATGTGGCGCCGTGACCGGCGCCAGGCGGCGCCGACCGGCCGGGTGTCGCGCGGCAACAGGCTTCCGGCGGACGACTGAATCTATGAGGTCTGGTTTTTCCCTGCTTCCGGAACAGGCGTCGACCTTCGCACCGCAGGTTGACGCCTTGCTCTTCTTCCTCGTCGCGGTCAGCGCGTTCTTCGCGACCGTGATCGCCGTCGGGGTGGTCGTCTTCGCGGTGAAGTACCGCCGCCGCAGCCCGACCGAAGTCGGCGCGCGCATCACGGGATCGCTGCCGCTGGAACTCCTGTGGTCGATCATCCCGCTGCTCATCACGCTGGTGATGTTCTTCTGGGGCGCGACGATCTACTACCACATGCGTCGTCCGCCCACCGAGTCGATCGAGATCTACGCGACGGGCAAGCGCTGGATGTGGAAGTTCCAGCACCTGAACGGCGTCCGCGAGATCAACACGGTGCACGTGCCGCTCGGCCAGCCGGTGAAGTTCACGATGACGTCCGAGGACGTGATCCACTCGCTGTACTTCCCGTCGATGCGCACGAAGATGGACGTCATTCCCGGCCGCTACACGACGGAGTGGTTCACGCCGACCAAGGCGGGCGAGTACCATATCTTCTGCGCCGAGTACTGCGGCACGCGGCACTCGGGGATGATCGGCACGGTCTACGTGATGGAGCCGCGCGACTTCCAGGCGTGGCTCGCCAGCGGCGGCACCGGCGCCACGAGCGAGGGGCCGCTCCACGTCCGCGGGGAGAAGCTGTTCTCGGACCTCGCCTGCAACACCTGCCACGTGCCCGACGGCCAGGGGCGCGGGCCGTCGCTCGTCGGCGTGTTCGGCTCGCCGCAGACGCTCGCCGACGGCCGGCGGGTGACCGCCGACCCGGGCTACATCCGCGAATCGATCCTGATCCCGCAGGCCAAGGTGGTCGCCGGCTACGGCCCCCTGATGCCCACGTTCCAGGGGCTGGTGAGCGAGGAACAGATCGTCGCGCTCGTCGAGTACATCAAGACGCTGCGGCCGGCCGCGCAGGCGGCCACCCGTGCGGGCGACAGCGCGAACACGGGGATCGCGGCGGCCGCTGCGCCGTCGAAGTAGGAATTCACGCATGCACACCCAGGAACTGCCCCGCGACAACTACCTGACGTCCGGCCACAGCCTCGCGTCGTGGCTGCTGACGAAGGACCACAAGCGGATCGCACTGCTGTACCTCATCTCAATCACCGCCTTCTTCATCCTGGGCGGCCTGATGGCGGTACTGATCCGGATTGAACTCGCCACGCCGCAGGGCGACCTCGTCGCCGCGGAGACCTACAACAAGGTCTTCACGATGCACGGCGTGCTGATGATCTTCTTCTTCCTGATCCCGTCGATCCCGGCGGTGCTCGGGAATTTCCTGATTCCGATGATGATCGGCGCCAAGGACCTCGCGTTCCCGCGCCTGAACCTCCTCAGCTGGTACATCTACGTCATCGGCGCCCTCTTCACGCTCTACGCCGTGGTCGTGGGCGGCGTGGACACCGGCTGGACGTTCTACACGCCCTACAGCACGACCGTGTCGAACACGAACGTGCTGGCGACCGGCATCGGGGTCTTCATCGCCGGGTTCTCGTCGATCCTGACGGGGCTGAACTTCATCGTCACGATCCACCGCATGCGCGCGCCGGGGCTCACCTGGTTCCGGCTGCCGCTGTTCGTGTGGGCGCATTACGCGACGAGCATCATCCAGATCCTCGGCACGCCGGTCATCGCGATTACCGTCTTGCTGCTCGCGCTCGAGCGCGCGTTCCACCTCGGGATCTTCGACCCGGCGTTCGGCGGCGACCCGGTGCTCTTCCAGCACCTGTTCTGGTTCTACTCGCACCCGGCCGTCTACATCATGATCCTGCCGTCGATGGGCATCATGAGCGAGGTCATCGCCTGCTTCTCGCGCAAGAGCATCTTCGGCTACAGCTTCGTCGCCTTCTCGTCGCTGGCCATCGCGGTGTTCGGCTTCCTCGTGTGGGCGCACCACATGTTCGTCGCCGGCCCCTCGGTCTACGCCGCGATGGTCTTCTCGTTCCTGAGCTTCTCGGTGGCCATTCCGTCGGCCGTGAAGGTGTTCAACTGGACGGCGACGCTCTACAAGGGCTCGATCCAGGTCCAGGCGCCGCTGCTCTACGCGTTCGGCTTCATCGGCCTGTTCACGATCGGCGGCCTCACCGGCCTCTTCCTCGCCACGCTCGGCACCGACGTGCACTTCCACGACACCTACTTCGTGGTCGCGCACTTCCACTACATCATGGTCGGCGGCGCGATCTTCGGCTACATGGCCGGCCTCCACTTCTGGTGGCCGAAGATCACAGGCCGCATGTACTCGGAACTCTGGGCCAAGATCGCGGCCGTCGTGATCTTCGTCGGGTTCAACCTGACGTTCTTCCCCCAGTTCCTTCTCGGCTACCTGGGCATGCCGCGGCGCTACCATGCGTATCCGGCCGAGTTCCAGGCGCTGAACGTGCTGTCGTCGGCGGGCGCGTCGATCCTCGCGATCGGCTACCTGATCCCCGGCATCTACCTCCTCTGGTCGCTCACGCGCGGCACGGTGGCCGGCCCCAACCCGTGGAACGCCACGGGCCTCGAGTGGGAAACCCAGTCGCCGCCGCTCACCGAGAACTTCGCGGTGACGCCGGTCGTGACGGAGGGTGCCTACGAGTACTCGAAGCGGGAGATGAAACTTGTCTGAAGCGGTCGCGCACGGTCACCTCGACGACGGGCAGCGCGGGCATCACCCGCGGCTCCAGCACCAGTTCGACGACCTCGAGCAGCAGTTCGAGTCGTCGAAGCTCGGCATGTGGCTCTTCCTGGTCACCGAGATCCTGTTCTTCGGCGGCCTGTTCATGGCCTACACGCTGTACCGTATCTGGTATTACGACGCGTTCGTCGCCGGCAGCAACGAACTCGATATCACGCTGGGCGCGCTCAACACGGCGGTGCTGATCTTCAGCTCGCTCACGATGGCGATGGGCGTGCGATCGGCGCAGCTCGGCCACCGGAAGGCGCTCGTCAACTGGATCATCCTGACGATGATCCTCGGCATGGTCTTCCTGGTGGTGAAGGGCTTCGAGTACCACCACAAGTACGTGATGCACCACATCCCGGGCGCGTACTTCCAGTGGGACGGCGTGAACGGCAACCAGGTCCAGATCTTCCTGTCGATCTACTTCTGCCTCACCGGGCTGCACGCCACGCACATGGTCGTCGGCCTCGGCATCATGACCTGGCTGCTCGTCGGCGCGATCCGCGGCAAGTACTCGCCGCAGTGGTACACGCCGGTCGAAATCGCCGGCCTCTACTGGCACTTCGTCGATATCGTCTGGATCTTCCTGTTCCCGATGTTGTACCTGGTGAACAGGCACGCGCACTGAGGGCTGAACGGATATGTCGCACCACATCGCTACCAAGGGGCTGTACGTCTCGATCTTCGCGGCGCTCATGGTGCTGACCGCGGTGACGGTCAGCGCCGCGTTCATCGACCTCGGCGCGTTCGGCTTCTCCGTCGCGCTGACGATCGCCCTCGTCAAGGCGACGCTCGTCATCCTCTTCTTCATGGGCGTGCGCTGGAGCAGCCATCTCACGTGGATCACCGTCGCCAGCGGGTTCTTCTTCCTGGTCATCCTGCTCGGGCTGACGCTCACCGACTACCTCACGCGCGGATGGTCCACGATCGCCTAGCTGCAGACGGCAGACGGCAGACGGCAGACGGGCCGGCCGGGGCGAGTACAATCCCGGGATGGGCTGGCGCGAGAACCTGCGCGACTTCTTCCATGGCGCCGCGTACGTGCGGTACGAGGCGGAACTCCGCCGCCAGGCGACCGAGCTGAACGACCTGTTCCTGCTCCTGTGCTACATGGAAATGGTCGGCCTGCCGAACCCGGCCACCCTCTACCTGCTCGACGTCTATCCCTACTTCCTCGACCAGTTCCACCAGTGGCACCGCCGGATGGGCATGGATCGCTCCCCGCTCGGCCACCTCCCGTGCTGCTGATGGCGTTCGACGCGCTCCTCTCGCGACGGATCCTCTTCTTCGGCGGCAAGGGGGGCGTGGGCAAGACCACGTGCGCCTCGGCGACCGCGCTCGCGGCCAGCCGCCTCGGCAAGCGCGTGCTGCTCGTCTCGACCGATCCGGCGCACTCGACATCCGACATCTTCGAGCGGCCGCTCGGCCCCGAGGAGCGCGAGCTGCTGCCGTCGCTGTGGGGTCTGGAGGTGGACGCGTCGGTCGAGGCGCGCCGCTACGTGGACGACGTGAAGGGGCAGGTGCAGCGGCTGTTCAGCGCGAGCATCTACAGGCAGGCGGTGCAGCAGATCGACCTCGCGGCCAGCATGCCGGGCGTGGAGGAGGTGGCGCTCTTCGACCGCGTGAGCCGCCTCATCGCCGATCGCGACGAGGCGTACGACCTCGTGGTGTTCGACACGGCACCCACCGGGCACACGCTGCGGCTCCTGCGGATGCCGGAGCTGCTGGCGTCGTGGATCCAGGCGCTCAGCAAGACGCGCCGCGCGATGGTGCCGCTCGAACGCGAGGATGCGGATCCGATCCTCTCGTCGCTGGCCGCGCGGCTGGAGCGGCTCCAGGAGATGCGCGGGCGGCTGGCGCACGGCCGGACGACGGCGTTCGTGCTGGTGATGAACGCGGAGCGGCTGCCGATCGAGGAAACGGCACGCGCCGCCGCCGAACTCGAGGAGGCCGGCGTGAAGGTCGGCGGGGTCATCGTCAACCGCGTGCTGCCGGCGGATCTCTCCGGCGACTTCTACCTCGCCAGGCGCGAGCAGGAGCAGGTGTACCTGGCGGAGATCGAGCGCCGCTTTACGCAGTACCCGCGCCTCCACGTCCCGCAGCTCCCGCGCGACGTGTACGGGCTCGCGAGCCTGGAACAGATCGCCGGCCTGCTCGCGCGCTGACCCGGTACACACTCGAACCACAGAGACGCAAACCACAAAGGCACCGAGGCACAGAGAGTAATAAGGTGTTCTCTCTGTGGGTCCTCTGCGTCTCGGTGTCTCTGCCGTTCACGTGATCAGTGTTGACGGTGCTACCGGGCCTTCCCGTTCTTCACCCACTGGTCCATCCACGCGAGGAACGTGTGGTACCAGAGCGCCGCGTTCTGCGGCTTGCCGATCCAGTGGCCCTCGTCCGGGAACACGAGCAGCTTCGACGGCACGCCGAGGCGCTGGAGGGTGGTGAAGAGCTGGAAGCCCTCGCCGACCGGCACGCGGTAGTCGATCTCGCCGTGCGTCACGAGCGTCGGCGTCTTGAAGTCCTGGGCGTACATGTGCGGCGACCACGTCTCGTACCCGGCGCGGTTCGTCCACGGCGTGCCCCGGAGGTCCCACTCGGGGAACCACAGCTCCTCGGTGACGCCGTACATGCTCGTCAGGTTGTAGACGCCGGCGTGCGAGACGATCGCCTTGAACCGGTTCGTGTGCCCGAGGAACCAGTTCATCATGTAGCCGCCGTACGACGCGCCCGCCGCGCCGACGCGCGCCTTGTCCACGTAGGGCTGCGCCTCCACCCAGTCGGCGGCCCTCATCAGCTCCTCGAACGGCCGCCCGCTCCAGTCGCCGCTGATGTCGTCGGTGAACTGCTGCCCGAAGCCGGTGGACCCGGTGGGGTTCGGCATGAACACCACGTAGCCGGCGCTCGCGAACACCTGCGCGTTCCACCGGTACGACCAGGCGTCGTTGAATGCCCCCTGCGGGCCGCCGTGGACGAGGAAGAGCGCGGGATACTGGCGCGTGGCCTGGAAGGCCGCCGGTTTGATCACCCACATCTGCACGAGCCTACCGCCCGCGCCCTCCACCGTGACGCTCTCGCCGGGGCGCAGCTTGAACTTCGCCAGGACGTCCGTGTTGAGCCGCGTCACCGGCGCGACGCCGGTGCCGTCCGCCGCGGCGCGGAACACTTCGGCGGGCGCGGCGATCGACGAGCGCGTGAAGACGAGCGTCCGGCCGTCGGGTGAAACCTGTACCTCGCCGTTCGTGCCGTCGTTGACGATCGCCTTCGGCAGCGCCGTGCCGGTGATGTCCAGCCGGAAGATCGGTCCGCGCCCCTGATCCTCGGCGGTGAGGTAGACCGCCTTCGAGTCGGGTGCCCACGCGTAGCCATCCACCTGGCGATCGAAGGCCGAGGTCACCGATCGGATGGCGCCCGATTGCCGCTCGTAGAGCATCAGCTCCCAGCGATCGGCCTCGAAGCCGGCCCGCTTCTGCGCGCGGAACGCGATGTAGCGCCCGTCGGGCGAGTACAGCGGACCGCCGTCGGCGGCGGGGTTCCTGGTGATCTGCTTCGGCGCCGCCGCGGGGTTTTCCACCGAGACGACGAAGAGGTCGCTGTTGGTGCTGGTGGCCTCGACCGGATCGGTCTTGCGCTCGAAGACGATTTCGGTCGAATCGGGCGAGAACGCATACCCCTCTGGGCTGCCCAGCGAGAAGGGCGGCACGTCGAATCGTCCAGGGGTGAGGTTCCGCGGCTTCGCGGAACCGTCCGCCGGGACGACGAACAGGTTGCTGAAGCGATCGTTCTTCCAGGCGGTCCAGTGGCGGAAGAGCAGGCCGTCGATCAGGTGCGCCTTGACCTTGCTCTTCTCGACCGCCTCGATCTTCTGCGCGTTGCACGCCTCGGTGGCGCAGTCCGGGTAGACGTCCGACACGAACGCGAGCCACTTGCCATTGGGCGACCAGGCGACGCCGCTCGCTTCGGTCGCGATCGAGGTCACCGCCTTCGGCTCGCCCGCGGCGCCGTTCGGTCCGACGTCCACGATCCACACCTGCGAGGCGCCGCCCTCGGTCGAGATGAACGCGATCCGCTTGCCGTCGGGCGACCAGCGCGGCCGGTCCTCGCCCGCGGCGGTCTTCGCCAGCGCGACCGGCGTGCCCCCCTGGACCGGCACGACCCAGATGTCGTTGTTGCGCGTGTTGGCGTCGAGCGTCACGTCGGTGGCGACGAAGGCGACGCGCGTGCCGTCGGGCGAGATCTGCGGATCGGAGACGCGCTTCAGCTTCAGCAGCTCTTCGACCGTGAACGCGGGCGGCGCCTGGGCGCCGGACACGGCCGGCAGGAGCACGAGCAGAAGCGCGAGCAGGCGAATGAGTCGTGTGTGCATCGGTGAGTCCTCAGAACAGGCCTAGCGTCGCCCGGCGGCGTTCGGCGTCTTCCATCCAGCCGCGGCGGATGTGTTCGGGTGGGATGCTCGACAGGTACGGCTTGATGTCGAGGATCGGCGTGCCGTCGAGCATGTCGATGCCGCGGACGCGCAGGCGCGGTCCGTCGCGGCCGAGGAGTTCGACGATGGTGAGGCCGATCGGGTTGGGCCGCCGGGGCGAGCGGGTGCTGAAGACGCCGTGCGGCCGGTCGTCGGTGGGCGGTGTCGCCAGGAGATCGAAGCCCTGCGCCTCGTGAAAGGCCCAGATGACGTAGAGGTGCGAGAACCCCTCGATGTCGGCGAGTCCCGTTTCGAGATCCGGGCGGATCTCGAGCGTGCCCTCGGCCTCGTGCCTCGCGCCGGGGCCCTTCGGGATGGAGGACGTGTCCGCGTGCGGGCTGCGGACGTAGCCGATCGGATCGAAGGTCAGCGACATGTCATGTCATCCACGAAGAACACGAAGGATCACACAACCAGGACAGTCTTCGTGTTCATCGTGTCCTTCGTGCCTGTCGTGTCAGCGCTTGTCGCCACTGGAGGCCGGCTCCAGCCGTTCCCGCGACTCGGTGACGCTTTCGACCTTGCCGCGCGAGTAGGCGACCGGGAAGTACCGCCCGTTCGCCCACAGCGCGAACAGGTCCCGGTAGTGCGCATCGTCTGGATTGCCAGACTGGCCCGGCGTGTTCTGGCCAATGGCGTTATCCCAGTTCTCCGCGTCCACGATGATCTTGAACGAACCGCCCGAGCGCTGGTTGTCGGTGCCGCCCGTCGCGCTCACGGTGAGGCCGTCGCCGCCGCGCGGGAGCGGACCCGCTTCCAGCTTCGCGCGCACGGCGGGGGACACCGCGGCGCTCATCGGGTGCTCGATGCGCGCGTGGTGGTACGCCTCCTGCCCGTACTTCCAGCCGTTCATGTCCGGGCCGAGCTTCTTCACGAGTTCGCCGACCGCCTCGGCCAGCGAGCGCGCGAGGAGTGCGTCGCGCCCAGCGACGGCGTCGGCGCCGAAGCGCCCGTCCGGCGAGGTGAGCCAGTCCACGATGCGCCTGGTGCTGAGCGAGAGGTGGGGCTGGACGTCCTTGGGAACGAGGAGGTCGCGCATGTTCGCCTGGAGGCGCCGCTGCCACATCTCGTAGATGCCCGCCGCCACCGAGTCCTTGTCGAGCGCGTCGTCCCAGTCGAGCAGCCGCGCCCGCGCCTCGGCGGTCGTCGCATCGACGATCGCGAGATCGCGGAGCAGCGGCACCAGGCCGCGCGCGACGATCGACAGGTTGTCGTTCTGGAGCCGCGCCATCTCGGCGATGCTGAACAGCCGCCCCGATGCGAGCACCTCGGTGATGCGCGACGCGCGGTACGGGTCGGTCCACGTGTAGTGCATCGCCTCGGGGTATTTGAAGTCGGGCGGCATCAGATAGTGGTTCGCCGTGGCGACGAAGCCCGTGTCGGGGTTCGTGCGCGAGGGCAGCTCGAGCACCGGCAGGTAGCCGCTCCACTCGTAACGGCCGTCGCCGGGCACCGGCACGAGGCCGCTCCAGTTCCGGCGCAGCGGCTGGATGCCCGCCGCCTGCCAGCCGATCGTGCCGCTGCGATCGACCCACACCATGTTCTCGGACGGCGTGAAGTTCTTCGCCGCCGCCTGCCGGAACTCGGCCCAGCTTGCCGCCTGGTCCATCGACAGGCTCGCCATGTAGGGGGCGTTGCCGATGTCCATCCACGCCGCCCGCAGCGCGTAGGCCTTGTGGTGCGCCGTGTCCTCGTAGAGCACCGGCCCGTGGCGCGTGAACTTGTACTCCACCGCGACCGGCGCTTCGCCCTTCACACCGATCCGGTCGGCAACCACCGTCATCTCTTCCCAGCCGGTGCCGTAGCGGTACTGTCGCGGCCTGGCCGGGTTCGTGTCGTACACGTAGAGGTCTCCGGTGTCGTTGCCGAAGATCGTCAGCCCCCACGCGCCGTGCTCGTTGTGGCCGATCGACACGCCCGGCAGCACCGGCTCGCCCGCGCCGATCACGTTCCAGCCCGGCGCGACGAGGTGCACCCAGTAGCGCAGCGAGGGGACGGTGATCGGCCGATGCGGGTCGTTCGCCAGGATCGGGAACCCGCTCTGCGTGCGTGCGCCAGACACGACCCAGTTGTTGCTGCCGATGTCGCGCGCGCGCTGCCGCGCCTCGTCGGCGCTTGCCGGCGCGGAGGCGGCTACGAGCGCCTCGAACGCGGCGGCATCGCCGCGGGCGGCAGGCACGATGTCGGACGGCTGAAACTGCACCGGCTTGCGGAAGGCCGTGTAGAGATCGAGGATCCGGCCGTCGAGGAGCGAGACGTCGATGGCCGGGTCCACGTCGAGGTTCGGGTCGCCGCCCTGGAAGTACGACAGCGCCTTCACCCTGGCGACGCCGAGCGCCTGCACCGCCTTCGCGTAGTCGATCTCGACCTCGGGCCCGGTGCCGAGCAGCCCCTGGTGCCGCGAGATCACGACCGCTGGCGTCCAGCGCCCAGGCCTGATGCCAAGGAGCGAGAACTCGATCGGCAGCAACGTCGGGTCCTGCTCCGTCCGGGCGATGTACGCGTTCACCCCCTGCACGAACGCGCTCACGATCGCCTCGCCCCGCGGGTGATAGGCGGCGAGTTCCTTCTTCAGGTCACCACGGAACATGTGGAGCCGGGCGCCGATGTCGCGCGTCAGCTCGCGCCGGCCGACGACTTCCGCCAAGGTGCCTGTGGCCTGGCGCCGCCACAGCTCGAACTGGAACAGGCGATCGCGGGCCGCGCTGTAGCCCTGCGCGAAGAAGAGGTCGTCCTCGTTCTGGGCGTAGATGTGCGCGATGCCCCAGCGGTCGCGGAGGATCTCCACCGGCTGGTGCAGCCCCTGGAGGCGCGTGCCGGCCGGCCGGGGAATGGGCGGCGCCGGTTGCGCCAGGAGCGGCACCGCGGCGAGCAGCAGAAGGGCAGGAACCAGGCGGCGAACGGTGGCGGCGCTCATGGGGGACTCCTCGCTCGTCGGAGCATAGGAGCGGACGCCACGTCCGCGCAACTGTCCTTCACCACGAAACAACACGAAAGGCATGAAAGGTCACGAAAGCATTCCTGGGGCTTCGTGTTCTTCGTGGCGTTTCGTAGGTGGCTCTTACCCCAGCTTCACGACCGCGGCGGCGTATTCGGCGGGGTTGAGGTCGGATCGGAACATGCGCGAGAGGTCGACGACGATGTCGTTGCCCGACCGGGTGACGCCGAGACGATCCATGTGGCGTGTGGCGCGCCCCGTGATGAACAGACCCGTCGGGGTGTACTGCGACTCGTGCTTGCTGCAGAAGAACCGGCCGATCTCCTGCCGCCACCGGAGCGCGGAGTTCTCGTGCGGGCACGACAAATTGAACGCCATCACCTGCCCCGCGATCCGGACGACGATGACCTGGTTGTCGCGATCGATCGTCGCGCCGTCGCCCGGCGGAATGGGGTAGTGCTTGGTGTCGTCCATCGCGAGCACCTCACGCCCCGATCCCGTCAACGCCACCGCCGCCACGAACACCGCCTGCCCCGCCGTCGCCAGAAAGTCCCGCCGATCCATCAGTCGTCCCCCTCTGCAGGCGGTTTCAGAACCTGTAGAGGCCGGCTTCAGCCGGCCCTAGGTCCGCCTGAAGGCGGACCCTACATCGGTTTTGAAACCGCTTCTCAGCACCCAGCACCCAGCACCCAGCACTTAGCACCCAGCACCGAGCACCCATTAAGCCGCCACCTGCAGCCACGCCCCCGCGAGCAGCGTGGCCAGCCACAGCACGAGGCTGATGGTCGACACCATCGTCAGCATCCACCAGCCCGACTCGGACGCCCGCGCGCGGCGCTCGCTGGCGAGCAGCAGCGTGCCGTTCAGCAGGAGCAGCGCGACCAGCGCCATCTTCACGTAGAACACGTTCGACTCGAAGAACGTCTCCCGGTCGGCCGTCACCATCAGCGCGCCGGTCGTGACAACGATGCCGAGCGCCGTCACGACCGTGCCGTGCGAGGCCGTGAGGCGGGCGAGCACCTCGTCGCGAAGCTGGCGGCCGGCGCCGGCGGCGCTGAGCACCATGCGGTCGAGCGTGATCGCGGCGCCGCCGCCGATGAGGACACCCGCGAGGTGCAGGTACGTGATGGCGATCGACAGCACCTTGTGGTCGGCGTAGTAGAGGGCCCAGCGGGCCAGCAGCGTGGCAGGCACAGTGCATCTACCTCAGGAGCATCATCAGGTAACCGATCGTCGCCGTGCCCATCGAGAAGTACGCCACGTTGCGGTGCGTCGTCGGATCCTTCGGCGTGCGGAAGCCGCCGCCTTCGCCATCGCCGCTGTCCGGCGCGAGCGCGCCCGTGGCGGCGAAGCCGGCGTCGGCGACGAGCATCAGGACGGCGTGGATCATCCGGCGCGTCCGCATGTGCGGGTCCTTTCGGGCCTCCATCAGGTTCCACACGCCCGTGACGGTGTTCACGGCGAACAGCCCGCCGATGGCGGCGCCGACCGCCCCGTGCATCGAGCGCGTCGAGTCGGTGCCTTCCAGGTTGAACAGCTTGTTGCCGAGGTAGAACTCGTAGCCGAAGAGCGGCAGCGTCGCGAAGCTGGCGTACCGGTGGATCTTCGCGCGCACCCGGTAACCGTCGCTGTATTCGAATGCCTTCGTTCGCGACACACCCTGCGCGGTGTCGACTTCAGCCGCGAGAGGCGCCAGCCGCAGCGACGGCGTCACGTTCTCCGGGGCGGCCGGCGCGAACGCGCGGGCAACAGCCGCCGACACGTTCCTCGCCAATGGGTCCGCCGGCGCGGGCGTCCCGTCCACCGACCACGTGCCCGCCGAGGCGAAGCCCGGCACGCACAGCCACACTGCGATTCCAACCCAGGCGAACGTCCGCATGAGAGCCTCCTCCGGGGACCGAGCGCCGTGGGCGGCGCGTCGCGATGCCAGTGCCAGTGCCCATTCAACTATATCGGTCACGAATGAGATGGGAATGAACGAGGTCAGCGGCTCTCAGCCGCACCGTTCTCGACCACCCAGCGCCGAATCAGGGCCGACTTGGTCGTCCGATTCCCGCTCAGGTAGCGATACATGCTCCCGTTCGAGCGCGTGGCCGTGACGAGACGCGAGTTCGCGTTGCCAGGCGTGACGACGACCATCGTGCCCGCGTAGGTGCGCAACTGGCTGTGGCACCGCGTGCAGTCGGCGCTGAGGATCGGGGCGATGTCCTGGGACCACGCGACCGTCACGGTCCCGGTGGCCGTCGTCGGTGGGGCGGTGGTTGACGCAGTCGTCGGGGCGGTCGGTCCGGTCAGGCTTCGGCCCGGCCACTCGCCGCACGAGACGGCGAAGACCAGCAGGCCCAGGGCGAGAGCAGGTTTCCACGAAGCAATCATCGAGAGGTCCTCTTGAACATCGGCGTCGATCGTAGCAAGCGACATACCGCTCGAGAATCCGGCGGATCGGGCCCGAATCGCACCGTCCATCGCGGCATCCTCCCGCACGTGTCCTCCCGCGCGCACGTACCGGCTCCACTCCACAGGACACGGCCGATTCGGCGAGCCGAGGCCGAAGGCGCCAAAATCGGCCAAAATCCGGGTGTTATACTGCGTTCGATGAGGTTCGCGCCGGAGTACATCAACCACGTCCTGAACGAGAACTTCGAGGACGCGAAGGAACTCTTCCTGTCGCCGTTGATGGCGATCCACTACGCGCACCTCGTGATGCTGACCGACACCGGCATCATCTCGCTCGACGAGGCGCACGCGCTGCGGCAGGCGCTCGATGCCATCCCGCTCGCCGACGTGCGGGCGACGACCTACGACGGCACCTACGAAGATCTCTTCTTCTACATCGAGCGCCTGATCGTCGAGGCGTGCGGCGAGGACGTCGCCGGGCGTCTCCACACGGCGCGCAGCCGCAACGACATCGACATGACGATGTACAGGATGCGGCAGCGCGAACTCATCGCGTCGCTCATCGGTGGGACGATCGAGCTCAGGAAGGCGCTCATCGAGCTGGCCGATCGGCACCGCGACACGATCTTCGCCGCTCACACGCACAC
>Ga0080064_1005605_pt1 | contig 14497 bp, 15 predicted proteins | sample Subgrocontami54m_FD_69260 | JGI IMG/M metagenome (GOLD analysis project Ga0080064, IMG submission 69260) | Subsurface groundwater microbial communities from S. Glens Falls, New York, USA - GMW46 contaminated, 5.4 m (SPADES assembly) (version 2) ...
AACGCCAATAGAAGTGCAGAATGCGGCCAATGAACGCTTCCCGCAGCGGGGCCGGGGCCCTTGGCAAACGTTTTATCTTGTCTGTCCCTATACTCACAAAACCGCCTTCCTTGTTTAGAATATTTCCAATATAGCAGAAACTCCAGTTTCCTAGTCCCGCGAGAGGCCGCCGTGAAGCGATTTGCCGATTTGACCGAGCAGGAAATCCTCGCGCTCGCAATCACCAATGAAGAGGAAGATAGCCGCATTTATCGCGGATTCGCCGAAGGCCTGCGCGCGCAATTTCCCGCTTCCGCCAAGGTATTCGACGAGATGGCGGAAGAGGAAGTGCGCCACCGCAGCATGTTGTTCGACCTCTACCGCTCGAAATTCGGTGATTATCTGCCGCTGATCCGCCGCCAGGACGTCAAGGGCTTCATCCAAAAGCCGGCGATCTGGCTGATGGGCCCGCTCAATCTCGACGAGGTGCGCAAATACGCGGAGACTATGGAATTCGAGGCGGAGCGCTTTTATCGCAGGGCCGCTGAGACGACGCGGGATGCTTCGATCCGCAAGCTCTTGCTTGAGCTGGCGGAAATCGAGAGCGAGCACGAAGGCCTCGCGCAAAAGCTCGGCAAGCAGATTCTAACCAAGACGGCGCGCGAACACGAGGATGAAACCGCGCGGCGGATGTTCCTGCTGCAATATGTGCAGCCGGGCCTGGTCGGCCTCATGGACGGTTCGGTTTCGACGCTGGCGCCGCTGTTCGCCGCGGCTTTCGCCACGCACAATACCTGGGAGACTTTTCTCGTCGGCATGGCTGCGTCAGTCGGCGCCGGCATTTCTATGGGCTTTGCCGAAGCCGCTTCCGACGACGGCTCGCTCACCGGACGCGGCACGCCATGGGTGCGCGGCACCGTCACCGGGATCATGACGACGATCGGCGGCGTGGGGCACACTCTGCCCTATCTCATTCCCAACTTCTGGGTTGCGACCATCGTTGCCGCCATCGTGGTGGCGATCGAGCTGGTGGCGATCTCCTGGATCCGCTACCGTTACATGGACACGCCGTTTCTGTCGGCCGCTTTCCAAATCGTGGTGGGCGGCACCTTGGTCTTTCTCGCCGGCATATTGATAGGCAGCGCCTGATACAATGTTCGTCCTGGCGCATTTGTCCGACCCGCATCTCGGGCCACTGCCCAAGCCGCGCCTCCGAGAACTCATCAGCAAGCGCGCGGTGGGCTTTTTCAATTGGCACCAGCGGCGGGCACACAGACATCATGCGGATCTGCTCGCCACTTTGGTGGGCGACTTGAAATCGTCCGCTCCCGACCACGTCGCGGTCACCGGCGATCTCGTAAACATCTCGCTCGAAGCCGAATTTCCGCCGGCGCGGGCCTGGCTCGAAACGCTCGGTTCGCCTGCCAATGTCACGGTCGTGCCGGGCAATCACGACATCTATGTGCGCGCCGGCTCGTCGCATGCAGGGAACTACTGGGGCGCTTACATGCGCGACAGCACGGCGCAGGCGGGGCAAGAGACTGCATACCCTTTCGTGCGCCGCCACGGCGAGGTTGCGCTGATCGGCCTTTCCAGCGCTTTGCCGACGCTGCCTTTCCTAGCGACCGGCTCGCTCGGGCTGGATCAATTGGCGCGGCTGTCGAAAATTTTAAGCGATCTCGGGCGTGAGGGAGTTTTTCGCGTCGTGCTCATTCATCACCCGCCCCTGACTGCACGGGGGAAATATTTCAAGCGGCTGGTGGACGCGAAAAATTTTCGTAAGGTACTGGCCGAGCACGGGGCCGAACTCGTGCTGCATGGCCACGATCATGTCCCTTCGCTGACCTGGCTCCAGGGAGCATCATCACGCATTCCGGTCTTCGGCGTGCCATCGGCCTCGTGCCCGCCGGGGTATCACCCTGCGCCCGCGGCCTACAACCTCTACCGGATCGAGGGCGCGCCCGGCGCATGGCGATTTGAAGCGGTATCGCGCGGCTTTCATTCCGATGCGGAAGGCATTGTCGAACTGGCTCGGAGGACCATCAGTACTGCAACGGCGGCGCCAACAGCCAGGCAATGATGAACAGCACAATGACACCAAGGACAAAGCCGAAGACAAAGGCTTTGAAGGTTCTCCAGCGCCAACGCCGGCGCTGCATCCTGGCGTCTTGCAAAGTGACCGGCCGCGTATCGGCCGCGAGCGACCGTTCCCGCTCGACCAGCCGGCGCGCGATATAGTGGGTCACCGCCTCAACGACAGACTCGACTTCGCCTGCCTCAGCCAGTACGCGGCGGCCATAGCTCGTGTCCTGCACGAAGCGGTAAACGCGCTTGTCCCGCCCCATGCCAACATGAGCGACGGCGTCGATCCACAGACGCGGCGTGTCACCCCCGCTCAGGCCGCGATCAAATAGATCGATGCTGGGCGGGATTTCCGCGAAGACGGGATCGAGCGCTTCGTTGAGGATTTCGAGCCGGGCGACTTCGGCGTCACGCAGATCGACGACGACAGCGGTGCGTTCCGCCGCCTCGATTCGCGCCTGGCGCACAGCCCCTTGCAGCCGAGAAGGCGGCGCCTCCTCGGTTTTGGCATCTGTTTGGCGGGATCGGCGCCACATGCGCCGCACGTTAGCCACGGTCGCGGCCAAGGCAAGTTAATGCCGGGATTCCGCCAACAACAGCGTGGGATAACTTTTGGATGATTGTTGTCGGCGGTCCGGCGCACAAACAAACAATCCGTTAGCCGCAACGGTTTAGCGCCGGTAGCGCCAACTTCGGATGATGCGCCTCACGCTGCGCAGACCGTAAATGACGTCCGCCGCCAGCCGCGCGGAGGGCCGCGTCCAATAATCGTATTCGCCGTTCGTGCGCACAACCACGCCGCGCTTACCTGCCAACCCTTTCTTGAACTGGCCCAGGCCGGGTTCGCCCGCCTCGCCGCCGAGATCGTACCAGCGCACATTTTGGCTAGAGAGCCAGCGGATGATCCACCATTGCAGCGCATAACCGCCCTTCAAAGAGAGCGAGGCGCGGTCGCTGCCGCCGAAGACGTAATAAGCGGTGTCGCCGAGGATCGCGATGGTCGCGCCCACCACGGCCCGTCCCTGGTGGCGAGCAAGAATAATTCGCGGGCGAGAATTCTCCGGAAGCTGCGCGGCAAGCTCCGGCAGGATGTGCACCATGTCGGCGCTGTAGAAGCCCTTGCGCGTCACCATGCCCGCGTGCAGCGACTGGAAAGTACTGACATCCTCCTCACTCTCGCAAAGCCGGATGTCGAATTCGTTGGCCTGGGCCTGGCGCAAATTGTAGCGCCACTTCTGGTCGAGGCTCTGCCGTTGCGCATCTTCATCGAGAGAGAGATCGACGAAGTAACGGTTGGGATCGTATACGCGCCGCCGCACGGAAAAGCCGAAGCTCGCCAGCACGTCGCATTCCTGCTGGTAGAATTCCGGATTGGGACGCGGGATCACCGTCAGGTGCAGGCCCCGGCGCATGCAATATTCCTGCACCAGCGCGCCGATGGCCGCGCGATATAGGGTAATGTCCGGGGCCTGGCCGCGCGGGCGCCAGAACGGGCCAAAGCGCAGGAAGGCGACGCCGCGTGAAATCCCTGGAAGCGTGATGACGGCCGCGCGCGCACCGGCGACCGGCACGCCGTCCCGGCGCAACAAAAGATGGCTGAGGCGATCGCCCCATTGCTCGGCGGAATAGCAGGCGATCTGGTCGTAGTTCAGGTCGTCGAAGTCGCTGGCGATCCTGTCCCACTCGGCGGCGGGCACGGTGTCGACCTGACACTCAAAGCGGGCATTTATGCTGTGCTTTTCCAGCCGGGCGAGCGCCGACAACATGCCCTGCGCATCCAAATCCCCGGGGGAACTTGGGGCGGGCTGAGTGTCCTTGGGAGCCGGAGCGCGATGAGCGGCGGGGAGCATCCCGCCTTTTTACGCGGCGAGCGTCTACGCCAGGTAAATCCTGGCGGAATAACTTCGTAAACAGAATGCAAAAAACGGCGGGTTCAGCCGTCCTCGCGCCAGATGCCGAGGGCTTCCTGGGCCGGCCGGTCGGAAATGCTGAACAGCACGGTTTCGTCATCCGCCTCATGGCTGTAGCGCTTCCACGAGGGCACGACAAAAACGTCGCCGCGCGCCCAGTCCAGCACGACGCCATCCGCCTTGGTGCGGCCTCGCCCTTCTGCACAGGCGAAGATGGTGCCGTCGGTGGACCGATAAGGCTTGCCCTTGAATCCTTTGGGCAGAAGCGACAGATGCGCGCCCATCGTCGGGGTCACCCAGCCGCCGTTGAACGGATTGGCATAGCGGATGCGCGCGCCGTGGCGCGGATCGACCTCGCCACTTTTTTGCAGCCGTTCAAGAATTGGGCGCATGCGCGTGTAGGGATAGTTGATGATCGGGCTGCGATTGAGCGATGTATCGGTACCGTCCGGATAAATGCCGGCGCCGTAGCGCTCCAAGGAGTCTCCGTGCTCGCGCCGGGTATTCTGCGGCTCCTCACCCAAATCTTCGAAGAACGCGGCGGCAAAGTGGTTCACCGTCGGCAGATCGAGCACGTCGAGCCACATGATCGGCTTCTTTGAATCGTTGCCGTGGTCATGCGCGGTCCAGCTCGGCGTGATGACGAAATCGCCCGGGCTCATCAGCGTCTTTTCGCCATCCACCTGCGTATAAGCGCCGTCGCCGTCGAGGATGAATCGGATGGCGCCCGCGGTGTGACGATGCGGCGGCGCGATCTCACCCGGCAAGACGAGTTGGATTCCGGCGTAGAGCGATTGCGTGATGGCGGATTTGCCCTGGGCCGCGGGATTCTCAAGCACCAGCACCCGCCGCTCAGCCTCCTTGGCGGTAATCAGCTCGCCGCCTTCAAAAACCATCGGTTTGAAATCGTTGAAGCGCCAGAGCGCCGGCACGAAGGGCGTCGCCGGCTCTTTCGGCACGAGATTGCGCATCACTTCCCACAGCGGCGCCATGTTCTTCTTGGCGATGCGGTCGTAATAGGCGCGGCGCAGCGCCTGGATTTCCTCCGGCGAGCGCGATGCAGTGGCAGCGGGGGAGTCCTTTTTCACGGTCGAGATCGCCATGACATCCTCCTTCATTTCCGTCGCCGTCGGGTCTTGGCCGCTAGTATATAGGACTTCTCAGCGTTTGGGGCGAACCTGCTCGATGAACTGGGCGAAGGCCGCGAGTTGCTTGCCAATGAAGTCGCGGGTGGTTTGGTCGGTCAATTCACGTTTTTGCTCATCGACTTTCGTCCGGGCATGGCCGATGAAAATTTCCGGCGAGTTGAGGATCAGGGCATCAAGCCCGTTCAGTATCTGCCGCAGATGATACTGCACCCGTGCGCCGCCAAGCTGGCCCGTCGCGGCGGATTGAATCGCGATGGGCTTATTTTCGAACGGCGGGTTGTCCTTCAGCCGGGACAGCCAGTCGATCGCGTTCTTCAATCCGGGAGGAACGGAAAAGTTGTATTCGGGCGTAACGATGACGAGCCCATCGGCTGCGAGGACCGCTTCGCCGAGCTTCGTAACCGCAGCGGGAATTCCCTGCTCCTTCTGGATATCCAGATCGTAGAGCGGAAAGCTGTCGTAGGGCGGCGCTTCCTTGATGCTCATGCCCTCTGGCGCCAAGGCAGGCAAGGCGCGCATCACCATCGCGTTGTAGGAGCCTTTGCGCAGACTTCCGCAGATACTCAGCACGTTCAATTTAGTCGCCACGTTATCCCCCTTTACGCCGCCGCTTAACGCTCGGGCTTTTCGTTTTCGATCGGATTGCTCAGCACGCCCACGCCCTCGATCTCGATTTCGCAGACATCGCCGTGCTGCATCCACACCGGAGGCTTGCGCGCGAAGCCGACGCCCGACGGCGTGCCGGTGACGATGAGATCGCCCGGCTCCAGCGTCATGGCCTGGCTGAGGTCAACCAGCGTCTCCGCCACGGGGAACATCATGTTGTCGGTATTATCCGACTGCATGACCTGACCGTTGAGCCTTGTTTGAATCTTTAAGCCCTTGCCGCCGGGCGGAAGCTCGTCCGCGCTCACCACCCAGGGGCCAAAACCGCCGGTGCGGTCGAAATTCTTGCCCATGTCCCATTGGCTGGTGCGGCGCTGGAATTCGCGGATGGAGCCGTCGTTGAAACAGGAATAGCCGGCGATGCAGGACAACGCGTTGGCCATTGTGAGGTGCTTGGCGCGCCGGCCGATGATGACGACCAGTTCGCACTCATAGTCGAATGAATCCGTCATGGTTGGGCGGAGGAGCGCCTGCGCGTGCGCCGCGAGCGAGGTGGTGGAGCGCATGAAGATGGTGGGGAATTTCGGCACGTTGTCGCGCTGAGTGCCTTCCTTGATGTGATCGAGATAATTCAACCCAAGGCAGACGATCTTGCCCGGCTTTGCGACCGGCAGCGCATAGGTGAGGCCTTCGAGCGGACGGCGCGCAGCCGCGGGCGCGCGCCTGGCAAGCTCTGTGAGAGGCTTCAGATCGCCGCCGCTACTGCGCAGCCACTCGCCGAGATCGCTGGGGGCCTTGGCGTCGGCCTCCCGAATATCGATCACCTGGCCGCCCTCGACCACGCCCAACCGTGTGCCCGCCTTGGTTTCAAACCCAACAATTTTCATGATTTTCCAGCCCCTTCAGCTTGATCGCGCGGGACTATATCGGGGCCGCGTTGAACGATCCACACGCTTGAGGGAATAGCCGCGCAGCCGGGACTACTGGTCCCTGAGCGTCAGCGCCTGCACGCAGAAATAGCGGTCGGCATCGGCCCAGGCCGCGAGCGGCGCCCAGCCGCTGCCGCGCGCCAGGGCGCAGAAGGAATCGGCGGAATATTTGTAGCTGTTCTCAGTGTGGATGGTTTCGCCGGCGCGGAAATCGATGCTCTCGCCAGCCACTTTGACCTTCTGCCGCTTGCTGCTCGCCAGGTGCATCTCGATGCGGTTGCGTTCGCGGTTATAGAAGGCATGATGCTCGAAAGTGTCGAGCTTGAACCCTCCCTCAAGCTCGCGATTCATCCGCAGCAGCAGATTGAGATTGAATGCCTTGGTCGCGCCGGCGGCGTCGTTATAAGCCGCGTTGAGGATTTGCAGCTCTTTCACCAGATCGACGCCGACGATGAGGATGGCGCCGGAGCCGAGAATTTTGGCGGCATGGCGCAGAAAAGTTGTCGCTTCGTGCGGCTCGAAGTTGCCGATGGTCGATCCTGGAAAGAAACCGACGCGCGGCGCGGGCGTGCCGGCCGGCAGATCGAACGGCTTGGTGAAGTCGGCGTCCAACGGCGAGATCGAGAGCCGGGGAAATTCCTTACGCAGCTCAGCCGCCTCCTGCTGCACCATCGCGCCGCAGATATCGACCGGCACGTAAGCCGCGAGGGATGGCGCTGCTTGAAGGAGAATGCGCGTCTTGCGGCTCGACCCGCTGCCGAACTCCACCAGCGCCGCGCCCGCGGGTATGAGCTTGGCGATGGCGGCGGCGTTGTCGCGCAGGATGCCAAGCTCGCAGCGCGTGAGATAATAGTCCGGCAACTCGGTGATGCGCTCGAACAGCGCGCAGCCTTCCGCGTCATAGAAATATTTGGGCGGAATCGTCTTCGGCGTGGATTTCAGACCCTTCAAGACGTCCGCCGCGAACGGGGTGCGCGCCGCATCCACTTCGAATCCCCGGGCTGCTTTTTTCAATGCGACCATTACGCAGTCATTCCCTTCATGCTGTCACGCGGCATCAATTTGAATCTTCCGCCAGACGAAGGCCGGTGAATTGCCAGCGCGCCGGGGGCGGAAAGAAATTGCGGTAGCTCGGCCGCGCATGGCCTTCAGGGGTCGCGAACGAGCTGCCGCGCAATACCATTTGGTTGACCATGAACTTTCCATTGTATTCCCCTAACGCGCCTTCGGCCGGACGGTAACCTGGGTAAGGCGCATAGCCGCTCTGCGTCCACTGCCAGACATGGCCGAAGGCATCGCCCAATGCGTCGCCGCGCGCGCCAATTTCCCATTCGGCTTCGGTGGGAAGCCGCTTGCCGGCCCAGCGCGCAAAGGCATCCGCTTCGTAATAGCTCACATGGCAAACGGGCGCGGCCGGATCGACCACGCGCAAACCCGCGAGAGTCATCGTGAGCCATGCGCCATCGACCTGCCGCCAATAACCGGGCGCCTGCCAGCCTTCGGCTTCCACCGTGGTCCAGCCGTCGGACAGCCATAAGGCCGGCGTGGCGTAGCCGCCGGCGGCGATGAATTCGAACCATTGCGCATTGGTCACGAGATTGCAGGCAAGCCGCGCAGGCCGCAAGAAGACCCGATGCTGCGGGCCTTCATTGTCGAAGGAAAATCCCTCGCCATCATGGCCGATGAGATGAATGCCGCCGGGGATTTCGGCATAACCGTCCGGCTTGCTCGGCGCGATTATCGGTTTCCAGTTTTCGTCATAGCTCGGATGCGTCGGGTTCTGCGCGAAGGCATGAAGAATATCGGTGAGGATCAGCTCCTGATGCTGCTGCTCGTGATGCAGCCCGATTTCCAAGAGCGGAATAATCTTGCCAAGCGCAGCCGCGTCGGCCTCATCGAGCCAGTTGGCGATGGCCGTATCAACATGCGCACGATAGGCGGCGACTTCCTCGACTCCTGGCCGAGTCACCAGCCCGCGCATCGGCCGCGCGTGGCGCGGTCCGGCGGCGACATAATAGGAATTGAACAGATAGGCGAAGCGCGGGTCGAATACCTGATAACCGGGGCGATACTCGGACAAAAGAAATTGCTCAAAGAACCACGTGGTATGCGCGCGATGCCATTTGACGGGACTCGCGTCGGGCATGGACTGAATGACTTGATCCTCCGCCGACAGCCGCGCCGCGCGTTTCTCGGTTTCCGCGCGCACAAAATGGAATGCTTGCGTCCAATGGCCGCGCACATCGGCAGCCGCGATCGAATCTGCTGTTGTCGATTTCATTTCAGGAAATCCGGCAACTGGAAATATAGCGTTCGCGCCATGATCGTGGCCAACCCGCTTAACGCGCAGAAGTTAATCATTCGGGGCCGTCGATGGTTCCATGTCAGCCCGCTGCCATAGGCGATTCGCTTTGCTGAGGCGTATAAGCGAGCCGAGCGGGCCGCTGCCTATAGTAGATTAGTGTGACCGAGACAATCACTCTTGCCGGCAGGAGATAATCATGAATGAGGAAGTGCTCAACGCTACCGTGCGAAAATTTCTCAAGAAAGTAGGCATCACGTCGCAGCGGGAAATCGAAAAGGCCGTCCGCGAGGGGGTGGCGAGCCGCCGCCTGAAAGGCAGCGAAGCCCTGCATGCCAAGGCGGCCATCACGGTTGACGGCCTCGGCCTCGCTTTCGAGGTTGAAGGAGACATCGAACTTCAATAGGCCGCTTACTTCGGGCGCAAGGTGGGATCTTCGCTGCTTGGCGGAGGAATGACCGGCGTCCGGCCGGCATCGGGCGTGGGCAGCTTGATGTCGCGATCGCCATGCGGCGGCGGGCAAATGACGCCGTCGGATCGCGCCAGGCGGTCGCTCAAATCCTCGGGAACGTTGGCGCTCCCTTGTGACTCACTGGAGCGCGGAGGACCGGACGTTGGCGGCGGAGTAGACGGAGAACATCCCGGCGACCCCGGCAGGGTCGGATCAAGACCTTGGCCAAATGCCGGCGCACTCAGGACAAGAAAAGTTGCTGCCGCGAGAGCCGCGGCCATGATGACGCCGCTGCGGATGCTTTTCATATAAAGGCAACGGATCAGACCCGCTCGGGTTCCTCAATCGATCGCCGACTTTTCCGGTTTGGCTTGCAGCGACGCATAACGCCCGTCGCGGTAGAGTAGCGGCGATATGTCGCCGCGCGCGCGCGCCTGCACCACGCAGCCGATGAAGATGCTGTGTGTGCCGTGGGCGATTTCCTTTTCCTTGCGGCAGAAAAGATTGGCCTGGGCATTGGCGAGATAGGGCACGCCCTCGGCGTTTACCTGCCAGTCGCCGGAATTAAACCGCTCGCTGCCGACACCGGGATCGCTGAAAATCTTCGACGTTTCCATGTTGTCCGTATGCAGCATGTTGACGCAGAAGCGCTCTTCCCTGGAAAGAAATTCGTGCAGCCGGCTCACGCGATTGAAACACACCAGGAGCGACGGCGGCTCCATGCTGATTGACGTAACCGACGTTGCCGTGGTTCCGCGGCGCTCGCCGCCGCTTTGCACCGAGACGATCGCCACCGTGCTGGCGACGCGGCGCATGGCGTGGCGGAACGCTTCCTGGATTGCCGGGTCCTCAGCGGCCATCGCGTAGGTCCTGTTGGTCGAGAAATGCCAGCACCCGTTCATTGAACTCGCCGGCGCACTCGATATTCCCCATATGGCCGGCGCGCTCGAAAACGTGCAATGACGCATGCGGGATGAGCGGCACGAAAGCGGCGGTGTAACCGGGCTGGCGCAAGCTGTCCAATTTCCCCGCCATGATCAGCGCGGGAACGCGGATGGCGCGGTAATCGATGTTATCGCGCTCGCGCCGGCCCGCCGCTTCGCGAAACGGCGCCTTGAAACGCGCGGCCGAAGTGGCTTCCCAGGCGCCTGGCACTTGCGCCATTTCCCAGCGGCGCTCGAGATAGGCACCGTCGTGCCATTTCGGATCGACGAACATCACCTGAAGAATCCGCCGCATGTGCTCGCGCGTGCCGTCGTAACTGTTGATGATTTTCCGCGCGTCATTGTTAGGTGCCTCGCCCCCACCGGAGCAGATGACGAGACTCGCCAGCGGCCAATCGGGCTGCTTGCGCGCGGCAACAGTAAGACTCATGCCGCCGGACATCGAGCTTCCGATCACATGCACCAGCCCAGCGCCCATGATTTCCAGAAAACGCCGGATATGCGCGATGCGCCGGTCGAACTGACCGTTGAAATCAAAAATCTTGTCGGTGAGGCCGAAGCCGAGATGATCCGGCGCAAGGACATGATAGCGCCGCGCCAGCGCACCGATGTTGAACTCCCAGGAAAATTCCGCCGCGCCGCCGTATTCCGCCGAATGCAGCAGCAGCACGCTCGGCCGTTTGCCGCGATGCTCCGCACCCGCCTCGAAGTAATGCGTGCGGATACCGTCGACGAGCAGGAACTTGCCTTGCCGCATCAGGCACTCGCTCTGGCTTCCTGCGCCACCGTGCGCGGCAGGTCCTTGATCTGCGGATAAACTTCCCTAGCGAACAGCGTCATGCTGCTCACTGTGCGCTTGTGATCGAGGAAGCCGGATTGCTGCATCATCAACAGGTGATCGAAGCCGCCCACCAGCTTGTAGAAGCGCTTGACCTGCTGCGCCACCGAGTCCGGCGTGCCATAGATCAGCACGCCCTGCTCTTTCAAATAGTCGAGCCCTTGAGAGCGCACGGCATCGGTACGGCCCGAATAAGCGCCTTGCAGCGCCTTCACGTTGGTGGCGACCGGCACATAGCCGGGAGGATTGCGGAATTGCGGGGCGGTTTTCGATTTCAGATACCAGGTCAGCTCCTGCGCGCCCTTCTCCGCTTCTTCATCGGAGTTGCCGGTATAGACCAGCGGCATATAGGCCACGCCGCCGCCGGTCGGCAGGCCGCGCTCGATATAATTCGCCCGGTAGGTGTCGAACATCTCCTTCACCTTGTCGTAGGGCTGAAGGAACGTGGCGAAGACATAGCCGAGGCTTGCGACCTTCTTGATATTTTCCTTGTCGCTTGAGCCGGTGATCCAGATCTGCGGATGCGGCTGCTGATAGGGCCGCGGCCAGATATTCACCGCGCGCTTGTGGGTGAAACGGCCTTCGAAGTTGAAGGGGCCCTCATGGCTGGTCCAGGCTTTCACCACCAGCTCGACGCCTTCCCAGAGCCGGTCGAGCGTCTGCGTTGGATTCGTGTTGGCGGCGAATATTTCATACGGCACGCCGCGGACGATGCCGACGTCGAGCCGCCCGCGCGAGATGCAATCGATCATCGCCATTTCCTCGGCGATGCGGATCGGGTCGCCGCGGTTGGCGATGGGGTTGCCGAGGATGCAGATGCGCGCCTTCTTGGTCTGCCGCGCCAGGATGGCGGCCATCAGCGGCGCGGCGGCATCGAGACAGGTTGCGGTCTGGTGATGCTCGTTGAGCATGATGTTCAGCCCAAGCTCGTCGGCGATCACATGTTCGTCGAGGTAGCGGTTGTAGAGATCGGCGCCGATCTTTGGATCGAAATATTTGTTCGGCAGCGTGACGCGAATCGACGGAATGTCGTCGAGCGGCGGCAGGTGCGGATACGGCATTTCGGTAAAGTGCCAAGCTTGCATGGCGATTGTCCTGCTGTGAGGCGCGCTACTTCAGGAAGTCGCGCAGGTGCCCCATGAATGTCTGTGGTTGCTCGATATGCGGGAAATGCCGGGCATCCGGCACGAATGTAATTTTCGAGCCGCGGATGAGATCGCGATAGGCGGCGCCGTAATCAGGCTTCACGATACCGTCTTTCTCTCCCCAGATCAGCAGCGTCGGCACGTTGATACGATGCAGGCGATGCTTGAGCTTGGGATTGTGCATATACGGATCCCAGCAGAAACGGGCGAAGGATTCTGTGTTGCGCGCGATGACCGCGAGCTTTTCTTCCGGCATGGACGGAAAATCGCGCTTGCCCTTTTCCGGGTCAAACCACTTCAGCGCCATGATCTCTTTGGGATTGAGCGTCCAGATATCCGCGATATCGCGCGCGGTCGGGCCACCGACCTTTATTCCCAACGGCGCGACCAGCACGAGCTTGGAAATAAATGAATCGTCCTTGGTCGCCATTTCCGCGGCGATCCAGCCGCCCAGCGAAAAGCCGAGCAGTGGCGCCTTCCCGATCGCAAGCTTTTCCACCAGGTCGAGATAGACATAGGCGATGTCGCTGGGATTGCCGATCCAGTCCGGACGGTCGGACGTGCCGAAGCCGGGCGGCGCGGGGATCAGCAGCTCATAGTCCTTTGCGAGGTCGTCGAGGAACGGCGCTTCGGCTTCCAGCGCCTCCTCGCCCTGCAACAGCAGCAGCGGCTTGCCCTGCCCTCGCCTTTCCAGCTCGATTTTGATGCCGCCGACATCGATGTGCGTCTTTTGAATTCCTGTGGGCGACATGGAGGCGACGGTCCCGGCCTATGAATGAAGTGACTCCAATTGAGGCCGGGGCCGGGGGATTGTCTACACAAGCCGCGCAAGGAGTTTGCACAGCGTGCAATTGCTTGCGCAGGGGTGCAATTTTGCGGGCGGCGGCCTATAGTGCCCGCAACCCTTGTCCGTCCGAGTATCCGCATGACCACTGCGCTTGCTTCCGATCCATTCTCAGTTTCCGAATGGATCAAGAGCTGTTCCGACCTGATGCTGCACGGGGAGCATTTCGCCGCCGCAGACATCCTTTCCACGCGCCAGCGCATCCTCGATTTCTCCGCCGGCCGCAGTTCCTTCGCTGTCACCGATGCGGGGAAATTTTTCAGCTACGGCGAGGCGCATGCTCGCGTCGGCCGCATCGTACTCCGCTTCCTCAGTTGGAATTGCGAGACGCGGTGCGATACAGCGACCTTCCGCACACCCGACCATCACATCGTCATTCACATTCCGCTGCGCGGGGAGTTCGAGGCGAGCCAGGGCGACGACTGGGTCAAAGTGAAGCCAGGAAACGCCCTGGTCGTTAGCGCCGCAGGCGTGCTGCGCCGGCGCTGGGAAGGCCAATGCGACCTTCTCAATCTGCGGATCGACCGCGAGATCGTGAACCATGCCGCGCCCGGCTCGACCAAAGGCACGCTGGACGACCAGCCTCTGACGGTGATCGACCTGAACCAATCCCTTGCGCTTGCACGCTTCATCGAGACCATCATTCACGATCTCGGCAGCGAACAGCCGGCGCTGTCCGACTCGGGCGTGGCGTCGCATGCGGAACGGCTGCTGTCGCTTCTCCTGCTCCGCAGCCTGAAAAAAACCGATGGCCAGGCCATCACCCGCGCGGCACCGCAGATCGCGCCTTATTACGTGCGCCGCGCGGAGCAATATCTTTCCGACAATTACATGAAGCCGGTGAGCGTCGGCGACCTGGAAGTGGTGACCGGTGTCAGCGCGCGCACGCTCTATTACGGCTTCAAGCAATATCGGGGCGCTAGTCCGCGGAAATATCTCAAGACTGTTCGCCTGATGCGGGCGCGGCGGCGGCTGCTCGAAGCACAGATGCAAGGCGGCAGAGTGGGCGAGATAGCCGTGGCCGTGGGCTACGGCAACAAAAGCCAGTTTGCGCGCGACTACAAAGTCTATTTCGGCGAAAGCCCAACAGCCACGCTGCGCGGCTGCGGAAGATAAATTAGGTCGACGAAGTTCTTCCGTAACCGTCAGGGTGCAACCGTAAGGGGCTATGCTTTATGGTGATATTCATCGCCATCCTAAGCTGATAAAGTTGTTTATAGAAGGCATTGCCGCTGCGCAGCGTGCCGGCGCGCCGCAATGCCCATTCGGGGAGGATTCAATGTTCAAGAATTCAAAACTGCTCGCGCTCGGATTTGCCG
>Ga0080064_1005607_pt1 | contig 14489 bp, 12 predicted proteins | sample Subgrocontami54m_FD_69260 | JGI IMG/M metagenome (GOLD analysis project Ga0080064, IMG submission 69260) | Subsurface groundwater microbial communities from S. Glens Falls, New York, USA - GMW46 contaminated, 5.4 m (SPADES assembly) (version 2) ...
CGCCACCCACGACCGAGCCGTGGCCGCCATAAGCCACCTGCCGCACCTCGTGGCCGACGCGCTGGTGGACGCCGTGGTCCGGATGGATCCGCAGTTCTTCGACGTGGCCGCGCGGGGCTTCAAGGACACCACGCGTATCGCGGCGTCGAGCCCGACCGTCTGGAGGGAGATCTTCGAGGAGAACCGCGAAGCGCTGGCCGAAGCCGTAGCGGCCTTCCGGGCGGCGCTGGACGACCTCGAGGGCGTGCTGCGCTCGGGCGACGCGTCGCGCATCGAGGCCGAGTTGGAGCGCATCCGCATGATCCGGGCGAGGCTTGGGTGATGCGGATTCGCGTGCGGGCTCCGAAGCGGCTCAGCGGCACAGTCCAGGTGCCGGGGGACAAGTCCATCTCCCACCGGGCGGCCCTCTTCGGCGCGATCGCCTCGGGACGCACGGAGATCACGGGCTACCTCGAGGGCGAGGACTGCCTGAACACGCTCAAGGCGATCCGCGCCCTCGGCGTCCTCGTGACGCGGAAGGGCCCGGGGCACTACCTCGTTGACGGCGCCGGGCTCTCGGGACTGCGCGAGCCCGACCAGGTCATCGACTGCGGCAATTCGGGAACGACGGCCCGTCTGCTCATCGGCGTCCTGGCGGGACAGCCCTTCTGGACCTTTCTGACGGGCGACGATTCGCTGCGGCGGCGGCCCATGAAGCGGGTCGTCGAGCCCCTGACTCGCATGGGCGCCACGGTGGTCGGCCGCGAGGACGGCTCGCGCCTGCCGCTGGGAGTGCGAGGGGCGAGGCCTCTCAGGGCGATTGCCTACGATTCCCCCGTCGCCTCAGCACAGGTTAAGACGGCGCTGCTGCTGGCCGGTCTCTGGGCGGACGGGCCCGTCACCGTCACGGAGCCCGTGCGCTCGCGCGACCACACCGAGCGCATGCTGACGGGCTTCGGGGCGCGGCTCTCGGTCGACGGCACGACCGTCACGCTCATGCCGGGGGCCGAGCTTCGCGGACAGTGCGTCGCCGTCCCGGGGGACATCTCCTCCGCGGCCTTCCTGCTCGTGGCGGGCACGATCGCGCGGGGGGCGGAGATCACGTTCACGGGGGTGGGTGTCAACGAGACGCGCGCGGGGCTCCTCGCCGCGCTCGAGTCGATGGGCGCCCCAGTAGGCCGGAGCCACGCCGCCCTGGCCGCGGGCGAGCCCGTCGCCGACCTCACGACCCGCAGCGCGACTCTCCGCTGCGCAGTCGTGGGCGCCCCGATGATCCCGCGCCTCATCGACGAGGTGCCCGTCCTCGCGGTGGCGGCCTGCATGGCGCAGGGACGCACTCGGATCACCGATGCCGCGGAGCTGCGCGTGAAGGAATCGGACCGCATCCGCTCCATCGCCGCGGAGCTGGGCAAGCTGGGCGCGCGCATCACCGAAGCGCACGACGGGCTCGAGATCGAAGGCGGCGCGCGGCTTCGCGGCGCTACCGTCCAGAGCGGCGGCGACCATCGCATGGCGATGGCGCTCTGCGTGGCCGGCCTCGTCGCAGAGGGAGAGACGATCGTCGAAGACACCGAATGCATCGGGACCTCGTACCCCGGTTTTGTCGAGACGGTCAACGCGCTGGCGGACGCACCCTGCGTGGAAGAGCTGCCGTGACCTGCCGCCGCGATCCGGTCATCACCATCGACGGCCCGGCCGGCGCAGGCAAGTCCACCACAGCCCGCGAGGTTGCCCGGCGGCTCGGCTTCAGGCTCGTGGACACGGGCGCTCTGTACCGGGCGCTCGGGTGGGCGCTCATGCAGGCGGGCGTGTCGCCGGAGGACGAGCAGGGCGTCGGAGCGCTGCTGGCCCGGACGACCGTCGAGCTGGCCGGCGGCAGCGTGCTCGTCAACGGCCGCGACGTCACCGCCGAGATCAGGACGCCCGAGATCGCCCTGACTACGTCGAGGCTGACGGCGCTCAGAGCGGTGCGCAACAAGATGACGCCGCTCCAGCGGGGCTTAGCAGCGGCGGGGGGAGTCGTCCTCGAGGGTCGGGACACGGGCAGCGTGGTCTGCCCCGACGCCGAGGTCAAGGTCTACCTGGACGCGGATCTTGCCGAGCGGGCCCGCCGCCGCCGCGACGAGCTGGCCGCGCACGGCCTCCCCGCCGACTACGAAAGCGTGAAGGCCGAGGTCGCCTTGCGCGACCGTCAGGACATGGAGCGGGAGCTCGCGCCGCTCCGCAAGCCGCCGGGGGCCGTGACGGTCGACTCGACGGCGCTCTCCCCCGAAGCTGTGGTTTTGCGGATCCTCGACGCGGTGGAGCAGGCGCGGTGCTGTACGAGATCCTGAAGCCGCTCGTGGTGCTTCTGATGCGGGCATGGTTTGGGCTCCGCGTGAGAGGAGCGGAGCACATCCCGTCCTCAGGGCCCGCGCTCATCGTCTCGAACCATCAGAGCATTCTCGATCCGCCGGTGATCGGCGGGGCGGCGCGGCGCCAGATCTACTTTCTCGCGAAGGCGGAGCTGTTCCGGATCCCCCTCGTCGGTTGGTTGTTCCGGGCGCTCCACGCGCGGCCGGTGCGCCGCGAGGGCTCGGACCCGCGCGCGCTCAGAACAGCCGCGCTGTTGCTCGAGGAAGGCAAGGCGCTCCTGGTGTTTCCGGAGGGGACGCGCAGCCTGGACGGCCGTCTCGGGAAAGGGAAGCCCGGCGTCGGGATGCTCGCGGTCACGAGCGGGGCGCCGGTGGTGCCCGCGTACGTCTCGGGCACCCTCGAGGCCCTGCCCAAGGGCGCGGCCTGGCCTCGGCGCAGCCAAGTGAGCGTGAGCTTCGGTCCCGCGTTACACTTCAAGGCCCCGATCAGCGTAGGCCGCAAGGAGCGTTACCGGGAGGCTACCGAGGAGATGATGCGCGGGATCGCGCAATTGAAGGAGCAGCAGCAGCCAAAGCACTGACGTCAGGGGCGGCCGCGAAGTCCGACGCCCCGGCGATATCCATCAAGGGAGGAAGCACCGCATTATGGAGACGGAGAACCGGAAGGCGAAGGTCCTCGACGGGGTGCAGGAGGAGGTGGCAGAGGCCCCCGAGGAGAGTATGGAGGATTGGTTCAACCGGGGCGTGGGCGACATCGAGGAAGGAGAGGTCGTCCGCGGCAGGGTCGTCGAGGTCCGCGACAGCGAAGTGCTCGTGGACATCGGCTACAAGAGCGAGGGAACCATCGCGATGGAGGAATTCCGCCACGTGGGCATCCTCCCAAAGGTCGGCGACGAGATCGAGGTCTACCTCGAGTCCAAGGAGGACAGCGAGGGGCTGATCGTCCTCAGCAAGGACAAGGCCGACAAGATCAAGGTCTGGGACGCCATCTCCAAGTCCCACGACAGCGGCACCCCCGTCGAGGGCAAGGTGGTCGAGGTCGTCAAGGGCGGGCTCTCGGTCGACGTGGGCGTCCGCGCCTTCCTGCCAGGCTCTCAGGTGGACCTGCGACCGGTCAAGAACCTCGCCTCGATGCTCGGACAGATGATCCGCGCGAAGGTCATCAAGCTCAACCGTCGGCGCGGCAACGTCGTCCTGTCGCGGCGCGCGGTGCTCGAGGAGGAGCGCGAGGAGAAGCGGAAGCACACCCTCTCGGTGCTCTCGGAGGGCATGGTGCTCACGGGCGCCGTCAAGAACATCACCGACTACGGCGCGTTCATCGATCTGGGCGGAATCGACGGCCTCCTGCACGTGACCGACATGTCCTGGGGCAGGGTCGGACACCCGTCCGAGATCTTCCAGATCGGCGACCAGGTCGAAGTCGTCGTGCTGCACTTCGATCGGGAGACCGGGCGCGTCTCGCTCGGGTACAAGCAGAAGTCGTCCGACCCCTGGGCCGTCGTGGACGAGCGCTACCCGGTGGGTGCCAAGGCGCAGGGGCGGGTGGTGAGCCTGACCAACTACGGCGCTTTCGTCGAGCTCGAGCCCGGAGTCGAAGGGCTCGTGCACGTGTCCGAGATGTCGTGGACGCGCCGCGTGCGACACCCCTCGAAGCTCGTCAACGTCGGCGACATGGCGGACGTCATGGTGCTCGACGTGAACAAGGCCACGAAGCGCATCTCGCTCGGCATGAAGCAGGTCGAGGCCGACCCGTGGGCGACCATCGAGGAGCGCTACAAGCCGGGCGAGCGGGTCGAGGGCAAGGTGCGCAACCTGACCGACTTCGGCGCCTTCGTCGAGCTCGAGCCCGGCGTGGACGGCCTGCTGCACATCTCCGACATGTCCTGGACCCGCAATATCGGGCACCCGTCGGAGATCCTCAAGAAGGGGCAGTCCGTCGAGACGCAGGTCCTCAACGTGGACAGGGACAACAAGCGAATCTCCCTGGGCCTCAAGCAGATCCAGCCCGATCCGTGGGAATCTGTCTCGCAGCGCTATCCCATGGGCTCTCGCGTCACCGGTAAGATCGTGCGGCTGACCGATTTCGGCGCTTTCGTCGAGCTCGAGCCCGGCGTGGATGGGCTCCTCCACATCTCCCAGATGTCGAGCCGTCCCATTGCCTCGCCCTCCGATCTCGTCAACGTGGGCGACGAGCTCACGCTGATGGTGATACGCGTCGATCCCAACGAGCGGCGCATAGGTCTCAGCCTCAAGGACTTGGCGGCGGCAATCCTGGAGGAGCCGTCGCAAGCGGATGCCCGCGGCCGCGGCAAGGGGCGGAAGCGGCGCGGCGGCGAGGATTTCGATGAGGATGAGGAGTAGGCCGCTCGTGGGGGGCGACAGGTGACATCCCGCGGCCGCGTCGCTCTGGTCGCTGTGGGGGTGGGAGTGGGGATCTTCGTGCTGTTTCTCGGCACGATCTGGGTTCTCATGGTCACGGTCAGCGAGGATGGTTTGCCCACGGGCGGAGCGAAGGTTGCCGTGGTGGAGATAGAGGGCGTCATCGTGGACGGCACCGCCGCCATTCGCGAGCTCCGCGAACACGCGGACAATTCGTCGATCAAGGCAGTCATCCTCCGCGTCAACAGCCCGGGCGGTGTGGTCGCTCCCACGCAGGAGATCTTCGCCGCCATCCAGCGCGCGAGGAAAGCCGGCAAGCCTGTGGTCGCGACCCTCGGGGCGGTAGCCGCCTCGGGCGGGTATTACGTCGCGGCGGCTGCCGACCGGATCTATGCCAATCCCGGCACGCTGACCGGCTCGATCGGCGTGGTCATGCAGATGGCCAACATCGAGGGACTGCTGAAGAAGGTCGGCGTCGAGTACGTTGTCGTGAAGGCGGGCTCGTACAAGGACGTGGGCAGCTTCGCCCGCACCATGAGCCCGGAGGAGCGCAAGATGCTCCAGGCGCTGCTCGATGACGTCTACTCACAGTTCGTGGACGCCGTCGCCGAAGGGCGGGGCCTCGAACGCAGGGAGGTGCTGGCGTTCGCCGAAGGCCGCATCTACTCCGGCCAGCAGGCCCTGGCGCTCAAGATGGTGGACGAGATGGGCGGCTTCGAGGATGCCGTCGAGGCGGCGGGCAAGCTGGCCAATATTTCGGGGCGGCCGAAGCTCGTTTATCCCAAGAAGAGGTTCTCCTTCAAGGATCTCCTGGAAAGTCGGCTGGGACTGCCGGGAGCCGGTCCGCTCCTGCCAGCCTTCTCGGGCATTCGTACCCCCCTCTACCTCATGCAGTAGCCGTAAACCCCTGCTCTGCTTGACAATCTTTCGGCTGACGTGCTACGTTCGAAAGGTCGAATCAACCCGGTCGATGTGTCCGTGTCGGGAAGATGGCGGGGTTCCCGTGGAGGTAGCAGGCTCATGACCAAAGCGGATCTCATCGAGGAAGTCTCCAGGCTGTCGAGCCTGACCAAGAAGGAGACGGAGTTGATCGTCAACACCGTCTTCGACAACATCACCGATGCTCTCGCCAAGGGAGATAAGGTGGAATTGCGCGGGTTCGGCAGCTTCCGCATCCGCCACCGCAACTCCCGAAAGGGCCGCAACCCCAAGACCGGGGACAGCGTCAGCGTCCCCGAAAAGCGGGTGCCGTTCTTCAAAGTGGGAAAGAGACTCCGCGAGCTGGTCAACACCTAAGAGGGCACCTGCGCCGCGTGGACCGACTCTGGGCGCCGTGGCGGATGGCGTACGTGACGTCTGCCGGAGCCCCGCTCACCGCTGCCGCTGGCTGCATCTTCTGCGACGCGCTCGCGTCCGTCGATGACAAGGGGAATCTCATTCTCCGACGGAGCCCGAAAGCCTTCCTGATCCTCAACAAGTACCCGTACGCGTCGGGCCATGTCATGGCCGCAGTCAAGCGCCACGTCGGCTCTCTCGAGGAGACAGCTTCGGAGGAGATCGGCCAGGTCATGGAGCTCGTGCAGGCGGCAGTCCGGGCCCTGGGTCGCGCCTACGCCCCCGAGGGTTTCAACGTCGGCCTCAACCAGGGGCGCGCGGCGGGAGCCGGCGTGCCCGAGCACCTCCACATTCACGTCGTGCCGCGCTGGAGCGGCGACGTCAACTTCATGCCCGTCGTGAGCGACACACGCGTTCTGCCCGAGAGCCTGGACACGACGTATGACCGCCTCCTGGCGGCGCTCGGCTCGTGAAGGACCCCTCGGCCGAGCTTTCCCCCGAGTTGTCGTCCCAGTTGTCACCCCAGTTGTCACCCCAGTTGTCGCCCCAGTTGTCACCAATGATGTTGCAGTACCGGGAGCTGAAGCGGCGCTACCCCGACTACGTGCTGCTCTTCCGGCTCGGTGATTTCTACGAGATGTTCTTCGAGGACGCCCACGAGGGCGCCCGCCTGCTCCAGATCACGCTGACCTCACGGCAAAAGGGCGAGGGTGCCATCCCGATGGCCGGTATCCCGCACCATGCCGCCGACGGCTACATCGCGCGGCTGATACGGGCCGGGCGAAAGGTGGCCGTGTGCGAGCAGATGGAAGCGCCGGCCAAAGGCAAGAAGCTCGTCCGACGAGAGGTCGTCCGGGTCATCACACCCGGTACGCTCACCGACACCCAGTATCTCGACGGCGCCGCCAACAACTACCTCCTGGCCGTCCACAGGGCGGGCGCCGGCGCCGGCCGGACGCTGGGCGCCGCCCTGGTGGACGTTTCAACGGGCGAGTTCTGGGTCGGTGAAGCTGCGGGTGACGGAACGGCACTGCTCGACACGGCCCTCCTGCGGCGGCCCGCTGAGTGCCTCGTCGCTCGGGAGGGAGACCACGCCCTCGACGCCCGGTTCGCCGCCGCAGGGATCATGGTCACCCGCGGGGAGCCCTCGTGGTTCGCGCTGCGCCAGGCGCGCGAGAGACTCGCCGCGCACTTCCGTGTCCACTCGCTCGACAGCCTGGGCGTGGGTGACATGTGCGCAGGGCTTCAGGCCTCGGGCGCTGCTCTCGCGTATCTGCGGGAGACGCAGGGCGAGGCGCTCGGCCACTTGGCCCGCCTTCAACGGCTGGCCCCGGGCGACTCCATGACGCTCGATCCCACCGCCGTTGCCACGCTCGAGCTCTTCGAGAACGCCCAGGAAGGGGGCCTGCGTGGCTCTCTCCTTGCGACCCTCGACCGGACTAGGACGCCGATGGGCGCACGAACGCTCCGCCAGTGGCTGCTGCGGCCGCTTCTGGACACGGGCGCCATCTCGCGACGCCAGGACGCCGTCGCGACGCTGGTTGCGGAGCCGCAGCAGCGGGCCGCCGTGCGGAGGCAGATCGACGGCATCGGCGACCTCGAGCGGCTCTCGAGCCGGGCCGCGCTCGGCGTCGCGCATGCGCGGGATCTGACAGGACTCCGTGCCTTTCTGGGCCACCTTCCGGCCGTCCGCGAGGCGCTCGACGGCCTCTCAGCGCCACTCCTCGCCGAGGTGGGGGAGGAGATCGCGGCGCTGCCGGCCCTGCACAAGCTGCTCCTGGATGCGCTCGAGGACGAGCCGCCGCTCACGCTCCGGGAGGGCGGCCTGATCCGGGAGAGCTGGAGCACCGAGCTCGGCGAGATCAAGCGCGGGGCGCGGGAGGCGCGAGAGTGGATCGCCGCGCTGGAGGGACGCGAGCGGGAGCGCACGGGCATCCCCACGCTCCGCGTGCGCTTCAACCGCGTCTTCGGCTATGGCATCGAGGTGAGCAACGCGCACGTGGCGAAGGTGCCCGGCGAGTACATAAGGCGCCAGACCCTGGTGGGCGCCGAGCGGTACGTCACCGTCGAGCTCAAGGAGTATGAAGGCCGCGTGCTCGGGGCCGAGGAGCGGATGGCCAAGCTCGAGCTGGAGATCTTCCAGGAGGTCCGTGCCGCCGTCGCGGCCGAGGCCGCGGCGCTGCTCCGAACAGCACGGGCGGTCGGGGCGCTGGACGCGCTCGCATCGCTCAGCGAGATCGCCCATGAGCGCGGGTACGTGAGCCCGCTGGTCGACGACGGCCGTGTCCTCGACATCGTGGAGGGCCGCCATCCGGTGCTCGAGTCCGGCGGCGAGCGCCCCTTCACGCCCAACGACCTCCACCTCGACCCCGACCGCGAACAGGTGATGATCCTGACGGGTCCCAACATGAGCGGCAAGAGCGTGTTCATGCGCCAAGCGGCGCTGCTGGTGATCCTGGCCCAGATGGGCAGCTTCGTCCCGGCTCGGTCGGCCCGGATCGGGGTCGTGGACCGGATCCTGACCCGCGTCGGGGCCCAGGACAACCTCGCGCGGGGCCGGAGCACCTTCCTCGTGGAAATGGTCGAGACCGCGAGTATCCTGCACAACGTCACTGAACGAACTCTGGTCTTACTCGATGAAGTGGGGCGCGGCACCTCGACCTTCGACGGGCTTGCCATCGCCTGGGCCGTGACCGAGGAGCTTCACGATCGCGGTCGCGGCGCGAAGGTGCTTTTCGCCACTCATTACCACGAGCTCACCGCGCTCGTCGATCGGCTCGCGCGCGTCCGCAACTTCCACGTCGCCGTCAAGGAATGGAACGACGAGATCATCTTCCTTCACAAGGTGGGGCCCGGCGGGACGGACCGATCCTACGGCATCCAGGTCGCCCGCCTGGCCGGGCTGCCGAAGGCCGTCATCGCGCGGGCGCGGGAAATCCTCGCCGACCTCAGCCAGAATCCGGGCGCGCTCGTCCCGGGTCAACCCGAGCCTGTTCCACAGCTCGGTCTCTTCCCGCATACCGCTGACCCTGTGCTCAAGGAGCTGGGCGCGCTCGACGTCTCGTCGCTCACCCCGCTCGAGGCCCTCAACCTCCTGGCCGAGTGGCAGCGGCGCCTCAAGGCGCAGCCGTGAATCGCATCCGCCTGCTGCCCGATCACCTCATCAACAAGATCGCCGCGGGCGAGGTGGTGGAGCGGCCGGCGTCGGTGGTCAAGGAGCTCGTTGAGAACGCGATCGACGCCGGCGGGCAAGTCATCACGGTAGAGCTGAAAGACGCAGGAAGGCAGCTCATCCGCGTCACCGACGACGGTTTCGGCATGACCCGCGCCGACGTAGATATGGCGCTCCGGCGCCACGCGACGTCGAAGATCACCGACGAGGGCGACCTGGCCGCCATCGCGACCCTGGGTTTTCGCGGCGAGGCCCTGCCGGCCATCTGCGCCGTCAGCCGCTTCGAGATCCTCTCGTGCCCCCGCGGCAGCGCCGTGGGCACTCTCGTGCGCGGGGCGGGAGGAACGGTCGCCGATCGTCTCGAGGTCGAGGCCGCGCCGGGCACGTCAGTCGAGACCCAGGATCTCTTCTTCAACACACCCGCGCGTCTCAAGTTTCTCAGGAGCGCGCCGGCCGAGCTGGCCTTCATCCTTCGGCTCCTGCAGGGCATCGCGCTTTCGCGGCCGGAGCTTCAGCTCCGCGCCCTCCACCACGGCAAGGCGGTGTTGACGGCGCCGGCGGCGGCAACCCTGCGGGACCGCGTCGGCGCCCTCCTGGGCTTTGAGACGGCGGCGGCAATGCTCGACGTGGATCACACGCAGGGGAACGTGCGCGTCACCGGGCTCGCGGCGCCGCCACAGCGGGCGCGCGGCAACCGCGACGAGATCACCCTGATCGTCAACGGTCGCCCGGTCAAGGACACGGCGATGGCCCAGGGCCTGATCGAAGCCTACCGGCCCATGCTTCCTCGCCACCAATTCCCGGTGGCGGCGCTCCTGATCGATCTGCCCTTGCCTGAAGTCGACGTCAACGTCCACCCGACCAAGGCCTGGGTTCGCTTCCGCTCGCCGCGGGTGGTGCAGGAGGCGGTGTTCCGGGCCGTCCAGGACGCCCTCCGCTCGCAGCGCGTCGTCCAGCCCCAGCAAGGCCTCTCGACCGGGTACGGGGGCCCGGAAATGGCCCCCGTACTCCCCCAGTCCGCAGATCTCGCCGCTACTGCCTCGTCTCCGGACAGCCAAGGAGCCCTGTTTCGGGAAACAGCGGCCTCTTTCGGGCCAGGGCGGTTCGGCGCGGTCGTCGGCCAGCTGCAGGAGACGTTCGTGGTCGCGGCCAGCGACGAGGAGGTCTTCTTCATCGATCAGCACATCGCCCACGAGCGCGTGCTCTTCGAAGAGCTTCGGCGGAACCTCGTCTCGGGCCCCTTGGCCTCGCAGGTCCTGCTCTTCCCTCAGACCCTCGAGCTCGGAGCCGGCAAGGCTGCGCTCCTCGATGAGTGGTCGGGTAGCCTCGAGGTCCTGGGCTTCGACCTCGAGGGCTTCGGCGGCCAGAGCGCGCTCCTGCGCGCCGTGCCCGCGCTCCTCAAGGCCGAGGAGCCCCGGCGACTCATCGAGGGACTGCTCGACGAAGTGGGCTCGCCTGCGGGGGCGCAGCAGGCACCCCTTGTGGAACGGGCGCTCGCCTTCGTCGCCTGCCGCGCCGCAATCAAGGCGCACGCCCCCTTGCAGCGCGAAGAGATGGTGCGCCTACTGGCGGACCTCTCGGCCACTGAGACCCCGTACTTCTGTCCGCACGGGCGGCCCATCGTCTCGCGGCTGTCTCTCAAGGAGATCAAGCGGGAGCTCAGGCGGACATGGTGATCCCGCCTCCGCTTCTCCTCATAGTCGGCCCCACCGGGGTGGGGAAGACCGCCGTCGCCGCTCGCCTCGCCGCCAGCGTACCGATGGAGGTCGTAAGCGCCGACTCGCGCCAAATCTACCGTGGCATGGACGCGGCGACAGGCAAGCCGAGCTCCGATGAGCGTAAGGCCGTGACGCATCATCTTCTCGATCTGATCGAGCCCGGCGAGCGCTACCACGCGGCCCGCTTCCGGCTGGATGCGGCGCAGGCGATCGAGGCGATTCGCGTGGCCGGGCGCCTTCCGGTCGTCGTGGGAGGCAGCGGCCTCTACGTGCGGGCTCTCCTCCGCGGGCTCGATCCGGCGCCGCCCGCCGACGCGGCGTTGCGGGCTCAGCTGGAGGAGCACGCCAGGGCAGGTGGGCCGACGGCCCTCCACGACCGCCTCAGAGCTCTCGATCCCGGGCGCGCGGCCCGGCTCCACCCCGCCGACCGGGTGCGGATCATCCGGGCGATCGAGAAGCACGGTCACGGAGCCGCGACGTCTGGAGGCTGGGCGCGGGCGATCCCGCCCTGGCGCGTTGTGATGTTTGGGCTCCGCCGGGAGCGCGTCGCCCTCAACCGGCGTCTCGAGGAACGCGCGCGAAGCATGCTGGCGGGCGGGATGATGGAAGAGGTGCGGCGCCTCTTGGCTGCCGGCCATGACGAGACCGCGCCCGGCATGGCGGGGATAGGCTACCGCCAGTGGGCCAAGGTCGCGAGGGGCCGTCTGTCTCCGGCCGAGGCGCTCAGGCTCATGGTCCGCGACACCCAGCGCTACGCGAAACGCCAGATGACATGGTTCGCGCGGGAGCCGGAGATACAATGGCTGGACGTGGACGAGGTGGGCGGGGTCGAGGGCGCCGCCGAGTGCATCCACAAGCACATCTTGCGGGAGGGATGGATCGCGTGAGGAAGAGGGAACGGGCGCTCCTGGCGGCCTTGCGGCTGCCGAGACAGCGCCGGTACGAAGTCGAAGAGTCCCTGGACGAGCTGGGCCGCCTCGCCGAGTCAGCCGGCGCTCTCGTCGTGGGCCGCGTCACCCAGGAGCGGCTCGCGCCCACGCCCAATCTCTATTTCGGCAAAGGCAAGGTGGACGAGTTTCGGGCCTTCTCGGAGCGCGAGGGCGCCAACCTCATGATCTCCGACGACGCGCTCTCACCCGTGCAGGAGCGCAACCTCGGCGGCTCGCTCGGGCTCAAGGTCATCGATCGCACCGCGCTCATCCTCGATATCTTCGCCCAGCGAGCACGGACTATGGAGGGCAAGCTCCAGGTCGAGCTCGCCCAGCTGTCCTATCTTCTGCCTCGCCTCGTGGGGCAGTGGAAGCACCTGGAGAGGCTCGGGGGCGGCATCGGCACCCGGGGCCCCGGCGAGACCCAGCTCGAGTCCGACCGCCGCATGATCCGCCACCGGATCGAGAAGATCCGCGGGGAGCTGGGGCGCGTGCGCGTGCACCGCAAGCTGCTGCGCCACCGGCGGAAGGCCGCCGGCGTGCCCGTGGTGGCCCTCGTCGGCTACACCAACGCGGGCAAGACCACGCTCCTCAATCGCCTCACGGGCGCGGAGCACGCGGCCGCGGACCAGCTCTTCGTGACCCTCGACCCGACGGCGCGGCTCTGCTCCCGGAACGCTCACGCTCCGTTCATCCTGACGGACACCGTCGGCTTCATTCGCAAGCTTCCCCACCAGCTCGTGGCGGCATTCAAGGCGACCCTCGAAGAGCTGGGGGAGGCGGACGTCCTCGTCCACGTGGTGGACGCCAGCCATCCGGGCCTCGACGAGCAGATGCTGGCGGTGGACTCGCTCCTGTCCGAGCTCGAGCTCGGCCCGCGCCCGACCGTCGTGGCGCTCAACAAGGTGGATCGTCTGGATGGGGACGGGGCGGTCAGCGCGCTCGTGGACCGGTTCGAGGGCGTGGCGCTCTCGGCCCGCACCGGCGAGGGAGTGGAGGCGCTGCTCGACCGCATCGAGAGCGCACTGCGCCCGGGGGTGGAGCGCGTCACCCTGATCATTCCGTACCGGGACGGTACGGCGCTTGCCCGCTGCTATGAGCGTGGCCGCGTCCTGGCGCGCTCGGACGGCGCAGACGGGATCCACCTCGACGTCGAGCTGCCGCCCCGGCTGCTGCAGGGGGTCGAGGCCTACCGGGTGACCAGCTAGGCCCCCAGACGAGCTGAGGGCGGGTAGTTTCGCGCCGGCCGGGTCGCCCGGAATGGTAGACTTGTGTCTCGTCCGCAGCGGATGATCTCATGGGACTCGCAAACTGGCTGACGACGCTCCGCATCCTGCTCATCCCGGTCTTCGTGACCTTGCTCGTATACCGGCGGGCAGGATGGGCCGTCCTCGTCTTCTGCGCGGCGAGCCTGACTGACCTGCTCGACGGCTACATCGCGCGGACGCGGGGACGGCAGACGCGGCTTGGCGCCTTCCTCGATCCCGTGGCGGACAAGCTCCTCCTCACGTCCGCCTTTATCACCCTGACATACCTCAAGGTTATCCCATTCTGGATCGCAGCCGTGGTGGTCAGCCGTGACCTCATGCTGAGCGTCGGCGTCCTCGTCATCCATGTTGCCGGGGGCACCGTGCATCCGACGCCCAGCTGGCTGGGAAAGGCCTCGACCCTCTTCCAGATGGCGACGGTCCTCTCCGCCATGCTCGCGTTCTATTTCAAGATGCTGATATCGCTGCCGAAGGGGGTGGCCTGGGTAGCCGCATTCTTCACCGTCGCCTCGGGACTCCAGTATCTCGTGCAGGGGCTCAAGCAGCTGAACCCGCCGGCGGACGATCCCCTGGGGGCGGGGTCGCCGCGCATCCGACATGACCAGCTGCGCTGAGCAGGCATGACCAGCTGCGCTGAGCAGGCATGACCAGCTGCGCTGAGCAGGCATGACCAGCTGCGCTGAGCCAGGCCGGGGCGGCGTGGTCGTGGCTGCCGTGCGGCAGCGGACGCCTGCAGCGCGGGCCGGGCTCAGCGTAGGTGACCGCATCGTGGCGATCAACGGGAAGCGGCTCAGGGACGTCATCGACTTCCACTTCCACAGCGGCGACACCGAGCTCCAGCTGTCGGTCGAGCGGGAGGGGCGGACGCGAACCGCCGCCCTGCGTCGGACGGGACCCGACATCGGCCTCGATCTCGAGGCGCCCCGCCCGGGCGAGATCGATACGTGCAGCAACAAGTGCGTGTTCTGCTTCATCCACCAGCTGCCGCGCGGCATGCGGAAGAGCCTCTACGTCAAGGACGACGACTTCCGGCTCTCGTTCCTCCACGGCAACTACATCACCCTGACCGATCTGGACGAGGACGAGCTTCGGCGCATCGAGGAGCAGCGCCTCTCGCCGCTCTACGTCTCCGTCCACGCGACCGATCCCGACCTCCGCCACCGCCTCCTCGGCCGGCCGCGCGTTCGCCGCGAGATCTTACCCGTCATGGAGCGCCTGGCCAAGGCGGGCATCGTGATGCACTCGCAGATCGTCCTCGTGCCCGACTGGAACGACGGCGCCCATCTCGAGCGCTCGGTGCGCGAGCTGGCCCGTCTCCACCCACACGTCGCCACCGCCGCCGTGGTCCCCGTAGG